>Ga0315296_10004918_pt1 | contig 10813 bp, 8 predicted proteins | sample YL17G14_18_MG_FD_203921 | JGI IMG/M metagenome (GOLD analysis project Ga0315296, IMG submission 203921) | Sediment microbial communities from Yellowstone Lake, YNP, Wyoming, USA - YL17G14_18 | ecosystem: Environmental > Aquatic > Freshwater > Lake > Sediment | place: USA: Wyoming | collected...
CCCCGATCCCATGGCTGCCATAGCCCGGCTTCGGGTAACACGAACTCCACCTCTGTGATCTGTCGGCCTGTCTCCAGCGCCAGCGGGAACTCCCACCGCCAGCTCGCCGGGGACATGTTCTCACGAGAGCGTACCTCGATCACAGCGACAACCCGTTGACTCGTGTCAGAGTCCAAGGTGGCTCCTACGTTGATGCGCGCCCGTTCTCCCTCTGGATAGGACCGTACGAAAAGGTCGTTGATGAAAACGCCCCGGGTTATCACGAGGGCGACGTCGTCCCAAAGGCCCATGGTCCTGATGCGAGGAGCGAAGTCCCAGCCGAAGCTCATCTGACACTTCAGGGTGGCTGAGCGGTGGGGAAAGGGCTCCTTGCCGCGGTCGAGAGCGGTGGCTAGGGGCGACCATAGCCTCTCCCACCACTCCAAGCGGCGTTGCGGGAGGGAGCTGGAACCCCAGATGCGCACTGCTATTTCCGACCAACCGTGGCTCACCAAGTCTGTAACCTCGTAAATCTGCCTGGAGAACATGCCCTCGTGACGGCCTAGCTCGATCTCATCCAAGCACACGGCCGAGATGTAGTCGATCCCCTCGAGACGCAGAAAGGCACGCTCTCTTTCCCCGAGCTTGAGATCGAGGGGCCGCGTGTACCACCAGTCGTAGTCGTCCACCCACTGGCTGGCTTCATTGTTGGTGCCGAAGAAGGGGTCGTCGATCCGGCCCAGGTCCAGGAGATCGGAGCGCACGTTGCCTGGCACAGTTGCGGGCAGCCATTCTTCTACCTGTGCCCGGTCATCTGATCGAGATTCGAGGGGGCGGCCTGGTACGCTGCCGAAGCGCCAGGCTGTGCCTCCCAGATCTAGCGTTCTACGTGTCACAGTGTCATCGTTCCTCAGTCCGTCAGATGACGGGGTGCGTCGCCCTGGGCACAGTCCGGTCAAGCTCAGCGTCAATCACCGTCCCAATCGTTGTCGGCCCACTGTATGAGGCCGCCGGTGCCCCAGAGATCATATGACAATCGTCGGCCGATGTCAATGACGAGGGTGAGGCCGAGCCAGGCGTGAGGGATAACCTGCCGGTCGGCAAGGGCCAGGTGGACTACGCGGGAATCATGGACAGACTGGAAGAAGGACTGTGGCCAAGCTGCGTCAAACACCGTTTCGCGCAGGTCTTCTTCCTGGAACCATCGGGATAGTGCGGTGATGAGCTTCGCCTCGTGGGTGTCCATGGATCGGAGAGGTGGCGGCATCGCGGGGCGCCCAGCAGTAGTATGCACGCAGCCGGAGCACCCCCATATGTAGGACAGCGCGCATTCCGTATTGCATCTCTTTGGCCAGAGCCTTGACAACCGGAGGGAAATCTGGTAAAATAGTAATAGATTCTCCCGTGGGAGTGAGGTCCTTCAGACTCACCCCATTTTTCTATAGAGGCACAGTTTTCAGGTGCTATGGTGTTGTTGTGCGCCTTGGGAGATCACCCGAATAACAGGTATGGGCAGGATGGTGGCAAGCCACTGCTTCTGCGTGGATCACCAGCCGCAGCCAGCGTTTTCTCCGTGTATGACTGATGAGAGGTGAGTGCCCAGATGAAAACTGTGTATTTCAGGGCCGAGTTGCTTTTTCCGCACGAAAGTGTTTTGGCTCTGGCGGATGTAGGCAACGGGCAATGGGAGGGTCTTGTCACCCGGGTAGCAGATCTGCCAGAGACCCACGAGGATTCTCTGGCCTTCTCTCTGATGATGATCAGGTTGTGCGGCTGCCTGAGGTGCAACCCAGGTAGTTACAAGGCGTCACTCGGCTGCCCTGCCTGCGGCAGACGCATCATCGGTATGAATAGAGAAACAGACGACGACTTGATTGCGTACTTCCAGAAGGCGAGGGACGATCTGGTAACCTACCTCCGCACTGGCATAGTGGTCGAGGAAGAGCCCATACCGTAGCAGCGGTGCGGACAGAAGGTGCGTGTCTTGGGGGGCCGTCTGCGAACGCAGGCGGCTCTTCTTGTTGAGGGGGGGCGCGTGACCGCATCTCATCCGGGGAGCACGGAATGACGGTGGCAGATGGAGCCCGATGCCAGGTGTGCGGGAAGTCGTCCCTGGTGTCCCATAGCTTGGCGGCCTGCGTAGATTGCATTCGCGATCATCCTGAGAAGGCCGGGCCGCACACGCGCGAGGCTCAAGCGGCTTCCCGCCGGGAGTTCGGGTTGCCGCCGGTGCCACCGCGCGATCCTGACGGCGCTTCGTGCCGACTGTGTGCAAACGAGTGCCGCATCCCCGTAGGTGGTCGGGGTTTTTGTGGGTTACGTGCCAATCGCGGAGGCAAGCTGGCCCACCTGGCTGGAACCGCGGACAAGGGGATTCTGCACTGGTACTACGATCCATTGCCCACCAACTGCGTGGCTGCATGGGTCTGCCCAGGGCGGGAGAAGCACGGCTACAACAATCTGGCCGTATTCTACGGGGCTTGCACTTTCAACTGTCTGTTCTGCCAGAACTGGCACTTCAGGAACATGTCTCCCCAGGACGCAACTGTGACTTCCGAGGAATTGGCTGCAAGGGCCAATGCCAGGACTTTCTGCGTGTGCTATTTTGGCGGCGATCCGTCAGCGCAGATGTTGCACGCGCTTTCGACCTCGAAGACTCTTGCTCGGCGAGGGGTAAGGATATGCTGGGAAACGAACGGCTCCATGCAGCCGAGACTGCTCGACGAGGTCGTCGATCTAGCCCTCGGCACCGGGGGGTGCATCAAGTTCGACCTCAAGGCCTACGACGGGAATCTGCATTCGGCTTTGACGGGGGTGAAGAACGAGCGCACTTTGCACAACTTCGCGCGGGCGGCAGCCCGATTCTCTGAGCGTGCTGAGCCGCCCTTGCTGATAGCCAGCACACTCCTGGTGCCGGGCTACGTGGATGCCCAAGAGGTAAGACAATTGGCGGGCTTCATCGCCTCCTTCGACCCAGGTATTCCCTACTCTCTCCTCGGATTCCATCCCCACTTCTTCATGTCTGATCTGCCGCGTACCTCGGTGCGGCATGCCGAGGAATGTGAGCAGGCTGCTCTGGATGTGGGCCTGACCAGGGTGCACATCGGCAATCGCCACTTGTTGTCGCGCGACTACTAGGCTTCGGATGGCCTCGATGGGTCTGCGCTGGAAAAGAAAGAGAACCACTACCCATTGGCTGTGGCTCTCCACCGATTGCTGGTCACTTGCTGCTGGGGCGGCTTCAGCTCGAGCCCAAATCCTCCGTGAGCAGGCCCACGAAGTCGCCATCGAAGTCGCGCAGGAACTGACACACGTCTAGGACGTCCTCGCTGCTGATGGGCGGTAGATCCTGGATTCCCTCCCATTCCTCGGGCGTCAGATCGCTGAGTAGCTCTATGTGTTCGTCTTCCTTCACCATGGCGAGGATGATCCCCTGTGTCTGACAGTGATGGCAAGAGACCATCAGCATCCACAGTTCTTCCTGTTGGCCCATGATGGCTACATCGGCTTCGTCGTACTCCTCAGAACAGACGATACACTTAACGTTCTCCAAGAGTTGCCGCACGAAATCGTATTCAGGTGAGTCCCTATCAATCCCCTTCATCAGTGCCACTATCCTTTTCCCCCGCGCCTTCATCCTGTCCTAATACGTCCACTCTGATCATGGGTGACAGATCAGAGAGGAGTCGCACGGGTACCGAGTATATTCCCAGCTGCCTGATCGGCTCTTCCAGCTCGATCTTGCGCCGATCAATGATTCTTCCGGTTTCCTTCTCCAGGGCCTCGGCGATATCCCCGCTGGTCACAGAGCCGTACAAACGCTGCTTCTCGCCGGTCTTGGCATAAATAGTCAGGGTGAGACCTTCAAGCTCTTCGGCCAACGCCTGGGCTTCCGTCTCCAGCTGCTTCTCGCGTCTTGCTTCGAGCTGCTGCTGTTGCTCCAGCTCTTTGGCTGCCCCCTCGGTGGCGAACACGGCCAGCCCCTTGGGAATGAGATGGTTTCGGGCGTATCCCGGAGCCACCCTGCGGAGCTCCCCCGCCCGGCCCAGCCTCGGCACGTCCTTCAGCAGAATCACCTCCATGAAGCCCGCCTCCTTCCTGCTGGATGTTCAGCCGAATTCTACATCAAGACCGAAAAAAGCTCAAGTGGGCTGTGCCAGGTCCTTGGAGGCAGAATCTTGGTGCCCTTCACTAGGCTGTATGCTATAATGATCGAAGCTACGAGGAGTTGGGCATGCAGTGGCAGGGATGCGGAAACGTGGGGGAGCGCGAGCATTTGAAGGGTCCGGGCATGGTGTGGCTCATGGCCTTCACGCTACTGGCCTTGATCTTGCGCGCATACAGAGTGGATTTTCAGCCACTGTGGTGGGACGAGGGCTGGACGGTGTATTTCGCCACTGCCGACGTGCCCTCGATGATTGCTCGCACAGCCATGGACATCCACCCTCCGTTCTACTACCTGATTCTCCATCTCTGGACGCTGATCTTCGGGCCCAGTGCCGTCTCAGTTCGCCTGTTCTCTGTGGGGGTCGGCACGCTCTCTGTACCCCTGATGTTCCTGGTCGCCCGGCGCCTTTTCGGCCGGAGGACGGCTCTTGTCGCTGCCCTGATTCTGACGGTGGCCCCGTTTCACGTCTACTACTCACAGGAAGCCCGCATGTACGCCCTGGTCACGCTCCTCGTGCTCGCCTCCAGCTATCTCTTCCTCCTACTGCTGGAAGAGCAGGCATCGCGGACGAAGAGGTGCGTTCATTGGATCCTGTACGTCTTGGTCACCTCGATGGCTATGTACTCCCAGTACTATGCTGCCTTCCTGCCAGCAGCACAGACTCTGTTCCTCTTCCTTCGTTTCCGGCGCTACAAGAATGTCCTGCCCAGATGGATCGCTGCGCAGGCAGCACTGTTGCTCGCCTATCTGCCTTGGTTGCTGTACGCCGGGCCAAGACTCGCGGCCTACGTGGGCAACAAGCTAGTGAAAGAAGGCGACGTCCCCGCTCATCTGTGGGCGTACTTGTACAGTCATTTTATCGTCTTCTCGGTCGGGCACCTGAGCGCGGACAGACTCTTGCTGTCGCTCCTCGCTGTGATCTTCGCCGCCCTTGCACTGGTGGGTGCGATTGCCTGCTTTGTTGCTGGCCGCCGGCTAGAGGACGCCGCGTGGCCGACATCCGACTCAGCGCTATATGCGGTGCTGTGTCTGTTCATCCCTCTCGCACTGGGATACGTGGTGAATCTACGGTTCCCATTCACCGCGGCGGCCATAGAGCGCCTGTTCCTGTTCTCAGTTCCGGCGTTCTACATTCTGGTTGCTGCCGGGTTGTCGTGGCTGAAGGTACGGTTCCGGGTGCCTGGCGCGGTGGTCGTACTACTAGTGCTCGTAGTCAGCGCTCCCCCTCTCCTGGACTTCTACTCGTCTGAGCGCTACGTGGGGGACGACTATCGTCCGGTGGTGAAGAAGGTCCAAGCCCTGGCCCGGCCCGAGGATGTGATCGTAGCGGTCCATCCCTGGCAGATTGGCTATTTCCAGGCCTACTACAGCGGGGAGCTTCCCGACCTGTACCTTAGTCCCAAGGAAGCCCTCGATGTGACCAGCGAAAAGTGGGCTGCCGACCGTGGACTCATGGTTCGCGACCTGGACAGTCTCCTGGCGAAGCACCGCTTCTTGTGGTTTCCCGCCCACCAGGCACTGGGCAGGATCATCGAAAGCCAGGTGGAAGGGTACCTCTTCGAGCAGCAATATCCCATTCTGAACGAGTGGTTCAGCGAGAGCACAAGGCTAAGTTGTCACACAGCGACGCGCGACATGACTCAGATTTCCGAGGGTACCAACTTTGGAGACAAGGTCTCGCTGCTGAAGTATGGACTGACGGCCAATCCGCACGAGGCCGGCTGGGGCGCAGCACTGGTGGAATTGCGCTGGAAGATGGAGGGGGAGCTACAGGGTAGGTACCAGATGGCGTTGCGCTTGGTGGATGACCAGGGTCGAGTGTGGGCTGCCGAGGATAGAGAGCCCCTAGGAGGACTGCGTCCTTTCCACCAGCAGCCTGTGGGGAGTGAGGTGGATGATCACCAGGCGCTCCTCATCCCGGCTGGCACCCCACCCGGGTCCTACCGGCTCGAGTTGGGCCTGTACCATCTGGAGAGCGGGGAGTGGTTGGATGTGCTGGATGCGGCGGGCACTCCTCAAGGCGTGGAAAAGGCCCTGGGCGAGGTCTCAGTGAGCATGGCCAGTGTGCCCCCGCCAGAGGAGGCCTTGTTCATTCGGCATCCCCGCACTGCCGACTTCTCTTCTGGAGTCCGGTTCTTGGGGTATTCCCTCGGCGGGGAGGGCTACCAGCCGGGCGATGCACTGGACTTGACGCTGTTCTGGAAGGCGCTGGCGAATATGCACGAGGATTACCATTTCTCCCTGAGGCTGGAGGATGGCGAAGGGACAGCGTGGGCCACCATCGATGAACAGCCGGCGGGTTCCGGGTATCCCACCAGCTTGTGGATGCAGGGTCAGCTGTTCAGAGGCCTTTCCCGGCTGATGGTGCCGGCCAACACGCCGTCTGGCCAGTACCGTCTCGTTCTCACCCTGTATGACCCAGTCGATGGAAGGCCGGTGCCACTGCGTCGGTGGCTCTTAGACTGGGGTCAGACCTATACAATGGGAACAGTGGTTGTGCAGGGCAGGGCGCATCAGACCGAGCCTCCGCCATCCATCCAGCACCCCGTGTCCGCTCGGCTTGGTGAGAGCATCCAGCTACTGGGATACGACCTGGACCAGCAGGAGGTGGCCGCCGGCGACACGCTGCGCCTGACCCTCTATTGGCAGGCCTTGTCGGAGATGGACACCTCCTACACTGTGTTCAACCACCTGATCGACGATGGGGACCGAATCTGGGGCCAAAGAGACGGCATCCCCGGCGGTGGCACGCTGCCCACCAGTAGCTTGATCTCAGGCGAGTACGTAGTCGATGAGTACGAGATTCCGGTGAAACCGGATACTCCTCCTGGTGAGTACCTCCTGGAGGCGGGCATGTATGACCTGACGACCATGCTTCGCCTCCCTATTGTGGATTCCGAGGGAGCGGTGCTGGGCGACAGGATTCTCCTCGAGGCTACGCCTGTACGGGTGCGCTAGGCTTAGACGCCGCATGAGCGATAGGACGGGTAGATGCTCCGCGCACGGCTCACCACCTGCGATAGCTCGAATGGCGTGTTGCAGGTTGGCTCCAGGGTTGACCAATGCACACCGTACTCCATTGCGGCCTGCCAGGCGGGTTGACACAATGGGAGCGAACCGGCCGTGAGAGAGCGAGGGAGGGTATTGGCAGGCATGAATGGGCTTCGGACTATGCCACGGTCTCCCGCAGTCTGGGAGGTGGCGGCCCTGATTGTCATCCTTCTCACAGCTACGTTCTTCCGGGCGAATCTCTTCGAGGCCGCTCCCCCAGGTCTGCAACACGACGAGATCTTCGGGGCGAACTTTGCCCAGGACATACTGGATGGAGGGTGGCCCGTTTTCTTCGATGCCAACGGGGGCGAGGAGGCCCTCTTCCCCTACCTTGCGGCAGTGTCCATTCTCCTGGTCGGTCCCAACTTCCTCGCTCTGCGACTGGTCTCTTTGGTGTGTGGCATCCTTACCGTCGCCCTCAGCTACCGCCTGACTAGGGAGCTGTTCGGCCGCAGAGTCGCGCTCTTTACCACGGCCATGCTGGCCGTGTCCTTCTGGCACGTCTTCGACAGTAGGGTAGCGTTGCGTCCCATCACTCTTCTGATGATGGCTCTGGCGAGCTTCTATTCATTATGGGTGGGGTTGCGGCGCGGTGGGATCTGGCCCTTCGTCCTGGCCGGCGTATTCCTGGGGGGCAGCTTCTACACCTATACCTCCGGCTTCCTAGTCCCCGTGACCGTCGTCCTCTTCATCGTGTTCTATCTACTGCCGTTCCGCAGAGCGCTGCTCCTCCAACACTGGCGGGGTATCCTGATGGCCCTGGGCGTGGCGGTGATCATCTTCCTGCCCATGGGATATCACGTATTAACACACCCCCTGGCAGCTACCGCCCGCGCCAGGGATCTGAGCGATCACCTCAACCTGCTCCTCGCCGGCCAGCCTGGGCCGCTGCTCACAGACGTGCTCAACGTGTTGGGCATGTTCGGCTTCCGTGGAGATCCCGAGTGGCGGTACAACCTCGCAGGGAGGCCGGTGTTCGATCCCTTGACCTTCATCTTGTTCTGCGTGGGATTGGTCATCTGCCTGACCCGGATCCGAGCGCCCGAATATGCCTTCCTCCTGGTGTGGCTGGTCGTCAACATGGTGCCCAGCGCCATCACTCGGCACAGTCCGTCGACGTTGAGAGCGATTGGTTCGCTGACTGCCATCTACGTTCTTCCCTCCCTCGCGCTGGATGCTGCATGGGATCGCGTACGATGCAAATGGGGCTCACGTGGCAGCCGCGCACTGCTGGCGGCGGTGGCTCTGTTGCTGGCATCGAACGCGGGCCTGACCTATCGGGACTACTTCTCCGTATGGGCACACAACGCGGAGGTCCGCGACATCTATCGGGCTGATCTGAGTGCGGCGGCGAGGTTCCTGGAGGAGTCTGTAGACGATGAGATCGTCTGCGTCTCAGCGTCTTTCGCTGCCGATCTGGATCAGCAAGTGTTGAACTTCATGATGGGCGAGCGGCCGGCAATCAGGTGGTTCGACGGGCAACAAACGCTGATCTTCCCCTCAACAGAATCGTTCGAAGACGTGCTGTATATCTTCCCAGCGACCGGACCTCTGCGTGACGACTTGGCCAGCCGGTTCTTCGCTGACCTTGCGGTCTTCCACGCTGAACTGGATCCCTGGGGCGAGCCTGCCTTCGTAGCCTATCGCCTGAGTTCTCACGAGTTGTCAAGCCTTCGCGCCCTTCAGCCCACACACGCGCTGTCAGTTGATCTAGACGACAGAGTGGAATTGACGGGTTACGAGCTCGCGTCGCAGGTGAGCGCCGGCGACACCTTGCCTCTGCTGCTCCACTGGCGAGTGTCGCAAGCCGTCAGGCCTGATCTGTTGTACTCTTTCTTCGCTCACCTCACTGACCCACGAGGCTATGTCTGGGACCAGGTGGACACTCTCGGCTACCCAGTGTCGAGCTGGATAGAGGGGGACATGGTTGTTCAGCTCTTCGACCTCGCTGTGCCCCCAGACGCACCGCCGTTGGAGTACGTGGTCAAGATGGGCCTGTACGATGAGGTGACAGGGAACCGTCTCACGGCAACGGAAGATGGTGCAACCCTGCCTGATGGGGTAGTTGTCACTGAGCCGATCTCTGTGGCAAAGGCAGACGCGCCGCCCAGTATTGACGAACTGAATATCCCTCGGGTGCGCCAGGCGAACTTCGGTGGCAAGTTAGAGCTTCTGGGCTGCGACCTCGGGACTCAGGCAGCCGAACGCGGGGAAGCTGTACACGTCGTGCTTTACTGGCAGGCCCTGGTGCAACCTGAACGGGACTACGTGGCCTCCATACTTATCACCGATGAGTCCGGCGATGTTCTGGATGAGATCTTCCACGAGCCCGTTGATGGTCTCTATCCCACCAGCCTGTGGTCGAAAGGAGAGGTCGTGCGGGATCGGTTCGACGTCATCATAGACGAGGCACTGCCGGAGGGTAGGCACCGTCTGTCGGTTGGACTGTGGGATCCAGGTAGTGAGAGTTTCCTTCGCCTTGTGGGCTTGGAGGAGGAGCGTGTACGGCTGGGCAAGGTCTACGTGGGGCCCGGGTCATCGGAACAGCCTGCCGCGCAAGAGTAACGTGGGAGAGACTAGCGGGGACGTGCGCCTCATGTGATCCGGCACCATCTCAGCGTCATGATCCTTGGTGCCAACGTGTTCGTCCGCAAGTTCAAGCCCAGGGACGTGGTGCTCTTCTACGTGCTACTGCTGGCCTCGTTGCTCTTCAACTACGTAGTGCCCGTGAGCGGCATCCTGGGACAGCAGTTCGTCCTACGCGGGCTCCTCTCGGGCGTGGCGATGGCGTTGCCTCTGCTCTTTGCAGGTATCATCTTCGCTACCTCCCTGCGCGGACCGGCGACTGTCGAAATCGCCTTTGGCTCCAACCTCCTGGGTTCGGTGGTGGGGGTATGCTGGAATACTCTCCGCTGATGTTCGGCATACGCGCTCTCTATCTGATAGCGGGCCTCGCCTCTGTCCTGTCGTGACTCGGCCTGCGACAGAAGGCGCCGTAGCGTCGAGGTGCATGGCTCAGCGTCGTAGAATCCCCTATAATCTCCCTGCGTTCCACCAAGTTCGACGGGAGAAACGACCCTCAGATCCCCGCCGTGCGCAGCAGTTATAGTACGAGGAAGGCCCCAAGGTCCGGAGTGAAGTTGACACGAAGTCACAAGATCCCGAAGTGGCTTGCGGGGAGGTTCGATCTCGGCTTTCTGGTGGTGCTCTTGCTGCCGAGCTTCGTGGCCATCACACTCCTTCAGCCTGGACTTCCGCGCATGGCGGATGGTTATCTGCACCTGTTGAGGGTGGTCGAAATCGATCAGGGCTGGCGCGACGGCGTCTTCTATCCGCGTTGGGCGCCAGACATGGCTTACGGCTACGGGTATCCTATCTTCAACTACTTCGCCCCATTGTTGTACCACCTGACGGAGGCGGCGCACGTTCTGGGGCTTGGCTTCGAGACTGCCTTCAAGCTGGTCTTGATTGGATCGCTGCTGCTGGCGGCCTGGGGCACATACGCTCTGACCAGGGACATCCTGGGCGCCAGGCCGGGGATCCTGGCCGCGGCAGCCTACATCTATGCACCCTTCATGCTCAGGGAGATCTTTGTCCGTGGCGGGTACGCGCAGG
>Ga0315296_10004920_pt1 | contig 10812 bp, 11 predicted proteins | sample YL17G14_18_MG_FD_203921 | JGI IMG/M metagenome (GOLD analysis project Ga0315296, IMG submission 203921) | Sediment microbial communities from Yellowstone Lake, YNP, Wyoming, USA - YL17G14_18 | ecosystem: Environmental > Aquatic > Freshwater > Lake > Sediment | place: USA: Wyoming | collected...
CGCAAGCAGCCGCAGACACCACTAAGATAATGACAATTAGAAACGCCACAAACCCTTTGGCTATCACTTGCCACCTCACTCGCTAAAGATCACCGAGGCGAACATCAGTATATGACCCGAACTCCATTTGTGTCAACAGCCGGCATAAACATCCTTGACAATGAGAGGCTCTCTTGCTAGACTCTGAATGTGAATTGCAAATGCTTGCGGCAGCCGGGTGGGGAAAGGCTTGAGGCGGATGGGGGTTTTATCCAGCACCACGATGAGCACTGAACCTCTCAGCAAGGGACTGGTGGAAATCTTCACTGGCAATGGTAAAGGTAAGACCTCCGCAGCATTAGGAGTGGCGCTTCGTGCTGCAGGTCAGGGGCTTCGCACCCATATCATTTACTTCCTCAAGGGCGATTACCCCTACGGTGAGCGAAAGATGTTCGCTCTGCTACCCAATGTTACCTTTGAGAGCTTTGGTCATGCGGGTTTCATCGACCCCAATGAGGTGAAGGACGAGGAGAGAGAGCAGGCAAGGCAGGGACTAGAGGCAGCTCGCCGAGCGCTGGCTAGCGGCAAGTACGATCTCGTGGTGCTGGATGAGATAAACATCGCCGTTGCCTGGAAGCTCATAGACGTAGAGGAGGTGCTCAAGCTCATCGAGGAGAAGCCGCAAAATATGGAGCTTATCCTCACCGGTCGCCATGCCGACCAGAGGCTTATTGAGAGGGCTGATCTAGTTACCGATATGGTGGAGATCAAGCACCCTTTCCACAAGGGGATAAAGGCGAGGAGAGGGATCGATTACTGAAGCTGCGCCACCAGAGGGAGACCGCATACCCGATATTATAAGGCGGCTCGTGCCAATAAATAGACCAGTTCAGAAAGGAGGCAAAGGATGATAACCTTAAGCGTAATCAAGGCTGATATTGGTGGCTATGTGGGACACTCTAGCTCTCACCCTAAAGTGTTGGAAAGGGCTAATGAGTGCCTGGAGAAACAGCGGGGCAAGCTATTGGTAGATTTTCACGTCACCAAGTGTGGAGATGACCTGCAACTGATCATGACCCATCAGCAGGGGGAGGATAACGAGGCGATTCATAAGATGGCTTGGGACACCTTCGTCGAATGCACCAAGGTAGCAAGGGAGCTGAAGCTTCATGGGGCAGGTCAGGACCTGCTCGCCGAGGCCTTCTCTGGCAATGTCAAAGGCATGGGGCCTGGCGTGGCTGAAATGGAGATCGAGGAGCGAGGGGCGGAGACAATTATCGTTTTTATGGCCGACAAGACCTCAGCCGGGGCCTGGAACCTGCCCCTGTATAAGATGTTCGCCGACCCGTTCAATACCATCGGGCTGGTCATCGCTGAGAACATGCATCAGGGCTTTCGCTTCGAGATCCACGATGTCAAGGAGCACAAGAAGATCACCCTCGAAGCCCCGGAGGAGATCTATGATATGCTCCTGTTTATGGGGGCTCCATCCCGCTATGCGGTAAAGGCCGTCTATCACCGAGGCTCCAACAATATCGCCGCCGTCTCCTCCACCCAGCGCCTGTCGCTAATGGCCGGCAGATACGTGGGCAAGGACGACCCAGTGTGCATCGTTCGCGCCCAGGGGGAGTTTCCGGCAGTGGGAGAGGTGCTGGAGCCCTTCACTCATCCACAGCTTGTGGAGGGATGGATGCGAGGTTCCCATCATGGCCCGTTGATGCCAGTAGCGATTGGCGACGCTAACCCCTCACGCTTTGACGGCCCGCCGCGGGTTGTTGCTGCTGGCTTCCAGCTCTCCAGTGGCAAGCTGGTAGGGCCCAGAGATATGTTCGACGACCCCAGCTTCGATAATGCCAGGCATCAGGCAAACGACATCGCAGACTATATGCGTCGCCACGGACCCTTCGAGCCCCACCGTCTGCCCCTGGAGCAGATGGAATACACCACCATGCCCCAGGTGGCAAGAAAGCTGGATAAGAGATTCGTAGACCTTGACGAATGAGTATGCCTAAGCTGCTCCTGGCAACAAAGAACCGGGCTAAGGCGCAGGAGTATTTGCTGTTGCTTGAAGGCCTGCCCCTCGAGCTGACGAATCTTGCCGAGCAGGGTATCGAAGTTGTGGTTAGCGAGACCGGGAAGACCCTGGAGCAGAATGCCACCCTTAAGGCCCAGGCCTATGCCTCCCTGAGCAACCTGCTTACATTGGCTGATGATTCGGGGCTGGAAGTCGATGCCTTGGGCGGGGAGCCTGGTATACTATCGGCTCGCTATGCAGGGGCTAATGCCTCAGACGAGGACAGGATCGAGCGGCTGCTTAAGCGGCTTGAAGGCATTCCTTGGGAGAAAAGAAAGGCTCGCTTTAGGTGTGTCATTGCCATCGCCGCGCCTGGAGGGAAGGTGGAGCTGTGCCACGGAGAATGCCAGGGCGTCATCGCCCTCAGCACCAAGGGCAAGAACGGCTTCGGCTACGACCCCATCTTCTATCTCCCCGAGCAGGGCAAGACTATGGCTGAACTTTCCATAGAGGAGAAGAACGAGGTCAGCCACCGAGGTGAGGCAGCCATGAGAGCACGCCAGGTCCTGGAGCTGCATATAGCTCGACAAAAGGAGTGATCACCAGCCAAGATATGACTCCCCAAAGCGAACCAAGAGAAAGGAGTACATAGTTCGAAAAAATGACCGGGCTTTCCGATTCGTTTCAGCGCCCAATAAACTACCTCAGAATCTCGGTCACCGACCGCTGCAACCTGCGCTGCATCTACTGCATGCCGCGGGAAGGCATTTCGCTATTGCCTCGCAATGAGATACCTAGCTATGAGGAGATTGAAGCTGTGGCCCGGGCAGCAGCGAAGCTGGGGATAAACAAGGTCAGGCTCACCGGGGGCGAGCCGCTGGTGAGGTCAGAGTTGACCCACCTTGTCCACATGCTTTCTCAAATAGAAGGCATTGACGATATTTCCCTAACCACCAATGGGGTGCTGCTTAAGCAATATGCTGCCTCGCTCAGGCAGGCTGGGCTGAGGCGAGTCAATGTGAGCCTTGACACCCTGAAACGGGAGAGGTTCAAGCACATCACCAGGAGCGATAAACTGGGCGATGTCCTTGCCGGCATTGAGGCGGCACGGTTGGTAGGCCTTGAGCCGGTCAAGATTAATATGGTTGTCATACGGGGGATAAACGACGACGAGGTCGTCGATTTTGCCCGCCTCACCCGGGAGCAGAGCTGGCATGTAAGGTTCATTGAGCCCATGCCCTTTGCCAAAGCAGCCAGCCTTGAGTTTGTCCCCACAGCTGAAATCCAGGAGCGCCTCCTCTATCTAGGGCCGCTGGAACCTTGCCTCTTTACCCCAGGCAATGGTCCGGCCAGGTATTTCCGTTTCCCCGCAGCCTCAGGAACAGTGGGCTTCATCAGTCCACTCAGCGAACACTTCTGCTTCAATTGTAATCGCCTGCGATTAACTGCCGACGGTAAGTTACGCCCCTGCCTCCTCAGCGATGAGGAGATAGACCTCAAAAAGCCGCTGCGTGAAGGGGTATCGCCAGATGAGGTGAGCCAGCTAATTAGGCAGGCGGTAGCCTCCAAACCAGAACGCCATCGACTACAGGAAGGGGTGCTACCTAAGGGGCGACCAATGTGCCAGGTGGGAGGCTAAATGAAGGAGAGGGGAAAGGCCCGGGAACCGACAAGAATGGTAGATGTCACCGAGAAGCCAGTCACAGAGCGCCAGGCTGTAGCCAAGGGCATGGTAAGGATGAAGCCAGCCACCCTTTCCCTGCTAAAGCAGGGGAAGATGGCAAAAGGGGATGTTCTGGCCGTGGCGCAGGTGGCTGGGATCATGGCGGCAAAGCAAACCTCCCAGATCATCCCGCTGTGCCATCCTTTACCCATCGATGAGGTCAAGGTCGAATTCAGATTCGCCGAAGCGGGTGTGGAAATAACGGCCAGGGTAAAGAGCACCGCGAAAACTGGGGTGGAGATGGAAGCTCTTACCGCAGTAGCAGTGGCTGCCCTCACCATCTACGATATGTGCAAGGCAGTGGAACGTGGCATAACCATTGAGGGAATTCGACTGACAAGGAAGAGCGGCGGCAGAAGCGGAACCATCGTCCTCGAATAGCGCCGCGCTAAGGGATCTGTTGCCTTTCAAGGAGCAGCTTGGTAATTTCGCGAAGGGCATTATAGGCATAAAGGATATAGTCTTGGGGAGGTAGGTCAAGCTTCTTCGTCTCCTCCTTGCGCATCGGTTCGGGAAAAAGACCACCCACCGTTATTGTGTAAATGTATTCGTAGAGCTCCCCATCGGGGCAAACAACAACACAGCCCCGTTCCGCTTTCCCCGGCCCTCCTGGCTCCGCTTCGATAGCCCTGATTAGGATACTGCCCATGAAATAGGGGAAGGGGTCCAGCTCTCGCACCGCCTCGTGGAGCATATCCCTTAGCTGGGAAGCGGTTGTTTCGATCAAGACATCCGCCTTCGCCCTTCTGGTTAAAGGGTCGGTTCTGCTTTCTGCCATTCTCCCCTCCTTGCCAAGATGCTGGTGAAAATTATAGCCCAAGCCCGCCTAACCGACAAGCGCATAGGTTTCTCTTGGCAGGTTGATTGTGATATGATACACTATCAAAAGTGCGGTTGAAGGGGAACTTATTGCCAATTAGGAGAAATTATGGAGAGTAGGGAGATATTCTGGAATATCGGCAGTTCTGGACACATCCTCTACTATCTCTTGATCCCCTTGGCAGCAATCCTCGCCTACGCTGTCTACAAGCGCTACCGCCTCTGGCGCCTGGGCAAGCCCGACAACAGGCTTGGCAACCTCAGGAAAAGCATATCGGCCTTTATTGTAACTGGCATTGTTGATGGCCTTATCCACAGGCGTTTCCTCAAGGAGCCCTATCCCGGGTTAATGCACTTCCTCATCTTCTGGGGTGCTATCATCTTCCTTCTCGGAGCAGCTACCGACTTCATCACCCACTATATCACTGGAGGCTTGGAGGGTAGACCTTATCTCGGTCTTTCCCTTGTCGTAGACGTTTTGGGGTTGGCTGTGCTCGTTGGGCTGGGCATTGCCACCTTCAGGAGGTATATTCAAAGGCCGGACAGACTGGACAATAAACCTGAGAATGCCATCGCCCTATCGCTCATCTTCGTTATTGTTCTCACCGGCTTCATCATCGAGGGGCTTCGCATTGCCGCCCTCGATCCCGATTGGGAAGTATGGTCGCCCGTGGGGTGGGTGGTAGCCCAGATATTTGGTGGCCTCTCAGTTGGGACACTGGAAACCTTACATAAAAGCCTGTGGTGGTTTCATGTGGGGCTAACTTTGGGGGTTATAGGTTATGTCGCCTTCACCTTCTCCTCGCTGGCGCACATCGTGGTTGGCCCGGTTAATGTGCTCTTTCGGTCGCTGCGCCCCAAGGGGGCACTTTTGCCCCTCGACCTGGAGACGGCTGAGAGCTACGGGGCAGCCAAGATCACCGACTTCACCTGGAAGCAGCTCTTAGACCTCGATTCCTGCACCCGGTGCGGCCGCTGCCAGGATGTCTGCCCCGCTCACCTCAGCGGGAAAGCCCTTAGCCCGAAGAAGGTGATCCAGGACTTAAAGCAGCACTGGCTTGAGGTAGCTCCTGGCCTGGTGGCAGCCAAGGCCGGCGGCAACGGGGGCGACCCAGGCAGCCCCGGCAGTAATGGCGCATCCATGATTGGCGATGTGATAACTGCCCAGGTGCTCTGGGACTGCACCACCTGCCGTGCCTGCATGGAAGTATGCCCCGTGTTTATCGAGCACATCGATAAGATTATAGATATGCGCCGCAATCTGGTGCTGGAGCAGGCTCAAATCCCTGAAACCGCAGAGATGGTTTTGAGATGCATCGAGGATAGGGGGCATAGCTGCCGCGGAACCACCTACGCTAGGGGAGACTGGTGTCTTCCTCTTGCCCTGCCCTCGATCTCAGAGGATAAGGATGTTGACATGATATACTGGGTTGGCTGCGCCGCCTCCCTGGAGGACAGGAACATAAAAGTTGCCGTCGCCCTGGCCAATGTGCTCAGGGCGGCGGGGGTCAAGGTGGGGGTGATGTGCGAGGATGAGACCTGCTGCGGCGAGCCGGCACGGCGCATGGGCAACGAATACCTGTTCCAGATGCAAGCACTTAAGAACATCGAGGTCTTCAATAAACATGGGATAAAGAAGATCCTTGTCTCCTGCCCCCATTGCTATAACACGTTCAAGAATGAGTATCCCCAGTTTGGCGGCAACCTGGAGGTCATCCATCACTCCCAGTTTATCGCCGACCTGTTAAGACAAGGCAAATTGAAATTTGCCGACGGGCAGGAGCAGACCATCACCTATCACGATGCCTGCTACCTAGGGCGGCATAACGACATCTACAATAGCCCGCGACAGGCGGTAAAGGGCATCCCACAGGCTAGGCTGGTGGAAATGGAGCGCCACCACAGCCGTAGCTTTTGCTGTGGTGGTGGAGGAGGGCACTTCTGGATGGAGGAAAGGGAAGGCGTCAGGATCAGCGAGATGCGGACTGAGCACGCGCTCAAAACCAAGGCCAATATCCTGGCTACCGCCTGCCCTTACTGCCTCCAGATGTTCGAGGATGCCATCAAAGCCAAGGAGGCAACAGAATCGCTTAAGGTCATGGACATCGCTGAGCTAGTGGAGAGAGCAATTCAGAAGTAGCTTTGGCTAAGGCTTTCCATACTGCTCGCGAAGGATCCTCTTCAGCACCTTGCCCGTGCTGGTGCGGGGAAGTTCATCGACGAACACCACCGAGCGCGGCCTCTTGAAGCTTGCCAGCTTCTGACGGCAGTATTCTATCAACTCTTCGGCGGTGGCTGCCTTTCCCTTCTTGAGCACCACTATTGCCCTGGGCTGCTGCCCCCACTCGGGGTCAGGGACGCCAATTACCGCCGCCTCTTCAACAGCGGGGTGAGAATAAAGCGCATTCTCCACCTCCTCCGGGGAGATATTCTCCCCTCCCCTGATGATCAGGTCATCGGCGCGGGCAGCGAGATAGAAGTAGCCCTCCTCATCCATATAGCCCATATCGCCGGTGCGGAGCCAGCCATCCTTGGTCAGCGCCTTTGCCGTTTTCTCGGCATCCTTCCAGTAGCCACTCATCACCCTGGGGCCTCGGGCTACAATCTCACCCACCTCGCCGGGGGGAAGGTCATTGCCCTGTTCATCGACGATTTTCATCTCAACATCAGACATCGGTCGGCCGATGGATGAGGCGAGCCGCCTCAACTTCTTTTGCTTCTCCTCCTCCGTTCCCTCAATGATGTGATCCTCGGGGCTGAGGGTGGTGACAGTGGAGGCGGTTTCCGTCTGGCCAAAGGCGTTTATGAACTTGACCCCGGGCAAGACCTCGATGGCCTTCTTAATCACCTCGAAGGGCATGGGGGCAGCGCCGTAGGTTATCACCTTAAGACTGGAAAGGTCATACTTATTGAAATCAGGGTGGTCAATGACCCGTTTCAGCATAGTCGGCACCAGCATCGCCCGGTTTGCCTTCTCCCGCTGCACTGTTTCCAGCCACTCGTTAACCTCGAACTGCCTCATCATCGCCAGGGACCGGCCGCCATAGGTAGCAGCCAGCATCGCCTGAACCCCAGCCACATGATAAAGAGGCATGGTAAGGAGATTAGTCTCTTGTATTTCCGGATCGGCAGGGGCCACATTTTGCAGGACATAGAGGCTAAAGCTATTGTGAGTGAGCGGAACCCCTTTGGGCAAGCCAGTGGTTCCCGCAGTATACATCAATAAGGCAATGTCATCATCGGCGATGTCGGTGAACACCTCCTCATCGGAGGCTGAGGCTAGCAGGTCATCGTAGTAGAGCATGCCCTTCTGCTTGCTATCGATAGAGATGTAGTGCTTTATCAGCGGCAGTTTGGAGCGCATGTCGTTCACCATCTCCAGATAGCGCTGGCCAACGAAGAGAATGGTTGACTCCGAGTGGTTAAGCATGTGAACCAGCTCATCCTGCTTCGCCCTGAAGTTCAGGGGGACAAAGATAGCCCCGATTTTGGCCACCGCATAATAAGCCTCCACGTACTGGTTGCAGTTAACCTGCAAAATGGCGACTCTATCGCCCTTCTCTATCCCCAGACCTAATAGCGCATTGGCGAGCCGGTTCACCCTCTGGCTAAGCTCGCTGAAGCTATATTTCTTCCCCTCGAAGATCATCGCCGGCCGATCGGGGCAGATTGCAGAGGTTATCATGAGAAATTCGGTAGTATTCATAAGTTCTCCTTCCTTTGCAATTGCCGCTTATGACTTTCCTAAGTCGCGAGCTTGCTTTTCACCCGCTCCATTACCTTGGACATCGCCTTCCCTGCGCTTTCGCTGATGCGGACATCGGCATGGCGATCTATAGGGGTATCGCCTACATTTATGATCACCAGCTTCGCCCCCGATTCCTTGGCATAAACGGGCATCCAGGCTGCGGGAAAGACCGCCAAGGAGGAGCCGATCACGATCATCAGGTCACAGCTTCGGGAGCGGCGCTCTGCCTCTTTGGCCTCCTTCACCGGCATCGGCTCACCAAAGGAAATCGTTGCTGACTTGAACATGCCACCACAATCATCGCAAGTAGGCTCCTCCACCCCCTGCTCTATCCTCCTTGCGATCTCCTCAGTGGCATAGCGTCTACCGCAGCCCAGACATTTCACCCACTTAAGGCTGCCATGGAGCTCGATGACCTTCTCTTCAGGCACCCCTGCCTTTTGGTGCAGACCATCCACGTTCTGAGTGATGACGCAATCCAGCTTTCCCAGCTTCTCCAGCTCGGCGATGGCATAATGTGCGGGATTGGGCTGTACCAGCTCCATCATGCGTAACATGCTCAACATTCGCCACGCCCTTTTCTTCGAATCGTCAGGTTTAACCCTGGTCCAGGTGCCTCCCGGGCTTCTGAAGTCAGGAATGCCAGACTCAGTGCTCATCCCAGCGCCGGTGAACACTACCACGCGCTTTGAATTGACGATTAGCTCGGCAACTTCGTCAATTCGCTCCTCCAATTCACTCCCCATACTCTACCCCTTAGACCCGCGCTTCAAGATGCGAAGTTCACCTATTCAGGAAGCGCGGGGGCCTCTTATCCACCACAGCTTTGATCCCTTCCGCGGCGTCCTCCGTCTTTGACACCAGAGCGGCGAGCTTACTTTCCAGGGCCAGCCCCTTCTCCAAGCTGAGGTCAAGCCCCCTATTTATGGCCTCCTTGGCATACCTCACGGCAATGGGACCGCAGGACATAATCTTCTTCGCCATCGCCTCCGCAGTAGGATAAAGCTGATCACGCGGAACCACCAGATTCACTAGCCCCACGCGATAGGCCTCGTTGGCATCGATGCGGTCGCTGGTGAGAAGTAGCTCCAGAGCCTTCCCCCTTCCTATGGTTCGGGGCAGGGTCTGGGTTCCCCCCGCTGCCGGGATCATCCCCAGAGCCACCTCGGGCAGACCAAAAACGGCATCGGTAGAGGCGATCCTTATATCGCAACAGCAGGCCATCTCCAACCCTGAGCCAAGGCAATAGCCCTGGATTGCAGCAATCCAGGGCTGCTTTAGGCTCAAAAAGAGCCCCCAAACATCGCGCTCCCACCTCACCTGGCGGGCGATCACCGGTGATGGAGCAGTGCCAAACTCGCTGAGGTCGGCGCCAACAGAAAAGGCACGCTCCCCAGCCCCTTTCAATATAGCAACCAAGACATCTGGGTCATCCCTGATGGCGGTGAGCACCTGATAGAACTCATCGCGCATCTGGATGTTGTAGCGATTCAGCAGCTCAGGGCGATTGAGAGTGACAAAGGCCAAGCCATCCTTTTTTTCATAGATTATGGTCTCAAAGGCGTTCATGACTTCCGGGAATATTCTACCACAATTCTACTTGGCGCGGGCGCAAAGCTCCTCAAGCGAGATCTCGTTGTAATACTGGCCGATGCGCTCCACAGAGTGGGCATCGCTGTTTTTAAGGATCAGCAGGTCATATTTATCCGCCAGCGCCTTGACCCTCTCTTTATCAATGTGCCAATTATGAAGCCCATTCTCGATCTCGATGCCCTGGACATTTTCAATGATGTAGGAGCTTGTAGGGTAGCCTGGGTGGGCGATAAAGCGGAAGATAGAGCCGTTGGGCAAGTAAAGCTCCACATCCTGCTGCCGCCCGGCGATATCGATCTCCTGGCCCGGGATGATGAGCACCTCGTTATCGAAGAACTGCTCCACGATTTCCTTTACCTTGAATCCATAATTTTTGTCCCAGTGCTCGGTGATAGCGATACCATCAAGCCCCCCTGCCTTTATCTGATCTATTATTCTCTTTACAATTTCTAAAGTTGGCGGGCGAAAACCAGTGGCTTCATAACAATGGGTATGAAGGTCCAGCTTCATGCTAAAATTGTTATCTCCCCTTGAACTGAGGAGCTCTCTTCTCCAGGAAAGCCCTGATCCCTTCCATCCTGTCGGCAGTGGTTTGAATCAGGAAATAGAGGTCGGCTTCCAACCTCAGCCCCTGCTCCAGAGTGAGGTCCAAGCCCTTATTCACCGCCTCCTTGCAATACCTGAGAGCAATGGGACCCCGGGGGATTATTCTCCTGGCAATCTCCTCCACCTCCGGAAGAAGCTTCCCCGGGGGTACAACCTTGTTCACCAAGCCTATTCGATAGGCCTCCGCAGCATCGATGGGCTCGGCGGTGAGGATCATCTCCAGAGCTTTTCCTCTCCCCACCAGCCGGGGCAGCCTTTGGGTGCCTCCCCCTCTAGGGATCAACCCGTAGCTGGTGTGGGGCAGGCCGAACCTTGCCCCCTCAGCGGCGA
>Ga0315296_10004921_pt1 | contig 10804 bp, 8 predicted proteins | sample YL17G14_18_MG_FD_203921 | JGI IMG/M metagenome (GOLD analysis project Ga0315296, IMG submission 203921) | Sediment microbial communities from Yellowstone Lake, YNP, Wyoming, USA - YL17G14_18 | ecosystem: Environmental > Aquatic > Freshwater > Lake > Sediment | place: USA: Wyoming | collected...
AGCCATCTTGCTTCAACCAAGATGAAGCCCCTCGGTGCAACATTTAAAGTCGATTCACAATCAGTGCTCACAGCAGATAATCACAAAAAGTGAGTTATCAATCTGGGTAAGCGAGACTACTTAAATCAGTATGGAAAACGTATGTTATCTTGCTTGAAAACGCGTCTGGAGGAGTACAAGAAGTGTGCGCGCTCATGATCGGTGCTGGTGGTTAATGTGTCCATGGGAAAGGTTCATACTCTGAAATCGCAGATTCTGTCGGAGGATCGCACCCTCTACATCTACCTGCCAAGGGACTACGAATCCTCCGAGGAACTGGTCCCGGTGCTCTACCTTCTCGACGGCGACGTGCTCTTCAACTACACGGCTGCCACAGTCGACTACTACATCAACACCTACCGCATTCCACGCATGATGGTTGTGGGCATAGGGAGCACCGACCGAAGTAGGGATTTCACCCCCACCAAGGGTAGAACCCAAGCTGGAAGCCCAGCCACTGGGGGTGGTGCAGACGTATTTCTCAGGTACATGAAGGAGGAGCTATTTCCCTACGTCGATGAGAACTACGGGACTAGGCGGTACAGGGCGATCATAGGGCACTCCCTCGGCGGTCTATTTGTGATACACGTGCTCCTCACGGAACCCGACTTCTTCGGTGCCTACATGGCTCTGAGTCCCTTCCTTGCCTGGGACAACGGCGTGCTCGTCCAGAGCGCGGAGACCTTCTTCAAAGAGACCCAATCCCTGAATAAGTTACTCTTCGTCGCCTGCGAGTCCGTCTCAAGGGAGCAACTCTCGAAGCCCATTGACGAATTCGTCCAACTGCTGAAAACCCGTTGCCCCAGAGGCCTTGAATGGGAGTACAAGCTCTACGAAGGCTCCGACCACATGAATCTGCCAGTGCTCGGCATCCCCGACGGACTGGATTTCTTCTTCCCCGGGTTTGTCCAAGACCGTTGACACATGCACACGAGATTACTTCATCTGTGTCTGACATTAAAAACATCAAGTAGTGTTAAGGGAAGGAGGTCTTCAGAAGCACATGCCCTTTGGTAAAGAAGGAATGAAAAGATAGATTCTATCCTTGTCTTAGCTGGGGAGCTAAGGTTTCTTGTAGACGACTTTGCCGTCTATGATGGTGGCGTCTACGCTGATGTCCTTGATCTTCTCAGGCGGCACGCTCAGCGGGTCCTCAGCCAGCACCGCGAAGTCAGCTAGCTTCCCCGGCTCTATGGATCCCTTAGCGCCTTCTTCGAAGCAGGCGTAGGCGCTGTTCAGCGTGTAGGCCTTCAGCCCGTCGTAGACGCCGATCTTCTGCTCGGGACCCAGCTCCCTGTCGGCGTCGGTCTTCCTGGTCACTGCCACGTAGATGCCTAGGAGGGGGCTGATCAGCTCGGCTCCGGAGGTAGCGGGGCAGTCTGAGCTCATGGGCACCCTGATGCCTGCCTCCAGCCAAGACCTCACCGGATAAGACCACTTCACCCTCTCCTCGCCGAGGCCCGCCCTGTAGCTCTCGCCCTCGCCGTAGAGGAAGATGGGCTGTGGCACGGGAACGACGCCCAGCTCCTTGATGCGCGCCACGATCCTCGGACTGTTGATGCCGCAGTGCTCGATTCGGTGCCTGTGGTCCTTCCTCGGCAGCTCCTTCAGCGCCGCCTCGTAGGCGTCCAGCACAGCCACGATAGCCCTGTCGCCGATGGCGTGGATGCCTACCTGAAAGCCCGCCCTGTGAGCCTCCAGCACGCCCTTGTTCAGTTCCTCCAGGCTCATGTACAGGATCCCCGTGTTTCCGGGTGTGTCGAGGTAGGGCTCCGAGACCGCCGCCGTCCTGCCAGTGGAGCTGCCGTCCAGCACTATCTTTATGGCTCCGATCCTGATCTTGGCGTCTCCGAAGCCCGTGGAGAGTCCCAGCTTCGCCAGCTCCTGCAGCGTGCTCAGCGACATCATCATGTTGATCCTCAGCGGCATCCCGTCCTCCCTGATAGCAGCCAGATAAGCCTTAACAGTATCCGCCCCGCCCACACCAGCGTCGCTGACGGAGGTCACACCCCTGGCCACGAACTCCTTAGCTGCCAGGTTGATGGCCTTCCTCAGATCCTCCATAGTAGGAGGAGGCCTGAGCCCCCTGAGCAATCCCTGCGCGGGTCCGCGGAGGACGCCTGTAGGTTCGCCCGTCGTGGGGTCCCTGTCTATGCGTCCGCCCTCTGGGTCTTTCGTCTCCTTGTTTATCCCCGCCAGCTTCAGGGCGTAGCTGTTGGCGACGGTGACGTGTCCGCACATCCGTGTGACTATGACGGGGTTGTTGAGCGCTGCCTCGTCTAGGTCCCATCTGTTCGGGTGCCTCTTCTCCTCCAGCTTGAAGTCGTCATAGCCGTTCCCCACGATCCACGCGCCTGGGGGCTTTTCGGCTGCCGCGAGCCGTATCTTCTGCACAATCTCCTTGATGGAGTGCGTCGGCGGCGTCCTGCAGTCGACCCTCGTCAAGCCCTGTCCGAAGCCCATTGGGTGGGCGTGGCAGTCTATGAAGCCCGGCACCACTGTTTTTCCCTTCAGGTCCATCACCTCGGTCTCGCCGTCGATGAGGCTCCTGATCTCGTCGTTTGTCCCGACCTTGGTGATTACGCCGTTGACCGCGAGGACGGCCTGAGCCCTGGGATGCTCTTCGTCCATCGTGATCACGTTTCCGTTCGTCAGCGCCAACTTCCTCACGGAACCACTACCAGTCAATTCAACCATCTTCGGCCTTTAAGAGAATAAAAAAGCCTTAACCTGATTTAAATCTATCCCTTACAGGTTCAGAAGTTTTAACTAAGTGAAACAATACGGCATTTCGATAAGTCGACGATTAATGTCCATAGCGACCTGCTGGCATAATGCGTCCTCTAGGAAATCTAAGTTAGTTAGGATATTCTGCGCAGAGTCTCCTCAATAATATTCTTCAGATCGTTCGGGAGATTGGTTAATTTATCCCCTATAAACCAATAGATTCTACTAAGAAACTCGCTGTATAGAGTGTCGCCTACTATCCCTCTCAATTTACCCAATTTGAGGAGATTGTTTATCAACCCTGTAGTCTTGAAGGCGATTGAATATGTTATTTTTCCCTCTAAAACTATAACATTGAATCCCAACATATAGCAATTCATAATTAGTGGCTTAGCTGTTTCGGGATTGTTTTCATCATAGTTTCTTGCCGATTTGATCAAATCGTTGTAAGGATCGACAAAAGGAACGAGTTCCTGCAAGTTACTCACAACGGTTAGGTCATTTACATTTAACTCAGGAAAATCAGTTCTAAAGGCCTCGTTAATTGTTCTTATCATCAAATTGATGTTGTTTACTATCTCCAACCCATTAGTGACAGTATCAATATCTATTAGTGGCAGTTGTTTCAAATTGATAGCAATAGTCTTAGTGCCCGCCATATATAGCTCATTCTCAGGGGATTGGGAGAAATTGTCAATAAGTATGGACAAAATAGGGTAGGCGAATACAAGTAGCAGGAGCATAACCAAAGCTAAACCGAAGCCAATACCTTTCTTATTGCTCAACAATGATTTTAGTTTCGCTCCTATAATTCAAGATCGGAATCTAGAATATAAACTTACTATTGCTCGTGCGATTCCGAGTCTATTGTATGTAAGTATGTATATTTCGAAAAACATATCTTCTATTTAAAAAGAAATTGTTCTTCCAAGAATAATAAAAAGGAGGAAAGAAGGGGTCTACGCTCTTCGTAGGACTTTGCCTGGTGTGGCGCCGGTGTGCTGGTTTTCCTTGACGACGAGCTTGCCGTTGACGAGAACGTAGGGTATGCCCTCGGGGTAGACACAGGGATTAAGCGGAGTCGCCTTAAAGTCCACGGCGGCGGGATCGATGACGACGATGTCGGCGTATGCTCCAGGCTTGAGGACTCCTCTGTCCCTGAGCTTGAACTTGGCGGCGGGCAGGCTGGTGACCTTTCTGACGGCCTCCTCCAGGCTGAGAGATCTGTTCTCCCTGACCGCTAGCTTGAAGTACAGGGCGAAGCCGCCGAAGCTGTTCTCGCTTGGCAGGCTCCAGGGCGGGTTCTTGCCTACGAAGCTGGTGTCGACGGCGAGGGTGTCGACGCCGACCATGCAGCCTGGGTGCTGATAGAACATTCCTTTTGTCGGGCTCTCCCTGCCGTAGCTCCCTATCTTCGCGTGGGGATCAGCCACGATGACGTCCATCAGCGCGTCCAGCGGGTCTACGCCGAGCTCCTGGGCTATCTGAGTGATGGTCTTGTTGACGAAGCGGCTGTCTTTGGACTCCATGATGTTGATGCCCCCAGCCCAGTTCGGGTTGATGTTCGGGTTCAGCCCGTAGTACTTGCCCTCCCAGATGCGATCCTTGATCTCACCTCGGAACTCCCTCATCCTCAACGCCTTGGCGAGCTGCTCCCTGCTGCCAGCCACCCTTAGCCAAGGGAGAAGCGTTCCCGCGAGCCAGATGTTGCTAGACGTTCCGAAGGCCCTGATGCCCGGGATCACATCGAAGGTGACGTCGATGCCCTCCTTCCGAGCGTCGTCCACGATCTTCAGCGTTGCCTTTGCCGCGGCTTCGTTCAGTTCTCCGTCGATGGTCGGCACAACGTCGTACAGCGCGCCGAGGTGGCTGACCTGCACAGGGATCTTGGCTTTCCTGCCGACGTCGATGGTTTCGAGGAGCCCGTTGATCTTGATCGGTGCTGGTTCTCCGGGTCTGCGGGCTGTGCGTAGCCCTGTTCTGAGGCTGTGGCAGGCGTAGAGTCCACCGTACTCGGCTACAACCTTGGCCAGGGCGACGAGTTCTTCGAAGTCAGCGTAGTAGCTGTCGTAGTCGCGGCCCGCACTCATTCCGAGGCAGCCGTCGATCATGGCTTGTCGGACGTGTTTCTTCATCTCCTCGACCTCGGCTGGCGTGGCTTTGCGCTTGTGGTCGGCGCCCATGGCCATGATGCGGATGGAGTGATGCCCAAGCAGCGGCGCGAAGTTGGGGCTGATGCCCTTCGCCTCCAGCTTCCTGAAGAACTCTCCGAGCGTGTGCCAGTCGATCTCCCAGCCGAAGATCTCCCTGTGCTTCGGGTTGACCACCTCGCGCCTGAAGAGACCCGACGGGTAGTACATGTCTGGGCTGAGCTCCTGGATGATCTCGCCCGCCATCATGCCGACGCTGACGAGGTCGCCGAAGGGTCCGGGGCTGCTGCCGCAGTTGCCGCCGACGAAGGTCGTTATGCCCTGATGGACGTAGCCGTCTGCCTTTGGGTAGTACATGATGCTCTGGTCACCGTGATTATGCACATCGATGAAGCCCGGCGTCACCGCCATCCCCTTCGCGTCGATGACCGTCTCAGCTCCACCCCTAACGTCTCCCACAGCGTCGATTCTCTCGGCCTTGATGGCGACGCTCCCCCTGGAGCCCGGAGCGCCAGTGCCATCCACGATAAAAGCGTTCTTGATCAAAATGTCGTGCTCACTAGACATGATTAAACTATTGGCGACATCTAGGCTTAAAGCTTAAGGTGAGTTAGGACTCCTATTCTCTCTCACATTAAAATTGGTTATAGACTCAACCAGCCTCAATTTCTCGGCGCAGGGAAAAGAATCAGGCGGAGAAAGACCACTTTTAGCAACAAATCGTAAATACAGCCTAACCCCTATATCACTTGAAACTCCCAAGAAGTAGGCTTCTAGCAGAGCCTGCTTTGACAAGCATTAGAATGAAGTGTAGCGGTCGAGTATGAGTGATGAAAAAGGTCTTGAGCAGCCCCCAACAGAAAGGTTCATCCTTCCCTCTTTGGCGATCTCTCGGTTAAACATTGCGCCGCCGCAAGTTCTCACCGCTCTTCTGCTGGTCGACATAGCGCTCAGCTTCGGCATTCCCGTCGGCGTCGCAGGGCAGATAAGAACCATCTCAGCCATCGCTGCGGTCGTCTCCGCTCTGCTCATAAGTGTCCTAAGCATTCGGTTCAATCACAAGTCGCTGCTCTTGGTCGGCCTAGCCTTTCTTACAATCTCAGCACTAGGCTGTGGCTTAGCTCCAGACTTCAACTCCATGGTTGTCTCCTACTCATTAACCGGACTAGGCGTAGCTATGGTCACCGCCATGACCAACACACTCGTCGCCGAATACTTTCCCGTTGAGAAACGGGCGGGTGCGATGGGCTGGGTCGTTGCTAGCGGAGCCATGATATACGCCATCGGAGCACCAGTCGTAAGCCTCATCGCAGGCTTCGGGGGGTGGCGGATGGCCTTCCTCGGATTCGTGCTCACCCTCTCCCTTTTCAGTCTACCGTTAGCCTTTACAGGCTTGCCGTCGATATCCCGTAACCCTCAGTCTAGAACAGGCAGAGAGACCTACCTAGGCGGCTTCAAAGACATCTTCTCCAACAGATCAGCTGTCGCCTGTTTGCTCGGTCCCACTCTCTCAATGACTGCGTGGCAAGCCATGCTCCTCTACAGCTCCTCATTCCTCAGACAGCAGTTTCTGCTCCCCACAAGCCTCGTATCCCTATCTAGTATGGCGTCTGCATCATCCTACACAATCGGCAGCCTAGTCAGCGGCAGATTCGTGAACAAGCTAGGAAGAAAACCCTTAACCGTCTTAGCCTCCCTTCTTTCAGGACTATTCATAATGTCCTACATGATCATCCCCAACCTCTGGGCAGCCCTCGTCGTAAACTACATAGCTTGTCTCTTTACAGGCATCAGGTACACGGCGGCCACCAGCCTAACCCTTGAGCAGATTCCAGCCTTCAGAGGCACCATGATGTCGCTCTACTCAGCAGCCGACAGCATAGGAGCAGCCCTCGGAACGGGGATAGGAGGACTGGTGCTCCTGCTGTACAACTATGAGCTCTTAGGAGTATCCCTCGGAGCCATGGGAATCATAGCATCGATCCTACTGTACCTCCTAGCAATCGACCCCACGAAAACCTCCACCATGAAGTAGCAAAACTCGATATCGCTCTTTTTATCAAACCTTTATAAACAATCGCGCACCCTGTCGGCAACGCCCCCTCTAAATCCTGAATCCCTGAGGGCTCGATGCGCGCAATTGTTTTAAATATTCTGATCTCCAAAACCAATTGGGTCAATAACCCAATAAATGAAAGGAGAAAAGGGAAATGGAAAAGATCGATTTCTCCCATTACCACAGGTATCAGGAGCTGACGGACATCCTGATAGACCTTGCTAAGATCTACCCCAACTTGGCAACGCTGCACTCCATCGGGAAAACCTCTCAGGGGAGGGACCTCTGGGTGATGGAGATCACCAACAAGAAGACTGGTTCAGCGGAGGACAAGCCCGCCTACTGGATCGACGGCAACACCCACGGTCCAGAGGTCACCGGCCGAGAGGTCGCCCTGAAGACCGTCTGGTACCTCCTGAGCAAGTACGGCGCAGACCCCTTCGTCACAGACCTGCTCGACACCAGATGCGGGTACGTCATGCCAGCCGTGAACCCCGATGGCGCCGAGATCTACCTGACGACCCCCTACCTCGGGGTATCTGGCGGCGTTCCGAACCCCGCCTTCGAGGACGAGTTTGCCGAGGGCCTCTACGAGGAGGACGTAAACAAGGACGGCGAGATCACCGTGATGAGGATCAAGGACCCCAACGGGGACTGGAGAGTATCCGAGAAGGATCCGAGGCTCATGATCAAGAGGAAGCCGGAGGAGAAGGGCGGAGAATACTACAGGCTCTACAGGGAGGGACTGATCAAGAACTACGATGGAAAGGAGATCGGGAAGATGGCCCCCGGGCGCTGGATGAGCGGCTCGAACAGGAACTGGCCCGCCAACTGGTCCCCAGCACAGCCGGGGCAGGCTGGCAAGTTCCCCCTGTGGGAGAAGGAAGCCCGAGCCATAGCAGACTTCTTTTACGAGCACAGGAACATCGGCGCAGCGATGACGTACCACACCTCCGGCGGCATATGTATGCGCCCCTACGTCTACTGGCCAGACGAGCACTTCCACACGAGCGGGCTTGAGAGGGACCTGGCGCTCTTCAACGCCATAGGCGCCATCGGCGAAGAACTGCTGAAATATCCGCTGGTCTCGCCGTACGAGGGCATGAACAGGGGGAAGCCGGCCAGGAGGCCCTACGGGCAGGGCGTCTCCCTGGACTGGTGGTACGAGCACTGGGGCATCGTCATGATCGGCCTCGAGCTCTGGGACATCATGGGCAGGGCTGGACTAGGCAACTACAGGGAGCGGGGAGGCGAACGAGCCAGCGTCGGACCCGGAGGAGACATGACGGAGGAGCAGGGGCTGGCGCTCCTGGCGTGGAACGACAAGGAGCTGGGTGGATCGGGCTTCCTGAGGTGGGCGCCGTTCAGCCATCCGCAGCTGGGAGCCGTGGAGATCGGCGGGTGGAAGAGCAAGTTCGTCACCACGAATCCACCGCCTCACCTTCTGGAGTCGGAGATAGACAAGACCATGATGTGGATCCTCGAGGCGGTCGCGTTGACGCCCCTGGTCAAGATCACCAGCGTCAAGAGCAGCTCCCTCGGCGGGGGTCTGTACAAGGTCGAGGCGACCGTGGAGAACACCGGCTTCATGCCCACCTACATAACGCAGCAGGCCATCAAGATAATGCTCGCCCAGCCCGTGAAGGTCAAGGTCGACGTCGAAGCCGATGCCGAGGTCGTAGCCGGCAAGGAGAGGCTGATCCTGGGCAACCTGGAGGGAAACTCGGACAGGCTCCCGGGGTACCCAGCCTACAGCGTGCCCGGGGGCAAGCCTGAGGAGTCGAAGAAGACAGTGGAGTGGATCGTCAAGGCGAAGAAGACGCCGGCGAAGGTGAAGATTCTCTCCATGTCCGAGAAAGGTGGAAAGGACTCGAAGGAAATCGAGCTAGCCTGACACAACCCTACCTTTTTTATTTGTGCGCTAAGAAAGGGTATGTGTTCACACCGTGTTTTTCCTGCGATCCGATTCTTACGTCTGACGATTGTATCTTCTTATGATCCTGTTTAGGTTGATGAACTCGTCGGGTGTCAGCTCCTTCTTCTCCTTATACTTCTCGAACTCGGGGGTAATCGCTAGGAAGGGGATCTTCTCGACGAGTTCGCAGGTCTCTTTGAAGCTGGTTACCTCTACTATTCCTAGGGTGTTGAGGAAGGTGACGAGCAGCCAGCCCGTCAACCAGTGCGGGACGAGCTGCCCCTTTCCCTCGCTTTCGAAGAGCCAACGCTTGAACTCTGATTCCACGACGCCTAGAAGAACCTTCGCCTTCTCCTCTAGGTTCTCTGGAAGTCTAAATCTGGTTCGGATGTCCTCTCCATAGAGGACTTTGCCGTCCTTTCGGTAGAAGGAGAGGTCGATGAAGCTGTGGCCCTCCAGGAGGATTCCCTTGTTCCAGAGTTCGATCTCGGAGTCCAGCATCACATCCATGTTCAGAGACACCCCGAACCGCTCCCTGCTAGACTTGGCAATCTCAATGAGCTTACTCACGTCTCCAGCGGAATACCTCCCAGAGTCCAGGACGAGGAGGAGATCTATGTCGCTGTCAGGTCGGTGATCGCCCCTGGCGTAGCTGCCATAAGCCAGCACGGAGAGAACCGCCAGTTCTCGGCAGTTCGAGAGGAAGTACGAGACCGCTCTGTCATGGGCATCCACAGCCATAGCTTTCACAGCCCCAACTCTTCACGGATTCCCTGCATAGCTCCGAGGGAGACCACGAAGAAGTCCTCCAGCGTCATACCCAGCTTCGTGCAGTACAGAATCCTGTTCCTGTCCACGTTCCTAGCGAAGGACTTGTCGTTAAACCGTTTCCTGAGGCTGCTGGCCTTAACCTCCGCCAAGGTCTTATGAGGCATAACCAAGGCCGCTGCGGTGATGATGCCCGAGACTGCGTCCGCCGCTACGATGGCGTGGTCGATGGGCTTCTCCGCTTTGATTCCTGTTCCCTCCTCGTTATGCGCCATGATGGCGTGAAGCCCCTCCTCAGGCATGGAACCCTTCAGCATCTCAGCCGAGACCCGCCCGTGCCGAGTCATAACCGGCAGACCTCCAGCCGCCTCCTCCTTCTCCAGCTTCTCCAGGTCCAGATCGTGGAGGAGGCCCACCGCTTCCCACAGGTCTGCATCTTCGCCCTGCATCTCCGCGAGTTTCCTCATAACAGCTGAGACCGCTATCAGGTGTTTCCTCATGCTCAGATCCGCAATGTTTGCATCGAGCAGCTTAAGGCCCTCTTCCCTCGCTATCATCGTGCCCGTCATGAGTGTAAAAGTCTCTCTTTCCAATCCTTAAAGTTTAAGGCGTCTAGCCAATCAGCCAAGCAGCAGAACAGTAGCCAAACAGTAGCGAACAAGACACAGGAAGCATTAGAAACACAAGCCAAACAGAAAAAGGAAGGACAGAACAACCCCGTTGAAGCCACAAAGCGGAGAGAGAGGAGGGGGTAACCCTGTTGGCTGCGGGAGAAAAATCTGGGACTTCTGACTACTGGGCATGGCGAATAATAAGCGGATACAAGTTTTTTTAAGTGAAGTGGAAGGTAGTAAGATCTATACTTCGAAGGTGGAACCAATGGGTGTTAAGCCTTTTATCATAGGAACCCGAAACGCGACTAACTTCCTACCTCTCGGGATAAAAGTCCTCCGAGACGGAGGCTCGGCCATGGATGCCGTGGAGGCGACGGTCCGAGGCGTAGAGGACAATCCTCTCGACTCCAGCGTGGGCTACGGGGGCTTCCCAAACCTCCTGGGCTACGTCGAGCTCGACGCCTCCATCATGGACGGCAGGACGCTCAGGGCGGGTGCCGTAGCCGCTGTCAAGCACTTCAAGAACCCCATCTCC
>Ga0315296_10004922_pt1 | contig 10803 bp, 5 predicted proteins | sample YL17G14_18_MG_FD_203921 | JGI IMG/M metagenome (GOLD analysis project Ga0315296, IMG submission 203921) | Sediment microbial communities from Yellowstone Lake, YNP, Wyoming, USA - YL17G14_18 | ecosystem: Environmental > Aquatic > Freshwater > Lake > Sediment | place: USA: Wyoming | collected...
AACTGCAGCCGCGCCATCGTTTATGCCCGACGAGTTGCCAGCGGTTATCGTCCCTCGCATCCTGAAAGCAGGTTCGAGCGCGGCGAGTTTCTCCAACGACGTGTCCGGGCGAGGGTGCTGGTCCGTGTCCACGGTTATCGGGCCGCCCTGCTCATTGTGTCCGGGCGTGGGCACGATCTCATCCTTGAACTTGCCCTCGCGCATCGCGGCGACTGCGCGGCGGTGGCTCTCCAGGGAGTAGGCATCCATTTCCTGTCGCGTAACACCAAAGCGTTCCACGAGTTTCTCAGCCGTCTGGCCCATTATGAAAGAAGCCGCATCGAGCATCTCGAAGTGCTTCGGATGGATATCAATGTCGCGGCTCATGGGCAGGTGGGTCATGTGCTCCACTCCGCCCGCGATGATGATGTCGCCGAACCCGGTCATGATTTGCATTGCAGCGTAGTTTATCGCCTGGAGGCTCGATGAACACAGGCGGTTGACGCTCACGCCCGGGACTTCATACGGCAGCCCCGCCAGAAGAACTATGCGCCGCGCAACGTTCAGGTTCTGCTCCTCTGCCTGATTCGCGCAGCCGAAGATGACGTCATCAATGACTTCGGGCTTGACGCCCGTTCTTTCCAGCAGCGCCTTGACGACCGCAGCGCCCAGGTCTTCGGAGCGCACGTCGCGAAACACTCCGCGCTCGCCCGCTCGCCCGATCGCGGTTCTGACAGCATCAACGATCACAGCCTCACGCAGACTGGCCACGAGACATACCTCCGTGTAGATGCTCTTCGGAGTTGGTTCTTCGGTATTGCCGCCCACAATTCCTTTGCCTCTGCGCGCCAGTACAGCACATGCGCCGCCCATCGCGGCGATCACCACCAGGCCCAGCGCCGGCGTCTCCCGCTGGCAGGAAGTCGCCGGTTCGCGTTGTAATCTCGCAATGATTGCTCGTCGTTTCATCGCGCCATGATAGAGATTGATTGTGACTTTCCGGGCGGAAACATTCTGGTGGACGCAATCGAAGGCGACACCATGCACCTGCGGCCGGATCTGCGCGACACGAAGGGCAAATGGTTTTACTGGTACTTCCGCGTGCGCAGCGCCGGCGCACCCACCGTCCGGTTTGTGTTCGAGGAGGACGTGGTCGGTGTCCGCGGCCCGGCGGTCAGCCTCGACGGAAGCCGCACCTGGACCTGGCTGGGCCGGGACTCCCCAGATGACCGAAGTTTCACGTATGTGTTTCCGCCGGACTCGGCGGACCTGCGCTTCTCGTTCGGGATGCCCTATACGCAGGCGAACCTCGATGCGTTTCTGGCCGCACATGCCGGAAACCGGCATCTCCGTGCGGACACGCTCTGCACAAGCCGCAGCGGTCGGCGCGTTGAATGCCTCTCGCTCGGGCAGATCGGCGGACAACCTGAGCACCGCGTTGTTATCGCGTGCCGCCATCATGCCTGTGAGATGATGGCGAACTACGCGCTCGAGGGCCTGATGGAAGCGGTTCTGGCCGAAGATGACTGCGGCCGCTGGCTGCGCGGCCAGGTCGAGTTTCTGGTCGTTCCGTTCGTGGACAAGGACGGGGTGGAGCAAGGGGATCAGGGCAAGAACCGCCTGCCGCATGATCACGGTCGCGACTATGCTGCGCCTTGCCTCTATCCGGAGGTGCAGGCGCTGCGCGACCGCGTCCGCGACTGGGCCGCAGGGCGACTGCGCATCGCGCTCGACATCCATTGCCCTTGGATCAGGGGCGACCTCAACGAGAGGATCTACTTCGTCGGCATGCCCGATCAGGAAACCTGGAGCCGCGTTGGGCGATTCTCGGTGGTACTGGATGGTGTGCGAAGAGGTCCGCTGCCATACAGCAGAAACAATGATTTGCCGTTCGGCGAGGGATGGAACAAGGAAGCCGAACCACCCGGAACCGAGCCCCGGACGTTCAGCAAATGGATGGGAGCCCTTGCCCGCGTATGGTTCGGGGTCGCGCTGGAATTGCCTTACGCGAACGCGCAGGGGGCGGTTGTGAATGCGGAAAGCGCCCGGGCATTTGGGAGGGACCTTGCGGCAGCAATGCAACTGCATCTCGCGGCCGAATCGTGACGGTCCGGTATCGCCATCAGTAGAGGAGGAGCGGCAACATGGCTGCCGATGAAAGAAGGATGCCAGGGCGCAGGCCGTTCAACGTCAGCGGCATAATCCCGCATCTCGCTTTGAAAGCCGAACTCGGCCCGCCGCGCACTGAATGCGGGGTGGGAGCCCTGATGGCGTGGGCCGAGAGGTTGTGGGTGGTAACCTATGTGTCCCACAAAGCAGGCAGCGGGCTGGGGACGGGCTTGTTCGAGATTGACGACGACTTCAGGATGGTCAAGCGGCCAGAAAGCCGGGTCGGGACATACGCAAATCGCTTCGTGCATTGGGCTTCCAATCAGTTGATAATCGGCCCACACCTGATAGATGCGGAGCGCAACGTGAGGACAATAGAAGACCTGGCGAACGTGCGCCTGTGCGGGACGATGGCGCATCTCGATGATCCTGACAGCAAGGTATATATGTTGGGGATGGAGGGCGAGTTCTTCGAGATGGATGTCCGCACCCTAGCTGTGCGGCAACTGTTCGACCTGACACGCGAACTCGAGATTCCAAGGGATCGCTATGGTAAAGGAAGGCCAACAGCCCACTTCAAGGCGGGATACGCGGGCTTCGGCCGGGTGATCGTCGCGAACAACAGTTACGACGAGCCGGACTTCGTCGGCCCCGACGGAGCAGGCCGGCTCGCGGAGTGGGACGGCAAGCAGTGGCGAATTCTGGAGCGAAAGGCTTTCGTGGAGGTAACAGGGCGAGGGGAATCGAGCAAGGCGATATTCGCGACGGGCTGGGACCGTGCATCGGCAATTCTGGAGGTCTACACTCAGGGGGACGACACGTGGAAGAGGTATCGCCTGCCAAAAGCAAGCAGCACCTATGATCATGCGTGGTCCACGGAATGGCCGCGCATTCGGGAGACCGAGCACGAGCGGTATCTGATGGACTGCCATGGGATGTTCTATGAACTCTCCCCTCATATATACGCGAACCGCGTGTGGGGCGTGCAGCCGATTTCGAGACACCTGTGGGTGCTCGGTGACTTCTGCACATGGCGCGGGATGCTGGTCTTGGGCGCGGACAACGCCAGCCCGGCGTCGGGGAACAACCCCCTTGCGGGCGAGCCGCAGTCGGGGCTGTGGTTCGGGAAGACAGACGATCTATGGCATTTCGGCAAACCGTCCGGTTGGGGAGGCGTGTGGTGGGAGGAGCCGGTTGAAGCGGGTAACTCTTCAGACCCATACCTTATGACCGGCTTCGACAAGAAGGTGCTGCACCTTTCGCACGAATCGCCAGAGCCAGTGACGTTCACCGTGGAGGTGGACTTCCTCGGGAACGGGACGTGGAAGCAATACGGGACTTTCCCCGTCCCGGGGAAGGGCTACATCCACCATGAATTCCCCAGCGGCTTCAGCGCCCACTGGGTGCGCGTAACAGCCGACGTGGGTTGCACAGCGACAGCGTACTTCGTCTATACGTAATGCGTCCCGCGTTCGGAGGGACACTGGGCGCGCCCCGTTGAAGTCACCCGCCGGTATGTGCGGCGTCGCGAAAGGATGGTGTTCTGTGATCGGATGGCTAACCGCTGCATCCCTGGGTGTGTGCGCCGTGGCAGCCGCGCCGCCGCGCCCTATCCCCCTCGAAAGTCTTCAGCCCCAGGGCAGGCCGACGCACCCCACGGTCTATCTGACCCAGGCACACGTCGAGCGCGCAAGGCTGAACGCGGCAAAGCACGCGTGGGGGCGCAAACTCTATGATCGGATTCTGGGTGATGCGCGGCGCTGGCTCGACAGGAGCGAGCAAGAGTGGCTGCGGTTCCTGCCGGAGCCCGGGGGATGCTATGCCTACGGGTTCACGGGATGTCCCATCTGCGGCGCTCCCTGGGGCACATGGGGGAGCGCCAAGTGCTCGTGGGACAATCCGGGGCACGTAACCTGCAGCAACGGGCACGTCTTGCCCGATGATGCACACCCCGACAATGGTGCAGGTTACCGCGGGCCGGATGGCCGTATCCACTACTTCGTCGGCTCGTGGAACGCGTGGGCCACCGAGCAATGGGCTTTGAACGCAATACCGTCTCTGGCGCGCGCCTACGCTCTGACCGGAGACGAGAAATACGCCCAGCGCGCAGCCTTCTTCCTGGACGCGCTGGCATCTATCTACCCGGAGTCCGCCAGCGGCTCGTGGGATTATCCCAGCAGCCCGCCCAGCGGGCGTCTTGCGCGGCCCTGGTACCAGGTGGCGCGGGTTCTGGTCGTCCTGGTGGAAGCCTATGACCTGATCTACGAAAGCCGCGGGCTGGATCAACCTTCGCTCAGACCGGATCTGGAGCACGGATTTCCCCAGGCGCCGTTCCTCCAAACGCGGGAGGTCAAGACCCAAGAGGCCCGCGGGCGCAGTTGGCCCGGCATGAAACGAAGGGAGAACATTGACGTCAACCTGATGCAGGATGGAGCATATTACTGCTACAGTCATACCTTCGACGGCAGGCTGCACAACGGCCACGCCGACTACCTGCGAGGGGCGCTGGCCGTCGGCTGCTTGCTCGGCATCCCCGAATACGTGCGCTGGGCGACGGAAGGGCCCTACTCGATATACGCCATGTTGGACAACAACGTGGACCGCGACGGCCGTTACTATGAGACATCCTTGCCATACGCGCTCCACACGCGGAGCCTGTATCTCACATTCGCCGACCCCCTGAGGAACTGGCGCGACGAGCAGCACCCGCAGGGGATTGACCTGTACAGCGATCCACGGTTTCGGCGGTTCTATATCCTGCCCGACCTGGTAATGGATTGCGCCGGGCACTCCCCGAACTTCGGCGATGCGGCTCCCGACAACAGGTTCGCCTCGCCCAATGAGCGCCGCGCCTCGATGACGGACTACGTCCTGGCCGAGCAGATGTATTCCGGAAGCCGAAAGCCGGAGGACAGGCGGGTATTCGCGGCTATCCTGAGATACCTTTCCAACGGCGCACTCGACCGCCTGAGAGCGGATTCCGCCCTGGGCCCCTGGCTTCTGTTCCACGCGGAGGAACTGCCGGCTGACACGCCGCCCTTGCGCGCCGACCTGCTGAGAAGGCTCAATGGCTCCTGGTTCCTGGGCCAAAAGGGGATAGCGCTGCTCCGCGCAGGACAAGGGGAAGGCGCGCAGGCCGCGCTGCTTCGCTGGGGGCCGACTCTGAACCACGGCGATTACGACGAACTGGGCCTGCTCTACTACGCGGGCGGGTGGCAGTTGACATATGACATCGGCTACGGCCTGGGGAGCACTCATACCCAGGTGGGCTGGGCCAGCCAGTCGGCAAGCCACAACCTCGTGGTGGTCAACGAGACCAGTCAACTGAAAGCGCCTGGTTCGGGCGGCAGCCTTCGCTTGTTCGCGAGCGTGCCGGGGCTTCAGTTAGCGGAGGCATCCTGCGAGAACGCATACGCCAGCGAGAATGTGAGCCTTTATCGGCGCACGGCCGCGCTGATAGGCGGTGAGCCGGTGGGCAAGGGACGAGGCGCATCGGAACTTGCCTACGTGGTGGACATCTTCAGGGTAACCGGCGGCCGCCAGCACGACTATTTCCTCGGGGCTCAGACCCAGGAGTGCGATGTGGAAGGAATGTCCCTGGGGTCGGAGGAAGCGGGCTCGCTCGCCGGCCCCGACATATCCTGGGGAACCCGTATCGGTAACGACGGCGATGTAATCGGATACCCCAACAAGCCATACTGGAACCCGCCGCCGGGCAATGGCTACGGGTTCTTCTACGGCATCCGCCGGGGATCACCGGCCGGCAGTTGGAAAGCGACCTGGCCGCTGAGGGGGCCCCTCGATACACGCTTCCGCGCCCATTTCCTGCCCCCGCCTCTCAGTGAGGCAGCGCTCGCCAAGGCGCCCGGGCTTTACCCCGAGCGCGGCTATGGCGTGCCCCACACGCGCAGCGCGTCCTACGCAGTCGTGCGCCGCCGCGGGAAGGAACCCCTATCGAGCACCTTCGTAACCGTAATCGAACCCTACTTTCGCCCGCCGGCGGCGGGAGCTGCTGGCGCGGTGCTGCAGCCGGCGTCCGGGCAGAACGAACTGGAAGCGCGCCCCTTCATCAAATCGGTGAAGCGCCTGAGATGCGCGTCGGTCGGCGAAACCGAGTTTGAGCCGGTGGGCCTGGAGATCACCCACGTGGACGGCCATGTGGACTATCTGCTTAGCGGCGGCCTGCGCGACGGCCGGAAGACCTTTCAGTCTGACAAAGGCCCTATAGAAGTCGGCGGGGCCATGGCGTATCTGCGCCTGGCTCCGAATGGGGGAATCGTGCGCGCGGCTGTTCACGGCGCGGACTGGCTGCGCTTCGGCCAGTGGCGCCTGCACGCTCCCGCGCGGGCTTACGAGGGCACCATCACGAAGGTGGACGATCAGCGGGGAGCGGTGTACACTTCGGCCCGTCTTCCAACAGACGGGTCCCTTGATGGCCAGGTCGTGTATTTCAGCGGCGGTGCCTACTCTCGGAGCGCCGCTTACGAACTGCTGCGCGTGAAGGCGACGAATAGCGGCTCTGTGCTCTACTTCGGCGAGACTGATTTCGTTCTGGGGCGCGGGCACGCGCTCAGCGTGCCTGACCAGCACACCATTCTGACCACCATCCCGCACGAGTACGCGTGCCCGCTGGGCGGAAGCGGAAACAGCCGGTTCTTCGATGGGAAACTCGTCACCAACCAGCGCGGCGCGAGAACGCACCTTACCACTGTGCGGTTTGGCTCGCCCATGACGCTGGAGGTCGAGAGCGCCCGGGGCTTCGCGCCCGGCGACACGCTCGTGTATCACGACATACAGCCGGGCGACCGTTTCTGCTTGCCCACCACGACTGTCTTCGCGCCGAGGGCCCTTGAGTGAATGTGCGCCAATAGGGAGTGATCCATGCACGATGTGAGAATGCGCACCGCGTTGGTCCTGGCTCTTGTCTGCACGCTGGCCGCGAGCCAGCGGGCGACGGGCGCGATCAGCCGTTTCTCGCTGGCTTCACAGTATGACTGGGGAGCCAAGCGCGGCTTCTATCTAACCTTCGAGAACGGAAGCCAGGGTGACGCCTGGTGCTCGCTCGAAACGCTGCGCCTCTATTTCGGCGTGGCCGACGGGACACGCTGGCAGTTTCTCTTGGCTGCTCCCAGGTGGCAGTGCGACCGCGATTATCGGGTGAAAGCAGTGATCGGCACCGAGGACGCACAATTGTGGCTGGATGGCGCGCTGGCGGCGAGCAGCAAGGGCGGCTTCGCACCCGCAGCGGGACTGCTGACGGTCAACCACATTCCTTACTGGGCCAGCGGCCCTGCCCAATACCTGGTGGTGCAGGAATCACTCAAAGTCAGCGGGGGCAGCCCGCCGGTCGCCATATCGTTCGCCCGGCAGGCTCGGCGGCCTGTGCCCCTGATCCTGTTCGAACCGCAAGGCACGCAGCGCGTGAAGTTCCGGCCGATCCAGGGAAGAACACTCACCATCGAGGCATCCTTCCGGCTGGCAGCCTACCCGAACCTGGCGGATCTGGCGCCTTTCGTTGACCGATATGGACAGTGCCGCTACGCGGACTGGCCGGGCAAGGTGAAGAGCGATCGCGACCTGGCCCGCGCTGCGGAGGAGGAGGAAGCACGGCTGACCGCCTGGGGAGCGCCAAAGGATTACGATCGCTACGGCGGCTACACGCGTGCGGGTTGGCGCAAGCGCGCTACTGGCTTCTATCGGGTGACCCAGCGCGATGGCTTCTGGTGGCTGGTATCTCCAGCGGGGAATCCCTGCTTTTACACAGGCATCTGCACAGCGCCAGCCTTTAGTTGGGACCAGACGCCAGTAACCGGCCGGGAATCACTCTTTGAGTGGCTGCCCCCGCGAGAGAGACCTTACGGCGCAGCGTGGGGCGAGAACCCATGGGGCCCTGACACGGGCATAAAGTATGTTGCCCCGCACACCAGCAACCTGATACGCAAGTATGGCCCCGACTGGCAGCGCAAGAGCCGCGAACTGATGTCGCGCCGGCTCCGAGCCTGGGGATTCTCAGGCATCGGCAAGTGGGGCGGCATGGAGAACACCCCTTACCTGCCTGTCCTCAGCCGGGCGGCAGTGCCAAACCTCGTCAAGCATCCTGATGTCTTTGACCCGCAGGTGCAAGCCAAGTTCAGAGAGGCTCTCCGCCGGCAGATCGAGCCGCACCGGGAAGACCCGATGGTTGTCGGTTGGACAGTGGGAAGCGAGGTTGACGAGATCATCTACAAAGATGAGATCGCCATTGTGCTACAGGGGCCGGATTCGCCTGCAAAGCGCGCCTTGGTGGATAACGCCCTGGCCGAAAAGTATCAGGGCGATCTTGGCGCTCTGGCTCGCGCCTGGGGAGCGGAGCGCGCTGGCAATCGCGATGCCCTCTATACGTCTTCGCTGAAACCGCTGGACGAGGACATCGAGCAGGCCCGCCGCTGCTATGCCGAACGCTACTACGATTTCATATATCGCACCGTGAAGGAACTCGACCCAAATCACCTTTATCTCGGCAATTACATGATCCCCGGCGCGTGGCAAAACGAGGAAGACTGGTATATGACAGCCCGGCACTGCGATGTGATGGGCTACGATCTATACAGCAACCAGTTCGCCGACACCTGGTTTGCCGATTTGATCGCAAGAACGGGAAAGCCTGTGCTCTGCGGTGAGTTCTCGTATCCTGCGTGGTATGGGGGATGGCGTGGGTTTGGAATGTACGGGGTGTGGGTGGAGGACGATGCGGCTTCGGGGGAGGCCTACTGGCGCTGGCTGCGCGCGGCCGGTCGCAATCCTTACTGTGTGGGCGCTGCCTGGTTCCAGTACCGCGACCAGCCCGTTACCGGCCGCGGCCCGGGGCATGGCAGCGCCCTGGTTTACGGAGAGCACTTCGCATTCGGCATGGTTGATGTCACCGACCGTCCCAAATGGGACCTGGTCAAGCGTGTGCGTCAGGCAAACCTGCAGGCACCCAAGTGGCGGCTGGATGCGATGAGGAAGGGGGAGGCCGAGTAGGCGGCACCAGGCGGTGGGGGTGAGCGCCCTGCCGCGCCTACTCCCCGATTACCTTGACCAGCACGCGCTTCTTCCTGCGACCGTCGAACTCTCCGTAGAAGATCTGCTCCCAGGGCCCCAGGTCGAGGCGCCCGCGCGTTACTGCCACTACGACCTCGCGGCCCATGATCTGGCGCTTCAGATGAGCGTCAGCATTGTCCTCACCGGTTCTGTTGTGTCGGTATTGGGATACCGGGGCATGCGGCGCCAGCCTTTCCAGCCAGTCCTCATAATCCTGATGAAGCCCCGACTCGTCGTCATTGATGAAGACCGAAGCAGTGATGTGCATCGCATTCACGAGCACCAGCCCCTCGGCAACTCCGCTCTGCCTTACGGTCTCCTCGACCTGCGAAGTGATGTTGACGAATGCCCGACGCGTCGGAATGTCGAACCACAGTTCTCGCCGGTGACTCTTCATGCTGGCCTCTCCTGAAAATTAGTTTCTCCGTCTCAAGCGGGACGCAGTTGCACGCGCACGGTCGTCCTGCCCGGTAACACATCCAGCCGCGCGAACAGCAACTTGTCCTCGATCTGCTTCCAGTGCGCTGCACCCTCCACATTGCGCACGCGCCAATGCGCGAAATCGTACCAGAAGGCGAGCCCGAAAGGCAGCGCCTTGTTGCTCTCGATGGTGAACTCGAAATCGCCCGATTCCACCATCTCCTTGCCATAGGGGACCCGCACTTTGGGCACGTCGCGCTCTGCGAAATAGTATTTGTCATCGGGGTCTGTCGCCCCTCGGTAGTTGCGCAGCAGGATCGGCTCGAACCCTCCCTCGATGAAAGCCAGTTGGCAATCGGCGTCGTAGTAGAGGAACGTGCGCGGCCACGGGCCGATCGGAGTGCCCTTCGCATACCAATAGGCCATCGCCGCGGTAGCGATGTCGTCGAAGAGCATGTAGGCCGGGGCAGTGCCCCGGGGATTCTGTCGGCGGTAAAAGTCGGCCGCCTGCGGCAGGGTCATCAGTTCGACATTCGGCTTGCTCTGGAGATACTCGAAGAAGGCGTCCATCATCTCAGCCGCGTCGGCGATTTCCTCCGGCGTGTAGGCGTGGCAGACCTCGCTGTGTTCCATCTCGTGCGCCTCCTGGTGCATCGAGAAGAAGACCAGGTCGTTGTGCGCCAGGTTGCGGTGATACTGATCGAACATCGCCGCCCAGTAGGCGATGTCGCGACCGTGCACGAGATCGGCGCGGGCCACGTCATTGGGATCGGATGAGAAAATCGTGGGGTTGCCGGAGTGCAGCGATTTGCACAGATCGCGCGCCGTCCATTCGAACGACACGAGCGGCGTCGGCGCGGCGGCAGGCGCCTTGAAGTTGTCCATCGAGATGTAGTAGGTGCCCCAGGGAGCGCCTCGGTCGGTGATCTCATCTATCTCGATCTGCTCCCAGCAGGACCCCCACAAGCCTTCAACGCCGAGGCCTGCCAGTTGGCGCACCATGTCGTTAGTGCGCCGCCCCGAGCCGACGATGTTCACCTTCGACCACGGGAAAAGCAGGCGCATTTGTTCCAAGTCGCCGCGAGGGTCCTCGCTCTGCCCGGGCGTGGCCGTGGACGATTCCCAGGTGAGGCCGATATCGTCGCCGAACCGCCGGTGAAAATCGTCGAGTTCCTTCTTGAACTCTTTGGCCGACTTGGCATTGACCAGCCAGGTAACCGGAACGCCCCGGCC
>Ga0315296_10004923_pt1 | contig 10802 bp, 7 predicted proteins | sample YL17G14_18_MG_FD_203921 | JGI IMG/M metagenome (GOLD analysis project Ga0315296, IMG submission 203921) | Sediment microbial communities from Yellowstone Lake, YNP, Wyoming, USA - YL17G14_18 | ecosystem: Environmental > Aquatic > Freshwater > Lake > Sediment | place: USA: Wyoming | collected...
GCGGCCGGAGCGCCTGACGCAGTTTGGATTTCGGCCGGTCGAAGTCCTTGAGGCAGTGGAGACCGCCTACCAGGGAACAGTCGTGGCGGAAACGCATCGCGCCAACGAGGTCGCCGACGTGGCGGTGATCCTCGACGAGTCCGCCCGCCAGGACCCGGAAACCATCGGCGAATTGATGCTGTCCAACGCGCAGGGGACGCGCATCCCGCTGCGGGAGTTGGCGGACATCTATCCGACGAGCGGGCGGCACTCCATCATGCACGAGGGCGCCCGCCGGCGCCAGACGGTGACGTGCACGACCAGCGGACGGGACACGACGTCGTTCGTGGCGGACGCGAAAAGACAGGTGGCGGCGAAGGTCAGTTTCCCCGGTGGCACGTACGCCGTATTCAGCGGCGCCGCCCAAGCGAAGGCGCAAGCCCAGCGGCAACTGCTGCTCCACTCAGGGATCGCCGCCGTGGGGATTCTCCTGCTGCTGGCAATCGCCTTTGGCAACGGCCGCAACCTCCTTCTGGTGCTCGCCAATGTGCCGTTCGCGCTTGTCGGCGGCGTGTTGGCGGTCTGGCTGACGAGCGTGCTCAGCGGCTCGGACGAAGGGTCGCTGACCATCGGCTCGCTCGTCGGCTTCGTCACGCTCTTCGGCATCACCACGCGCAATTCCATCATGATGATCTCCCACTTCGAGCACCTGGTGAATGAGGAGGGCATGACGTGGGGCCTGGACGCTGCGATGCGCGGGGCGTCCGAGCGGCTGATCCCGATTCTGATGACCGCGGCCGTCACGTCGCTGGGCCTGCTACCCCTGGCGCTGGGCACGGGCGAGGCCGGCCGCGAGATCGAAGGCCCGATGGCGATCGTCATTCTCGGCGGATTGGTGACTTCCACCGTCCTCAATTTGTTCGTGCTGCCGACGCTCGCCTTGCGATACGGGAGATTCGTGGCCAAAGAGGGCGCCGAATTGTAGGATGAGGAGTCAACGGCCCGTGGGCGGCGAGGAGAAGCTATGAAAGGCGGGATCACTCGACGGGATTTTCTCAGGTGGATTGAGATCGGGGCGGCGAGTGCAGCGCTCTGTGGGTGTGCCGGCGAGCTTGAATTCTCAGGAGATCAGGGGACCAGGAGAAGCCCGAACATCGTTCTCATCCTCGCCGACGATCTCGGGTACGGCGACCCGACATGCTACAGCAAGGAGTCGAAGATTCCGACGCCCGAGATCGACCGGCTGGCGGAGCAGGGGATTCGTTTCACCGATGCCCACACGCCCTCGGCGGTTTGCACGCCGACCCGTTATGGCCTGCTGACCGGCCGGTACTGCTGGCGGTCGAGCCTCAAGCAGGGCGTGCTGAACGGCTACAGCGAGCCGCTGATCGAGACCGACCGATTGACGTTGGCATCGTTGCTCAAAAAGCATGGCTACACCACCGGCTGCGTCGGCAAGTGGCACCTCGGCCTCGGCTGGGTGACGAAAGATGCCGGTCAGAAGGCGAATGCTGATACTATCGATTGGTCCAAGCCTGTGACACATGGGCCGCAGTCGCTCGGATTTGACTACAGCTACATCATTCCTGCCTCGCTGGATATGGACCCGTACTGCTGGCTGGAGAACGGCCGGCTCGTCGAGGCCCCGACCGCGCACACGCCCGGCAGCGAGCGTCGCTGGTCCGGCGGCGGTGGCTACTGGCGTGCGGGGGCCATCGCGCCGTCGTTCGATTTCTACGCCGTCCTGCCGACCGTCACCACCAAGTCAGTCGAATTCCTGCGACGCCAGACTGCTGACGAGCCCTTCTTCCTCTATGTTCCTCTCACCGCCCCGCATACGCCGTGGATGCCGACAGACGAGTTCCGGGGAAAGACGAAGGTGGACTGGTACGGGGATTTCGTCACGGAGGTGGACTGGGCCGTCGGACAGATCGTCAAGGCGGTGGATGACGCCGGGTTCGGGGACAACACGCTGGTCATCTTCACCTCGGACAACGGCTCGCACTGGCCGGCCGACCAGATCGCCAAATTCAACCATCGGGCCAACGGCCCCTGGCGCGGGCAGAAATCCGACATCCACGAAGCAGGCCATCGCGTCCCGTTCATCTGCCGCTGGCCCGGCAAGATCAAGCCCGGCACACAGAGCGGTCAGACGATTTGCCTGACCGATACGCTGACGACGCTCGCCACGGTCGTCGGCGAGTCGTTGCCTCAGGAGGCCGGCCCGGACAGCTACAATGTCCTGCTCGCCATGCTCAATCCCGACCTGAACACGCCCATCCGTGAGGCCACGATCCACCATTCCGGAAACGGCATGTTCGCGATCCGGCAGGGGCGGTGGAAATTGATCCAGGGTCTCGGCTCGGGCGGCTTCACGGCTCCGCAACGGGTCAAGCCCAAGCCCGGCGGGCCCGAGGGACAACTCTACAATCTCGACGACGATCCGGGCGAGCAGAAGAACCTTTGGGCCGAGTACCCGGAGATCGTCAAGCATCTTTCGGCCCTGCTCGAACGCTACAAACAGCAGGGTTACAGCCGACCGGTTGTTTGAGGAGACAAGTGAACATGGCAAAAATGAGTTGGACGCGTCGTGATTTCCTCAGAGCGTTGGGCGCGGGAGCCGCGGCGGCAGGTCTCGCGGGCTGTGGTGCTACGTCGCAGATCTCCTCGCGGGCGGCCCGGCGGCCGAATATCGTCCTGATCATGTCTGACGACATGGGCTTTTCCGACCTCGGTTGCTACGGCGGAGAAATCCACACGCCGAATCTCAACAGCCTCGCCGCCGGCGGCCTGCGATTCACACAGTTCTACAATTGCGCGCGCTGCTGCCCGACGCGGGCTTCGCTGATGACCGGGCTCTACCCGCATCAGGCGGGCGTCGGCCACATGACGGAGGATAGCGGTTTCGACAGCTATCGGGGCGAGTTGAACGATCGCTGCGTCACGATCGCCGAGGCGCTGCGGCTGGCTGGCTACCGGACCTACATGGTCGGCAAATGGCACGTGGCGAGGGACACCGCCAGGGACGGGCCCAAGCACGACTGGCCGCTGCAGCGCGGCTACGAACGGTTCTATGGCACGATCACCGGCGCGGGCAGCTATTACGACCCGACCACGTTGTGCCGGGACAATACGTTCATCACGCCTGAGAACGATCCCGAGTACAAGCCGCAGCGGTTCTACTACACCGATGCGATCAGCGACAACGGCGTGCGGTTCATCGCGGAGCACTGTCACACGTCGCCGGAGAAGCCCTTCTTCCTCTACATCGCCTTCACGGCCGCCCATTGGCCCATGCACGCGATGGAAGAGGACATCGCCAGATACAAGGGCAAGTACAACGAGGGTTACGGCCGCTACCGGCAGCAGCGATTCGAGCGGCTCAAGCAGATGGGGATCATCGACAAAGGCTGGGACCTGAGCCCGCAGGCCGGCGACTGGGAGGGGGTCGAGCCCAAGGACTGGGAGGCCCGCTGTATGGAGGTGTACGCCGCGATGATCGACGCGATGGACCAGGGCATCGGGCGGATCGTGGCCGAGTTGAAGAAGCAGGGGGCATTCGAAAACACGCTCATTTTCTTCCTCCAGGACAACGGCGGCTGTGCCGAGCCGATGGGCCGGGGGCCAAACATCAATGAGAAGTGGGTCGCCGGGGTCGAGAATGATCGGCCGATGGCCCCGGATGAGCTTCAGCCGAAGATCTGGCCGCCGATGAAGGCGCGTGACGGCCGGCCGGTGCGAGGCGGGCCGACGGTGATGCCGGGTCCGGCCGATACCTACATCAGCTACGGCCGGAACTGGGCGAATGTCTCCAACACGCCGTTCCGCGAGTACAAGCACTGGGTCCACGAGGGCGGCATCTCGACACCGCTCATCTGCCACTGGCCCGCCGGCATCGAAGCCCGCGGCCGGCTCTGTCACGACCCCGGACACCTGATCGATATCATGGCCACCTGCGTCGATGTCTCAGGCGCCGAATACCCGACACAGCGCGAAGGGCGCAAGATTGCGCCGATGGAGGGGAAGAGCCTGCGTCCGACGTTCACGGGCAAGTCCCTCGATGAGCGGGCGATCTTCTGGGAGCATGAGGGCAACCGGGCCGTGCGCAAGGGCAAGTGGAAGCTGGTCTCGAAGCACCCGGGCGGCTGGGAGCTGTACGACATCGACGCCGACCGCACCGAGATGCACGACTTGGCCTCGCAGCACCCGGAGAAGGTCCAGGAGTTCGAAGCTCTCTACAAGAGTTGGGCCGATCGCTGCGGCGTGCAGCCCTGGCCCTTGAAGAAAACCGAACAGGGTTGAGGATGGGAGTGAGCGACAGCATGAATTCAAAATTGAATCGTCGTGAATTTCTCAGAACTGTTGGTTTCGCGGCCGCCACCGTGGCGTTGCCGGGGTGCAGCCGGTCTTTGCGTGAGGCATCGGCAAACGATGAGAGCCGCCAGCCGAACTTCGTGATTGTCTTTATCGACGATATGGGCTATGCCGATGTCGGCTGTTTCGGCGCCGAGGGGTACAAGACGCCGAACATCGACCGGCTGGCGGCTGAGGGCACGCGATTCACGGATTTCTACGCGGCGGCGTCTGTGTGCACGCCGTCGCGGGCGGCTCTGCTGACTGGCTGTTATCCGCAGCGGGTGAGCCTGCCCAACGTGCTCGGGCCGCGCGCGAACGTCGGCATCAGCGACCAGGAAGTGACGATAGCGCAGATGCTCAAGGGGATCCCCAACGCGAAACAAGGCGTTGGGGACCCCACGCCGCTCGGCTATGCGACCGCCTGTTTCGGCAAGTGGCACCTCGGCCATCAGCCGCAATTCCTGCCGACGCATCACGGCTTCGATGAATATTTCGGCCTGCCCTACTCGAACGACATGTGGCCCAAGCACCCCGAAGCCCCGAAAGACTACCCGGACCTGCCGCTGATCGAGGGCGACCAGGTCATCCAGTACAATCCCGACCAGACGCAACTGACGACGTGGTACACGGAGCGGGCCGTGCGATTCATAGAGAGGAACAAGGACCGGCCGTTCTTCCTGTACCTGCCGCATTCGATGTGCCACGTGCCGCTGTTCGTCTCGGATAAGTTCAAGGGCAAATCCAAGCGGGGCCTGTTCGGTGATGTCATCATGGAGCTCGACTGGTCCGTCGGCCAAATCCTGGCCACGCTGAAGCGCCTGAACCTCGACAGGAATACGATGGTCGTGTTCTGCTCGGACAACGGCCCGTGGCTCAGCTACGGCGACCACGCCGGCTCGGCCAAGCCGCTGCGCGAGGGAAAGGGCACGAGTTTCGACGGCGGGCAGCGCGAGCCGACACTGATGCGCTGGCCGGGCCGGATTCCCGCCGGCAAGGTCTGTCGCGAGCCGGTTTCCACGATGGACATCTTGCCGACGATTGCCCACCTGACCGGGGCCAGGCTGCCGGACCACACGATTGACGGCAAGGACATCTGGCCGCTCATTGCCGGCCAGAGCGGCGCCAGGAGTCCGCATGAGGCGTTCTTCTACTACCAGGGCTGGGCCCTGGAGGCGGTCCGCAGCGGCAAGTGGAAACTGCATCTGCCACACGGCTACCGCACGCTGAACGGCCGGCCCGGCGGCACGGGCGGCATCCCCGCCAAATACGAGCAGGCCAAAATCGATGTGGCCCTGTTCGACCTTGAAAACGACATCGGCGAGCAGCACAACGTGGCAGATCAGCACCAGGACGTCATCGCAAGACTCCAGCGGCTTGCCGATGAGATGCGGCAGGACCTGGGCGACTCCTTGCAGAAGACCACCGGCACCGGCCGCCGCCCGCCGGGGAAGATATGATCGACTCTGTTGAATGACGTCATGTACGCTCGGGTGGCGGTGGCAAGCGGCAGCTTGCCGATGGTTCGGCCTCGTAGCTGAGGAGATCGACATGAAAAGTCAAATGACACGGCGAGAAATGGTCAGGTGGATTGGAATGGGGGCAGCGGGGCTGGCGCTGTCGGGTTGTGCTCCGCAGCTTGGATCTCCGCAAGCGCGGAAGGCCGGCGGAAAGCCCAACTTTGTCATCATCTTTGCCGACGATCTCGGCTATGGGGACCTCGCCTGCTACGGGCATCCGACGATCCGCACGCCGAACCTGGACCGCATGGCCGCCGAGGGACAGCGGTGGACGGACTTCTACGTCGCCGCCTCCGTCTGCACGCCGAGCCGGGCCGCACTGCTGACCGGCCGGCTGCCAATCCGCAATGGCATGTGCAGCGACGTTCGCCGCGTCCTGTTCCCCGATTCCGCCGGCGGCCTGCCCGCCAGCGAGGTCACGCTCGCCGAGGCACTCAAGCCTCAGGGATATGCGACAGCCTGCATCGGAAAATGGCATCTCGGACATCTGCCGCAGTACCTGCCGACCAACAACGGCTTCGATTACTACTTCGGCGTCCCGTACAGCAACGACATGGATCGCGTCGGCGGCCAGGGCCGCCAGGCCTTCAAGCAGCCGAAGGTCGAGTATTGGAACGTGCCGCTGATGCGCAATACCGAGATCGTCGAGCGGCCCGCCGACCAGAACACCCTCACGAAGCGGTACACGGAGGAAGCGATCCGATTCATCGAGCGCAGCAAGGACCGGCCCTTCTTCCTGTATCTCGCGCACACTATGGTGCATGTGCCGCTGTTCTGCTCGGACGAGTTCCGGGGCAAGAGTCCGCGCGGGTTGTACGGCGACGCGGTCGAGGAGATCGACTGGTGCGTCGGCCGGGTCCTCGACACACTGAGGAGAGAAAAGCTCGCGGAGAATACCTTCGTGGTCTTCACGTCGGACAACGGCCCATGGCTGACCTTCAACCTGCTCGGCGGCTCCGCGGGCCTGCTGCGGGAGGGCAAAGGCTGCACCTTCGAAGGCGGCATGCGCGAGCCCTGTATCACGTGGTTGCCCGGCACGATCCGGCCGGCCGTCGTCCGCGAGATGGGCTGCACGATGGACCTGTTCACGACGATCGTGAAGCTGGCCGGAGGCGAAGTGCCGTCAGACCGCGTCATCGACGGCCTGGACCTCTCGCCAGTCCTGCTTGCCAAAGGCTCCAGCCCGCGCAAGGTCGTGTTTTACTATCGCGGCGTGCAGCTCTACGCCGTCCGCAAGGGCCCGTTCAAAGCTCATTTGATCACGCGATCCGCCTATGGGAATGATGAGCCTGTCAAGCACGATCCGCCGCTGCTGTACAACCTCAACCGCGACCCGGCGGAGCAGTACGACGTCGCCAAGTATCATCCCAACGTGATCGCCGATATCCAAAAGGAAGTCGCCGAGCACCAGCGAACCCTGATCCCCGGCGAAGACCAACTGGCCGTACGCATCAAGGCAGGCTGAAGCCGCCGATCAACCGAGGGCAAAACTCAAAGCACGAAATCCGAAACTCGAAACAAGCTCGAAGGACCCAAATTTGACATCCGAAACGGCCTCCGCCGGCCCGTGCCGGCGTTTGCGACGTTCGCGTCTTGACCTTGTTTCGGATTTCGATATTCGAATTTCGGATTTCCACACGTGCCGCGGCCGGGGCAGCTCCCTACCTCTTGAGGCATGGAGGCAGTTGCCCTATCACGCTGACATCATATTTGTCGAAGCCATTGTGAAGCTCGTCGGCAGCAGCGTTATAATCGGTTCCAACGCTCCAGATGACACCCTTCAGGGTGGACAGGTCAAGGCTGACCTGTGCGATCCTGCCGTCGTGCCAGTATTTTCGAGGCGATTGGTCCGCATGCTCTTGAGAGGAATGCAGGTTCATGAAGAACACCGGATGAGACTGGTCGCCCACCATCAAGTCCGCGACCTGGCCTGTCCCGGAGAATAACACGGGTTTGTAGTCCGGGTCGCTGACGGTGGGAGCAGGCAGGTATATCCCATGAACGATCTTGAACGGTCCCGGTGTATCGAGCAGGTAGAAATGTATGGGATTCGACGAATCGGCGAAGGCTATCTGGAGTTCGCCGCAGTAGGTTACGGGGCACTGGCAGGAGGAGGAATTGCCGCCTCCGCCTCCACCTCCGCCCGGCCGTGTGGCCAGACCGATCGTGGCCGAGACATCGGTGTTGTCCCACGTCTCAACGCCGATCGACGACATGGCCAGAATGCTGCCGTCCGTGACAATACTCAAATGGGCAAGGGACGGATTTGACGCCAATGTCTCGGGCAGGGGCGCCAGCGCATTTCCCGTAATCCGCATTCGCCAGGTTGCGTTGTGTCGCTTGAGGTGCACTTCCACCAGACCGTCGCCGAGATCGAAGATCGTCCACGTTTCGCTGGCAATCTCAAACGGTTGCCCCGGGTCGCTCCTCAAATTGTTGTCGTTGATCGAGGTCATCTCCCAGTCTCCCGCCAGTTGAGATGCGGGAACGGCCGTGTTGGGGGCCCAGGTCGCCAGACGGATGCCGATCTTCTCAGGATCGCTGATCCCCTGCTCCATCAGCAGGAAAGCGCCGACGGCGCCACCGGACAGCATGTAGCTGTGGATTGCCGTTCCTTGTGGCCGAGGATTCAACGAGAGTTGGTTGCCGCTGCGAACCATAGACAACGACGGGGCTCCGCCACTCGCCACAACCGTGTAATGGAATCCATCGCCCGTAGAAACCGAAAAGTCCGCCGTCGGGGACTCGAGCTTGAACCCATTCCTGATGTTGCTATCGCCATACAGCGTCAATGTACGTGATCCAACGAAGGGGTCCGCGGCGGCTGACCCATTCGCAGGCATGCCGGCGGATATGCCAAGCACATACGCCGCTGCAACCAGTCCGACAATGACTCTCTTTTTCATCATATCCTCACTTTCTCCAACTCTCGGTTCTCTGCGCCTCATCACCATTCTCACTCTTCCATCCCTGAGATTTGGGCAAAAGGGGTAGCCGATTGCCCAGCGGCTTGTGTGATGCTGCTCCGTCAACGAATTGCCGATGCGTACTATAGCAGATGGCAATCGCCGGGTCAATCCCGCCTTTGCAGAGCGCCGCCCCCGCGGCAAGGGTTCGGTCGGTGGGCCGGCGGGGGTGCGGGGACGGTCTGGCACTCATGCGGCTTGCGGAAGGGGGGGATTGGGGGTATTATAACGGTTATGGTGAACAAACCCGCGAAAAGAGAAGAAAATCCTGTAGCGGTCAACAAGAAGGCGTACCATGACTATGAGCTTGTCGAGAAGTTCGAGGCGGGGATCGAGCTTCGCGGCAGCGAGGTCAAGTCGCTGCGTGCGGCCTCGGCGGACCTGACGGGCTCGTACGCTCGGATCGAGGACGGCGAATGCTGGCTGGTCGGGGCGAAGATCGCCGCCTATCAGCAGGCGGGGCACACGGGGCATGAGCCCGCGCGAAGGCGCAAGCTCCTGCTGCACAAGGCCGAGCTGCATCGGCTCTGGAGCAAGCTCGAGCAGCGGGGCTTCACGCTCGTGCCTCTGCGGATGTACTTCAGCAAGAAGGGGATCGCCAAGATCGAGCTGGCCCTGGCGCACGGCAAGAGGCAGTACGATAAGCGTAGGACCATCACCGAGCGCGACCAGAAACGCGATATCGACCGAAGCATGAAAAAGTATCGGGGACGATAAGGATTCGGACTTCAGAGAGGGCATTGGCCATGGCGGAAGAAGAGAAAGAGAAAAAGATCATCATCGACGAGGATTGGAAACGCGAGGCGCAGCGGGAGAAGGAGAACTTAGCTGCTCAGGAGGCCCAGGAGAAGGAGAAAGAGGCCCCGGAAGAGCCCAAGAGGGGCCATGGTGAGCTGCCCCACGGGGACTTGGCCGGTCTGATCAGCATGCTGACGACCCAGGCCCTCTTTGCCCTGGGCCTGATCCAGGTCAAGGGCGAGGAGGAGCGCGAGCCGGACCTCGAGTTGGCCCGATACAATATTGATATGCTCATGGCGCTGGAGGAGAAAACCAAGGGCAACCTGACGCCGGAGGAGCAGAAATTGTTGAAGAATACGCTCAGCGATCTTCGTATGGGGTACGTGAGCATAGCGCATCAGCTCGGGTCGCAGCAGTGATCGTGTAAGTGGATCGCAGTAAGAGAACTGGGGGGCGGGCGTTGCCTGCCCGTGGATAGGATCAAGAGTCTTGGCTAGTATTTTGGATGATATCATCACAGATAAGCGGGAAGAAGTCAAACAACGGCAGTCGCAGACAAGCCTGGATCAACTCCGGGAGCAGATCGCCGGCAAGGCGAAGTGCCGCAATTTCTACAAGGCGGTGACCAAGCGCAATCCTCGCGGGATCAACGTGATCGCCGAGGTCAAGAAAGCTTCGCCATCGGCGGGGCTGATCTGCATGGACTTCGACCCGGTCGCGATCGCGCTGGCCTACGAGCGCAGCGGCGCCGACGCCATCAGCGTCCTGACGGACGAGAAGTACTTTCAGGGCAAGCTCGAATACCTGGAGCAGGTGAAGGAGGCGGTGTCGCTGCCGGTCCTGCGCAAGGATTTCATCATCGACATCTGGCAGGTGTACGAGTCGCGTGCGGCCGGGGCGGACGCCATCCTGCTGATCGCGGAGGCGTTGCGGCCGGGCGACCTGATCGACCTGATGATCGCCGCCGGCGAGCTGGGTCTTACGGTGCTGCTGGAAGTCCATGAGGCGGATACGCTGCTGGCGGTCCGCAGCCTGATCGGGTTTCCCAAGAAAGGCTACAGCCTTCTCGGCATCAACAACCGCGACCTGACGACCATGAGGGTCGATCTGCGGACGACGTTGCGGCTGGCGGGCCTGCTCGATGAGACCGACGAGCTGGTCTCCGAGAGCGGCATCCGGACACGGGACGACGTCAGGCGACTCAAGGCGGCGGGCATCCGGGCCGTCCTCATCGGCCAGACCCTCT
>Ga0315296_10004924_pt1 | contig 10802 bp, 4 predicted proteins | sample YL17G14_18_MG_FD_203921 | JGI IMG/M metagenome (GOLD analysis project Ga0315296, IMG submission 203921) | Sediment microbial communities from Yellowstone Lake, YNP, Wyoming, USA - YL17G14_18 | ecosystem: Environmental > Aquatic > Freshwater > Lake > Sediment | place: USA: Wyoming | collected...
AGAGCATCGAGCTTGAGGCGGTCGCCCTGGGCCTGACGTTCGTCGGCACCGAGAATGTCAATATCAACAGCGCCCGGCGCATTCTGCGGCTCTCCAAAGGCCTGGAACCTCTGTACGTGATCTTCGTGGGCTATCCGGCCGGCCAGGAGCCCGCCGTGACAACCGAGCAACCCGTCGCCGCGCCATCCGGCAAAAAAGTGCTGCTCGTTGTCCCGCAGCAGGGGTACCAGGATCAGGAGTTCGCAGAGACCAAGCGAGCCCTTGAGCTGGCCGGTGTGCCGGTGCTGGTCGCCAGCTCACGACAGGGGTCGCTGGTCGGCACATTCGGTGGGCAAGTGAGGGCCGACCTGCTGATCAACCAGGTCAACCTGAGCGACTACGGCGCCATCGTGTTCATCGGCGGGCCCGGTGCAATCGATTATTTCAACAACCCCAGCGCGCTGAGCCTGGCCCGTCAGGCGACTGCCCAACGGAAGGTCGTGGCCGCGATTGGCACGGCCCCGACCATCCTGGCCAATGCCGGCGTGCTGAAGGGCGTCCAGGCGACCGGGTTCCTCCCGGAGCAGGAGAGAATTCAGCGAGGCGGCGCCACCTATACGGGCAACCCGGTGGAGAAAGACGGTTTGATAGTCACGGCCACCGGAGCGCTGGCGGCGCCCCTGTTCGTCCAGGCGATCCTCGAAGGCCTTTCCCAGGGAGGTTGAGCGGGCTCTACTTCGGTTCGCCCTTTTTGGGGACTGTGGCGCGGTAGTGGTTGGTGATGGGCAGGCGGCGGTCCTTGCCGAAGGCCTTCGGCGTGATCCGCACCCCCGGCGGCGACTGTCTCCTCTTGTATTCGTTGCGATCGATCATCCGGACCACTCGCTCGACCACGTCGGCCGGCAACCCCGACTCCACCAGCTCGCAGGGCGACCGGTCCTGCTCGACGTAGCCGGCGATGATCCGGTCGAGCAGTTCGTACTCGGGCAGCGTGTCCGTATCCTTCTGGTTGGGGCGCAGCTCCGCCGTCGGGATTCTCCGAATCACATCGACGGGGATGACCTCTCGGGCGGCGAGTCTGTTGATGTGGTCGGCCAACTGATACACCATCGTTTTGGTGACATCCTTGATGACGCTGAAGCCACCGGCCGTGTCGCCGTACAATGTGCTGTAGCCGACGGAAACCTCGCTCTTATTGCCCGTCGTCAGCACCAGGGCGCCGAGCTGGTTGCTCAGGGACATGAGGATCATGCCGCGAATCCTGGCCTGTAGATTCTCGTAGGCCAGGCCCTTGTCGTTCCACCGAGGCTCGGCCTTGAGCGACTCGTTGAACGGCGTGAGGATCGGCTCGATGGGAATCGTCAGCAGGCGGCAGCCGAGATTGTCCGTGACGCGCTTGGCGTCGGCGATCGTCTCGGGACTGTTGAACCGCGAGGGCATGGTGACACAGATGACGTTCTGCGGCCCGAGCGCCGCGGCGGCAATGGCGGCGGTCACTGCCGAGTCGATGCCGCCGCTGATGCCCAGCAGGACCTGCTGGAAGCCGTTCTTGCGCGTGTAGTCCCTCGTCCCCAGCACGAGGGCCTGATAGATCTCTTCGACCGGCTTCTGCGGCTGAGGGGCGGGCGGTTGCAGCGGCTTGATGCGCATGCCCGCCTGGTCGGCCTCGATATCGGCCAGGAGCAGGTCCTCCTCGAATGGTTTGGCCATCGTGACGATCTTGCCTTGCGAGTCGGCGAGGATGCTCCGCCCGTCGAAGACCAGCTCGTCCTGGCCACCAACTAGATTGCAGTACGCCACCGCGCAGCCGAAGATGTCCGAGCACCGGGCGACGACCTCGCATCGTTTGTAGATCTTGTTCACGTGGAAAGGCGAGGCAGAGATGTTCACCATCAGACCGATTCGCCCGATATCGGCAAGGAGCCGGGTGAGCCACGCATCGTCCCAGAGATCCTGACAGATCGTCAGGGCGACGCGCAAACCTTCGATGTCCATGACTATCGGGCGGTCGCCCGGCACGAAGTACCGCTGCTCGTCGAACACGCTGTAGTTGGGCAGCAACGATTTGTGATAGACATCGACAACACGGCCGTTGCGAATGACGGCGGCGGCATTGAACAGGCTGCCCTCGGCGAGCTCCACGAATCCCGCGATCACGGTCTTCTTCGGACAGGCCGCCGCCAGCTCCCCAAGGGCCGCCTGCGTGTCCCAGAGGAACTGCTTGTTGTACACGAGGTCTTCCGGCGGATACCCGCACAGCGCCATCTCCGGAAACGCGACCAGGTCCGCCCCGGCCTCCACCGCCTGCGACCACATCCGCTTCATCGTCTCGACGTTGCCCGATAAGTCGCCCACCGTCGCATTGAACTGCCCTAACGCGATGCGCACAGCCAAACTCCAACAAGAATCAACAACTGCTACACGAATCGTACGCTGGGGATGAGCACCTCGTGCATGCACCTATTCTACGCCCGCCCCGGCAGACGGCAACATCTTTTGCCGCAGCCTGTTCGGGATGCCTTCAATGACCATCTGAGGTGGAACTGTGGGGACAACATTCTTGACCGGCCCTGGTTTCTTTTGTGGCCGGACAAGCTCTGCTGTGGTAGAATCGGCACCCTAAACGGAGATATGGCAGGGAGGTTCTTATGAGCCAGAACGATGACCATATCAGGCAAGAGGATGAGGATCCCTCTCGGACCCTGGATGCCGGCAAGCCCCTCTATGAGCTGGGCAGCCACATCGGAAGCTATAAGCTTCTGAGAATCCTGGGCGAGGGAGGCTTTGGGATCGTCTATCTGGCGGAGCAGCAACGGCCGATCAAACGCCAGGTGGCACTGAAGATCATCAAGCCGGGCATGGATTCGACGCAGGTCATCCGACGCTTCGAGGCCGAGCGTCAAGCGCTGGCCCTGTTGGATCATCCGAATGTCGCCCATGTGTATGATGCCGGCACGACGGAAGCGGGCCGGCCGTACTTCGCAATGGAGTACGTCAAGGGCGTACCCATCACCGAGCACTGCGATCGCCAGAAGCTCACCATCGAGGAGCGTCTCAAGCTGTTCGTGAAGGTCTGTGAGGCCATCCAGCATGCGCACCAGAAGGGCATCATCCACCGCGATATCAAGCCTTCGAACATCCAGGTATGCATTCAGGGCGAACAGGTGGTTCCCAAGGTGATTGATTTTGGAGTCGCCAAGGCCCTCAGTCAACCGTTGACAGAGCGGACGCTGGTAACCGAGCAGGGTCAGTTGATCGGCACGCCGGAGTACATCAGTCCCGAGCAGGCGGAGATGACCAACCAGGATATCGACACCCGCGCGGACATCTATTCACTGGGGGTGCTCTTATATGAGCTGCTGACGGGGACCTTGCCTTTCGAGTCTCAGACGTTACGGAAAGGCAGTCTTGACCAGATGCGTGAGATCATTCGCGAAGCTGAGCCCAAGACTCCGAGCACTCGGGTCAGCAGTCTGGATGCAGAGGCATCAACCAAACTGGCCAAGTGTTGTCAAAGCGATGCGGCCGCGCTTCGACGCAGACTCCGTGGCGACCTGGACTGGATCACACTCAAGGCGATGGAGAAGGACCGGATACGGCGTTATCAAACGGCGCACGCCTTGGCGGAGGACATCGAGCGTCACCTGAACAATGAGCCGGTCTTGGCCGGCCGGCCCGGCACGCTCTACCGGTTCCAGAAGCTGGTGCGGCGGAACAAAGGGGTCTTTGCCGCAGTCGCAGTCGTGGCATCAGTGCTTGTGCTTGGAGTAATCGTGAGCACTTGGCAGGCAGCTCGTGCCACGCGGGCGGAGCGAACACAAACTCGCTTGCGCGAGCAGGCGCAGGCCAAGGAACTGGCCATGCGCCGGATGGCCTATGCTTCCGACATGAGCCTTGCGCAACAGGCGCTGGCGATCAACGACTTGGGCCATGCTCGGCGACTGCTGGAGGGCCACCGGCCCAAGCCGGGAGAGGTTGATCTCCGTGGTTGGGAGTGGCGTTACTTGTGGCAGGAGTGCCGAAGCGACGCTCTCGAGGAACTCTACCGCTATCCGCCTTCGGCCAACTCGGTGGCGTATTCCCCCGATGGCAGAGTGCTCGCTGTGGCCGCAGGATTCGTCGAGATCTGGGATGTGCCTGGCCGCAAGCGAATTGCCACCCTTCAGCTAAAGGGAGCCCGCCGCCTGGCATTCTCACCTCGTGGCGATCTGCTGGCGGCCGACGCAGCCGGAAACCAGATCCGACTCTGGCGAACCGGCACTTGGGATCTCGTGAACCAACTTCCTCTTGCTGGTTACATCAGGGTCCTCGAGTTCTCGCCTGACGGAAGGCGGCTTGCCAGCCTGAGTTTTCCGGATGAAGTCACCGTCTGGGAGGTTGGCCAATGGACCCTCAGTCGTCGAATTCGCGGCATAGGGCTCAGAAGTACGGTTATCGGCGCGCTGGATTTTTCGCCGGACGGCAAGGCCTTGGTCGTCGGGGATGCCGATCATTACCTTCGCGTATTCGACCTCGCCAGCGGAAACACGGATGTCAACATCCCGGAGGCCCACTCGGAAGGCATACCGTCCGTGGCCTGGTCACCGACCGGTGCTGTCATTGCCAGTGGCAGCGGTTTTTCAGGTGGTCCGATCCGACTTTGGGATGCCGCCTCCGGCAAACGCCTCGGAGAGCTGGAAGGGCACACCTCCTGGATCTGTAAATTGATCTTCTCCACGGATGGTCTGCGGCTCTATTCGTCCAGCGCCGACCAAACCATCCGGATCTGGGATGTAGGGCAGCAGCGGTGTCTGGCCACCCTCCGTGGCAGCAGTGACGAAGTCTATGGACTGGCGCTTTCGCCGGACGGCACCACGCTGGCGAGCGGCTGCAAGGATGGCGTCGTCGCCTTCTGGAATGCTCTCCCCAGCCCAGAAGAAGAGCTGCCCAGACTGATCGCGTCGGGTAGATTCGGTTGTCCAGCCTTCGCTCCGGACAGCCGGGTATTGGCGGCGCGGCGCGAGGGGACCGTCAGCCTGTTCGATCTGGCAACCTTTAGAGAAATCCAGCAGCTCCCTACGCTGGGCCCCAGCGGCGTTTCTACCGTCGCCTATTCACCGGACGGGACTCTGCTGATAATTGGAACTCGGGATGGAAGGATCGGTGTTTGGTCCTGTGCCGAGCGTCGCCTGCTGCGGGAGTTGGACGGCCACAAAGAATCGATTTTCTTGCTCCGCTTCCGGGCAGATGGCACGCGGTTGTTCTCTATTGACGTAAAAGGAAAGGTGATCTGGTGGGATGCGCTCGCGTGGCAAGCCGCCCAAACCTTTGTGGTGGAATCTTTTTTGCCGGGGGCTGTCTCGCCGGATGGTCGTCTCTTGGCGATCAGCGCCGCGGGTGCTATGCGCTGGCTGAACGCCGAGACCGGAGAACTCCTGGCGACGACGGACGGTCCTCCGTGGTCTGCAAATACAGTCGCCTTCTCCGGCGATGGCTCGCAGGTCGCCAGTGTCGCCAATGACGGCAGGGTAGCGATTTGGGATCGGTCCTCGTTCAAACTGATCACCGCTTTCAAAGGTCACATGCAGGGAGCTCACGGGGTGGCGTTCTCCCCCGATGGCCGGCGGTTGGCCACCGGGGGCAACAGCCGTGATGTTGTCAAGCTCTGGGATTTGTCAACTCACCGCGAGCTTATGACACTCTCGGGACAGGGTTCCGTGTTCTCATTTGTGGTCTTTTCCCCCGACGGCAGATGGCTGGCAGCCTGCAGCTGGGACGAAGGCCAACTCCACCTCTGGCGTGCTCCGTCGTGGGCGGAGATCGAAGTAGCGGAGAAGAGCCTGAAGAGCGGACAATCGCCCTGACGGCGATATTTCTGCCACCGATGCAAGAGGCAGCGTGCGCGGACGACGGGACGGGTTGCCCTGCAGGGGCGGACTCGATAGGATATGGGGGAAATGGTAGGCACGGCCCGCTCCATGTGTGAGCAGGTCCTGATTGCGCACGGGACACATGAGGAGAAGTCTATGTCAATCCATACAGACTCCTTCAACCGACGGGAGTTGCTCAAGGGTCTTGGGGCTGTGGCGGCGTTTGGGTCGCTGGGGTTTCGGGCGGGGTCGGCGCGGGCCGAGGGCGAGGCACAGAAGCGTGTCGCCGGGGCCGGCAGGCAGCTTTTCACGCCGTATGCCAAGGCGTCCAAGGTGAGCATCGTCAAGGGCAATGACCGGCGGGAGATTGTGTTCCAGTCGCTCAAGAACATCGAGGACGAGGTGCTGGCATCCATCGCCAATAAGAAAAGAATCCTCGTCAAGCCGAACTTCGTTTCGACTACCCGCCCGTTGGCGGCGAGCCATGCGGATGAAATCCGTGGGATCCTGGATTTCTTCAAGCCGCACTTCAAGGGCGAGATCATTGTCGGTGAGTCCGCCCCGTCCAGGAACGGCACATTCGAAGGATTTCAGAACTTCGGCTACATGCCCCTGGAGAAAGAGTACGGCATCAAGCTGGTGGACCTGAACAAAGAGCCCTGGGTGTATCGCTACGTGTTCGGTAAAGATCATCGCCCGCTCCCCATCCGGATCATCTCGACGTTCATTGACCGCGACACGTACATCATCTCGGCCGCCAAGATGAAAACGCACGACCGGGCCATCACCACCCTGTCGCTCAAGAACGCCTTGATTGGCGCCCCGCTGAACGACGGGCAGAAGAACGACAAGTGGCTGACGCACATGGAATACAATTTCACGCCGAAGGAGACGCTGCACTTCAATATGTTCCATTTGGCCCAGGACATCTGGCCGGACCTCGGCATCAACGACGGCTTCGAGGCGATGGAAGGCAACGGCCCGATCGGCGGCACGCCGGTCGACGCCAAGGTCGCGCTGGCGAGCCTTGACCCGCTGGCGCTGGACATCCTGACGACCAAAATCATGGGCTTTGACCCATCGAAGGTTGTGTACCTGACGGCGATGACCGAGGCGGGCATGGGCCAGGGTGACCTGACGAAGGTCCAGGTCCTCGGCACGCCGGTCGAGCAATGCCAGTACAAGTTCAAGCCGAACGAGAAGTTGATCGAGTCATATGGCTTGGGATAGACGGGGGCGTGACTTGCCATCCCTTCGACTTCGCTCCTCTGAAGATGCGCCGGTCGGTTTCGGTAGAGCGAGCGTCCCCGCTCGCCCAAAAGGGTCGTGCGAGGGCGCACGACCTACAGAACGCCATCACATCCTCGTCCTCTTGTGGCGTGCCGAAGGGCCATGAGCGACTTCGTTAAGGATAACAATCCGGCGATCGGCCACATGCCACGGATACAAAGTCGGGTGCCATGGATAAAAGTAGACTCCTGAAATCCGATCGTGTTCGCCTGGGCGTTCTCATGGGACTGTCCCTGGCGCTCGGGACGTACCTGATCCTCACGACGGCCCTGATCTCCAGGGACGGGATCGCCTGGGTTGATCTTGCCCGCGGCGGGTCCTTGGCGACCGCAGATGGATCGCCGCCGGGTTATCCCCTGCTGCTGCGGGCCGCCCACAAGCTGGCAGGCTCATTCACCGGCGACGATTCCGTTCTCTCGTGGATTCACACGTCGCAGGCCGTGACACTTTTGTGCCGCGTGCTGGCACTGATTCCGCTGTACCTGCTGGGCAGACGGCTGCTCGGCGGAGCGAGGGCATTCTGGGCTGCTTTGATTCTGATCCTGCTGCCCTACCCGGGGAGGTACGGCAGCGACGTGTCGCCACAGTGGTCGTACCTGCTATTTCTGGGCCTTGGCTTTTATCTGTTGTATTGGGGGCTTGACAGTGGGCGATGGTGGGTGCTGGGACTTGTGGGTCTCGACGCGGCCATCGGATGCCTGATGCACCCGCTGTGCGGCCAATTGATCGTCTACGGATTGGTCGGGCTGATGATCCTGCCGCATCCGGCCAAGCGTGCGAACGCCTGGAGGCCGCTGGGAGCGAACTTTCTATTGGTGGCGGGCTTCGCCGGCGTGCTCGTGCCCTATGCCTACCTGACGGACGTCGTCCCGCAGCCGTCGAGCGGGCTGGCTCCTAATTCACCGCCGGTGATCGCCTCGATAGGAGGTAAGCCAGCGGGGTCTGAAGCGCCGCAGTTCGAGATGCGCGCGGGTGAGCTTTTGGAGATCGCGGTCGAAGCTTCGGACCCGGACGGGGATGAGCTGACGTTCTCGGCGGCGAGCGTGCCGCTGGGCTCGTTTCCTGTGTACCGGTTTCACTCCGCCCTCACCGGCGGCGACTTCTGGACCATCTCAGACCAGGAGAAACTCTGGGTGTTGACGACGTACCCGCGACAGGCGTGGCGGTATGAGGGCATCGCCTGGTACGCCTGCGCGCAGGGCGGGGATGCCGCAGGGCTTGTACCTGTGCATCGTTTCTGGTCGGCCACCCAGCGGCGACACTTCTACACCACGAATCCGGCGGAGAAGGACGCGATCGACAAGGACTCGCCGAGCGAGGCGTGGACGTACGAGGGCATCGCCTTCTATGCCTTCGGAGAGTCCGGCCGGCCACCCGCCGCTGTGCCAGTCTATCGATTCTGGAGTGAGCAGAGAGGGTACTCGTGGGCGGCCAGGGACGTGCAGCGGGATGCCGCGTCCGCCACGGAGGATGACGCCGCAGTCGACGCAATCGCCTGGTACGTGTATGCAGCGGCCCAGCCGCCGGCCGGCCTGTCCTTCGACGGCCACACAATGCGATGGCGGCCGGGGGCCGATCAGAAAGGCGATTATGTGATCAATGTCATCGCCGGCGACGGCGATCTGGACAGTTGCATCCTCGTGAGGATCAAAGTTGATGAGACGCAGCCGACGGGTTCCGTCACGCAGCGACCTGCAAATATTCCCGGAGGGGCGCTGGACCCTGCATATAGTTGGCATGCCTGCGCGAGCGTAGGCATGGCACCCGCTGCCAGCATGGTACTTGGCGCCGGGGCCGGTACGGGGGAGGGCCTGATGGCGCTTTTGCTCGTGCCCTGGTGCCTGGGTCTGTATCATCGGCTGCGGCATGAGGCCGGGCCGCTAGAGCGAGCCCTGATGCTTGCTGTGGTTCTGGCGAACGCGGGGTTGATGCTTGCCGTCCATGGCGGCATGGGCTCCGGCTCACCCGCGCAGTACGGCTTCGGATTGGCTGCGATGACGATCTTCTACGTACCCGTGGGACTGGAGGTCGTGGCCCGGCAGCTTGACAGAGTCGTGGCCGCTCGCAATGGACCACGAGCCTCATGCGTCCGACGGCGCCTGCCGTGGTTTCATGTCCTGGCGATCTTCAGCATCGCCATCTGCGTCCCGGGGCTCGCCAAGCCCGTCCCGGCACAGGAGAAGGCCTGTCGAGCCGCCTCGCGATGGTTGCAGGAGAACACCGGGGCCAATGACGTGATCGCCGTGCCCGATATGCGAATCAGTTTCTACGCCGGACGCAGAGGCCTGCTGTGCCGGCCGAACCCCATTGAGGGATTGGCCGAGTACGTGGTCGGCGTCAGGAGGCCGGGCGCGCCACAGGTTTCGCCTCGCCTGCACGAAAGGTACTCGGTGGACCTCGATGCCCGGGAGCACACGTCGCTCGTCATCTACAGCACTCACCCGCCGCAATGACTGGACCGTACGTAGAGCCGGCAAGCCTCTGGACAGGTGGCATATCTCTTCTATACGATGCTCGAATGATTCATGGATCTTCACAAGTCCGGCCGGGGTCGAGCGCGTGATGGATTTCCTGGCGATCAAGAAGGCGTGGGAAATCGTCCGCAGACCCGACGTGTGTGCGCCGCCCTATTACGTGCAGCTCGAAGTGACCACGCACTGCAACCTGGCCTGCTACATGTGCGTACGGAACGAGGTTATCAAACACCCCCGGCATCTGCCGCTGGCCGACTTCCTGCGCCTGTTCGACGAAATCAGGCCGCGCCGACTGACGTTGTCGGGCGCCGGCGAGCCTCTGCTGAACCCGGACCTCGTTGCCATGATCGCTTACGCCGGCCGGCACGGGGCCGCGACGATGATCCCGAGCAACGGCACACTCCTGCGCCGGGGCGAGCTGGCCCGGGGCCTTGTGGAGGCCGGCCTGACCACCATGAAGATCTCGATCGATGCGGCCACGCCGCAGACCTACCAGGCCATCCGCCGCCAGGACTGCTTCGAGCAGATCGTCGAGGGCATCCGGCAGGTGGACCGGATCAAGCAAGAGCACCACAGCCGCACGCCCGAGTTGCGCCTCGATGTCGTGATTCTCAAGGAGAACTACAAGGAGATCCCGGACATCGTGGACCTGGCCCGGCAACTCAGCATCGGGACTGTCTTTTTCCGCGCCCTTCAGGTGACCGGCATAGGCAAGGACCGGGAAGCGATCGGCAGCGACGTGGATTTCGACGGTCTCTACCGGGCTGTTCGCGAGGGCCTCGCTCGTGCGGGACGGCTGGGCGTTCGCACGAACCTCAAGGAGGTCGCCCACGACTTCTCCTCCTACCAATCCATCTATGTCCACCGGGATGCGGCCATGTCCAACCAGGTCTGCCTGCTGCCCTGGCTGCAGTGCTTCATCTCGGTCCGCGGCGAGCTCTCGCCCTGCTGTGCGACCTACACCAATGCGGGCTTTTCCGCCGGCAACGTCTTGAGACAGGGATTCGAGGTGGTGTGGAACGGCGAAAGGATGCAAGCTCTGCGCCGGCAATTTCGCAAGCGTCAGAACCCATTCGCCGTCTGCCGCGACTGCATTCCGCGAAGCCTGCCTGTGCTGCTGAAGATGAGCTCGATGCTGCCCGGCTTTGTCTTGGGCCGGCGGTCGTCTCGGCGGGTGCGGGAGGGGCCGGCCGCGCCGATGTCTCCGCGG
>Ga0315296_10004925_pt1 | contig 10798 bp, 16 predicted proteins | sample YL17G14_18_MG_FD_203921 | JGI IMG/M metagenome (GOLD analysis project Ga0315296, IMG submission 203921) | Sediment microbial communities from Yellowstone Lake, YNP, Wyoming, USA - YL17G14_18 | ecosystem: Environmental > Aquatic > Freshwater > Lake > Sediment | place: USA: Wyoming | collected...
TTGTTGTTGCGCACCATTATAGTATGTTTTAACTGTAGTTCCAGCCTTCTCTATTTCAACAACGGCACTTATAGCACCATCTTCGGTGTTAGCAGCGGATGAGCCATCAGTTCCAGTAATGCTACTTGTTCTTGAACCATACACGGAAATCCAATAATCTCCATACCCTATTTTAAATCTTAATGTTGTATCCGTAAGAAGGTCAAGAACAACCACACCTTGACCAGCAACGGCTGTTTTAACATTCGTGCTTAATTTGGCTTTAGCCTTAAATCCGCTTGTTATTTCGGATATTGACTTAGATAAATATCTTCCAGTCCAAGCCGCACTTGTGCTTGTAAAACTGTATAGTCTGAAGAAACTGTTTGCTTGGTCTTCACTAAATTGTTTTGTTCCAATTAAGGTTAATGTCCATCCAGTAGGTGGAACTTCCGAACCGTCATAATGACAAAACGCCAGAAAAGCATTATCTCCATTACTTGTTGTTGAAACTCCAGCATTGCCATAATATATGTAAATTGTTTGAGCGGCTGATTCTAAACTATCTACAACCTCAACCCAGAACTCTGCACTTACTCCATCAACTTTACTACTTGGGTCAAGCCAATAATCTATTTCGGTAGAACCATCATCATCTGTGAATCTAATGTCTCCAAAGTCTGTCTTACAATGACTATTACAATAAATATCGTCATCACCATCAACTCCAGCACCGTAATGAACGGTTATCTGTTTCTGATAGAGTGTTCCAGCACCAGCGGCAAAGTTGATAATGTGACTTTTACGATAGCCCCAACCACTCAACCAACCTATGATTTACACTCTCCTTTTGATTCTCTATTCTCTTCTTCCTTTATTTGATTACAAGTAGCACATAAACATTGGTAGTCTTTAGAGCCAGCGAGAATCTTCTCAAGAATGCGGTAATAATATGTCTGAGAACTATGTGTTTTCCTAGACCCATTTTTCTGTCCTCTTTCTTCCTTTCCACCACCATTAATGTGGTCTATACACAATCCTCTAACATCTTCATCATATCCACATTTAATACATTTATTTCCAAGTAAAATAAGAATCTTGAGTCTATACTCTTGAGTTTTGAATCGTCTATACTCTGGACTTACATTATTAGAACCAGTAATACGAGTATATGGTTGACCTGTCTTTCTATGTGGCATGGTTAATCCTTCAGAAATTTAGATTACTACGCACCTTGAACTATTTGAACTTTTACAGTAAATTCTATACTGTCGCCGCTATCCCAGTCCATTGATTCAGCCGAGAATGTCTGTCTCATCAACATTGAAACTGTTATGCCTTCCGCATCATAGAATATTCCAATTTCAGTAATAGCATCCACACCTTCCAAAGTAGCATCTATGGCTTGACTGAAAGTCGCTACCCATTGAGCCGTGTCGTTTGTTTCATCTTCAGTAACTCTAGTGCCAGTTGTAAGTTGTCTAACGCCTTGCTGAGTTTGTAATTTAACATCGCCAACAACTGCTCCATTAGTTCCAGTTCCAATAGCCATATAATCATAAGCAGTTCCGCCAACGTCAGTAAGCAATAATCCAGCCACATTTGCCATTCCAACAGCGACTATACATTGATGCTTTCTTAGATGTAGTGCTCTCAGTAAGCGATTTTGCCAACTATTACTATTGTATCTATGAATTACTTTACCATTTTTGTCTCTGTGAACGAACTCAACTTGGTCAACTATGCCAAATCTTTCTTTTTTATTCATTTCTTCACCACCTTATTAGTGTTATTCATATATTTAAGTTTTATGGATTACGAACTATAACCCGAAAGTCTGCCGAAATTGAAGCATTGAGAGGAGTCATTCTAGTTAATATTGGTTTCCAGATTGCTTTAACGGCGACCACTTCATCTGGATTCATATGCACAACTACTCTTGGTTCAAATGAAACGTCTATATCACTCGCAATGAATAAAATGTCTGATAGTTCATATTTTGTAATATTTTTAATATAGATTGTAGTTTCATATGTTTGACCTGCCAAAACAGGTTTATCGGTCTTAATTTCAGTAATTACCTGTTTTAATTCTTTGTCTTTAAAAACCTCAAAATATATACTATATCTTTCAGGCATTTCAGTCAACCACCTTATCCTTATCGAGTTTCACTTCCAATTTTTCCATAATGGTTCTTTTCTTTGCGTGAGTTTTCTTTGTTTCTTCAGATTCGGTCTTTATTTTCTCAGATTCTGTTTTAATTTTTTCTGTCTCAGCCTCATGAATCTTCTTTATTTCATCGGATTCCATTTTAATTTTCTCCGTTTCGGCTTTTATTCTTTCCATTTCGGCTGTTTTTTGTTCAATGCTTTTTTTAGTTTCTTCGATGGAAGCGTTAAGACTTTCCATTTCGGCTTGTAGTTTTGTTTTCTTTCTAGTATTTTCTTCTTCATCATACTGTTTTCGTTTGTCTTCATATTCTTGTTGTTTCTTAATAAGTTCTGACTGGTCTTCAGCTAATTTCTTCATTACTGGGTCAAGTGGCATTTTAATTTCTAAGGGTTCAGTTTTAAGTTCAGTTTTAACTTCTATTATTTGAGGTTCATGTTTAAAAGTAAATTCTACTTTCTGGGGTTGTTCTGGAACTGTCTCTTGAACTTCTTCCTCTTCTACTGATTCTTGAAGACCTCTCGTTCCACCCATGGGTCTTGCAAGTCCCTTTTTAGTTCCAACCTTTCTTACATTAACTCCAGCTTCCAAACGTTTTTGAGTGGCTTCAATAGTTTGTGGGGGCTGTCCCTCTCCCTCAGTTCCTTCAGGTGGTTTCTCTTTTTGTTCAAGTTTCTTTTTCATAGCCTTATCTGCTTCTTCAATTTGCTCCTCTAGTTCTTGCTGTGTTGGAAGTCGCACTTCGTCCCAACCCATGATGTTGCAAATGGATTTCTCGACTTCTAATTTTATTTGGGGACTGATTGGATTAGCAACATTTAACAAACCTTGATACATTTTAAGTCTATCTATTTCGCTGAGTAGTCCTTCAGTTTTAAATCTAACTTCTGGAGTTCCCAATGTTTGTGCGCCTTTTCCACCTTGTTTCTGTTTAGTCTTTCCATATTTACACCAAATATGACGCAAAAGCAATTGTCTTCCAATGGCTTTCTTCAAATCATTTCTCATGCGTTGGAAGTTATAACTTGGTTCTGTTCCAGCCCTATATGGCAATCCAACAACGTGATTTGGCACTTTCATACCTTTAGCAATGAGTTTAAGATAATATTCGACAACGGCTGTGGCTTCGAAGACTTGTCCACCAATATCTTTAATATCGAATCCAGATGGAACAGGAATAGTTGACCAGTTCTTTTCGGATGCTTCCTTTAATTCCTTTATCATATTTCTAATGTATGGTTCACTCCAAGGTCTTTCTGGCGTTCCGCAAATTATGAAATACTTTTTGTTTCCTGCACGATAAATACCTTCTCCAACGGCATTTAAAATTTTCTCAAGAACCAACGCCATTGAACTTACTGGAGCAATTATACTTTCGCCTCTTTCTGAGAAATCTTTACGATTTACCGATAACCAAAAGAGTTGCCAAGTATGTAATTTGATGGTAGGACTAACTATAGATTTCTTTTTAAGGGCTTTAAGTTGAACTGGAAGATTCGGGTCAGATTGGCTTACACTTTCTGGATTAACTTCATCCAAAGTCCAATAAACAGGCAACCACGATTGTGGGTCACGATATAATTTAAGTCGATTATAGGCTTCATTGATAATTTTCATCCTTTTAATACTGACTAAATCTTTCCATGCTGGTTCTACTGTATCATATATTACTAAATCCACCTCTTTACCGTTGGCATCCTTAGATTTAATAGTTTTAAAGTCCTTAATATAACTTTCAAAACTGATTAATTTTTCGAGGTCATAGATAATTTCAGAAGCACCAACACCAGTAGTCAATGCATTATCAAGAATCACATCTATCAATTCAAACAAGCCAGAAATAAACTCGTCCTGATAAACGTCTTCGATAAAAGTTTCAATGTATTCTTTAAGTTCTTGTTTAAATGTATCTTTGGCATCTTCAACCCTAGTGGTTACTGATATTCCACTACCAAGAATAGTATCTTTTATATAGTCCACACAAGCCGAAACTGGAGCAAAACTCTTTCTGAGACGGATATAAGTCGCAACATCACTAACGTTGATTTGAGATTTAAACAATTGGCTGGTATCCAGTTTAACTATGCCACCACTTTCTTCAATATAGGTAAGAAATCCATCTTTAAAGACTTCTTGAATGACTGTTGCTACAGTAGTTCCTTTACGTTGGGCTTCTTCCTTTGCCCATTCAGAAAAGGGAATTGTTTCGGGCTTGGATTCGGGTAAGTTTTCTTCTTTTTTAGTTGATTTTCTAGGCATAAACATACCTACTATATACTAATAGAATAATAATGTCTAATATTTAAATGTTATGGTTGGATTAATCAATTTTTATAGTGAAAAAACAAAAAATTATGGAGATTTATTGACTGACTTCTTTGATTTTAATTCCCTAAGATAATCTTCATAGCAATGTTCAGCCAAGAAATTATAGTTCATTAAATCGATATGTGAATCTCTTAATCCTTCGCATTGAGGTTCTATTTCTTCATTCCAGAAGTTAAGAATCCTTATCATTTTATGAAGCATATGCCAAAAAGCAACGCCGTGTGCCTTATCTATCGGAATTTCATAACCGTTCTTTTTAAGGGCAGATGCAACATCAGCCATCACTTTAAAATTACTTAAACAGTCTGCGTCTGGTTTGGCATAATCATGTCCTTTTTTATCACGCAATCTAAGGGCTTCTTCCATACTTGCCTTCTGTTTTGCTACTGATTCTTCAAGTTTCATTTTTTATCACCATTACGTCTTATATCTTGTAACTCCTGACTTATAAAGTTTACGGAGAATATTTTGATTTATAGATTTTACGTTCCCAATGTAGAAATTTGAAATGGTCTGGAAGTATAAATTCGCCATTTTTAAAATCAAAGTTTACATCATAATGTTGAATATCTTTCAAAAGTTTGTTTTTTCTTTTTTCGTAATTCGGGTCATTATTTATTAATTTATTCCTATAATATTCAATAATTTCCATTGCTTTATCTTTTTTCAATTGAAGTTCATCTCTCAATATTAGTGATATAATCAACGCTTGAATACACTCTGCTCCATATCTCCAATCTATATCTCCAGCATGTCTTCTATCTTTTCTTTCAAAGAGATTTCCAAATCCAAATACATGCTTGAATTGTTCGACATACCACTTTGTTTCTTGGTCGGCTTGAACGACTGGAATATAGTTATTTCCATTTTTATATATCCCAATGCATCCTTCACAATCAATAATGGTTGCTAATCTAACCTTTATTAATTGTGATTTCAATTCCTCAATTTCCCAGCCAAAAACTTTAGCCCATTTATAATTTGATTTATTTTGTTTTTTTTCCGCCATGTTCATATTGCCTCTTTAAATTCTCTAATTCTTCTTCCCATTGTTTCTCGGATTTCTCTTTCTTTTTAGGTCTATTCTTCCGTTCTTTTGATACTATATTATTCACTCTCCTTTATATGCGGGCATATGCCGTCATTTCGTTGTTTTCCGCAGTTACAATTATAACAAAGCACACGATAACCTTCTGGAAAATTGTTCTTTTTAAGCCAGAAATAAAATCTCCATCCACCCGAATATTTAATTTGTTTTCGATGTTCAGCACCATCATTTTTAACATGGTCTATAGTAAGAAAAAGAATATTAGACTCATTACAACCTTTACATTGACACTTGGGTGGATTACCACCATAATGAGTCAGAACTTCTTCACGTAATTGTCGAATGTATTTTTTGGAATATTTTCTCGCTTCATTGCGATGAAATTCACGATACTTCTTACTTCTGATTAATTCATTGGAACGATTGTTCCAATAACGTTTACGATTAATTTCATTTTCACAACTTTTACAATACGCCCTGATTTTTCCTTTTAAAGATTTTTTATGAAATTCTGAATCATTTTTTGTTTTTTTGCACTTTGGACATCTTTTCATGTTTTTTCACCACTTATAGTCCGTGTTCCCCTATTTAAATCTTTCTTTATTATTTAACAAATTATGTTTCTGCTTTCTCCATATTGGACATTCATCACTTTCTAAACACCAGCCTTTTTCTTTGAGAACAATGCATCGATAAGGATAAATTCGAGATTCTTCTTTGGTCTTATCCATTTTATCCTTGAAGAATCGTTCAACGTGATACCTTGTAGTTTTATCAGTAAAATCCTTAAACTTGCGGAATAAATCAACCATCTTTTCCACATCATCATAACCAGAGTAAAACGCCTCATTTAAAAGAGCCAATCGTTGAGCGTGGCACATTGTTCCAGCGTCTATTCTTTTTTGGAAACACATTCTAATAGAACCTATATAACCATGTGTTTCTTCCCAATGTTCCTTCGATTCTTCTCGATGTTTTTCTGCATCCTCTTTACGTTTTTGTCTTCGTTTACTGACAACATCGCAAGCCAGTTGTAGGTGTTTTCGTTTCAAACCATAAAGTCGATAGAAATCAAGTTCTCTCAACTTTGTCGGTTCAAAATTAACATCAAGAACTTTACATTCTTCCCCAGATATTTCATGGATAGACGTTGGAATTCGTGCCATGTTTTTAATACTTGAAGAAACAGAATCAAAATATCTGTATTCGTGAGAATTGCCCTTAATGAATATCATTTGGAGTTCCTTATAGACATCATTCCAATAATCAATATCAGAAGAGATTTCATAAATGCTGTCAAAAAATAAATATACGTGATAACCTTTTCGAGTTTTGACCATTAATGGTTGAATTCCATGAGATATTTCGAGCATTTTATTTATGAAAATCCTCATTTCAATTTCAAGTTCTTTCTTACGTTTTCTAATTTGATTCTCTGTGAGTCCTTCGCTTTTTGTTCCATAATCGAAATCCCAAAAAACTTTCTCGATACCATAGATTACATCATGGGCGGTTCTCGGTTGAATGCTCATAAACGACGGAAGTTTATTTTTTCTGCATTCTTCTACAAAAGTCAAAATATCGCTTGGATTATCATGAAAAACTTGAACTGGGTCTCCAAGTTCTCTGCCAAAATTACCAAAGAAATCCAATAGAAATTTTTCCCGTGAAATGTGGTCACTCATCATCTGTTTTTTCTTCCAACATAAATTTCTTAAAAGCACTAAATGATTTAAATATTTTTCCGTATTTACATGCCTCATTCATCCAAGGATGTTTATAAATCCCTGAATTGCTACTGATTAGAAATACTGGTTTCTGTTTGATATAGCCAGCATAGAAAATTTCACATGTTGTTCCACCGCTCCATTCCTGCATAAATGCCACTATTCCGTCAGAATCATCTATCAATTTAATGTCGTTCAAAACAATCTCTTCGCATTTCTTCTGAACTCTGGTCATCCAAGTTACATCATCACGGGGGTCAATTCCTTTTTCCATCTTATCGGCTATATCCACTTCTGGTCTTCCTTCTCTAACAGTTCCGTCTGGATTATAAAATGGATTCCTTGTTTCTATACCAATTTTTTGCAGAAATGGACATATACTATCTCTAACAAAATGACGTTCTGTGAATGTATGTGCCGTATATATAGACTTAATCTTTTTCATTTTTCGCTATCTCCAATAACTTCTGTGCAAGTGGATTCACGTTCTTTTCGGTTTTTAACATTTCAATCAAAGCAGTTATGACTCCTATGAATCTGTCAAGTTGTTTTCCTTCGAGTAATTTAGCAACATTTGCAACTCTTTCTGGATTAGCGTAAAATAATGTTCTAATTGCGTCGGCTAATTCATGACAATAATAACAAAGTTCGCTTGTATTTTCAAGAGCAAGTATCGGATTATTTTTTACAGTCTGCGGAGCATATGCATACCACCAATGATGCAAAGCAGTATTCTTGATTTCGCAAGCCACTTTTGATTTTCCACAGGCTTGACAAATTCCTTTTCTTGGGTCAAATGGCAAAATAACTACACAGCCACCGCCATGTGCCCCCGCATAACGCATTCTGTAACCTTTAGATTTTACTTTGCTTTCAGAGTCCATTTTATCAACCTGCATAATTCGCAATCGACATATCCAGAAAATAAGACATCGTCGCCATTATTATCATCTACAATATCTATGAACATCTTATCGTAACATTCAGCATGATAGTAGTGATGCTTATTTCTCCGATGTCTTGAAATTACTTCTTGAGTCCAAGTTATATGGTTTTTTGTAATAACTCTTCCACAACCAGAACATTTAAGAAGAACTGTCCGAGCTTTATCATCCCATTCAATGCCAGCAGAATAATCGGTTTTAATTCCGCATCGTGGACAAGTTCCAAATCCTTTAATTTCTATGTCTTTTCCATAATCAGCGTCAGAACTTCCAGACGGATGAAAGAGACAAGTATCAGATGCACACAATAATCTATCATCCTTACACATTCCACGTCCTTTCAAAATTGCTTTGACGTGTGGAGTCAGTTTAAATCTCATCGTCATTATGATTCCTCAGATGATTCTTCGCTCTCTGGAATTTCCTCGCCTTCTTTCTTCGGTTTTTTACCTTCTATGTTTTCTTGTGCTTGTTTTTCAGCAAATTTTTCTTCCCTTTCTTTTAGTGCTTTTGCAACTTTAGCGGAATCTGGAACATTATCAATGCCTCTCTCGTTAATCAGAAATGCTCTCTCTGCCAATGCAGTATAACTCGAATCCATCATTTCTACAACTCTAACGTTTCCTGTTGCCTTTCGGAAGAATAATATAAAATCTGGTTGATGTTCTACTGAACGTCCACCAATTGGCATTTGTATATCTGATAACGATGCATATGGTGTAGCCACAGGTTTATCATAAATTTGAGTCGTATAAACAAGTGCCGCCTGATGTAAATCGGCTATTCTTTCAAGAGCCAAAACGAATTCTCTAATCAATCCGTTTTTAACTTGAACTGTTTCTCTGCCAAGAAATTCAATTCCTCGGAATAGTTTCGATATAGAATCACAAATTATCAAATCCACTTTCTCAGTATCCGATGGGGCTGGAAGACTTTGAATAATCATCATTTGTTCTACCCAAGATTTTGGTCTATAGTAGATTATTTTATCTCTAATGGATTCCCAATTTAATCCTCGTGTGTCGCATATCTGTTTCAATCGTTCAATTCTAAGACTTTTTTCAGGGTCGATGTAAATTACTCTATTAGGACATAGAACCGCCATAGTTAAACACGTTTGAGTTTTCCCAGAACGAAATGCACCATACATTAAAAGTGATTTACCCTCTGGAATTCCGCCACTAATTATTTCATCAATTACCGTTCCAGTCTTAATTTTGACTTCTTTCTGTTCTGATTCTTCCAATTCTTTTAAAGGAATCGGATTTAATGCATCTTTTTTCTTGTATCTATCGAGATATTCCTTGAAAAGTGCTCCTTTTTGTTTGACGAGAAGTTCCTTAACGTCCATAATTTCGTCGCCAGTCATTGCAAGTTCCCCTTCTTAATATAATCTTCTATTACTGGTTTCATTTTTTCCCAGTCTTTAACGAAGTTGATTCCGAACTTATGTTTTCGCTTCCATTTATCATCTTTCTTTTGCCATAGAAATATCATGACTTTATTGTGACCGAACATATTCGCCAAAACAACAGCGTGCCACCACTTTGCAGTTTTATAGATTGTAGTATATTCAATTACTGAAATTGTGGGGTCAACTGGAACTGGTTCATTATCTTGACTCATGCTACATACCCCTTATTCTTTTCTTTGGATAATTCTTCTCCCCGACTGAAAAGTTGTCTAAGTAAACCAACCATCTTTTGTTTTCCACTCACGTTCATATAAACATCTCCTAAACTTTCAAACAACACACCATATGCCAAATAACCGTTAATGTTGGCATTTTGAAGAATTTCTTCAAAAACCAATTTAAGAACAACCATTCTCTTCATAATGTTATCCTTGACTTCAGGACCCTCATTTATACAAACCGCCAAATATTTTGCAATATACTTGACATTTTCAACCATGTCTTTGAATTCGGGACTAAGGTCTTCATCTTTCTGCCAAATTTCACAACCTTGTTGGACTCGTCTTTCAACTGGTTTATCGAGTTCATCCAAATTCAACTCAAGAATGAGTTTTCGTGGTTCTTTCTTATCTTTTTGTTCTTCTGTCATTCACATCCCTCGCATGGTTTTTTGGCAAATTCAATTGTTTTATTTATTTTGTAGAATTGACATCCATCTATAATTGCTAAAACTGGAAATTTTTTATCAATTCCAGTAATAATATCAGTAATTATCTGAAGTGACATCGTGGTTGGAAATAGAACATCTATAGTTGATGGAATTGGATGTCCAGTCTCCTTCAAGGTATCAGTCCATAACATGAGTCGTATAATTCTCCCACGAAACCCCGAATTGACAAAAATTGTCTCTTCGATTTCATTTATGGAACTCATTTCTAATCACTTATACAAAAAGAGTATAAGAACTACTTAATAAAGGTTGCGGTTACTTAACCGTTACAGTCTTACTTAGATTTCTTGGTTGGTCTGGATTAAAAAGTTCCCAAGGTTCTTCCTGTTTAATGGTCTTCCAAGAGACTATGCATAGAACATCCTTAATCCATACATAGCCTATCTCTTGACCTTCCAATAGTCTATGACTTCGAGCATCCTTATCTCCAATCATAATATAGCGAACTTCAAATTCAAT
>Ga0315296_10004926_pt1 | contig 10796 bp, 12 predicted proteins | sample YL17G14_18_MG_FD_203921 | JGI IMG/M metagenome (GOLD analysis project Ga0315296, IMG submission 203921) | Sediment microbial communities from Yellowstone Lake, YNP, Wyoming, USA - YL17G14_18 | ecosystem: Environmental > Aquatic > Freshwater > Lake > Sediment | place: USA: Wyoming | collected...
GGAATTGGAGTAGAATTTCTGGGGCCGCTTTGCTTGCACCGAGCTGACAGTGATGACATCTGCTGAGCCCGCGCGCGACCTGAAACTCAAATCGGCGGCAAGATTTCTGCTTGTATCTCTTGGGCTGGCTTTCCTCGTCGGGCTGACGGGGGGAACGGCCTTAGCCTGGGGTCCAGCGGCCCACCGGCTGGTGAACAATTGGGCGGTGGAGACCCTTCCCCCCGAAATTCGCGGCTTCTTTGCAGCCAATCGCCAATTCCTCATCGACCACGCCAACGATCCCGCCGAGTGGATGAAGAAGGACCGGTACGAACGTAAGCGGCACTACCTGTATCTCGACAAGTATGGCATGTTCCCTTACCTCGACCTGCCTCACTCCTTCCAGCGCGCGGTGGAGAAGTTCGGTTCGGGTCGCATCAACCGGGACGGGGTGCTCCCCTGGCAAATCGGAGAATACAGCTTGCGGCTGACCAATTCCCTCAAGGCGCAGAACTGGCCTGAAGCCCGGCTCAACGCCGCCGTCCTGGCCCACTATGTGGCGGACGCGCACGACCCCCTGCACACCACCTCCAACTACGACGGGCAGTTGACCGGGCAAACGGGACTGGCGTCCCGGTTTGGTCTGAGCCTTATCGAGCGTTATCAGGGCTTTTTTATTTTCCGTCCCATACCTGCGGCGAAGATCGACGATCCGACAGAGTATGCTTTTCAAGCCGTCCTGGAGGCGAACACCTGGGTCAATCAGATTGTGCTTTTCGACCGGCGCGCCGTGGAGGACTTTCGGGACTTCAACGACGACTACTTTGATGGCTTCTATTCGCAGGCCGGCTCTATCGTCGTGCGTGAAATCAACGCGGCCGCCTACGACGCCGGTTCCTACTGGTACACCGCATGGCTCAACGCCGGGCGGCCCGCGCTGCCCAACCGCTAGCAGGACGGCTACCTGAGCTGAGCAGGCAGCAAGCAGAAAACAGTCGGCAGAAAGCAGAAGCACTCGGCCTTGAGGCTTTGCAGAATCCCTTTACCGGACGAAAAGGGCTTTGTGGGATTTGCGCCAGGAAAAAGGCGAAAAACCCAAGCCAGCAGTGGGCAGAAATCTGGTAGGCGCGACAGCTTCTTCCTGGGGTGAGGCAGTCCGAAAGCCGGCAAAATCGGCGTGCCGTGCGAATGGGTATCACTTGACGTGAGGAGAGGCCTTCGCCGGCGGCCTTCTGCGTACTGCCTACTGCTTTCTGCCTTCGTGACTCCATCCGACCGTGAACGCGACCAACACTCTGCTCACAGACTTCATCGCTCGCCTCCCCAAGGTGGAACTTCACCTCCACCTGGAGGGTAGCGTGCGGCCGGAGACTCTGCGGGAACTGGCGCGGACGAAGGGCTGGCTGAAAAGGATGGGGGCGGCGTATGGGGCCTGGAGACGCGCGCGGCAGTCCTACCGTTACGGGAGTTTCCGAAAATTCCTCCGGTCTTTCGGGGCGGCCACCCTGCTCCTGGAGACACCCGAGGATTATGCGCTTGCCACGCGGCGGCTGGTGGAGTGGCTGGGCAGGCAAAACGTTAGGTACGCCGAGGTCACCCTTTCCGCGGGTGTCATTCTCTGGAAAAAGCAATCGGTGGAGGCGGTCTTCGACGCTGTCTCCGCCGCGGCCGCCGAGGTGCACGGGCGCACGGGCGTGCGCATCAACTGGATATTTGACGCCATCCGGCACTTCGGCGTCGCCCATGTGCGCGAGGTTCTTCGCTGGGCGGAGCGCTTCGGTTCACGAGGCGTGGTGGCTCTGGGGATCGGCGGAGATGAAGCACGGGGTCCGGCGGGACTTTTCGCGGAGGTCTATGACGAGGCCCGCGGGGCCGGCCTCCACCGGACGGCGCATGCCGGGGAGGTAGTGGGGCCGGAAAGCATCCGCCAAGCCGTGGAATTGCTGGGCGCCGAGCGGATCGGCCACGGGCTCGCTGCCGCCCGGGACCCCGCGGTGATGGCGCTGCTGCGCGAACGCCGGATTCCGCTCGAGGTCTGCCTCACCAGCAATGTGGCCACCGGCATCCTGCGGCGGCTCGAGGATCATCCCCTGCGGCAATTCTTGGAGGGCGGCCTGGTGGTCACCTTGAACTCGGATGACCCGGCAATGTTCGGGACAAGCCTGACGGAGGAATTCCTGCTGGCCGCCAACCGCTTCGGCCTCACCCGTGACCAACTCGTCTGCCTGTCGGAAACCGCCATCCGGGCGACGTTCCTGCCGGCAACGGAACAGCAGGCGCTTTTACAGGACTTGGCTAAGGTTGCGGGAGTCCGCGGGGAATCTCACTGAGAGGCCGGGGCGCGCGAGATTGACGGCTCCAGGGCTTCGCGCACTTTTTTCGTCAACGTCTCGGTGAAGCTGGCGGGTTCCAGGCCCAACTGGCGAAAGACCACGCGGCCCTCCGGATCGAGAATAAGCACGGTCGGGAGCGCGCGGACCCCGAGCAGTTGGTCCAGGCCCTGAGCGTAAACTACCGGAGCCGTCCACTTTTCCTCTTTGAGGAAATCGGGTACGACCGCGCGATCTTCGTCCACGTTCACGGCCAGAAAAGCCACGGCCGAGTTCTGATGGAAAGCCTCCATAACGCGCTCGAAGAGTTTTCCTTCCAGGCGGCAGGGCCCGCACCACGTTGCCCAGAAATCCATCACCACCACTTTGCCGCGATAATCGGCGAGCTTCACCTCGGAACCGTCGAGGCGCTGGAGAACAAATTCGAATAGGTCGCGCACCCCGGCGTTAGGTTTACTGCCGGTCGCCAGGCGCGACTTGAGCGAGCGCATCAACTCGTCGTAGCGCGCGAGGATCAGATCGCCCAGACCTTTCTCGGATTGATACTTCGCAACGTAGGCGCTTCCCAGTTTCTTGCGCAACAGGTCGCGACGCGCGGGGTCCAGGCTCTTGTCGGGGAAGGCAAAAGCCGTCGCGTAGGCGTCAATCGCGCGGTCGGTCTCACCCCTCTGCGCGGCCGTATCGCCCAGATTTTCCGCCACGGGCGCGGTTGGATAAGCTCCCAGGCTCGTCTCGTAATCGGCGATCGCTTTGTCCGTCTCCCCGGATTTGGCATAAACCTTCCCGCGAACGAAATAGGCTGTGGCGCGCATCAGAGCGCCGAGCTCAGCCCATTTCTCCTCCGATATATCCGGCGGTTTGGGCTCGGCTGCCAGCTTTTCGGCGCGGGCGATGAATCGGGTCGCATAGCCGATGGCCTTCCCGCGGCTGGCGGGATCGTTTTGGCGGTCCAGGAGGTCAACGAGGGTGCTGAGCAGGTCGGGGTCGTCCGGATCCAACTCCAGCAACTTCTCCGCAGTGGCCGCCGCCTTGCGCGGGTCATTGGCTTGCAGGGCTTGTTTGTAAATGGTACGGAGCACTTGTTCGCGCCGCGAGCTGTTCGGAAATCGCGCGAGGAATTCTTCCAGGCTCTTGATTAGCGCCTGCGGGTCGTTGGCCGATACCGCCAAAGCTTTCTCGAGGGCTTCGGACTCCTCCTGCGCGGGCGAGGAAGGCCGCTTCTCCTCACTCGCCTCCGAGGCCGAGGAAGGCGCTTTCTTCGCGGGGGGCTTCTCCTCCTGCGCCGGGCCTGCGCGCGATCCTCCCAGGATTGCCAGGCAGGAGAGGATCGCCAGGAGCAGAAGCCTGCGTGCCAGACAGCGGGCGCTGGTCAAAAACATAATCTCCTTGTTGACTTTCTTAATGTAGGAACCTGCTCGCGGTGGGTCAAGGGAATTCGCGCGCCCGGTCTTTCCGCGCGATGGCTGCTATAATCGTGGGTGTGAAAAAGCAGAGGCGTGTGAGGCCCCTGAAGTCGTGAAAGGTGTCTGGGATGACCGTGCCACTCCGCGCAATTTTCTTTGATGCTGGCAACACGCTGATCTATCCCCGCGTCGAGGAGTTGGCGGCGGGTTTGACCAAGCAGGGATATCCGGCCTCCGCTGAGGATTTCTACGCGGCTGAGCGCGCGGGAAAGCAGAAGCTCGATGAATGGCTATGGCCGCAGATTCGCCAGGGCGTCGTGCCGCGGACCATCGACCATTACTATTGGGGCGAGTACCTCAAGGCGCTCGTCGAAAGGCTTGGTGTCCCAGAGCCGGAGCGTTTGCGGATGATGCAGCGCGTCGCCGAGGGTTTCCGCGACATCACGCTCTGGTCTCTGGTCTTGCCCGAAACGCCGCCGTTTCTGGAAGCTCTGCGCGCGCAGGGCTACTTTCTGGGCGTCATCTCCAACTCCATCGGCACGATGGAAGAGCAACTCGGGCGCGTCGGACTGGCCCGGCACTTTGATACGGTTCTGGATTCCGCCCTGGTGGGGGTCGAGAAGCCCCACCCCGAAATCTTCCAGATTGCTCTCAGCCGCGTCCCGCCCTGCGGGATTGCGCCTGCCGAAACCCTGTTCGTGGGCGATACCAACGCCACTGACATGGGCGGAGCGCAACTCGCCGGCCTGCGCGGCGTCCTCATCGACCGCGTCGGCGCTTACCCTCTCGCCACCTGCCCGCGCATCACGTTGCTGCCGGAGCTCGAGCACGTGCTCAATAGCTTGTGACAGGCAAGGCTGCTTTCGGGAAAGCGACACCAACGCGAAATCTCACAGCAGGTAGCAAAGTCCGTCAACCGACGGACTGCGTCTTTGGTGATGGGAAGGACCGCAGAGTTTGAATAAGCCGAATTCTGCGCTACCTTGCTTCCGGCTTCAGGGGAAAGAGTGAGATTGGTTTGCTGTTGCGGATGTTGTCTTTGTCAGAAGCTATAGTTATACACGCGCCGAGATAGCCAGAATTTAATATCAGCCCACAACCCTCGGAAAAGGCACAGGCTAATCAAAGCACTCCACCAACTTCTCTTAAGAATCAATGTGACCGTTCCATACTGACCGGCTAAGATGGACCTATCGCCTTCTATGTCCTCAAGATTAGGATGGAGAATATCCTCCATCTTTCCAGTTTTGCTGAGCCAGCCACGACCGAGAAGGTGTTGCCTCGCCATGTGGGTCACCCCTTGGTCGTTCGCATAGATTGCTACCTTCTGATAGCCGATTTCAAATGAGCTATCCAGTCCACATTGCTTGTAACCCAATAGGGCGAATCTCTGTACGAAGTGATCTTCTGTAGCAGCTTCAGGAGGGTCGGCCCGTGGTAATCCTTCCGGCCAAGTGTAACCAACGCCGGGCCACGATTTACGATCAGTGTAGCATTCAGCCCAAGCTATGCATTGATAATCGTCGTCCCAGTAGCTCTTGATACTCCACTTCGCAATGCGGAGGTTTGGAAATTCTGTAATGAATGCAGCACGGGCTTCTTTGTCGCTCCGATAGAGACGTGCCATCTAGATTATGCGCTTTGCCCGACCCCAATTCACCCACGCCGCGATCATTCTGTCCATCTTCCCTGCATCCGATGGTGTGATGGGATTCTCTTGAGTTAGAAAGCTCAAGGCCCAGAACCATTCGTTGCGATGCTGTTGTAAGTCGATAATCAGTAGGCGAATAATCTCCTTCTTGTTTTCCAGCGCCATTCCGAGGATCGCCTGATAACTTGGATGCATCATCATTTGAGCAGGAGAAGAAAGATGTTGAGTTTCCCGTCCCCATTTGTGAGCTTGCTCACGAAAGCGTTCCGCTAACGTGGACTCGGTTGGAATGCAAAGTTCCTCTGCAACGTCCGATTCGCCTTCATCCTCTAGTTCGGCGACGTATTTATCGATGCCAGGCAGAGCTAGCAGAATTCTAATGGCTTCGTCGTCTTCGTGCCAAGAGATGGGTTCTGGCTCCGGAGCCCACCATTCTCTGGGTATGGCAACTACTTCACAATTGGAGAACATGTGTCTCTCCCTTACGACACGTCAATTCCGGGAATGCCGGATTCTCGCAAAAGAGCCTTGAGACCCACCGACTTCACTGTAGCCCTTTCGATTAACTTTTTCAATTTGGCAAGGTCGTCGTCGTCCAATGCTATGTAGAACTCATCGTGTCTTCCGGCGGGCCCGTGGAACTCGATCTTCAACGTGTGTATAACCAATGCCGTTATAGGCCTTTCTTCAGGCTTTGCGAAAACCGGCCGTATGTCGCTGATAATTCTGGCGTCGCAAAACGTTTTTTCAAATTCACTCTTTAATGTATCAGACTTGGAGGTAATAAGAATAGGTTCAACACTGAGTAGCTTTATCAATTTCTCATCAAAGCTGGGCCTCTCTTCTGGGGACACAATCAAGTCCTTACGTTCACTGGCACGCATGGCACGGGAAAGTTGCGACACAAACCTGCCGACTGGCATTTCCTCATCCGTCCGAGCAAGATAGAGGGAGTACAGAGTTGCTACGATTTCCTCTATGTCGTCCGGTTCTATTCCCTTTATGTTTAGGAGAACGTGGCTCTTGAGTTCGCTAAACTTGGAGGTTCTCGGCGCTGTCGAGAGGGCTCCAACGAGGGAATCCACCATCTCGTTTGACAGTTGCTTGATCTTGGATAGTCCGAGTTGGAATCGATCTGGAATCCTTGATATTGCCATTTCTCTGTTCCATAGGGCGAGCACACCCAAGGCGTGCCCGCCAGACATTAAAATCAGACGCGCATACTAACATAGATGCTCGTCTGTTACTATCAGGTTCGCTGCCTTGCGGCCAGTCCGCGCTGATTGCGAACGTGGGCCCGCTATTCTTTGGCAAGCTTCTCTAAGGTTTCGTAATACTTGGCTACAGAATGCACGACGGCTGCCTCGGCCTTGGTGCCGGACTGGGCAAGCTTCCGCTCAACCTCTGGGGTGTGCTTCTCGGCGCTGGCACAAAGCTCTTTGAGCCCCTCGACCATCTTACGGCGCACGACTCTCCTCCGCCCGAAGAACCTACCTCCACTATCGCACCGGCCACAAGAAAGGTCAAGCGGTCCGCTCCCGCCGGGCACGCGCCGCTGTTTGCTGTCGTAGCAGGTAGCGCAGTCCGTCAACCGACGGACTGCGGCTTTTGTGATGGGAAGGACCGCAGAGTTCGAATAAGCCGAATTCTGCGCTACCTTGCTGGCGAAGCGCTCGTCGTAGATATTGCCCTGGTAGCCCCGGTAGTCCCAGCGCTCGCCCAAACGGTAGAAGATCTCATCCTGCACCACCGTCCCGCCCGTGTGGTTATACACCATCGTGGTCGAGCCCAGGTGATTGCCATGGGTGAAGTAGGTCACATTGCCCTGATACTTGGCAAACGGCGCCGCGCCCAGGTAGAAGAACTGGTCGGTCCAGTCGGTCCGGCCTGTCATCTTGGTCACTTCGTCTCCGCCGCCGTTGCAGTGGCAGTATTCGAGCACGGCGGCGAATCTCGCGGGTAGAAGAGAAATCCGAACGGATGCATGCTTTGTATCGGAGGGGCCAACCCAATGATGAGATCTCTGCCCGCAGATTCGAGAGTGAGGACGTAATACTCGGTCACCGCCTTGTACATCTGTCCCCCATAATACCTTAGTCGCTTTAGGCGGTCGTCCGTGAGCCTGTATTGCTTCCCTTCGGTATCCTCGAGAAAGGTCTGCCCGCCGCTCAGTTTGCTCAGAGTACGCGCCCCGTCAAAGACTTGGCCCGTGACCAGGGTTGAAAAGGACTTGGAGACCGCGTCATAGATGGGTTCAGGTTCCGGAGAATCACTGGCGCCGCGCCCCAACTGGAACGAAAAGACACGGAGCCGGCGTGCCCTCACCGCAGATCTGACTTTTGAGAATCCGACGTGGTGCTTACCTTCCAAGCGCACAGCCATGACGAAAATCGAGTCGCCCGGCTGCGGTGGTTGGAACCAAGTAGTTGCTTCCAGGACGGCGTCGAGCACGCCTCCCTTGCCGGACTTGCCTTGAGGCGTGCTCTCGAGCTGCTCTGCAGCCGCTCGGATTGCTTCCCGGCTTGCACCGAAATGGAGTTCCACGCGCGGGCCGCCTGCCGCCAGCAGGCCGAAAGAGTCTTCCGGACGTGCATTGGCTAGGATGTCGGAGATTACCGCTGCCTCGATCTGTCGAGCCGCCGCAGGCATCCGTTTGCCGTTCTCTATTACGAACAGGACGCGGCGGGGACCCCGATCAGTCGTGACCGCCCGAATAGCGACAGAATGCTTCTTGTCATGGGCGGAGAAGGCGTCGGCACGCAGTTTTGGGAGTCCGGTCTCGTCGGGCAACAACATCCCCGGCGCCGGCCCCTGGTCGAAAGCTCCCAACGTGTGCCATTCTTGAGCCCACTCCCATCTTGGCAACTGCAGCTTCATCAGCCTGACGAATTTGTTCCACCTGGCAAACACCGCGTCGGCCTCTTTCTTCGGGAGAGATGACAGGTCGGGAATCACGACGTTTACGGGAACTGTGCACGGCAGCCGCTGAGCGTACCCGTTGTTGCACAATAGAGCCCCAAAAGCTAACGATATGCAGATGCGCACAGTGCAGCCTCCGAAGCCAATCGCCTGTGTCGAGCCACGCCGCTTTGTCGGCGAATACTCCGCCGGGTGGCGCAGACATCCCGTTCTTGGGGATGTCTCCGATCCGATTGTGACCCTGGTTGCCTCAATGGTCAAGTCGCATATATGCCAACGCGTACTCCGCGTCCGGCAGCCGCCGTGAGGATGCGCCGCGCTATAGCACTCGGTAAGGACATCGGAATACTCAAGTAGAGGTCTTAGCGCGCGCAGATTCCACTGGACCGCAGCATCGGGGGCTGCGCCGTAGCTCAGCGCACCGGCGCCCAACAGGAGCAGTACTGTAGCGGCGCTGTCCCCAGCGTCGAGAGGCGCCGGTGGGGTCCGATCTCTGGACTCCGATGGAGTCCATCGGACTCCGGCCATCGGAGACACCGGCGCTACAGAAGCGTCGGCGCTTACCCTCTCGCCACCTGCCCGCGCATCACGCTTTTGCCGGAGCTAGGCGCGCTCCTCCAAAGCTTTTGAGGTTCAGGGGTCGGGAGGGTGCTGGCCAGGGCGAGGCTCTACTCTTCCCCTTGCGGTGTCCTGGAAGACGACGTCAGATCTCGCCGCGGCGTTCGAGGCGTTTGTAATAGACAAGCGAATGCAGGACGGGGATCAGGGCACCGGCCATCAGGGCGGCGAACGGGAGCCAAAAGCCTGCACCCGCCCAGGCCAATACCCAGCCGGCCAGCCCGCCCAGCACGAAGGTTTTGGCCGCAAAGCGATGTGTGGCATCCCAGACCCGCTCACTGGCCAAGGTCCAGGGGGTTCGCACACCGATATAGAAGTTACGCCGCACTTTTCCCATCACATTTCCGAGCAACACCCAAAGCAGGCAGATCGCTCCCCATATGGCTTGCGTAATGTTCCAGGGCCCCTGGAGTCCTGCCCAAAGCAACAGTGCCTGCATGTAGGCGAAGAAGGCCAGGATGACGAGCATGATGTAGAAGTAGGTGGAGCGGAACGTGTCAACCTCGAAGCGCTTGGGCGAGAGCCACGGCAACAAGCGGAACAACCCCAACATGAATGCCATAATCCCGGGCCCGAAAATGAAGAGCGTCCACCTCGGGCTGTAACCATCGACTTCGCCGCGGACGTTCCAGTGCGTCGGCACGCGACTGGGCAACCAGGGAAACGAGATCAGGGTTGCAGCCAGTACTGCCGCGACCAGCAAGCCACCGATCAGGAAATAGCTCCGTTTCATGGTGTCAGCACCTCCTTTCTTCGCGCATCCGCGATCAAGTCCCATGCCCACGTGAAGACGTCTTGCAGCACGGTGGTGTTGAGTGAGTACCAGATTTGTTGTCCTTCGCGGCGGCTCCGGATCAGGTCGGCGTCCTTGAGCACGGAGAAATGGTGCGACATGGATGGCTTGGTCATGTCGAAGTGCTGGGCCAGTTCTCCCGCCGTCATCTCGCTCCGGCCCAGCAAACGCAGGATTTCTCTGCGCGTCGGGTCGGCGAGGGCCTTGAAGACCTGATTCATCACCCCGTCCTCTATTTAGACGCCTGTCTAATCATCTCCGCCCCGGTGGCATTTGTCAAGGGGCCGAGGCTCACGGCCGACACAACATCACCGGGTGCTCCTTCTGCCCCGGCAAACGGGTTGCTCAGGTCAATGGGGGAGTGCATACTCGCCGAGGGGAGGTGCCACCATGGAAACCCGCAAACGCCATGCCCGCAAGGAAGACTACCGGATGCGGACGCATTTGATTCACGGGAACTTCGAGAGCAAAAAGTGGGATTACAACCACCACGTTATTCCTCCGGTTTCCCATTCCACAGCTTTCCGCCTGAGCTCCCTGCATCGAGGGGCCCAAGGCTTCGTGCAGTTTGCTTCTGCCGATGAAGCCTTGAGCGGCCACATCCCGATATACATTTACGACCGCCTGGACGAGCCGACGCGCGGGATGCTGGAAGAGAATCTCGCCTATGCGGAGGGGGGCGAAATCTGCGTGACTTTTGCCAGTGGGATGGCAGCCATCAGCGCGGCCTTGGGGGTAGCGCTGCGCCAGGGGCAAGAGGTGCTGGCCCATCAGATTCTCTATGGATGCACGTACAGTCTGATGACCAATTGGCTCCCACGCTTTGGGATGCAGACGCGCTTCGGGGATTTCACGAAGCCCGAAGCGCTGCTCGCTCAGGTGACGCCGGCAACGCGCGTCCTCTATTTCGAGACGCCCCTCAATCCCACCATGGAGCTGATTGATATCGCCGCCATCCGTCAGCTGACGGACAAAATCAACGTCAACCGGGATGAGCGAGAGCGGGTGCTGGTGGTCGTGGACAACACCTTCGCCACGCCCTACTGCCAGCGGCCGCTGAAGCTGGGCGCCGACATCGTGGTCGAGAGCCTGACGAAAGATAT
>Ga0315296_10004928_pt1 | contig 10793 bp, 10 predicted proteins | sample YL17G14_18_MG_FD_203921 | JGI IMG/M metagenome (GOLD analysis project Ga0315296, IMG submission 203921) | Sediment microbial communities from Yellowstone Lake, YNP, Wyoming, USA - YL17G14_18 | ecosystem: Environmental > Aquatic > Freshwater > Lake > Sediment | place: USA: Wyoming | collected...
GAAATCGTAGAGATAAGACTTTTGAAGTCTGAGTGCGGATCGCCCGTATATCACTTAATCAAGGGTTGGCATTTTGGACAAATGAAGCTGCTTGTCGACCCCGTCTTGATCTTCTGTATCGTTGTTTTGCACACTGGGCAAGGTTTGCCAGGCTTGTAAGCTATCTTGAACTGCTCCGGACCATAGCGGCCATTCTTGCCATAGAAGTCCTTCTCGTATTTCAGTCCCCCTAACCGAATGCTCTCGCTGAGCTCAAATCTCGTTGACTTGTACAGAGCTTCGATTTCCTTGTCTGTCAAGGATGTAATAGTTCGCTGAGGATGTATCTTCGCATTGAAGAGCATGTCTTGAATGTAGACGTTTCCTATGCCTGCTATGTTCTTCTGGTCAAGCATGAAGGTTTTGATGTTGCCTTTTTTCTTTGCCAGCAATTGCTTGAAATGGCTTAGCGTGAAGTCCTTGTCGATAGGATTTGCGCCCAGCTTCCCTACAAGTTTATGTTCACTCACCTTGCCAGACTGCATAAGGTGAAGGTAGCAGAACCACCAGGCGTGAATGGTGAAACCTGTCCTGTCATTAAGTAGGAATTTAAGCCGATACTTCTCAGGTAGCTTGCCTCCGGCTTTGAAGCTAATGACGTCTGCTCCCATGCCAGGATTGAACATGAGAACATAGCTGTCGTCGAGTTTGATGAAAATCCATTTGCCCTTGCTTTCAACAGATTCGATAGTCTTCCCGACAATGATCTTCTTGAATCGAACAAATGGCATGTTCAGGCATTTAGGATTGGCCACCTCGATTTCTGAAATCCTCTTCCCACTGATTTCCTTGTCCATTTGCTTGCCCAAAACTGCCAATTCGGGAAGCTCCAAGGTGAGATTCCTCCTGCTCTGTAGAGGAAGGCTATTGCTCTGGTATAGTTATAAATGGTTTTACTAGCGCCCCTGAAGATGCAATCAGAGGGTTCTGTGGAAGTCGATTTGCTCGAAAATCGGACTGTGGTCCATTTTGCAGTAGAGCTTTAGAGCTGGATCGTTTGCTTTGGGCGTTCCTACAAACGAATAGGCACATCCATGCTCCTTGAACACTCTGAAAAGCTCATCTATCAAGACCATTCCGATTCCTCTTCTGCGAAACTCCGGGAAGACACCTAGCTGAGCGATTATGCCCCGTGCTGGGCGATATTTCGAGTCTTTCTGAATGACACCGATTATGAACCCTGCGGGGATGTTGCTGACTTTTGCGACTCGCCAGCACTCTGAAAGAGACGATCCAAGCCTACCCGTTTTGATAGCTTCAAGACTCTTGAGGACACTTGCACGATCAGATATTGATAGATCTTCCTGATGGACAAGCCTGTCTTCAGGAGTTGACGTGTATGCTCTCTCTGTGAAATCGGCGAAATCTGCAAGAGGGAGCCGGCTTCCTTCGACCACGCGAAGCCCGGCAACGGTTGAGGTTCTTGTTAAGGCTTTGGACAAGTCTGCTAGCAACAGAACGCCACAAGGACGCTCCAACGTGAAGCCACACTTTCGATAAAGCTTGGTGTGCTCCATCGCTCTTTGAGGTCTCCCATAAGGGAATTTGAGAATGCATCTGATCTTAGAGACGTGGCGTTCGCGCAATTGCGAAATGGCTTCATCCAAAAGCGCCTTGCCAACTCGACCAAATCCATGTCCCAATACAACTGCAGGTTCCCATCTTCCCAACATGGCAACATTGTTCTTCACTGTAATCCCTAGAACGCCAACGTCTTCTCTTGTCTTGGTTTGATGGGCAACTAGAAAGAGGTTATTCGGATCATGATAGGCCTGTTTAATATCCTCTATGATCTCATCGGGATCGTAATCGAACAGCCTGTGCTCTCTGAACCATGGCATGTTCTGCATTGCTATTTTCCAAGACTGCAAGTGTTCGTCGATAGACTCTGATTCCCTAATGGAGATGCTCATCTTTCATCGACGCTTGTCAATTTGCTAGACTTGTTCAATGTCCATTTCGAAAGCGCACGTGGGGTTCTCAAGTTCGAAGTTGTTCAACACTTCTGGATGTATCTCGCCTAGCACGCCCATCTCTCTGCGCTTCATGATTACCGCTGCAGCTCTGCCCTCCAAGTAACTCATATGCTTTACCGGCCTGATCTCCCAGCCTCTCAATCCCATGTTATGTAGCAATGCTTCAACAGTTGACTTGATCTCCGTAAAGTTGGCGGCTGAGTGCGAAGAAACCCCAGCGACGCGCAGTTTTCTTTCAACTCTAGTTTCCGCGCGTTGATTGATGTGTCCAACGTCTGAGACTTCGAACAGGCGTTGTGGAAAGCTTTCGTGCTTGTTGTCCATGAGGTTCTTCATCAGGTTGGGCAGTAGGTTCTGGCGTAATATCGTGTACTCCAATGAGACTGGATTGGCGAGCTTGATCACCTCGCTGGGTTTCAACCGCATTTTTCCATAATGAACTGTCTCGTTGGTCAACGTGTAATTCATGACTTCTGTGAAGCCTAAGCCAATCATGATCTGCCGCACAATACCTGCCACTCTGTGGACTGGATGTTGCTCGCCAATCGTCAGCCTTATTGGAATTGTTGGCTTCAGCCTATAATAGCCGTAGCCGATAGCGACCTCTTCAACCAGATCCACTTCGTGCAACATGTCAATTCGGTATGCTGGGATCGTCGCTTCAACAACCCCTTTACCCACGGCCTCAGCGCCCAACCTGCATTTCTTCAAACTCTCAATAACTTGAGCCTCGGACAGTTTTAGCCCTAGCAACTCGTTTGCATAGTCCACCTTGAGCTTCATCCGTTGCGGAGTCAAGCTGGGAGAAATAATGGTGCGATCTGGGTATTTCACGTGAACTTTCTCCAAGATTCCGCCCATGTCTGACAATGCAGTGGCCAAAATGCTTAAGCAGCGTTCAACAGCGGCATAATCAGTGCCGGTCACGTCCAGAAACAGATTGGTTGTCTTGTTCGTCAAACGCGTCAACTCGCCGTTGATTATCGGAGGCATGGACAGAACCTTTCCTTCCTTGTCAAGGAGCAGCGGATATTTGGGCGCCCAATCGACGAGGTGCCTGTATGCCATGCCTTTGTCATGTTTTTCCAAGATTTCCTTCAGAGTCATCTCTTCTGCAATGTCCAAAGGCACGAACTTCGCTTTGTCAGGTTCCACAGCAGTAAACGTGAAAGGAGGATTAACAGTGTCCAAGTTGTGCACGCCGATTGAAGCTTTTTTGCGATTGCGTCCGATGCCCCAGTGCAAGTCTTCTTGCATTTCCATCAAGTCGACGACAGCCTCATCGTCAAGCTTGATGTCGCGGACAACAGCGGCCAACATGAATGGTCGAACTTTGCCGACAGCCTTAGCTATCGTCAGCTTGATCTTTCCGTCATGAACCTTGTATTCTGGGAGCCCTGTTTCCCAGCCCATCAGGCCTTTGAAGGCTCGAGCAGCTCCGGAGTAACTGCAAAGATCGACTCTGTTGGGGTTGAACTCAACTTTCACGTAGTCGGAGCCTACGTCTTCCAAGTCGAAGCCGATCCATGGTAGCCACTCGACCATTGTTTCAACCGTCAATTCTCGTCCAACGAATCTGCTGAATCTTTCACGCTGCAGCGTTATTACTGGCACAAGGGTGTCCTCCTAATCCAGCTTAGGCTGTTGCCATACGGCAGCCGAATGTCTTCGATGCCTAATTCGAGCATTGCGACTCGCTCTAAGCCGCCTCCCCAAGCCAACACGGGATACTTGATGCCCATTGGCGCCAACACTTCTGGTCGGAACATGCCCATACCACAAAGTTCTATCCATGTTTTGAGTTTTGGAACGTACACTGTTGCCTCAGCTGACGGCTCAGTGTACGGGAAGTAGCATGGCCAGAACCGCACTTTCTTCAGCCCGAATCGAGCATAGAACGTCTTCAAAGTTCCCATGAGGTCGCGAAGCGTTACGCCCTTGTCGACCACGATGCCTTCGATCTGGTGAAACTCCGCCGTGTGCCTATAATCAACTCTTTCATTGCGGTAAACCCTGTCCACTGAGAACACCTTGATTGGCGGTTTCCTGTGCTTAGACAGGTACTTTATGGTCTCAGCAGTCGTGTGAGTTCGCAGTACGAGTCTACGCGCTTCTTCGGGACTCCACTTGTAGCCCCAGCCTTTTGAGCCGGTGACCCAGCCGTTTTCATGAGTCTTTGCAACAGCATTAACTACACTCTTCTTTGGCAGAGCGCCAGCTTTCGGGTTCGCCAAGTAGAAGGTATCCATCATCTCTCTAGCCGGATGATCCTGCGGCTGGAACAACGCGTCGAAGTTCCAGAACGCTGTTTCCACAAGCGGTCCGCGGATTTCGGTGAATCCCAGTTCCAGAAAGATTTCACGTGCTTTTTGGATTACTTGCTGAAGTGGGTGAGCCTTTGCTGGGTAGAATTCTGGCCCGGCGGCTGTGACGTCGAACTTTCTGAGCTTGGTTTCTCGCCACTTTCCAGTAATTATGAGGTCTGGCGTGAGTTGGCTCACTTCTGTAATAAGTTCGAGTCCTTTTCCAACTAGCTGCGATCCTGCGTCTGTGAGTTCAAGTTGCCGCACCGTTTTCTCTGTAACCTCTAAGAGTTTTCGCCCCTTCAACACCATAACAGCGTCTTGAGCGCTCTTGTCTAATTCGTCAAAAGTTGCAGAGCCTTTGGCGTTCAGCAGCGAGAGGAGTTTTTCGTCAGCGCCTTCAGGAATCGCTTTTTCTTTTGCTTTAAGCATACGCTTGTCTTCCAAAGCAGCCCAACCTTTTCGATGCATCCATCCGAGCGCTATTGGCACGAACTTCTGGTCTAGCCTTGCTTTCTCAACAATTGCTTCTGTTTCTGCTTTTCCGCCAGACTCAATTAGCGCGTTGATCATGCGGCGTTCAGGCAGTCCTTGTTCTGCGTGTTGTTTTCCTTCCTCGCTTAGTTCAACGACTTTCTGTTCTTGCTCGTGGACCGTCACAAGTTTCTTTTCGCCAAGTGTGAGCATAGCTCTCATTACTGCAGCGTGGGCTAAGTCGCTGGCTTGTGTGATCTGGTTGACTCCTGCTTTTCCATTCAGTTTCTGCAGGGCAAGCAGTGTTTTCTGTTCGTTTTCTCTGAGCTCAACCATTCGCTGCTTCACTCCACAATCCTGATTCATACATTACAGACGTAGGAAAGCGCGCTAAATTCTCAATACTGTCTCTCTTTATAGCTTTATGTCGAGAGCTACATTGCGTTCTGATACTCTATTATTAGAGTAATGCTGTTTTCAAAGTATTGGCATATGCAGGAAAAAGAGCGAACTTCTTGCGCTATGTTTGCATGTTACACGCAAGGCATTTTCGTTTGAATCTTGGTCAAAAGGTGTGTTTAGCTATGTCAGAAAAAAAGAATGTGGTTGTTGTAAAACCAACCAATGAAAGTTTGAAACAAGAAAAATATCTGGCAAGGCTGACCTGAAGAACTCAAAGAAAAAAACGTCATAACCAAACCCGTTGCGAGAGAAATCTGCCGAAGGCGGACGGCTATGAGAATCATTAAGCTTCTGTTTGAACGAAATGAGCCTTTGAAACAGAAAGAAATCTACGAAGGACTGAATATCGCTAGGCAACTCGCTCAACACAATTTAAAGCGACTCATAAAAGCGGGTGTTGTAAGAGTCGTAAATGCCGATGTTATTGATGCAACTGCTAGGTACTATGAGTTGAGCATAGATAGAGAGTTAGCTGAGAAACTCGTCAAGCGCTTTGACAGTATTGTGAGCGCATCCCCACAATCAAGAATGTGAAATCATACAAAGTGAAGGCATACGAAGGAGCGAAATACTAAAGAAGGGAGGTGAGAAAAAACGGACATTTATTTTGATACATGGAAGAAACTTGTTACCGGTGCGCGAATAACAAAAGTTGAGCTTAGGCACCCAGCCTCTCTGTATTTTGAGCTTGATACAGGAATGATTGGTTATATTGGTATTAGTTTGCAGACAGAATTGTGTTTTAACTTCAATTGGCGGGCAGGAGATAGATTTAAACAGAAAAGCGAAGAAGCCCTCAAACTATACTTAAGCTCTATGCTTTCTAGGAAGACCGAGGAATAGATTCAAGCGCGCGCTTTTGATTGTATTACTAAGCTCGCATCTTTGCATTTGAAGTCGAAACAGACGAATTCCTCAGCAACAAACCTCACCTTCTCTTTCAGGCTATCCTTGCTAAGACCGGGTACATTTTTGAGTACAGACTCAACTTCGCCATCGGCGATGTCCCGAATGTCTGCTGATAGGTCTTTCCGCGCGCTAATTTGCTTTCCAAATTTGGGCGAATCAAATTCCATATATTACCCTGTTACTTACAATAGAATTGAAAGGATGGTTTGAAGTGCCAATACAATCATTCAGCATACCTAATGTGAAAAAAATTCCAAGCGCCTCTTGTGATAGTGTTCCCAAGTTTATGGTAATAGCTGGACCTAATGGTGTGGGAAAATCCACTCTGTTAAATGAACTTCGAAGATTCTCAGATAGAGTAAAAGGTACTGGCAAAATTCTTTATGCAGGTCCACATCGTGCGTGGCGGAGGAGAACTATTAAAGCTTCATGGTTATGGGGTGCAGAAAGAGACTATTCCTCTATACTAACATCTGAATCGATTCCTGGCATTGAAGGATTGCATCTTATCGATTCATCTAGAAGGCCAGACAGCACAGATGAGGCACCGGGATTTATCAAGTATGTTCTCGCTCAAATAGAGACCAGACGTCAGAATGTGATCGTATCAGAAATCGATAAAAATGATTTGAAATACCCAGATGGCTACGCTCCTGATGTATACAAGCCTCTCAAAGGCATGATTGAGTTGCTTCTTCCTCATATTCGCTTCATCGGTGTTGATTTGAAGAACCGGGATAACGTTAGCTGCCTTCTTGGTGTGGAAGGAGTGAGTGAACCGATTGATATAGATGATCTTAGCTCAGGAGAGAAAGAAGTCATCGCACTTCTCATGCCTCTAATTGAAAGGGAGATAAATGCAATTCTCCGCAGAATAGAAAGAGGGAAAACCCCAGACATAGACACTGTCCCAGATACCGTAATGGTTATCGATGAACCAGATTTACACATACATTCTCTACTCCAGAGAAGAATGGTTGAATATATGAGAAAGCGATCTCATGAAGACAACGTCCAGTTTATTATTGCCACGCATTCTCCTGTGATAATTAATGAAGCAGATTCCGAGGAATTGTTCGTACTGATAGAAAGAAGTATTGCTGGACCGGGCAATCAGCTGCGTAGAGTTTTATCAAGTCAAGAAAAACTTGATCTTTACAAAAATGTCTGTGGTGACGTTGCCATTCTGACTTTAGGACGGCCAATTGTTTTTATTGAAGGAAAAAGTCCTGAAGAAACACGAAAAGCGCCCAGCGATCAAAGAATTCTTGAACTGTTGTGGGATGGAGCTAAGGGTTTCACATTTATACCCATGGGTGGCCGAGAAGAGGCTGAAAAAGCTGCCATAATTCTGAATCAGATCGTGACAGAGAAACTGATTGGCTTTCCAGTATTTGCTATTGTAGATAGGGATTTAGATGTAGCTGGAACTACGCCTTCATCAATTTTTAAGTGGGAATTCTGTGCCATTGAAAATGTATTGCTTGACCCTCTTTCGATATTTGAGGTATTAGAACCATATCGTGAAAAGACTGGCATGTCATGTAAAGAAGATATAGAGAATGAGTTGATAGAAATCTGCAAAGAGATTAAGCAAGACGAAACTAACAAAAGAATGGAAAGGATGCTTCCGTCATTTCATCTACATTTCAAAGAAAAAAGTATCGCCAAGTTGATTGAGGAGAGAGACAAAGGAACGGAGGCACTAAAACAATATTTCACTGATGAAAACAAAAATGAACAGCTAAAGCAGCAATTTCTGAAATTTATACAGGATGTGGACACAATGATCCAAGATAAGAGCGCATTAGTAAGATTTAATGGGAAAGCAATCCTAGGAAAATTCCATCAGAAAAATTTGTTGGATAAAGGTATTGGAATGAGTTTTGATGTTTTCTGTTATTCTGTCGCTGAGAGAATTGCCAAGGCAGGTAGAACCCCAGAATCCATCAAGAACGCGCTAGGATCCATTAAAGAAAGCATAAGAACATAAGACCGAGCGGAGTTGGCTAAAGAAATCGATACTTAGGTCTGAACATGCATTCAAACGGCGCATTTTACATAAATTCACTTCCTAAAGGTAACTAAATCTCGAATGATGTTTAGCGCGCGCTAGTGCCACTGCCATCCTTCGTGAGGTTGCGAAGGCGTTAAGCGAGCAAGCCCAAGAATAGCGCGCGAGTATTTGCATAGAGCGGGAATGAAGCCTGGCAGCTTCGGAATGGAGTTGCGCTTTCAGCTCTAAACAATGTCGGATGCAGATGATACTGCACGAGTCTAGCGCTGGACTATGTTCTTTATATGCTCAGTGCAAATCGCTGAGCTGACTGCTCGACTCGCTCCTACATTGAGTCAGTCAGTCATCCGCCGAGGAGCGTTTAGGAACAAACCCTGTAAGGTTTGGTGTTCTTATTCATTCAAAGGCTTCTTTCTCAACTATAAAGACAGAACAAAAACCCTGTTGTCTAGCCATCCTCTCTTCACCAATCTCCTCATGAAAGACTCAATGCTTTCTCTTGACCTCTCATTAAATATGACTGCAATTACCGAGTCTAAATTGTCCAGATACTTGTCAATCTGACCGTACAATCTGTCAAGCTCACCTTCATCAGGTTGGAGTTTGATTTCTATTCCAATTTTTCCTATTTGTGCATCTATCGTTGCCCTTTCATAAGTTAGCTGAGTCCTAATTTCTGGATACCAATGCCTTAAATGAGTAACTAACATGATTTCAAGTTCTTTCTCTTTGCTGGGTCTTCTATATGGCGTAAACTCTCTAATTCTTTGGATTATGTCGTTTATTGGGCTTGAAACGGTTGCTTGTGCATGCTCCTCTCTTACTTGTACGCTTGGAGTATGAGGTTGCCTATAGCCGAATATTTTTCTGAGTATCGGAGCCAAAATCTGAACCCCACTTTCTTTCTCCATACGCCGAATCAAACCTACGATACCCACAGCCACAATGAGCAGAAAGAGAATAGCAGCTCCCCAATTACCGATACTCGACGTATAAGAAGCCAAGACGACGAAACTAATGATTAGCACAATCAACCAGAAAGCTGGGTCTTCAAATGGGCTTGAAGGGCTTTTTCCTGGCATGGATTCACCATAGCAACGTCATCATATAGGATAATTTCTCCTTAAATCATTAATGCCAATCTGAGATGGAAACATTCTGTCAATAGAAGATTTCTCCATAAATCGTTAATGCAACTTGGAATGATATTCTGATTTGGTTAGAAAATGAGAAAAATCTTTGTGGCGTTAGGTTCAATGTTGATAGTTGTGGGGATTCTCGCTATCCCTATTGGCTTCACGTCGTGGACTGAAAGACAAATGGGGCAACCTATACCGATAACAAATTGGGTATCTGTAGCATCAAGAGCCGCCATGTCGTCTTTCATAGAATACTTAACGCCAAACGAATATCGAGCAATAGTTACATCTACAATGATTCTAGAACCAACATATTTGGATGTAGTTGAGCCTATTGGGAATCACCTCTATAGGTTCTCTGTCTCTAACTTCAACGAACCTTTCTATTTCACGATTACTCAGTCAGGCAACTATAATTTCACCACTCTCAACCCTTACGGCTCTGTGGCGTTGGATAGCGTTGAGATAGAGGAGAAAACGACTTCATTTTGGTATCAATATTATAATGCTGTTGTTCGTCCATACGAGGTACTCATTGACATAGGATTGCTAGTCGTCTTGACAGGTGCAGGCTTACTGGTGTTTGGACTTGTTACAAAAGGGGGAGTATCCGTCAAGTCCCAGTCTCCGCCAGTTAAACAACTGTCTTCATTGAATACGAATACCAAGCATCAAGCTATTCAGAAAACCCAAATAGAACACAAGTCTAACCTTCCCTTTTTCTCTTTTTCCATAGTAATGATAGCATACTCTTAGTGCAAGTCTTCTTAATTGAGGGAAAAAAGAACTAAAAGAGTTAATTAACTAGTTACAATGACAAACGCTAGTCATGGGAAGTGCAAGAATGCCAGAAGAAAATATTGAGTTCAAGATTCTTGAGTATAAACTGGTGGGAAGTGATACTGTAGTTTTCAGGCTTGAAGATGGTGCTATGGTAAAGGTTAAAGTTGACATTGGCAGGGCTGGAGTTGCAACAAATCTCAAAAATCCAGACGGGTCTCCTCACTACAACATCGCTGCAGACCTAAGGATTTCTGTCATTCCAGCAGAGAAGAAGTTCTTTATTCCGAAGTCTCAATTGCCCCAAGCACCTCCAAAAGAGTCAACAATGAAACCAATCTGATTAATGACAAACTATCAACATCATGCATCCCTGCTTTTCCAGCGTAGAACAGTATAGAAGTTTCTACAACTAGCTGATGCCCTAGACTACGTAACGCAAGGTTCGGAGGATTCACACGGGAAATTGGCAGGGCATCACTATCACAGCCAAACCGCTAACGTGGCGAGCTTGTTTGTGCTTATCTATCTTGGAGTCTCTATTTGATGTTCAGGATTTCTCTTGCCTTGTCGATATATTGACGCCTTTTTCGTTGGTGTTCCTTCACGAGGTCGGCTACGAGTCTGATGAGGCGTTGTTTATCTTCTCCACACAGCATTTTGCCGCCTTTGCACTCTTGGTTGTAGAGTTTGG
>Ga0315296_10004930_pt1 | contig 10790 bp, 19 predicted proteins | sample YL17G14_18_MG_FD_203921 | JGI IMG/M metagenome (GOLD analysis project Ga0315296, IMG submission 203921) | Sediment microbial communities from Yellowstone Lake, YNP, Wyoming, USA - YL17G14_18 | ecosystem: Environmental > Aquatic > Freshwater > Lake > Sediment | place: USA: Wyoming | collected...
TTGCACGCGCGCTAGTAGCACACTTGTTCTGTGTTTGCACGTTTGTTCTACGCACAGATGTTCTACGTGTGGCGATCGCCCGATGCGAACGGATGTTTCGCTCATAGGTTCTGCTTGACACAAAGGCTCTTTTGTGTTATGCTCGAGGCTGGAAGAGAGGTGTACGATGTTCTTCTTCATCTGCTCGAGATGTGGCAAGGTGCGCGGCGCCGCCATCGTCGTGACCGGCTTTACCAGAAGCCACGCCGCGATTAAAACTCAGTATGTTGTGGTGTGGCGCTACGCGACGCTCAGGCAGAAAAAACAGTTAGTGCGTGCTGCTCGCTCGATCTTCAATGATCCTCGGGCAGTGTGTCTGGAGGCACAATGAAAATCACGATCAGTTTGCTCAACAAAATCTTTGCGTGCAGCGACCAGGTCGAACTGTTCGACAAAACGTTCCCCGGCGGAACGTCGGTCACGCAGCGCAGCCTGGCACGCGCTCGCAAAGCGGAACTCAACGTGCATTGGTTTCGCGGCTCGGTGCTGAGTGCTGCAGCATCTGTTGAGTTCAGCAAGCGCACGGAGAGCGCGTATCAACGTTACGTCAAAGTCCGCGACGCCGCGTGGGAAACGTACGACAAAACCCTGGGAATTCTGGACGCAGAGGGCGTCAACCCGCGTGCGGTTGCGCAAGAAAAGTACGGCAAAATCACCGACGCAGCGTGGAAAACGTATTGCGCTGTCTGCGACCGGGTGCTTGTCGCACTGCTCAAAAACCCGGCGAACCTGAAACCCGAACTCCGGGACTTGGAGAAATAACATGCCCTACACATTTTTGAGAGCGCAGCCATTTACGGAGGTCGTTGGTGCGGACGCCGAAAAAATCTTCGGCGTCGGCGGTGTTGTCGGCGAGCGACTGCAAATCGTCGCTGCTGCCGGGACGAACACCATCCCTGGCGCAAATGTTCCCGCGGGCTACATCTGGGTCGTGACGTTTGCCACCATGGTCGACGCAACATCTGCGGTGACTGGCGCGAGTCTCTTGACGGTCAGAGCGGGCGTGACGAACCTGGTTATGACGCGCGCTGGCGTGCTGGGGATCAACCTAGGAATAAGTTTTTCAGGCGTTACAGTGCTGGTCGCGGGGGATCGTGTTGCGGGCAGATGCGACGGCTGCGTCGCCGGAGATGCGCTGATTTTCTGCTACGGCGGCTATTCGATGGTCGCACCATGACGCGTCATCGCCGCGATCGACGCCACGACGCACATCCATGCTGGCACATGGAAACATGCGTCGATTGCCAGGCACTCTACGAAGAACTCAGCGATCCAAACGCATCGATGCACCTGTGCCGGGTTTGCTGGCGCAAACGTCAGGGGCTGCAGCCTGAGACTGAGCCGCTGCAACAACTGGTTAGTGACGACGACTGGTGGACAAATTTTGTCTACCAGTATGAGCGAGATAAAATTCTAACGAAAGGAGGTGATCAAGGTGACACAACCACGCATCAGTGATGTCGTGCACACCGGTCAAATGGTCGGTGAGAAACTCCTGGTCAAAAATCTGCTTGACGTTGACATGCTCGTGACGTCGGTCGCGTTTCGACCAGGTCAGGGCGGTCGCGATTTCGCGATCATCCAGGCTGAGCGTCTGCCCGATCCGGTGACAGGCGAGGCGGGCGCCGAGTTCTGGTTCGTCTGCGGCGGTCAAAACGTCGTGGACGCGCTGAAAAAGGCGGAGCAGAGTTTGCCCCTGGTCTGCAAAATCGGTCGGACGACCAGCGCCAAGGGCAGACCAGTTTACACAATCTTTTAGGAGGTGATTCAACATGTCGCGCGATCTGAATGTGACTACGAGGAAATTCACGATCACGGTCGCCGAGGCAGCCTGGCTGGCGAGTACGAGTCAGATCGCCGGCATCAGAATGTCTGACCTGGTTCAGGCGAGCATCGAGAATATGCAGGCTGCATTGCTGGTTAGGCAGGAGGCTGCGGTCGACCTGGTCAATCTGTGGCGTCTCTATCGCCACCCGCCGCACAGATGTTCTAAAACACGAGTTGCACGAACGCTGAAACGGCGGTAGAATTACAACGAGAGCACGTGAAGCGCATACGGAAATCGTCTCACAACGGTTGCAACAAGCACGCGTGCTCTCGTTTCCCCATTTTCAGGAGTCACTATGCCAGGACCACCACAACTCGGACGTGTATTTTGGTCAGCCGCAGCGCAGCAATTCTACCAGGAGGGTCGCGTCGGCGCTCTCGGTCGCCTCGAGGGAATGGGGTATCTCACGTTTAGGACGACACAATGGGGGGAACGTCTCATTGATCAGCGTGGTCAATTTGTTCCTGACATCCCTAACCTCATTCCTGACCGGCTGTTCAACCAATTTGTCGACCGACTGCGTGAGGGAAGGCTCACGCTGCGTGATGTCTACACAGAACGTGCAGCGAGAGGAAACTATTTCGCGACGATCGCAACGTGGGAAGACGCGGACCGTCGGCTGCACGTCACAGAAAAGTTTTACAAGGGCGGCTCGGCGATCAACAACGAGTTGGAACTGCGCCAACTCCAGGCGCAGATGGGCAGCGATCTGGGGCTTGAACGCAGCGAGTGGTACACTGCCGAGACTGCGGACATGGTGCGAGCCATGTTCCATTATGAGATGTCATGATCACAGTTCCGTTCACTCCACTCGTTCGACCCCCACGCGTTTTTGATTTTGTCGCGTTTGACACCGAGGGAGACGGTTCGCCAGGCGGGTTCATCCTCGCAGCCGGGTTTGACGCTGACGGTCCGCAGGTTTTCCACGACCCGGAGCATTTGCGCTGGTGGTTGTTTCGTCCGTGCAATCGTCGCAAAAGGATCCTCGCTGCGAATCTGGAATACGACTGGGCGACCGCGTTCCAACCGTTCGACCGTCACTACGAAATTCTGTTGAACGATGGAAAATGGCTAAGTGCGAAATACCGCGAAGGGAAACGCAGGCTGTGGACCGCCTGGGACATTCAGCGGATCGCTCCGCTCAGCGTGGCGCAGATGGGCAAACTGATCCACCTGGCAAAATATCCAACGCCGGCGTCGCTGCTCTCTGACAAAACCACGATCGTGGAGGAGTGGTACTGTGATTTGCATCATCGCATGTGGTGCGTTGAATGTTACTGCGTCCGGGACGCAGAAATCGTTTATCGGTTCGCCAACTGGTTTCAGGATGTTTTGCTGGGACTTGGCGGCGAAATGAAAATGACCACCGCGTCGTGTGCGATGGCGCTGTTTCGCAGAAAATACCTGCGAGACGAAATCGCTCCAACGACGATCGAACACAACGAGGAGGCACGAGGAGGTTATCATGGAGGACGCGTTGAGTGTTTCAAGGTCGCGACGGCTCACGACATTACCGTCTACGACTTCAATTCTCTTTACGCTTCGGTTATGCGGGATCTCCGCGTGGGTTTACCTGACACCTACCACCACATCGAATCCCCGCGCAGTGCCGCGCGATACCTGGACAAGTTCGGGCAGTTCACCGGCTCGCTGCGAGTTCCGAGCAGTTACATTCCGAGTCTACCCTACAAACCCCAGGGACGCAGTTTTTTCTGCTACGGTGATGTTGCTGGTTCGTGGACACTGTCTGAGGTTCGTGCTGCAGTTCAATCTGGCGCAACGATTCTATCGTGCGACAGCGTAACGTATGCGGATCGGACAGTCAAACTGTTCGAGCGCTATGTGAATGATCTCTATTTTGTCCGGATGGAGATGCAGCACAATCACGATCCCAGTGAGTACGTGGTCAAAATGATGCTGAACAGTTTGTATGGCAAATTCGGGCAGCGGAGCGAGAGCGGGCTGCAGGAACTCATTGTTCCAGAAGGTGATTATGATCTCGAGGAGTTTTCAGACTGCGATCCAGTCGAACTGGCAGGCTACGAGTGTTTCATGCGCGACAAACAACTGTTTGTGCAAAGTCCACATGTCCACGTGTTGTGGGCAGCGGAGATCGCTGCTCGAGCACGAATGAAGCTCGGGCGACTGCTCGACCAGGTCGGACACGATGCGTTTTACTGTGACACGGATTCGCTGCACACGACTGCGAAACTGGAGACGAGCGAAGCATTAGGATTTCTGAAACAGGAGGAACGCTATGCGAGGATCACGTATTTTGCGCCGAAGGAGTATGGCGGAATCACATCGGCGGGGCAGTTTGTCACGCACGCGAAAGGTATACCAGCGCGCTATCGCAGCGAATACTTGGCGAAGGGACGCGTGGAGTTTCAGCAACCGACTCATGTTCTGGAGTCTATTCAACGCAATTGTCGCATTGCGGAGTGGCGCAAACAACTGAGGACGCGTCGGCGCTCGATGCCGACACGCAAACACGACGAAGTCGCTGACTACAATCAAGATTTTGTGGACACTGAGGCTTTTGATGCAGAGGAGGTGATCGGACGTGAAACTGTCTGAACCCCAGACAGCACAGCAAATGCAAGAGCGTCTAGCTTTGCTCGCTCTGCTGCTGTCTGCAATGCTTTGTCTAATCGTTGTAGTCTGGCTCTGTGTGCTAGGTCTATCGTGTTTAGTGCCTGGATTTCTGTAGGCATTTTACCCCACTGTTTTCACTGACTTGATGGTTTTAGCAGCCGCCGGCGCTGCGGTCAACTCTGCTGCCAGGTAGAGTTCCGCATCGTTCTCGCTGAACCCAGTTTGCATGAGGCGTGCGAGTGCCTCGTACGGGTCCATGAATCCCAATTTGACCAGTTTCACGACAGTCGAGTCGGGCAGCAGCCGGTTCATCTGCGCTCCCACAATCATGCTCGCGCGCAGGATAAAATCAGCGTCAACGTCCGAGAATCCGATCTCCTGCAATTTCGCGAACGCCTCGTCGCGCGTGAGCATTTCGGTGAGCATGCCGGTGACGATCATGCCCTCGGTCAACTGTCTCCCGCCGGGCGTTGTGCGTCGCTCAGCCAACTGCAGCAGGAAATTCGCATCAGCGTCGGAGTACCCGACGCTTTTTAATTTGTCCGCCGCCTGCGACCTGGTTAGCAGACCGGAGATGTATGCCTGGCTGATCGTTGCCTCGTTGAGTTCTTTGACCTTCGGACGCGCGTCCGCCTTCCACGTCTGAAGCATCAGCGTGATCGCCGCCAGGTCGATATTGGCCTGTTGCAGATAGTGAATTGCCTCAATCTCCGTGATGAGGTTGTGGTCGAACGCGTCCTTGACCTGGGTTGTGCTCAGTTCCTTCTTCGTCAGTTCCATGTCGAGCGCAAGCGTCGCCACTTCCAACTCGACCCGCTCGGGCGGATAGTGAGCAGCCGCCAGGATCGATCTGTATTTGTCCAGGCTAACGATCTGTTTGCGTGCGACACGCTGCGCAGTGGTGATCACCTGCTGCGCTGCATCAAACGTGTGCTGCTCGAGCGCCATCTCGATCAGCCACCGGGCATCCTCGAGCGAGTACCCCCGCAGCGTGATTTCGTTGACCGCCTCAACGTCGCTGATCATCCCGATGTTGAACGCGTTGATCAGATTCGAAACGCTCGGGCGAGTCTGTGCGATGTCGATCGCACGTGGAATGTCCTCCTCGCGATACCCCGCGACGCGCATCTCCTCGATGAATGTGTTCACATCGATCAGTTTGTGGAAATACGCCTGCATCAGATCGCTGCCGGCGAACCGCCGCGGGCGAAACTTTTTGTTGTAGTAACGCTCCCCGGCGAATTTGACACCGACTGCAAAAATCGGTTCGAGGATGCCCGCGCTGATGCTCTCAAATCCCAGGTTTCGGTAGAGGTCAGAGAACATCTGTGCAACCGACTGGATTTGTCCAAGTCCGGTTATTTCTGCCGCCAGGCTGATGATGTGACCAGTGATCATGACTGCCGTGAGCACGCCATGGACCCGAATCTGGAACGCTTTCGGATCGTAGATGCTGAGTTCAAGTTGTTTCTCCATCGGAGCGATGATGAAATCATAGACGATCGTTCCCAGCAGATCCTCCGGGATCGTGAGCGCCGGACTGTTCGCCAAATCCTGGATTGCCCCCTCAATGTACTTTGCAGGATCGCGCATCATGTCAGCGTGGTCTCTGTGCAGCGCAAACGCCTCGGGGGGAACAGATTTCCCTGTGATACGCGACAGCATCACACTAATAGCCTGTGCTGAGGGGGACGTCATCATCCCCATTTCGTTGATGACAGCCTGGGCAATGTCTGGTGGTGATTTTTCGAGCGCTCCGCCAGAGCGATCACCAACTATGATGAGCGTTTTCCAAAACCGACTGTGATCACGCAGCCAGTCTGCAACGTTCTGCAGCCATCCGAAAATCACATCGCCGATGTTCATGTCAATCACCAATTCTCCGCAATGAGTTGCGCGAGCCAGGACAGAAATCGAGGTGCGACCATGTCGAACACGAACTGAGCAGGATCGTCCACGAACGCAACTAGGTAGTGTGCGCCTTTGTTTTGCCACCACGCCAGGAAATCCAACAGCGGTCGAAACGGTGCGAGCAGCGCAGTGATCCAGGACAACAGCAGGTTAGCAATGTAGCCGCCTGGATCGCTCAGGAACGCGGTCAGCGTCTGGTTGAAATTGTTCCAGAGCACGGTCCACACGTTCCAGTAGTATCGCAGCGGTGCAGTGATCGTGTCCCAAAATTGCACGACTGCAGCATAGATTTGTCCTGGCACGTTCTGAATGAACGTCAGCAACTGACTGCCAAACGCACTCAGCGTTGTTGTCAGCCAGTTCAACGCGTTCTGGAATGGTGCAATCAGCGCCCAGAAAACAGCGGTCGCGGTGTTCCAGATCGTCGTCCCGATCCCACTCGCAAAATTACTCAACCACTGGACTGCCCAGACGACCCAATTCCACAACGGAATGACCTGGTATCGCACAAACGACACCGCGTCGGTGATCCAACCTGGTATCGCCGCCTCCGCGTATTTGACGATGAGCCACAGACCACACAACAGAGCCAGCGGCGGTGCGAACAAATACCAGAACGCGCCGGTCAATTCGTCGTAGAGTGTCCAGTACGTCGTGACGATCGTGTCACTGTCCCAACCAAAAACGCTCCCCAGGTCAATGAGGAGCGGATAGAGATAACGAAGCGCGATCCGTTGCAGTTCGTTCATCAAACGCCCCGCAGCGCAGCCAGTTCGGCGATCTCCTGCTCGACCAACGTTCTCGCCAGTTCGGCGTTCCAATCCTTTTTCAGAACCTTGATCGAGCCGGTGTCACCGAGCGCAGAGCGGAAATAGATCGTTTTGTACTCCTGCAACTGTCCGGCGTCGTCGATACCAAACATTTCCCGGGTTGCGGTGATCGCATACGGCAAAGTCCCCGGCGCCATGGTCCGCTCATCAGGCTTTGCCATTTGTCACCCCACGCCCGAAATAGTACCCGATTACGACACCATCGATGCCGATCAGTTCACTCGGCACTGGTCGTCCTGTCGCGAACAAAAACAACGTGACCGCGACGACTGCAACCAACACTGCCACACGCGCGACGTCCTCTGTCAACGTCTGTGAAACGATCTCTTGAAAACTCACTTTGCCTCCTAGTTGTCAAACTCGACGATGTAGACGCCGAATTTGTAGTAGACTGTTCCTCCAGCCGAGAAATCCTGCAGTCCGATTTTTATGCCGTCACCCCCGGTGATGATCATGTTCAGCGCGGAGGTTCGCTCATATGTTCGCTGACCCAGGTTGTCTACCATGATGATCTCCAAGATGTTTCCCTGGTCTATCCCACCACGCACAAACGTCAGTCCGAAATGCACGTCTGCAACTGTTGCGGCCAGTCCTGTGCGCAGCAGTATGAGATCGCACGACGCGATAAACGCCAAGCGATTGGCTGGCACAGTGTATGCAACCAGCGTGATCAGTCCCGCACCGCCGGCCTGGATCGACCACCCGAACTGCGGCACGTGAGCCGGGTTACGGTCGTAGTACTGCGGACGACCAGGCCACGCGTTTTCGATTCTCACGCTTTCACCAGTGTGAACGTATACCAGTTCTGCGCGTTCACCGAGGAGATCCCCCATACTGGATACGTCACCGCCTCGCCGTCCTCGTCGACGCTCATTGAGATGTAGCCGCCGCCGCCCGCGAGATACAAACCAGTTGCTGTTGTGAACACGTCATAAAACGAGATCGATCCGAAGTACGGCGACCGGTTCATCACGACCCAGAAAACGCGGTCGGGGTCGTTCAACAGCACCTGTGTCGGCGTGACATTCGATATTGGCAACGCGAGACGTTCGACGAGTTTGATTCCCCCGCCGAATTTCCGCAGCGCATAAGCCCACGCCAAGCCGGGTCCGGGTGTGCGTGCGCTCATTGCCTCAACCTCACGCGTCGAACTCGCCAACCGTCACGTAGCAATCGTAGTTAATCGTGCCGCCAGTTGCCAAGTCGGCGGTTCTGATCTCCAACTGGTCACCAACACCCATGACATGACCTGCGAGATAGTTCGACTTGTCGCCAATCCCAACAGCCAGGTTGTTTGTGAACGCCAGCGCCAACGTTCCAGCCGTGCCGCCAGCAGGTGTGTATTTGACGTAAGCGCGTGTCAGCCCCGTCGGCGCAGCAACCGTCATTCTCATCAGCGAAACCAGGACACTGGTGACGACTGCCTTGTGCGCTGCCGGCACGGTGTACGTAGCACGCTGCGCGTCAGCGTGCGGAGCCACGCCTGCCGCCGCATACGCGAGTTGGATCTGTGTCGGGGCGCGGTCAAACGGATTCCCGGACTTGGCGCTACCAGGTACGTTTCTCATCTGTCTGTTTCCTCCAGGACATACACGATCTGCCCCGCCGCGTTTGCGATGAGCCACACCGGATACGTCACCGCCTCGCCGTCCTCGTCGAGCTGCATCGAGAACACACCGCCATTTGCATCGACCTGGAAAAAGTTTACCAGGTCGACCGCGCCGCTGAAACCCAGTCCCATTGGAGCAGCCGACCTGTTCTGAATTGTCCACGCGATGCGCTCCGGGTTGTTCGCGAGCACCTGTGTCGCCACTGCCGCGATCACACCACCCAGCGGATTGACGAGCATCCCGGTCAGTTTGCCGAAATGCTCCAGCGAGAATTTACTCGCGAGACCACTGAAACGATCTGGCGCAGCCATCTCATTGCACCTTGATCAGGTCGAGGTGGAATATCTGAGCAGCGTCAGCCACCATGCACAGGATGTCGACAGTCGGGGGCGTGTTGTGGTTGAACGTCATCCACTCGCCAAGTCTACCATTTCTGAAAATGGCAGGCTCGACCAGGTTACCCGTGGCATACCCGAGACAACCAGGTCGCCATTGATAACCAACTCCGACCAGGCGAGCAGCGATCATGTTCGCCGACTCAGCACGGAATCCGACGATGCTGTATTTGCCAGCAGGCAACGCCTGAGCAAATACCATCGGAACGTTCGTCCATGCAAACGCCACCGCAGCGGTTGCGCTTGCAGCACGGATCGTGAATACCTCGCCCGCCGGGACAGCGTAGTTTCCATCGCCGAGCCACGCAAGAACGGGATCACGCTCCGCTCCACCGGCGGTGTCTGTGACGAACGCGTTCAACGCCTCGTCGGCGTCGAGCGTGATCGGTGTGAGATGTTTGTCGCAAAACGCCGGAACCGTCGTCGGCAGCAACGCAGCCTGAACCGGTCGAGCATCGAAATTCATGAACCGGCGCAAACTGGGCGCTTGCAGTTGCACGGCCACCAGGGTCGCACCACTGCCGAACACGCCGATGAGTTTGTTCATTGCAGGAACAACCACATCGTTGACGACGACGCGCACATGCGGATCAGGAAGAGCCGCAACCACCACGAGCCCGGGATTGCCGATCTGGTTCTGCATCCACCCTACAGTTGTAAACATTTTACCGTTTCCCTCCCCGCTCTCGTTCGAGCCGTGCCTCGTGCATTTTCGCCAGGATCGCCTGGCGTTCGAGTGCAAGCGCGTGCTGCGGATAGTCCGGGAGACGAGCCTGCCAGTGGTTGAGAGAGTGAGCGATGATGGACTGCTCCGCGAGATTTTGTCCGCACTCAGGACAAATTTCGATTACTGTTCCTGGTGTTGGCATTATCTCCCCCAGTGATCGTGCACAGCCTTCATGGCTGCGACAGCGCGCTGCATGCGCTGATCGATGGTTGTGTCAGGCAGAGCGTTTGCAGCACGCCGAGCCGCCTCTCCAGCCTGGAGGACTTTGTCAACTTTGGCTGCGTAACCAGTTGCCGCGTCGGCTGCCGCCGCCGTGTAGTTGCGCGCGCCTTTCGTGCTGGCTTTTTGCTGCCAGTTTCCCGTGCCTCCGGACGCCTGCGCGCCCTTGAGCGGTTTGCCGGCGGCAATCGCTGCCTGAAGCCCGGCTTGCATCCTGGGTTGAGCAGCCGTGTATGCCGACAACCAGTCTTTCTTCGGACTGGCAACGCCGTCAGCATACGCAGCACCTGCGCCAGCAACAGCCGTCTGGAATTTTTGGACCACCTTCCCTGCGTCCTTCATAGTGCCGTACCTCCTCTACAGATTTGAGATAAGGGGGGGTCTACCTGGCACCGTGGAAAGGAGAAGCAGAAAACACGACACCAGGCAACGCGCCCCACAGCCTCATGCTCGACATCGAGTATAGCACAAACGTTCAGCCGTGTCAAGCGCCGCGTCAGACGCAACACGTAGAGATGCTGCAACAGCAAGCCGCAGCCGTTTGCAGCCAAGACTACCGCCTTAGGTAACCTAGACGCTACCAGAACAAACGTGCTAATACCACGGAAAACCATAGAACAATAGTGCTACAACGTG
>Ga0315296_10004931_pt1 | contig 10789 bp, 11 predicted proteins | sample YL17G14_18_MG_FD_203921 | JGI IMG/M metagenome (GOLD analysis project Ga0315296, IMG submission 203921) | Sediment microbial communities from Yellowstone Lake, YNP, Wyoming, USA - YL17G14_18 | ecosystem: Environmental > Aquatic > Freshwater > Lake > Sediment | place: USA: Wyoming | collected...
TCTCGTACTCCGAAGGCTTTGTGAGGTTTCCGCCCTGCTTAGGCTTGATGCCGTACTTCTCAGCCCGTTGAAGCTGCTTCTGATGGAGTTTTTCGCGTTCAACATCTTGCTCCTTGAGCTTGAATGATTCCTCGAGGCGTTTCACCCTCTCCTCGAGGGTGGGTTCACTCAACTTTTTCATCTCCATGAGTTTGTTTACGATGCCTTCCCACACCTCAGCGCTGCTCGTAGCGTCGCCTGGCTTCATCTGCCTGAGGAGGCTGAGACCAGTTAACTCTAGGCCTCGGGGCGCTACACCGTCGAGTTTCTCCAGTACATGCCAGTCGTATTCGACGCTGACGTGCTGGATCTCTCCGCTTTTGACGAGTTCGTAGATCGGTTTACTGACTTCGGCGACGTATTCGACGGCCCCGTCTTCCCAAGCCGACTGGAGAACCTTATTCGGAGGGTCGAGCTCGGTGGTGTGGTCGAGGGTGAGAGGTTTGTCGGTCAGGCTTGGCGCAGACTTGACGAGTTCTTCTTCGAGGTAGACTCGGATTTGAGGCCACTCGTGCGGGTGGTAGGTCTTGCATGGGTGGATGGCTCGTCCTCTGATGAAGTAGTGTCCTTCGTGTTCCTCTGGGATTAGGTCTCCGACCCATTGGAAAGCCTCTGCGGATGTGGGAATAGGCAAGGTTTCTCTGAGTTTTTCAAGGGTAAAGGAGTAAAAAACGTTTATTGGTGATTTCCACTTGTTTCAACCAAGAATGGTTTTAAACCACCTAGAATAGTTTTAATGTGGAAATAAGTTTATGCCGAAACAGCAGCGCTCAATAGGGTTGAACTCCGACATAATAAGATTCGTGGAGGAGCATCGTGGGAGCTTCAGTTTCAGCGCCTACACTGAATATCTGATCCGCGAGGGAATTCACAGCCTACAAACAAGGTCGAAGCCAGAAACCGATTTAGAGGAGGGGACGAGAATTGAGTCGCGTAGGGCGATTATCAGGGCTCGCTGAAGCAATTCGACATTTCATCCGAGGACACGAAGCCGTCATCGTCCCAGCTTGGCAGAGTCGATTGGGCGAGAAGCCAGCGGTCACTTTCGAGACACAGGTCTCTGTCTACATCGGAGACACCATGGCCCGCAGCGCCGTAGACTTCCTGGCTGAGCAGGTGGCGGGACCAGGCTTCTACACGACGGCGGAGGATGAGAAGGCGAAGACGGTGGTCGACCATTTCTGCGCGTCAGTTAACCTCGATGAGCTACTCCTCTGGACAGCGAGGGAGGTTGTCGCCTACGGGAACTGTTTCTGGGAGCGGATCACGCCCGCTCGACTGGAGAATGTGAAGCTGCTTCCCCTCATCGGCATTGAAAAGGTTGAGAGGACCTCGGAGGGCATCCTCACGGGCTACAGGCAGAGCCGTGCCTACGGGGGCGGCTTTCTGAAGCCTGAACAGGTTATCCACTTCTTGTGGAACCCTGTGAATGCCGAAGCCCTCGGATCAGGTCTGATCCGCAGCACCTGCGAGGGATTGCAGACCAGCACCGGGGAGGTTCGCCCCGCCATAGCAGATATGAAGGCTCGGATGGAAAAGGCGATGATCGACCAGTTCGAGAAGTTCTCTGGTCCAACGGAGCTCTGGACCTTCAAAAACCTTGGGAAGGACGACCTGCAGACCTACGCGAATGTGCTCAAGAAGATCCCTGCGAAGGGTGCAAGGCTCGCCTACAACGATGAGGCTGACATCAAGCAGGCGGTGGTGCCCATGGGCCGTGGCTGGGAGAGTTATGTCGAGGTCATAGTCAATGGGTTCTTGCTTGGACTTGAGACGCCTATCCCCAGGCTTTTCACGACGCCTGGCTTCACGGAGGCCTCAGCACGGGCTGCCCTTGAGGCGGCGGAGAGGAAGGTCATGAGCATCCAGCGTTTCCTCAAGAGGATCGTTGAAGGAGAAGTCTTCAATCCAATCGTAGAGCAGGCGGGCTATAAGCCTGAGGAGGCTAAGGTGAGGCTCAACTGGGGTCAGCCCGAGAAACCTAGCTTGGAGTTCGCCGACATGCTCTCGGCCTACGAAAAAGGAGCGATAAGGCTTGACGAACTGCGGAAGATGCTGACAAAGGCAGGATGGGAGCTTATCGAGCCAGAAAACGAAGCTGGCACGCGCGGGTGAAGCTCTACCAGCAAGCAGAGGAAACCGTCGGAACTTTCAATTCCCTCTTCACAGGATTTGGACTTGAAACACGTCTACTGCGAGTACGAGACAACTCAGTGAGGGGTTTTCAGTCTGTGCTTCATCGCCTAGTGGCTCTGCAACGGAATCAGAGGAAAAAGTGACGAAACCATGAGGATATTTATCCTTGCTGATGCTGGATTCGGCGTACCCGATCGGGCTCTCAAAGAAGCGACGGGGTCTCCTTGAGGTTAATGAAGGTGATGACTCATCGTAGAATTAGGTGGGAAAGACGGAGGAATCTTCGTTTATATCTGGCTTTTAAATTCTCCATTTCTCCAGTTCCTCGTCCTCGATGGGGATTGCGAGGAGCGTCGTCGTAGCGCCGACTTCGTTGGTGTATCTTACCTCGACAGGGGCGCCTCTGGGGGCATCGGAGTACCGAGCCGTGATGGCCGCGGCCTTCTCAACGATCTCATCATCGCGTCCGCCCAGGACCAAGGTGACTGGACCCACGTATTCGACGGCGCTCATGTGGGGCATCGCCCTTCTCTCAGCTATTGCTAGGAGGGCGGGGTTTTCCTCCTCGTTCCTCCCCACGACAATCTTCGCGGCCCCCATCCTGAAGTGCCTCCCCAGCCTCAGAAGGGCTATCTGCTCCAGCGTAGGCCTCCCCTCGTGGAACAGGTGGTCCCTCAGCCTCCTGGCAAACTGGGGATCAGTCAACAGGCAGCCCCCCGAGGGGCACGGATAGTCCCGTAGGCCGAGCTCCTCGGCCAGGCTCATCTGGGGCGTCCTCCTCCTGCCGCTGATCGAGTGGAGCGCCCCCCGGTCTATCAGCCCCTTTTTCTCAAGCTCCGTTTCGGGGAGCAGCTTCGCCGAGAGCGGCCTCAGGATCCGTCCCTCTAGGCCGGCCTCCTTCTCGATCAGGCGCATCGCCGGGAGCCTCTGGGAGAAGGGGCGCTCGTTCAGGACCTCGCCCGTGACGAAGTACTCGGCGCCAATCTTCTCGGCCAGCTCCTTCGCCTTCCTCAGCATCAGTATCCTGCAGTCTATGCAGATGTTCATCTGGCTCCCGTAGCCGTGGAGCGGATCCATCAGCAGATCCAGGAAGTCCTCGCCCGAGAAGAGGTGGTGAATCTTTATCCTCAGCTCCTCGCCCACGGCGTTGACCGCGCACTTGTCGCACTGGCAGAAGGGCGTCGTGAAGTGCACCGCCTCCACGTCCATCCCGAGGTCCTGAACGATCTTCACGGCGAGCGTACTATCTAACCCGCCTGAGAGCAGCGCCAGCACCTTTACCCGTTCCGACACAGCGAACACCGAGCCACAGCGATTTTCAATCTTTGAACTATGAGTTCATTACTCCCCTCCACATAGCGGAATAATAACGTTGCTGAAGAGGGATAGAACCTAAGGAGAGGCAGGTCATGGAGGAGAATTGACCTCGGTTCTTAGGTTAAAAGGGAATACGGCGGGCGAGTTCTGATTTGACGAAGTCTTCCCTATCGTTATCCGTTAGGCTGGTTACGAATTGGTAAGTCTGTCTTACGAAATCGGCGATCCACTTGGCATGCTCTACATACGTTGTTGCTAGGAGTTTATTATGAGATACAGCCTCTTGAACGGCGCTTCCTGCAGCTACACCGCTTTCTATGGCAAGTCTGATGCCCTCGCCCGATAACGAGTTGCAGAAACCGGCAGCATCCCCAGCTAAAATCACGTTGCCTTCTCCTTCAAATACAAACCCATAGGGGATTGCCCAGGCCTCCCGTCTCTTTAAGGAGGAGGGCTTGAAGGCGAACTCTTCAACAAGCCATTCCTTAAATCTGTTAATAGCGATGGAGGCCGAAGCGAAGCGGTTTTCGGGGACGCCGACTCCGACCACGTAGAGTCCATCCTTAGGAATCACATAGGCGTAGGCTGGAGAGACCTCTCCGCGAAAGAAGGCGTAGAAGTAGTCGTCAAGGTCCCCTTCCGCTTTCCAGTGCTCCTGTAAGACTCGTAAAGTCCATCTTTTTGCCTCTCCGTGCAGCTCCTCCCTGACCCTGGAATATACCCCGTCGGCGCCAATCAAATATCGGGTGGTCACCTCGATGGTGTCTCCACCCTTTCTGGCTGAGACGTGAATGGGCTCTGAGAGCTGTAGCCTCAGAAATTCTGTCTCATACCAGACCTGGATGCCCGATTTCTCAGCGAGGGCGCGGAGCCATTGATCGAAAAGTTCTCGGTTAATGTTAAGAAGCCTGTAGTTCCTCAGACAACCACCGTTTCTTCTTCCAATCGGTGGCACAAGGTATAATCCAAGCGTTTCCGGCGAGCAAATCACACTTCGGCGTATATTCATGCCAAAGGTCTCGTAAATGACGTTAGCGCATGCAGGTGGGAGCACGCCGCCGCAGGGCTTATGCTGATCGCGTCTCCCCCTCTCCATAAGAAGAACCTTTAGGCCCAGTTTCGAGCACTCCAGCGCTGAGGTGATTCCTGCTGGACCTGCTCCGACGACTATGACATCGAAGTCGACCATTCCTTTTGCTTCACCTCTTATGGCAAAGTTTGATTATTACTCTGGAGAGAGTGTCGATCTTCAGTTCTGTCTGGCTTTCAAAGGTGCCCTTGAGGGCTTCTGCCTCCTTCCCTAAGTCGTAGCAGGTCTGGTTTTCGACATCTATGAGGATGCCTGGCAGACCAATCGCTTCGAGGTCGTCCTGGTGTTTGCAGTAGAAGCCCTCGCAGCAGCAGCCGATATAGCCCCTCACGCCGTTCTGCCTCAGTGTCTTTAAGGTAGCCATCAGGTGCTCAAAGTTCTGTATCGTGATGGGCGTCAAGCCGGCCTCTTCAGCCAGCTCATAGGCCTGACCGACGGAGCATCCGCCGCACTTCGCACAGCCCTCCCGCCTTCGATACTCGCAGTCAGGCAGCTTGGCGCAATAGGGGAGGAGAAGGGCATCGTAACCACAGTTCAGGAGGTCCACGGCGCCTCCATTAACCGTGTATATATGGTTAACCTCTTCCATCCTCATCCCCAGGGCCTCATATTTTGTCTTCCCGATTGCCTCAAGTATCAACCTAACTAGGTCGTCAGGAGTTACGCCCGGAATCTGGGCCTTTGTCGCCTCAAAGAACTCTTTAACAACGCTTTGAATATCAGCGCCGTCGCAGGGAGCGTCCTTTAACTTTGCCTCAAGGTCCATGATGGCCCTCGAGGGAAAGACAAAGAAGTCGCCCGTGATAAACGCCTTCTTAATGACGTTAAGCTGTCTATCTAGGGCTAGGGATGCTCGGATTAAGCCCCCAGGGGTCTTGTGGATGGCGGAGACCTCCCCTGCCTCGTCCAAAGGCCGCCTGTCGAGGAGAACCCATTCCTCTGACTGGAACACGCCTAGCCGTTCCTTGAGAAGCCTCGCCTCATTGTAAGTCAATTCTTCTTTAACAAGCTCGACGTTAAAGGCCCTCTCAAAGCCCTCCTTCAACGCCTGCTTGATCTCCTCGAGGGTTGGCTGACGTTCTAGTTCCCCTTTGATGCAGGTTACCCTCTGCCTCACGGACTCGATCTCCTTGTCCTTCAGCTTCGTGATCGGGATTCTCAGCGCGCGGATCATGGTCTCAACGTCGAAGTCGATCAGAAGGGTTCCCTGGAAGAGGAAGGCGTCGTCCCGTTCTGTCCCGCCCGTACCCGAGATCTTCCTTCCGTTGACCTCGATGTCGTTCTTAGGCCGGAAGACCGCATGGATACCCAACGTGTTTAATCCCAGAATCGCCCCCTTGCACATTCGCTCGTACAGGTCCTCCACAGGTCGATAGGCGCCCAACTCGGATTTGGATGCGATTACTTCCCATCCCAGCGAACTCTTGTCGAAGTAGATGGCGCCACCGCCGGTTAGCCGCCTGTTGATGTCTATGCCCCTGCTCTCGCAGAATTCTGTTCGAACCTCCTGCTCGACGGCCTGGTGATAGCCCACCAAGACCGCGGGCGGGTCAAACTGGAGGAATCGTATAGTGTCTGGAACCAGCCCCTTGGCGCGGCACTCCAGGATCAAATCGTCCAGGGCCATGTTTTCCGCCGCACTACGATGACCCGGGTCCAGAAGCCTCCATCTCCTCATTATAACCCTCCTCTACTCCCGTGGGGAAACGATTAGGCCCCCTCGTTTTAATTAGGTCTCTGTATATGAGGGCGCAGCACTCCTCAGAGAATCTAACATTTAAGCCCGCCTTCTTTGCGAAGCTGTACCCCCCTTCGCTGGGATAGGCGATTCCGCTGACTCCTGCCTTAATGGCTAGGACATCGGTTTTGGCTTTGTGCTCTCCGCCAGGCCTTGCGCACCCCAGTATCAGCGGTGCCTTGGGTATCATAAATCTCGCCGCCAGGATCACTCTTGCAATATCGAGGGGTGATGGCGGTGTCGCATGTTCCATGGGAGTTTGACCTAGGGGCATGAGGGCCACTATGATGACGGCCTTCGGTTTATGTTTGGAGATTATCTCTAGGGCCTCTCTTTCCCCCTTTAACTTGCCATAGTGAATACCCACCACCACATGTGGCACTAAAGAAATTCCCTGCTGCTCCAATAAGGAGAGTGAGCGGTCGAAGGCCTCCACAGAGAGGTCCAAGTGATAGACGCTACGGAGGGTTTCGTCCGAGCCGATGACATCGATCATCGCCGCATCAACATCAGCCTCAGCTAGGGCCTCCGCCAGTTCAGGGTAGACGATTCCTGTGTGAACCACTATATCCAGCCCCAGTTCGCGCTTAACCCGCTTAATGGCCGGAATAAACCCCATTAAGGGTACGCTTCCATCCCCCAAGGATCCTCCACTGATGAGACAACCCTTGCCCCCGTCCTCCTTGATCCTTGTGCAGACCTCCACTAAGCTCTCGGGCGTCGTTGCTGGAATCATGCTTTCCAGTATCTTCTTCCTGCAATGTTCGCAGTTGAGGCTGCACCTCCCTCCCGTGACCGAAACAGCTGGGAAACGATGAGGATCTGTGGCCCTGTAGAAGGAGGCGTCGAAGTGAACCATGCCGGGCATAGAAAAGTAAATAACGTTTGAAAAATGGGTCCTAGTCGTCTCAAAAGCCTCATTAAGGAGTGGCTGTAGCTTATGAGGCGGGCTGTTAAAGCAGCCGTCCAGCAATTCTTCCTTTGTTTTACTCGACAATGTCTTCACAGACCAGGTTAGCTATGTCCTTTGGGCTGTTTGACCTGTTAGAGTAGTCGTAGAGCTGCTTTCTAATTATCTTTACGTCTCCTTCACTGGGTGGGAAGGGGTAGTTTCTCAATTCGCCTGTGTAAGCCTGGTAGGGCGTACAGTTTGCGAAGGGCCTGTTACAGGCGTTCTCCATGGTCTTACCGGGGCAGCCCGAGGTCATGAAGGGCAAGCCGCTGTCGACTATCCTGTTAAGTTTCCCCTCGTCTATGCCAAAGTTTCTTATCCTTCCCTTCTCGTCAAATCTCATCTTCTCGGCCGAGGCTATGCAATAGTTGACGAGGTATCTCGCCAATTGTACCCGCCTATATCTTCCAATCGGTGGTTGAGGATGGTTCTCCAGGGGCGATTTTTCCTCGGGAAAGAAGGAGAACAAGTGGGTCTGGGCCCCCATGTCGTAGGCTCGCTGGATCGCCCTGACCATCTCCTCCTCCGTCTCCCCAAGCCCCACTATGAGGTGGACGCCAACCCTGTTTTTGCCAAAAACCTCAACAACCTCCTGCACCGTCCTCCAATACCTGTCCCAAGTATGGGGCCCTTTAACTCCTCGCCCTCTCAGATCTTCAAACAATTCGGGTGTGGCGGCGTCTATGGCAACACCAACCATGTCAGCTCCGGCCTCCTTCAATTCGTACAGCCATTCTTTATCGATAACCGTGGGTGTGATCAGTGCAGATATCAGATCGACCTCCTGGTGAAGCCTACTGACCACGGTCAGCGCGTCCCTGCATGCTCTTCTGTTGGTTATCATGGAAAGGCAGATGCGCTCCACATGGGAACAGACGCCAGTTCCTATCCTGGAGATTACCTCGTCTAGGGCGACGACTGGCCATTCTACGCGGATAAAGCTTTTTGCGTTCCAGAGCTCGTCGGTCTCCCTGCTCCTCGACAAGCCGCAGTACGCGCATCTCCCAACACAGCCCTCGTCATAGGTAAGTAGGAGGTTTATGCAGTACAGTTTCGCATCGCGGAAAAACCGTCCAGGAACCATGGCCATCGTCATAGCCGCCGCGAGGCTGGTTCGAACGTAAAAGGGCGACTCCCGTTTTTCATCAACCCTTGTTTCTTCCATACAATCTCCGTCTCTTATCTTGATAGTACTAGTTCAAATGCTCAAAATTTTTTCGTTCTCTTTACCCTGTGTCGTCTGCGTTATCTGCGTAATAATTCTTCTGGTTTTGTATACGTGCTGTAGGCTCCCAAAATCTCGTCGGAGCCTTGCGAATAGAGATTAGAAATTTCTATCTTTGCTTCTCGTTTTTTCGAACTTATCTGCCTGGCGCTTGCAGCAGAAGCTACGCTCTTCTCCATCGATGACGCTTTTGTATGCTGCAAACTCGCATCTCTCGCCGGAAATCTCCTTATCGCACATCTCATATTTTACGAAGGCCGCCATCTCCCAAACCCCTCTGGATTGTTTTAGCCTTTGAAGTAGTTGTTCTTCCCGCCTTAAATCTGTTCTGCCCTCTGCAAGTTCTGCTTGGGCTTTACTCTTCGAAGAGTTCGGTGCTGAGGTATTTGAGCCCTGAGTCCGGGAGCACCGCGACTATTGTCTTCCCCTTGCCCAGCTCTCTCGCCTTCCGGAGGGATACATAGAGTATCGCGGCGGCGCTCAAGCCCACGAGGAGGCCCTCTTCCTTGGCTGCCTTTCGAGCGATCTCATAGAAGGCGGGCATCTCTTCCCTTGCCAGCTCAACGATTGCGTCAAACTTTTCACGCCTGAACAGTTGGGTTGGATATGGTTCAGAGGGGTTCCTGAGACCCTGTATGGCGAAGCCGATTCTGGGGATTACACCTATGACCTTTATGTCTGGATTGAACTCCTTTGCTCTCATCGAAACGCCTACACCAGTTCCTGCGGTTCCTATGCCGACCACGATCATGTCGACCTTGCCCCTCGTCTGTTCAAGGATCTCACGCCCTGTGGTTTGATAGTGAGCCATGATGTTCGCAGGGTCTCTGAACTGGTCCAAGTCGAGGTATTTCTCAGGCTCCTCCTTGAGGAGCTTCTGTTTGAGCTCGATAGCGCCGCCAGTTCCTTTTTCGCCCGGCGAGAGTATGAGTTCAGCGCCGTATGCCTTGATGAGCTCTCGCCTTTCTACACTAACGGACTCGGGCATGGTTATGGCGATCCTGTAGCCCTTGGCAGCCGCGATCATGGCCATGGCTATGCCCGTGTTCCCAGAAGTCGCCTCCAGGATCGTCTTCTCCCTGTTCAGCCTGCCGGCCGCCTCAGCGTAGTCGATGAGGTATTTAGCCATCCGATCCTTGACGGAGCCCCCGATGTTGTACCATTCGAGCTTGGCGAGGACCTCGGCATCCCCTGGTCTGAGCAGCCTATTCAGCCTCAGCATTGGCGTCCAGCCGATGAGGTCCGTGATGCTGTTGGCAACGACCATCTCCGACAGCTCTTAACGCCGTTAAAACAACTCTTAACGCCGTTAAATATATAAGCCTTGTGTTCGAAAGGTGCTGTGGTGAAGCCTTGAAGCCTCCATGTATGATCGTTGTCCAGTACGTCCTCCCAGCCATGAGGACGGCCATCGCCAGGGAGCTCATTGAGAAGTACGGGTTGAGGAATACGGAGGTCGCCGAGAGGATGGATGTGACCCCCGCCGCTATAACCCAGTACTTGAACAAGTCCAGGGGCGAGACGGCATCCATGACCATCAAGGGCTCAAGCAGGGTCATGGGCCTGGTCTCGGAGATAACCCGCGACCTCGCGGAGGGTGAGAGCCCGGCAGACCTACTCCTCTTGAAGATGTGCCGAGCCTGTCAGGCGGTGCGGGCTGAGGGCCTGATCTGTGAACTGCATAGAGAGGAGATGCCGAGCCTCAGACAGGTATCCTGCGCCTGCTCCCTAGGCCTCGTCGATCGATCGAGGGAATCTTAGTACGGATGCTTTTATGCCCTTCATGCTTCTTTTGGCGCCTCCAACCAAAACGTGAGGCCGAGACCAAAAGCTTTTAGACATTTTAGTTTTCTTCATCTTCAATGAGCAGCATTGTATGACCTAGTGATTAAAGGTGGAAAGATTGTTAATGGCGCCGGTAATCCCTGGTTCAAGGCTGATGTCGCGATTAAGAACGGCAAGATAGCTGAAATAGGGCTTTTAGGCGATGTGGAGGCTGAGAAGGCGATTGACGCGGACGGCCTCGTGGTGAGCCCCGGCTTCGTCGACCTCCACAATCACTCCGACTTTGAGATTATGCTGAATCCGAGGCCTGAGAGCATTGTCCGCCACGGAGTGGCCCTTATAGTGGTTCCCAACTGCGGCTCCGGCGTGGCTCCGCTCAACGAGGAAATGAAGGAGGAACTGAGAAAAAGAGGAGAAAGTTTCAGTCTGTGCTTCATCGCCTAGTGGCTCTGCAACGGAATCAGAGGAAAAAGTGACGAAACCATGAGGATATTTATCCTTGCTGAT
>Ga0315296_10004932_pt1 | contig 10789 bp, 14 predicted proteins | sample YL17G14_18_MG_FD_203921 | JGI IMG/M metagenome (GOLD analysis project Ga0315296, IMG submission 203921) | Sediment microbial communities from Yellowstone Lake, YNP, Wyoming, USA - YL17G14_18 | ecosystem: Environmental > Aquatic > Freshwater > Lake > Sediment | place: USA: Wyoming | collected...
CAAAAACTTGTTGCTTCCTGGGTCTCCTAAATAATCTTTCGTATAAAGGTAGAGAATTGTTGGAGTAGATGTTGTCGGTATCTTACCTATGGTTGTTGGCTTCAGGTGGTCGTTTAAATGGTCATGTGCAGAAGGCGGAAACGTAGAAGGCTTGCCAGTTAATTCGCCCCAATCAACTTGTCCCCATCCAGGTAGAGATGCACCCATTTTGAGAACATAATTAAGTGTTCCCTTTGCAAGTCGTGACCATTTAGGCGTGGCATTAGCGATAATGATGTCTCCCGCAACGCACGAGGCGGCAAGCGTGTCCGTATGAGTTGCTGAAAGAATGTCATGCGTTCCTCCACCTGCAGGAATATCGCCAATGATGCCTGTTCCGCTGCGTTTCAAATATTGTCCGTCGGCAATAGAGCCCATAAGCAAATTTGTTGGACCACTACTTTCTTGCAACCGTTTGACTATTGCTTCGAGTAAGTCTGTTGAAGTAAATGCGTCGGCGCCACCAGATTTGTGTCGGTCCTTATGATTTTCTGCATGTGTCGAGTAGTTTAAGGCAAGTTTGCTTTCAGCAATAGCTGCTGCAGCAGCGATGTCAGCATTCACTATCGACAAAGCAAGACTTAGTTTGTTATATGGGATGGTTGGTAGACGAGCCAGCAGAACAAGAGTATCCACATCAAGCTCTGCATAACCATTTGCCACACCTTTATTAGTGGTTTTCTCGTAGGCTACAGAGTGCTCAACGTCTCCATGAACCTTAGTATGATGCTGGTCTTCTGTTACGCCAGTTAATTCCGAATGTGCCTTTGTGCTGTGGCTCGCAAGTGTATGTGCTTTAGGTGCGTGATCTTGAACCTCACTGAGAGTCTTGCCCTCAAGCTTCTCCGAATTGTCGACAACGCCATTGTCGTTCTGATCATAAACCGCCTTCGTCATGTCCCCCGATCCAGAACCGGAGCCCCCGCCACCGCCGCCCTTACCTGGAGCCCTAGCAATAATCTCAGCAGCATGCAACCCGTCAACCATATCAGCATTAAGCCCGCTGCCATGACCCTGAGGCAACTTCTCAAGCAGCTCCTCACTCTCCTGAGTTTTAGCTCGATCAGCAAGAAGTTGCTTATTCCGTTCAAGAATACTACGAGGATCCTCAGCCATCAAAACACTTCCTAGTGCCATGGACAACTATTTCCCAAGGCTCGCTCTGCGAGTAATCCCACCTCACCGAGAAATCCCAATCTGTATAGGCACGAAGCTTGTCTTGGAACCATTGAAGACTGAAATCGTGCAAGTGCAGAGGTTTCGTTTCGCCCTTGCAGGAGAGATGCTCTCCATTCGGACACCTAACCTCAACATGCCCAGCTGAAACCCTCATCACTTCGCGCAGGAACGCTTCAGGATCCACAAGATGCTCGATAAGATGCCAACTGTAAGAACCCTCAAACGCGCCATCCCTAAAAGGCAAATGGCAGGCATCAGCCTTAACAAAATTCGGAATCTCATGAACATGTAGAGCGACGTCGTCATTTACTCTCTGATCTACACACCGGTGAACCGTGGGTTCAGGAAACAAGTCAACATTCACGTCGCCTGTGGGCCTATGCCCACAGCCCACATCCAACTTTTCAAAAGCAGGTTTACTACGTATATTACGGATATACGTAGTAAGAGGCCACTCCGGCAAATGACCACAAACCACGCGGCCATCAACCTTCGCAATAAATCCACGACTCTGAACATCATACATAAACAAGATATCCTCCCCGACACCTGAGAGATACCTAAAGCGTATGCCCGCCTCGAGGACACGACGCTTGATAAGCGTGCAGCTCATGCCAGCAAAAACCCAACCCGAAACAATCTGGCCCTCAACAGCATTACGAGGCAAATACCACACTTTCATAGATTCATCCATAAAGCCGCAGATTAACCTATTCCGATCATCGTGAGATTGAACAACGCCTTGAGCCACATCGACATCAAGCCCCAAAAGTTTTTGAAAACCATCCGAAGGAACCTCAACATCACCCTGGATAAGCCACAAATAATCATAATCCCCTTTCAGGCATTCTTCAATCAATGCATTCTGAGCTTGAACGATCCCAGGTAAATCAAGATCTTGTGTAGGCGGAGAAATAAAAACGGTGTATTCTGCAAAAGGAGAAACCGCCGCTACAGCATGAGACAGAACCGTCTCTCTCCATCTCCGAAAATTGTCATTATCTCGAAGGCTCGGAACGCCCAGGAGCACTTTTACTTTGTCTTTTTCGATGGCTTTTTTTCGGGTAAAGGGGCAGCAGGCACGGTTTCAGGCGCAGACTCAACCTTGCTAGGCGGAGCCACAAGCTTCGGCTTATCCTCTGCGCGCTCAAGCCATTTCTCGCCCTCATAACTCGCGGGCAACTCCACGATGTCGCCAGGCAAATACGTCTTGCCCTCAGCATCCGTGAAGCCCTGCACACTTCCCTTGCCTTTCTTCAATCTAAACTTCAGGTTCTATACCTCCTTTTTGTTGATCACGTTTGGGATTGACTAAAAAAGGGGAAAAGATACAGAGCTAACTCGGCGCCGCTTAAGTCAACCCTGTAATTTCACAGACTGAAGTGGGTCTTTTTATACGCGGCGCCAAAACTTCAAACACTTTGCATTGCAGATTCATGTCTGGATCTTGCTGCGTGAAGACCGAAAGGTCTTGGCCGATAACGAGTTCAAAATTCTCTTGGCTAGGCTCGACTACAAGGGCGATTGTTGTCAATCCACCGCTAGTGTATAGGCTGTCGCTGACGTAGATGCCTGCTGGGAACAAGTCTCTGATAACTTCGATGTATTTTACAGCTGTGTTGCTTACTAGGGCCCTCAATTTTGCAGCCCATGTTGATCGCAGAATAGCAGCATAAGGTCCTGTGTGGCCACTGGCTTCCAATTTGCCAATCGCAGCGCTCAAATCGGTGAGAGCATTTGCCCCCCATGCTCCAGCGCTCGCCTGAGTATTGCGGCCCGTCGCCGTGGCTAACCCTTCAATGCCCAATGCAGTCCAGCCTGTGTACTCGCCCGAAAGCAGCAGTTTATCTTCTTCCTCTGCGCACTGTCGCGCAGCGTTCTCCGCTTCCTGAGTGTCAAGTGGTAAGCCACCGTTGCGACTTGCTTCCAAATCGCGCCACCAAAGCGTGAACTCCTTATGAATTACGGGTACGGTAACATCAAACGCGGTTTTCTCCGAACGATCCTTATTCTTAGTTTGTCCTTGAAGGCTGATACGAGCCTGCGACATATCCGAACGCTTGTACCCACGCACCGTGACGAAACCGGCGTTAGGCAACTTGAAGACCGGGAAGAGTCGACGCCCAATAAGTGCGGGCTTAACAGTTTCAACGATCCTGTTGTCAATGTAAATCATTTCTTCGTCTGTGAGTTGTGCGGTATCCATTCCAACACGACTAAGCCTTTGCATTTTACATCGACTCCTAGCTTGCCGTAGCAGGTTCATGCGTCGGCCTGAATAGCACCAAAATCTCTGCGTCAACAGTCACGTTGCTCGCCTCCATGCTTAAGCCTACGATGTCACCTTGCGCGCCGAGCACACCTACAGCTTGCTTCGCAACTTTGCCGAGGGCAGCACATACCAATCTATCGCCTCTGACAACGTTTTCACTTGCCAGCAAAAGCAACTTGGCAAAGCACTCACCCTGCACGACCATCGCTTGATCGCCCACGGCATACGCTGTTGCCTCAAGTTTTTTGGGATCCACATCGAGAAAGCCTATGAGACCTTTAGATTTGGTTGTTGCTTCCTTAACCGTGCCATCCGCAGTGTCGGCAATTACGAGACGTCCAGCAACCATTGCTGCCGGAGTCGCGTTCGCGCCGATTTCCATCTCAACCCGCAAGGGATCTCCAGCCACAACCGGCTGATTCGCGCCTTTAACAAGCCATTGAGGGCACATATTTATGCAACTCCAAGAGCAGCCTTACGTTTCTGCGCCGTAGGAAAACTAAGATCGCCAACCGTGAGACCTTTCTCACGATCAGTCAAGCCAGCAGTCTGAACACCAAAACGCACACTATTCACCTTCGGCAACATTGCCTGATCTAACGTAGCCCGAATATTCTTCAGATCCTCAATGCTCTTGCCCACAAGGCCATCCATTTTGAAATTGCTACGAGGCAAGATTTCGCCAATGAGCTTAGCCTTCTCCTGACCTTCCAACACGTCATTAGCAGCCTTAAGCTGCGTAGTCAAATCAGTAATCATATCGTCTTTTTCGTGAATCTGCTGCTTCAAAGCCACATTCTCAGCTAAAGCCTGATCCATACTCATCTTTGCAGTCTTATTCTTGTCCTTATCAGACCCACTTTTATCATTCTCTGACATACTTTTTTCCTGCTCAAATTTTGCTATTTATAACGCCCCGTCGTGGTGGCGAGCACCATCATCTCGATGCAATTCTGTTAAACCCGTTTAGGGTATCACCGTGAAAGTAACTTACGAGAACGCTTAATCTCAGCAAACGAGTCCACATGGCAGCTAGAATCCGCTGTACCGCAGACATCAGACTCAATCTTGCTGTCAGGATGATCTCGATTCCAAGAGTTCACTGCAGCACAAAGCTTCGGCTTAGCTTTCCCAGCATAGGACAGAGGCTCCCCGGTGCGAGCACCTGAAAGAGCTTGCAAAGCTGCCACAAGATGATCGTGGTCGATTTCGCCCTGAGCATTTTTAAATTCCAAATGCCTCAAGGACCTAGGCACCGTTTTACCTTCATCATCTTTTTTGCCACCCTCCTCAATGTAAGCAAAGCATTCATCCGGAAGATTATTGATGTATTCCGTGGTCCACTCCGCATCAAACCGCGAATCTTTATGTTGGCTAACCCACGCTTGAGCCTTCTCCATCGTCCAACCTTTCGCAATCTCAAACATGTAATTCTGAATCACTGTGGAGCCGCTAGGATCGCTCTTCAGTTTGCCAATAATCGCGTGAATGCCCTGGTCAGCACTGAGAACTATCGTTCTGAAACTGCCATCAACAAATAGGCCCGGGTCCCGGACACGTATCCGTACATAATTCTCCGTAACCTCAGGGTCCTTATGAGATACCTTTGGGAAATAGAAGGACTTAGAACGGAAATCCTTGAAGATTTGACTATCCATTAATTCTTTGGATTGCTTCTCATCTATAGACTCAATTTCAAGAAGAGGAAACAGAGCCGCTCTGCGAACGATTTGGTCTAATGCCATTCCACAGAATGGTGAAGGACATCTGCCTTCAGGGATTCCAGCGGCCACGTGGCCAAACATGAAATTCTGCTGCACAAAATCATAAGGCTCGTCAACAAACTTGCCAGGAGTGAAGACATCTTCGCAGAAGTAAGCAACGCTGACATCTTTAAGTTTCCCTGATCTGATGCCATCAACAAAAGCCTTTTCACATTTAGCCTTGAAAAAGTGAGCATCACCTAAAACGCCATTGATCTTATCACAGAACCTCACATTACTGATTTTGCCTCGAATATCCTTCGGATCTGTAACAAAAACCGTGTCAATATGGTCCAATGCAACGAGCCAGGACCCTTCCAACGTCCAAGTAGCAGCCTTCAATTCTTCTGCGGAACGATAGCCTTTTCCATCAGCAAAAGGCAAAATAGCCTCTCGCGTCAGAACAACATCTTTAACGATTAACTCTGCATCTGTTTCCTCAATTTTCTTCGCATCAAACTCAGCTTTGCTTATTCGAATCGTTCTCATCCTTTTTCCTCCGTAACCGTGAAATAAACCTGGCCAAGAGGCTCATATCGCCCTGAGAAACCGCTCCTGGACCCTGCTGAAACGGCTGCTGCTCAGCCTTCTTAACACCCAAAACAACCTGACCTGCACTATTTGGCAAAGGCAGAAGCCCTTGTTCAGCACGAATCTCATCAACCGTCATCCACGAGGTTTTGAAATTCCGAGCTTGGGCCAATTGCAACTGTATAGCAGCTTTCTGGCTCTCAGTTAACTCTAGGGCGCTATTCCAAACAATACGATAATCCTTAACCTTCGTCTGAATCTGGCCACACTCAATAAGCAAGTCAATTAACTGGCGGATCCCAGGCTCATAGCGACCTTGTGCATCGCTTACGATTTTGCTGTAATCAAGCTGATTCGTTTCGCTTCCTGTTACAGCGCCTGCCTGAACTCCGCGAAGAATAGGAGCTGGCACACCAGAGCCCGTGCTTAGACTTTCAACAATAATGTTGTTGTAAGGTTCTGGGTTAAGCGCCTTGCCAGCAACACCCTTAAACTCAATGTCAGTTGTATCATTGCTCAAAAAGTATGTTTTCGCCTTCAAATCCTTGAATTGTTGGCTAGCCTCAAAATTATCAAGGTCTTTCTTTGTTGCACCTTTAATTTTTACATGCGGAAAACCAGAACCGTAACGGAAAATTGTCTGCCCTAAGCCCCAACGTATATTACGGCTAGCAGTCACATCATCGTACAAACACTCTAAAATAGAAAGGCCCTTGTAGTTATGATCCAGAAGTCTAGTAGCAAAATGAATAGCACGGCTAAAATGTACTTTCCGCTGCCCTCCACTACCTTTTTCGTTCAATGTATACAAGACAGGGAGACCATACCTGCTGCTTTTCTTGTCCTTATCCTCGTCACTACTTTGAACAGTGAAATGTAAATCACCTGCATAGGCGAAAAGCTCGCGGATTTCTTTCGGAGCCTTAACTGGCTGGCTTAGGTCCTCGCCATAATCCACGAAAGTCATGGCAATTATAGCCCAACCGAAACCACGTTCAAACGCAGCCATCTGAGAGAAAATACTCTTTGCATTAAGTTGTGCAAGGACCCGCTGCACTTCCCTATCAAAACCTGGATCAGGCTTCTCCGCGACTTCCTCTACTTTAAACCACTTGTCAAAGACATCATGAGCAACTTGAAAAACCAATCTATTGGCCACTGGCTCACGTTTTATCGCAAAAAGCAAATCTTGGAGATCAATCTGTTGCCCGAAATCAGCCATAGCACTTGTGGCGCCGGCTCCTCTAACGCCGAAAGTGTCAGCTACATCTTTACGGCTAGATTGGCGCTTTACTGCTTTTTTGGCAGACATAACAATAATCAAACAAAAATTAGGCATAAACTATGAAAAAGGACTTGTTAACAGTTTAAATAATTGTTCAAAGTGCTAATAACACATAAAAACAATAAAAGTATTTAATAAATTGTGAATTTGCGAATTACAACCCAAATGTTCGAAATTTTGAAGCTAAGACTCCAAGGAAATTCAGCCTATAGAATCGCCAGAAAACTAAACATGGATCCGCCAACAGTCTACAGAGGATTAAACTTTGCTGAAAAAAACTTTGCCACAGTAGAAAAAATGTTGATAGAACTAAAAGCTTCAGGCTGGCCAATGAAACTGCCAGAAGTAGAAGAACAAATTCGCAATAGGACCTCACACAAGAAAAAAACCGTAACAGAAACCGAGATCGCTATCAAAATGGGATAGAAGGAGGTGAAAAAGGCATCATGCCAAGATTGTTATTCAATTTAGCAAAAGGATTCCTTTACGGCTCTGCTGTAGGATTATTCTTTGCGTTGGCAATTTTTCTCGTTGCTACCTCAGTTGTAGGACTGGGATTCCTCACAGTATCTCCTATCCTTTTAGGAGGACTGATATTTGCTAACGGCATAATGTCAGGTGTCAGCTATGAATACGGGCTATGGCTGAAACTACAAAAAGATGCGGGATTGCTCTTCCGTCTTTCTCTCGGATTCCTTCAGGGTGTAACAGTAGGCTTGTATTTTGGCACAGCAATCTTTCTGGTCGCTACCGCCGTTGCAGGGTTTGGCTTCTTGATAGGAGTAACGCCTCTATTGCTTGGAGGATTAATATTTGCAGTGATGATATTAGCGCATGTCGGCAAAGAATACGATTCCTGGTTGGATGAAGAAGCTAAGAGAGAAACAGAATCAACCCCAAAATAGACAGCTTAGAATGGTATTTTCCATTCAGCTGCCGAACTCCTCTTTTTCTACCTTTACTTTAATTGTCTTTTCCGTTTCTGTCTTAATTCAGCTTTCTTTGATTTTCCAAGGTTGACTATTTTCACCGCATCCCTCTGCCCTCGTTCATCTGGCGGAGTCACAAGATAAGCTTCATCTTCCTTTAACCCATCTGAGACTTTGACTTTCATATTGGCATTCTCCTTCACAACATTCACCTTCTTAGCTAGACAGATGTTATTGTGTTCTTTCTTCTTTCGTTCCATTTCCTCAGCAGTAGATTCGCAACATACTACTTCTAGGCATTTTGGGCATTTATACACGAAAAGAGTCAATCTTTCACCTCTCCAACACTTGGCGTCTCTGATATTTCTTCTTTTGTGTTGCCCCAAGCCTTCCGCCCGAAACGTGTCAAAGCCCACTGCATGCCACGCTTCTCAGCAACACGTTCGCCGATCAGCTCTAGTTTACGATTCATTCTACGAAGCATAAAGCGAATATGCCAAGGCTGATAATGCCTCGTATGAAATTGCTTATTTAAGGCTGCAGCAATGTCCTTCGGAAGCACACCATCATCTCCGGCGCCATACAATACTTCCAAAACAAAAATATCAATCTCATTCGTGCAAACAACCTCATGCACGTAGTTTTGATCAAAAACAAGGTAGCCAGCCAAATCTAAACCCTTAGTAATATACCGTAGAGTGCGGCGGAGATCATCTATTTTCCCTTCTATACGGCGAAAAGTCTTTTGTAAATTCTTGTAAGTACCCTCTTTCTCCCAGGGAGCACGATATTTTTTCACCTTTTTCTCAGACTTTTGAATGGTCTCGGTTGCTTCCATCATTGTTTGATTTCGCCTTTTTGATTTTGACAATGTTGACGATGACGGTTTGTGAAGTGGTTAACGTAGATGTCTTGTAGTGTATTTAGTATACTTAGTGTAAAAAGTAGAAACGTGACTCTTTCAACAAAACAAGACAGAAAACGCCTTGCTCCAGCAACATACGAAACATGTTTCGTAATGATAAAAGGTTCTACTTTACTACGTATATTATGGACCTTCCTATATACGTAGTATGCGGAGGACCTAGTCAAGAAGCAGCCTCCTACGCTCCAGCAACCTAGCCCGACGCCTACGCCGATCACGACCCTTCATTTCTCTCGAACCTCCATTTTGTCGAGTGTGTAAATCAGCCTGTTTTTGAAAAACCTCTTTTGCCTTTGTGCATAGTCCCTTGCCGCTTTTTCAGCAGTTTCCGCAAACACAACTATGCCAATTTCCAAATCGTGCTGCCCACAATAAACCCAAACCTTCAAGAGATAGCCTCCTTTCTCGCTAGTCTTCGGGCAAGTTTACGATACAACTCTTCTTCGAATGCCTGCTCCCAAGGCTCCAGACTAGGACCGATCGGTCCTATACCAGAATTGCCCTGCCGACGTGCAGACACCAAAATCTTATACAACGCTGGAAAATCATCAGGCCTTATCCTGATAGCCTTCTCAGTCATTCATTGCCACCTCGAAAAATAAAAAAAAGAGGGAGTGCGGGAATTACTCGGGAGATATCTCCAGACTGCCTACGTTCCGCCAAACTGAGGAATGAGTCTAAGATCATCTCTCGCTAGCTGGTCTATTCGATAGCCTCCAATTCGTTCCAATGTCACCAGTCTTGTTACCATTGTGTTCGGTTCATTGAGAACTGTGACTCTTCCTTGGACAGCACCAACTTTTGGATCAACAAAATATGCAGTAAGTTTTTCAATAATGTCACGTTGTGGATAATAATCTGCGTCAAAGCAAAAAACAATCTCTCCTCTTGCATGTTTCAGCCCTTCATTCAATACTATCGATTTTCCTTTCCCGCCTTCCCCCTTCATTCGATGGACTACTTTTATCCGTTCACACTTTCTGGCAAAGCTTTCAGCAATTTCGCCTGTTTGATCAGCAGAGGCATCGTCTATTACAATAATTTCAAGTTTCTTTCTGGGATACGTTAATTCAATTGTTCTTTGAAGGATTCTTCCAATCACTTTTTCTTCATTGTGTGCAGGGATTAGAATTGAAACGGTTGGTTGATAACTTCCATTTGGAATAAAACGGGGTTGCCCACCTCGATAGTATAATGCGGTTAAAGTAAAAATATAGTGACGGATAAGATAGGCTGACATAAAAGCGATTAAGAGGACTATAATGAGATTTAGTATCCACACCATTTATAGATCCTCAACGCTCTTTTTTCTATGCTTTATCACGCCTAAAGATGATAACGCTAACGACCAAATGGGAACAATCCACAGAAAATCGATAACATGGCTTAAAAAGAAATCAATTCCATAGAAATCAGCTCCTAGGACCAAACTGAAAGACAGCCTAATAAGACTCCATAAAACGCCTACACCGTTTCCTAATACAAGCCAAACTATCTTACGCCATAACGACCCATTGAGAGGAAAAGTAAGAAGAAGAAAAAGCAAGTTGAAAATTACTAAAGAAATCAGTGCGGACCCGTTTAAAAAATATTGTAGCACAAATATCAAAACGAGAACTATGACAACTCCAATCACTACATGCAAATATTGAGGGTTCTCTTTGTGAGGCATGGAACCATAAAACTGCGAGGGCATAGGGAACATCCTTAAACCGATTCTAAATCGGAATTAATTAGTTATGTTCTATGCATTATTTTAAATTTTCGGAAAAACGAATGTTTAATTTGTAAAGTTGGAATAAAATGGGCGTATCAAACAATTTTCTTATGAACGCGCTAATTTAGAGTTTATACCCTATTTTTCGA
>Ga0315296_10004933_pt1 | contig 10788 bp, 8 predicted proteins | sample YL17G14_18_MG_FD_203921 | JGI IMG/M metagenome (GOLD analysis project Ga0315296, IMG submission 203921) | Sediment microbial communities from Yellowstone Lake, YNP, Wyoming, USA - YL17G14_18 | ecosystem: Environmental > Aquatic > Freshwater > Lake > Sediment | place: USA: Wyoming | collected...
ACTTCATAACGTTAGGCAAATTCGAGCATACAGGCTCCAGAGATGTAGATCTTGTTCTTTCCCTGGAACTGATGAAAACATATGCGAGAATCGAACGATTAATGGTCGAAAAACTAGGATACACAAAAACTGGACCTTTTGAATTTTCAAGGACTGAAAAAGAAATCACCTACGAAATTCATTTCCTATGCGAACCAGAACATGTTTCTGAAGACGTATCGACCTACAGAATACAAGAGGGTTTGTCCCCAGTCGTAGTCAAAGGGTGCTCGATTGCCTTTGAAGATAACTTCACCCAAGGACTTGACAAGACAGAAATTTTAGTCTCTGGTCCAATTGCATCAATCGTACTGAAAGCCCACGCCTTTGACAATGATGGCAACAGGATCAAAGATCCCTACGATATCTACTCTATCCTTGTTTCAGTCCCAAAGATTGAGCAACTTCTGTCATCTTGGGCATCCAGAAATGCCTTCGTAGCCGAGTCCATAGAATTATTGCAAACTTCATTTGCGTCTGAAATTTCTGCAGGACCGACGAGCGCGGCAGAGTATCTTATTGCCGCTCCGTCTGAAAGGGGCGCATACGCAGCATTGGTCTTCACCTCAGTAAATAGTATTTTGAAGAAGATTGTCTCAGGCAAACGTTGAGGTGACAACCGATATTCAAATTCGATATCTGTTCACGTATCTCGTCAAGAAAAAAGAGGGAGTTGCGGGAGATTTCGCCACTTGGTGTGAGGTTCAAATCCTACCACGCCCGCATACAAAAAGGCTCAGCTCTTGTGTTTGCCTTGGTCAATAGTGTACCGTCACAGTAGCGGAATAGCGTTCGCAAGCAAACTGATGGATAAAGTGGCGGATGGGTTCCGTTGTTTCTAGTCTAGTCCGAGCTCCTTTGCTGTGCGTTTGCCAAGTTCGGGATCAGCCTTTTTGAGGCTTGCCAACATACGCTGTTGAATTGGCTTGCTTGCTTTTCCAAGAGAGTCAGCTATATTATCAACTAAGTGGTCCTGATCCATTTTGCCTAGTGATCGGTAGCGTTCGCCTGCCTGCTGGAAGTCGTTGGTCAAACTGATCTTCTGGCGCACCACTTTCCCCTTGATATTGCTATCTTCAGTTGGCGTGGCTGGTGCCTCGCATGGGATTCCATCCGCCAAGGTGTTGGGCTCGTAGTTGACTGTTCCGCCACCATAAGGCGCGTACTGCATGGCGCCATCGCGCTGGTTGTTGTTGACGGGAACCTGCGGCCGATTGGTTGGAAGTTGCAAGTAGTTGGGGCCAAGTCGATGCCGCTGAGTATCTGCGTACGAGAAGATCCTGCCCTGCAGAAGCTTGTCAGCGGAGAACTCGATTCCAGGAATTATTGAAGCTGGACAAAAAGCGGCCTGCTCGACCTCAGCAAAGTAGTTTTCTGGATTGCGGTTCAACACCATCTTTCCCACTGGCATAAGGGGGAACTTGTTCTCCGGCCAAGTCTTCGTGGCATCCAGCGGGTCGAAGCCCTGCTTCAACTCATCAGCAACTTCCATAATTTGAACAAATAGTTCATATTCTACCATCTTGCCAGAGGCTATGGCTTCATACAAGTCTCGGGTGGCGATGTCTGGGTCTTCTCCCGCAAGGCGAGTAGCTTCGTGGCGGTCTATCGTTTCGACTCCTGCCTTCGGCTTCCAGTGATACTTTACATATACTGCCTTGCCTTCCGCGTTCACCCATTTGTAAGTGTTGACGCCGAAACCTTCCATTTTCCTGTAGCTCTTAACTGTTCCCCTGTCGGAAAAGAGCCAAGTAATCATGTGAGTCGATTCGGGAGTCAACGAGATAAAATCCCAAAAACGACTGTTTGCCGACGAACTTGTTGGAATGTTTGTGTCAGGAGCAGGCTTGAAGGCATGGACCATATCAGGGAATTTGATGGCATCACGAATAAAGAAGACTGGAAGATTATTCCCAACCAGATCGTAATTCCCATCTTCGGTGTAGAATTTAACGGCAAAACCCCTGGGATCGCGTGCCGTATCTGCAGATCCTCTTGCACCAACAACTGTAGAGAAACGCACAAAAACAGGCGTCTTCTTCTTCGGGTCTTGAAGGAATTTCGCGCAAGTATACTTTGCCATGCTCTTGAAAACTTGAAAGTAGCCATGAGCTCCAGCACCTTTTGCGTGAACCACGCGTTCAGGAATGCGCTCACGGTCAAAGTGTGCGAGCTTCTCGATCAAATGCACATCTTGCAGCAGCACGGGTCCTCGTTCGCCGACGGTGAGTGAATTCTGGTTGTCGGAGACGGGGACTCCCTGATTTGTTGTGAGGTGTTTTTTATTCATAACCTGCCATGTCTCCTTCTCGGTACACCAAGTTCTTGGTCCCAAGATTTATTTAAGAATTGTTATTATCTGATAGCCTGTATGAAAGACGTTCAGAAATCCGACGTTGCGACAATCGAGGTTCTTCGCAAGAAAGGATACAAGGCTACTCCACAGAGGATAGCGATTTGTCGATTTGCACTTCATAGTAGAGATCATCCGACCGCGCGGAGAATCTACAACGAAGTTAAGAAGGTGCATCCAACAGTCAGTCTTGCAACAGTCTACAAGACCCTTCAGGTCCTCGAAGAATTGGATCTGATCCAAGAATTGAACTTTTCTAAAGGCCAGGCAAGATTCGATTCCTACATGAAACCCCATATAAACTTGTTTTGCCTACAATGCGGCAACATTAAGGATTTAGACGATCTTACGACAAGGGAAATAGTTGAGAGGGTTGCCACCACAACAAAATTCACCGCGACAGGACAACGTCTGGATGTATATGGCATTTGCCAAAAGTGCGGCGGCACTAAAATCGTCGCCTCATCTGTTGCCAAGAAACATACTTTGAAATAAGCAAACGAACACGCACTCTGAAGCAGATGACTTAGAGTAGGGATTTTGAAGAGAGCTCTTAAGATTTTTGGGTAGGCATGAGTCTGAATTGTTCGAAGTGGAAGAGTGAGTGTCACTGAAAAAAGAGGATTGGCGGGAGAGATTTCCATGGTCTGTTCAAGGTTCCGCTGTATCTGGTCGTCCCGATTCTGGGGGCCTTAAGTTGTATTTTTTTGTTGTATTTCTTGAGCAACAACGTTAAAATCGCTTCAGCCATATGGTTTGGCGTCGGCTTGCTGGTATTCTCTGTTTTGGCTATGAAAACCAGAAGAAGCTCTACCAAGAAGCAACACGCGGCGACGGGAAACCACTCTGACTGACGCTAGAGTGCTGTCCATCCTCCGTCGACGAAGATTGTCTGTCCTGTAACGTAGTTTGATGCTGGCGATGCTAAGTAGAGGAGCACCGTTTTGAGATCTGAAGGTTCTCCCGTTCTTCCAAGTGGTGTTCTCGAGAGTATGTGTTTGAGTGCGTCTTCGTCTTTGAAGACTTGTTCTGTCATTTCGCTCGGGAAAAATCCTGGTGCAATTGCATTGACATTGATCTTATATTGCGCCCATTCAATGGCAAAGGCCCTCGTGAGGTTTATCACTGCACCTTTAGACGCATAGTACGGCGCAGCATGGAAAACGTCGCCAACCGCTCCGTATATAGAGGCTATGTTCACTATTTTGCCATAGTTTTTCTTAATCATTTCTCGGGCAGCTGTTCGTGCACACAAAAAGACGCCTGTTAGATTGACGTCTATGACTTTTTTCCATTCTTCCACGCTCATGTCCACCGAGGGACTCAAGGATGCGGTTCCTGCGTTGTTTACTAGAATTTCCAATGATCCAAACTGTTCGACAGCGGCCTGAACCATTCTCAGCACATCGGATTCCTGACTCACATCTGTCTTGACTGGAATCGCTTTGACACCATATTTTCTTGCCAAGTCATCGGCGAGTTTTTCCAGACGTTCAATTCTTCTTGCTGCTAGAACGACGTTTGCCCTACATTCAGCAAGGGCTTCTGCAAACGTCATTCCTAAACCGCTGCTTGCGCCTGTAACAATTGCGGTCTGGCCTCGGATATTGAAGCATGCTCCGGTCTCTGTTTTTTCCATTCTGTTCACAAAGACTCCCTTTTCCAATTCTATTAGAAAAGTCTTCCGCTACCGGCATATCTCACACGCTAGTTCAGCATGAGCTACGCCTCTCGCAGAATTGCACTCAACGCAACTGCTTGATTGTGTCCGCGTCGTTTTCACTCTTCAGCTGAGGATTCGGGTGGTTCTATTCTCACTTTTATTTCTATCACTTCATCGAACTCTTTCTTCACCTGTTCCTCTACTTGTGTGGCTATCTGATCGGCTTCTCTGACTGACATATCGCCATCAACGACGATATGCATGTCACCCACCAAGTGTGGGCCAAGCTTTCGCATACGAATGTCGTGCACTCCTCTAACATGCTTCACGCTTTTCGCGATGTTCTCTATGTCCGATAGGATGTCTGAGCATTGGCATGCGTCCATCAGAACTAACGAAGATTCCTTTACGACTGAATAGGCAACAGCGAAGACGAAGAAGGCAATTATTACTCCAGCAATGGAATCTGTTGCTCTGATGCCCAGATATTTGCTTAATGCTATGCCAAAAAAGGCTGTCACAGAGGTGAGCACGTCTTTAGTAGAGTTGAGTGCATCTGCCTTGAGCGCCAAGGAATTGTATCTTCTCGCAGTGCGGACTTTGAAGAACAGTATTGTTCCTGCTATGGCAGCTGCCGTCAGTGCCGTTGCCATAGCTATCTCTGCATTGACTATCTCTCTAGGGTGAAGCAACGATTGATAAGACTCATAAAGAATCAGTCCACCAGAAATACTCAGAACGAAAGCGGCAATAATGCTGCTGAGATTTTCAACTCTATAATAGCCAAAGTGGAATTTGCCATCGGGCGCTTTTCCTGATAAACGTAAACCAATCCAAACGATCAAAGAAACAACGGCATCACCAAAGGATTGGACACCATCGGCGATTAAAGCAAGACTTGAAGAGAATACTCCAATAGAAACTTCCACTATTCCGACCAGTACCAGAATCGCAAAAGATTTTTCTGCAACTGCTCCACCCTTTGCAAGTTTGCTTGACCGCAATCTGTTGGTCACTTCTCAATAGTCAACTTCAATACTGATTATATGAGCACCTATTTCAACTATCTGCGCGCACGGCGAGACAGTTCTAAGGGTATCGTGGAATAGAACGCGGCTCGCTGAATTCTTCATGGTAAAGAAAAAAGGAGTTTTGCAGGTGAAATCCTCCGGTGGTGGGAGGTGCAAATCTTACGCCGCCCGCTGGTCTTCACTGTCTGGGCTGACACTTGAGGCAGAGGAATACTTGGCCTCCTCCGATGCTCAGTTGCTCTATGAGAGTCCCACATACGGGGCAGTTCTGGTTTTTCATGTTTGGACCCATCGCTGGAGTGTAGCCACCTTGCTTCTTGTACAGATCGAAGAACTGGTTTTTTCCATTCAGTCGGATTCTCTCTCGGAGCACGAGCTTAATGGCGTCGTAAAGGGCTTTTCGCTCATCCAAGTTCAGTTCTGAAGCTTTTCTTTTTGGGTGAAGCTTAGCCCTGTATATGATGTCTTGAAAAGCGCTATTGCTCAATCCCACTGCGACAGCGTCTTTTCCTACGAGTACTGACTTGAGTGCTCTGCTGTTGTTCGCCAATAGCTTTGAAAAGCGTTCGAAAGTGAACTCTTTATCTATGGGTGAGAGTATCTCGGAGTTAAAATCTCGTTTGAATACGTATGAATTCACTAAATCATTATCCTTCAACACGTAGATTCCTCCCATGCTGGTAAGTCTCACCGTCAACGCTGTGTTGCCACAAAAATCAATCTTAAAATGGAACTTTTCTGGGCTAGTCTTTTCATCTGAATAATAGAAAATTTCGCCGCCGTACTCAGGGCAGAGAATGATGTTCACTTCTTCGTTGAGCTTCACGCGAATAGCGTTACCTCTAGAAATGACAGACTCAACTTCTCTATTGACAAGCTGATCAAAAGCTTTTATGTCCTTGTTAATGAACCCTATTTTCTGCAATCTTTCATAATCTTGCAGATGATATGTCTTCACACGTTTGCCTCGAAGCTCTTTGTTCATCTGTTCTGCAAGTATCTTCGCTTCTGGAAGTTCAATACTCATCTTACAACCTCGCCGACGCTTTGTTTCAGTTAAGTGCCTATCCTTAAATCGTTTATCCAATTAGTCGTCAAGCGCGCATGCTTAGAAGCCTACCCCTCCTTCGACACAGGTTCACAAGTACACTCCCTTGATTCATCATAAGTCCTCACAACCGCGAGCACAGACGGTTAGACTTATAAATCATACCTTCAAGAAGGTAGCATTCGCGAGGTACCTAGAATGTCGGAACAAGAAGCTTTCAACAACCTCTGGCTCTTGATATCCGGAGTTCTAGTATTCATCATGACAATTTCTGTGGGCCTCTTAGAAATAGGCGAACTTGGCGAAGAACACAAGAACAGTCTCCTAAAAACCATGATGATAGTATGTTCTGCATTCTTCTTCATGTCTTTTATGGGGTTCAACACGGCGTTTGCCCCGACCATGAATGGCCTGATTGGCAACCCCGTATACAACGGCCCCTTCTTGGGAGGGTTCGGCTCCGACGCGCATGGAGTATTTAGTGGTGTTTGGTGGTCAATGGCTTCTAACTATTTCAACACGGGCATAACCCTACCCACCTACTTCTTCTTTGAGGTTGCCTTCGCCTCCGTCACCCTCGCTCTGGTCGGCGTTGTAGCGTTAAGAAAACTGAAGCTGGAAGCATTCTTCCTGTACTCAATCGTCTATTTCATCATCTTGTGGAGTCTGCCTGCGGCATGGATATGGAACCCAACTGGTTGGCTTTATAACATTGGGGTCAGAGACTTTGCTGGAGGACTCGTAGTTCATGGAGCGGCTGGCGCAGCAGGATTCGCAATAGTTCTGCAAATATGGAGAGAAGAGAAGAAGAAGGGGTTCAAAGAGAGCCCTCAAGTCCGATTGAATCCGAACCCCGGATGGCTCACACTCTCTATCCTTTTGCTCTGGCTGGGCTGGTTCGGTTTCAACCCTGGAAGCACGTTGGCTCTGAACCTTGAAGCCGAAATAGTTGTCTTAACAACATTTCTAGCCGCCTCTTCTGCCTTCTTGTCAACAATGTTCTTCAGATACCTCAGGGTGAAAGAAAACCCAGGCCTAATCTATGCGGCGAACGGCATACTCATGGGCCTAATCGTTATTACGCCTCTCGCCGGTTTCGTGAGTCCCGCAAGCGCCGTTGTTTTAGGACTCATTGCTGGTCCTCTGTTTCTTCTCTGTGAAAAATGGTTTTCTAAGTTCAAATGGTTCACTGATCCAGTGGGTTTGTTCGCAGGGCACATGTCGGGAGGGTTATTTGGACTCTTAATGATAGCATTCTTCACGCAAGAACCTTTTGCTACTCAGGCTGGGAGTCCCAACCTGCCTAATGGTCTACTGTTTGGAGGAGGATACCTCGCGCTTCAGCAACTGGGCGTGCAACTCCTCGGAGCTGCAGCAGTAATGGTCACCGTCTTTGTACTTTCCTTCATTACGATGTGGGTCATTAACTTGGTCCTTCATGGAACGACAACAGACTACAAGAAAGAACAAATAACTGCATGAGCGAGCTGCCCTGTCATTAGTGAAGTGTTAGACTTAGCTTTTCAACCGCGACGAATTGACCTGACTTTCTTGACAAATCTTTCGTCATTATGGTTGGCATGTGGCCCGTTCTCGCATACTACGACGAAACACCAAGTCTTATATCAGATTTATGTCCGTGCGTTAGGTCACAAACAAAGGGATTCTTTCATCTGCCTACTCTTTTGTCAGTGCCTTCGTTACAACAAGCAGCAGGTTCTGAGCGACGAGGTTCGCGATCAACGGAGGAAGGACGTCTGGACCAAAAACTGAGAGGCCAAGAACCAAAGAGAGAGCCGCATTCTTGACAGTCGTCGCGAGTTCGATTGATATTGCTTTCTGATATCCGAATTTAATGGTTAGAAAATGGGTCATTACGAATGCAGAAGCAAGCAGTGCAAGCATGAAAGCGTTCAGCACCACAAATCCCTGCAGATTGTTCAACGTATACTGAGCTCCTGGCGCGATAGACCCCCAAACCAAGAGAACCAATATGCCCAGCTCAACTCGTGAACTGTAGCTGCTCATTTTGCTCCAATTGACGTGAACGAATTTTCTCAGCAAAAAGGAGACTGCCATCGGAATCAAAACTATCTCTGCCAGATTCACCATCATACCGAAAACGTCAACGCTGACGGCCGTTCCAACAGCAATCAACATCGTAACCGGTACAGTGACAATGGAAAACAAGTTCGCAACTGTGCTCACCACCACGGCCAGGGCGACATCTCCTCTGAACACCTTTGCCCAGAACGTAGTTGCGATCGCAGAGGGACAACAGAAAGCGAGCACGATTCCCGCGTAGACTATTGGTGAGAAGAAAACCTTCCCAACAAGCGATAGAGATGGCATCAACACAAATACCGTGAACATAGCGATTCCTATTACACGGTAATTGCTCATCGAAGCTGCGATCTCCTTCGGTTCAATGTTCAACGTGAGAGAAAACATCAGGAGCATTAGCAAAGGAGTCAGGTATGGTTTCCAAAGCAATCCGACTTGTGGAAGCACGAAACCAAGGATTATGCTTAGAACGATGACTAGTAACGTGGAATATTTGCCTATGAGTATACTCATACGTCGAGTCTTCCAAATCTGCGAACTATTTCAATCGTGATGCCGATTCTTCCACAAAGTAATACCAGTCAGTATAAACCTCTTTTGGGGAAAAACAAACCAAAAGTGACCTACTCCCCTCCTAGGTTTCGATGTATCATGGATATTTGGATCCAAATATGCAATCTGGAAACTAGGCGACGAAGACAACTCTCTAAATATATCTGAAAATATACATACGGATAACAACGCGAAAGGAATGGAACGAAGTCCCATGAATCGGAGAATAACCAACAAATATCATCTGGAACTCATTTCCGAAGTGAGAACCCATGCGACGCAATTGTCGCCATCTCAAAAGGAGAAACTCGAAAACTACATCGGAACCAGCAAGGTCTGCTATGCGATAGGCGCCGAAACAGAAAGACGAATCATAAAAGAATGGGTCAAGAAGCATCCAGATCTTGCAGCATCCGAATACATTGAATTGTTGAATTCCTTATGTCAAGGTGAATCGATCAACGAGGTTTCAATCGCTGGCGAATTGCTTGAATCATTGCCAAGACTCAGGAAAAACATCGAGCCGAAATACCTGGGCATGTGGCTGAATAGAGTGCAAGGTTGGGCTGAAGTTGATTCGTTGTGTCAATCCAAATTCACTGCAATTGAAGTTCTGGAGAACTGGAAAGAATGGAAGAGGCTCCTGACCAAGCTGGCTTCAGACAACAATGTTCACAAAAAACGTGCCAGTTTGGTTCTCCTCACTAAACCAGCAAGAGATTCAAACGACCCAAGACTAGCGGACTTGGCTTTCATGAACATCGACAAACTCAAGGCGGAACGGAACATTCTGATCACAAAAGCGATTTCCTGGCTCCTCAGAGATTTGATCAGACACAACAGACAGCGCGTAGAGAGATACTTAAGAGAAAACGAAGAAACACTTCCAAAAATCGCAGTTCGAGAAACCAGAACAAAACTGCTTACGGGGAGAAAAACTCCAGTGCGCAGCAATGGACACGAATCACGAAGACGAGAGGGAACTTAACCGTGACCAAAGACTCGCCAACAGTCAGCCTTGAGAGACTCACTAGGTTCTATCTGCAGAATCACTATCTCGCAGAAAAAGCAGACAAATCCGACATTGTCAAGGTGGTTGGCAGAGTCTGCGGACTCCACTCGCAACTTCCAATGACGCCGTACTACTCGCTTCTAAACAGGATCAAGGACTTTGAGCCGGAGATGCTGGATCGCTTGCTGTACAAGGACAAAAGCCTAGTAAAGACCTGGTTTATGCGAGGCACGCTTCACACGATTCCATCTCAAGACTTCCCAACATACCATAATGCCTTGAGGAGAATGTGGTTTGAACATCATGGAAAATACATGAATGAGCCCGATTGGCCTTCTCGTGTGGACCTGGAAAAGAAGCTTTATCCAACGATCAAGAAGGCTCTAGCAAACAAACCTTTACGCAGGAAGGAACTCTCCGATAGAGTGCGTATGTTACTGGCTAATGAATCTCAGCCATACGAAAGACTTTTCTCAGCATGGGGCGGCATTCTAAAAGAAACAAGTTATCTGGGGCTGACGGTTCACGCGGAACCAAGCGGAAGAGAATCATGTTTTGCCAGGATAGACAGGTGGTTGCCAAACGCCAATACCGGCGGCATTGAAGAAGCAAAAGCTCGACAGCAGCTGCTCATGAAATATCTGCGTGGTTATGGTCCTGCCTCCGCTCAGGATTTTGCTTGTTGGAGTGGTATGTTGACTAGCGAGGCACGGAAGACCATAGAAGATTGCAGAGAATTGGTGGAGATCAAACTGGAGGGTTCCAACACAGAACTCTGGATGCCGCAAGAAAACTATAAAAACATTGAAAGAATCGACCCAGACGCTCCGGTGCCACCGAGATTGTTGCCAAAATACGATTCTTACTTGATGGGCCTCAAGAACCGCTCACGAATAATTCGCGATGAACTGTTGCAGAAGGTTTACCGCCCGGTAGTTGGCGAAGTTGCCGCTACAGTACTGATCAATGGACGTATAGTTGGGACATGGACAAGTAAGAAGACAAAGAGAATCTTGAAGATAGTTG
>Ga0315296_10004934_pt1 | contig 10785 bp, 10 predicted proteins | sample YL17G14_18_MG_FD_203921 | JGI IMG/M metagenome (GOLD analysis project Ga0315296, IMG submission 203921) | Sediment microbial communities from Yellowstone Lake, YNP, Wyoming, USA - YL17G14_18 | ecosystem: Environmental > Aquatic > Freshwater > Lake > Sediment | place: USA: Wyoming | collected...
GTCGCCCTCGACGCCGCGCAGCGCGGCATCGAGGTGCACCGTATAAGCGCGCGCAGGCCACGGCTCCGTCGCGGCTGGCGTGGAGTCGCAGAATGGTTCATAAACTTCCCCGGCAGCGCCGTTAGCCTCGCCTGCCAGTTCCGCCGCCTGCGAATCGATATCGTCCACGCCAACGAGTTCATCGAATTGCAGGCGGGCATAGCCGCTCGCCTCGCCAGGCTCCCTTGCATCTATCACGTCCGCTGGCCATTGGGCACCTCGATAGTGGAGCGCCGCGTGGCGAGGCTGGTGATGGTGCTCAGCCGAGGCGCGGTATTCGTTTCCCGCGCCACTCGGGACCTCTTCCTTCAAGCAGCAGGTGGCACGGCCGGCAGGCCGACCTGGGTGATTGACGACCCCGGACCCGAAATCGTGCAAGCGCCTGCCGATGTCCGCGACGATGTCAGGCGCGAGTTCGGCCTGCCTGCCGACAGCCTGCTGGTCCTTCAAGTCTCAAAACTGATCCCGCACAAGGGCCAGGCGATCTTTCTGAAGGCAGCAGCCGCAGTGGCCCCCGTGATACCCGAGGCGCGATTTCTGGTCGTTGGCGGAGAAGTGCCAGGGCATGAAGCATACGCTCGGGAACTTGGTGCTGCCGCTTCGCAGGAACCGCTGCGGGCGAAAGCGACGTTGGCGGGGCAGAGAAGCGATGTCCCAAGGCTCATGGCAGCCGCGGACATCGTGGTGCACGCCCCTCCGGTACCCGACCCGTTTCCCGGGGTAGTACTTGAAGCCATGGCTTCCGGCAGGGCAGTAGTCGCCAGCAGAACAGGCGGCATACCAGAGCAGATTACTGATGCAGTTACGGGCATTCTGGTAAAGCCCGCCAGTGTGGATGAACTCGCGCACGCAATTCTTCGCCTCCTCGGCAATCCGGAACTGCGGGCTCGACTAGGCGCGGTCGCACAACAGGCATATCGGTCTCGCTTCGGCAGAGGCCAGCATGCCGCCGCCGTGAGTGAAATCTATCGGCGCGTTCTGGCGGGTGAACGGGGCAAGAAATACAGAGTAACCATCACTGAGATGATGCGCGTGGCCCTGGTTAGCAGCGACACGAGTTTCCAGAGCGGGTCTGCGCGCTGCTTGCTGCGGCTGGCCCTGGGTCTCAAGGATTTGGGCCACGAGCCCGTCCTTCTGGTGACGGACACATCGGCGATAACCCAGGAGGCCATACAGCGCGGGATCGAGGTGCACCCCACACACGCGCGCAGGCCACGGCTTCGTCGCGGCTGGCGCGGCGTTCTGGAATGGGCCGTGAATTTCCCTGGAAGCACCGCTGCACTCGCCGGGCAGTTGCGCCGCCTGCATGTCGGCATCGTTCACGCCAACGAGTTCATCGAGTTGCAGGCGGGATTGGCCGCCAGGTTAGCATGCCTCCCGTGCATCTATCATGTCCGCTGGCCATTGGGCACCTCGATAGTGGAGCGCTGCGTGGCGAGGCTGGTGATGGTGCTCAGCCGAGGCGCGGTATTCGTTTCTCGCGCCACTCGGGACCTCTTCCTTCAAGCAGCAGGTGGCACGGCCGGCAGGCCGACCTGGGTGATTGACGACCCCGGCCCTGAAATCGCGCAGGCGCCTGCCGATGTCCGCGACGATGTCAGGCGCGAGTTCGCCTTTGCTGCCGACAGCCTTGTGGTGCTAAACGTCTCAAAACTGATCCCGCACAAGGGCCAGGCGATCTTTCTGAAGGCAGCAGCCGCAGTGGCGCCCGTGATACCCGAGGCGCGATTTCTGGTAGTTGGCGGAGAAGTGCCAGGGCATGAAGCATACGCTCGGGAACTTGGTGCTGCCGCTTCGCAGGAACCGCTGCGGGCGAAAGCGACGTTGGCGGGGCAGAGAAGCGATGTCCCAAGGCTCATGGCAGCCGCGGACATCGTGGTGCATGCGCCCACAATACCCGAATCCTTCCCGGGCGTAATACTCGAGGCGATGGCTGCGGGCAGGCCGATAATCGCAAGTGACATCGGCGGCATACCGGAGCAGATTGAGAACGGAATCACAGGCGTGCTAGTGGAAGCGAACAACGTGGGCGCCCTTGCTCGGGCAATGCTGCAACTGCTTGGTGACGCAGGGCTGCGGGCGCGACTTGGTGCAACGGCAGAAGACGCATATCGCCTGCGCTTTGGCGCTGGACAGCACGCCCGGGCAGTGGCCGAGGCCTACGAGCAGTTGCTGCAGGCCTCAGGGCGTGCTGGTTGATCGGCTTCTGCTGGCCTTACGGGCTGTCCGCTACCCGCGACTCGAGCCGCGCGTCATCTTGATAGCGCGCACCACCAGATCCCCTGTGAGAAGGGAAGGCCACCGTGCGCGCAATCCCGCCAGCAGACCCGATCCTCTGACCTTGACTATCCGCAGCCCGTATCCGCTCAGCAGCGACCGCAGCGCGCCAAGAGTGAAGTAATGGACATGCCCACCGTCCCAACCATACGTGCGCCAGTCTGCCGCCGCTGAGGTAGCCGGGAGGAAACCGATCAGGAGCGCGACGCGGTGCTTCACGTACGCTATGTTCGGCACTTCGATCACGATCTCACCACCCTGGCGAAGCACGCGCGCCATCTCGCTCACCGCAAAATACACATCGTAGATGTGCTCCAGCGTTGCTACGCAGCATACCGAGTCGAAGTACTCAGGAGGGAACGGGAGCGGGTTTGCCGCATCGTGCTGCCGCAGCACGATGCGCTTGCCCGGATATGCAGCCCTGAGCATCTCTTCCGCCTGCTCGACGCGAGCGGCGACGATGTCCACCCCGTATAGTTCTCGATACTTATCGCTGCAGCGCGCCAGCAGCGCTCCGCTGCCGCATCCCACGTCCAGCAGCCGGTCACCTCCGGGGAGCATGGCAGAGACGACGTCCTCGCGGTGAACATCCCACCGCCGCAGCATGCTCCTGAGCCACGGCAGCGAGAGACGAAACGGCATCGCCGCGCCCGTGTACTGCTTCTCGTGCAGCGTTTTTCCGTCCAGGCCGGATCGGCTAGATTTGCCCATCAGTTCGACGTTGCTCCCTTACTGCACCTCGTCTTGCCGCATTCGCCCCGCGCCTTTCAAGCCGACAGGAGGCGCTGATACAAGGCCAACACCCGGCGAGCAGGGCTCCTTCCGGTAGCACCCTACGATCGAGGTCCACAGTGGGCGAGCGGCGCGGATGCGTGCGATGACTGCGAAGACGAGCATGCCCACCACGTACGCGGCGGGGATGGGCCTCAGGTAAATAGGAGCCCATTCCATCATCTCGGCCCACTCGCGCTTCAAGCCGGCGCGGATGCACTCTCGGTCAATTGCCCTAACCGTGTTCAGCCGATAGGCGGTCGGAAAAGTGTCCTGGTCTGCGACGCCACGCTTGCGATTCCACCAAGCGTGCCATCTGTGCGGGGTGAGCCGTCCGAGTAGTGCCACGTATCCGTAGCGGTTTGGCGTGGTAAAAAGCATCCGCCCACCCAATCGAAGCACGCGGGCGATCTCGCCAATCACGGCGGTGGGCTCAGTGAGATGTTCGAACACATGCTCGCAGAGGACAAGGTTGCAACTAGCGCTCTTTAGCGGGAGGCGCGCTGCGTCCGCGATGATCCGCCAGTCAGCGGGATGCTCTTTGACGGCCTCGTGATCAATGTCGACACACAGGACGCGGGCGTCCGGTAGGATGCACGCCACGCGTGACTGATCCCGGCCGCCGCCGAGATGGAGGACTACCATCCCTCGGGCAGCGTATCGCCTGGCCGAGGAACGATATCGGTCCATGTAGCTAGGATGCGGGAACAGCTGCGCTTCGAGGGCCGCAATCCATCGGGGGCCAGACACTCCCTTACGCCCTTTCCATCTCTTGCCGCGAACCCCGCGGAGCCACCGCTTCTATTGGGGCGCTATGCCCCCAGGTCGCACCGCCTGTTTCACCGTCTCGCGACTCGCTTCCTGCCCATACACCTGATCGTTCGTGGGCTGACAGGGCCAGGCCTCTTTCCGGTCGTTGTCCTGGCAGCGCCGGCTGCGGTTCGCCGCTAGTTTCGGGACAGCATGCGCTGGTATAAAGACGCGAAGCGCTGACCATGCGCCTCCCAGGTCAACTCTTTCTCCAGCACAAAGCGGCGCCCTGCCCTGCCCATCTGGGTTCTGATGTCCAGGTCCGAGAGCAGGCGGCTGATTGCGCTGCGCAGCATTTCCGGGTCACCCGGATTTGCCAGCACCCCCGTCTTGCCGTCCTCGACAACTTCGGGCACTCCTCCCACAGGCGTTACCACGACCGGCGTCTCGCAGGCCATGGCTTCCAGCACAGTCACGGGAAGCCCTTCAGAGAACGACGGCAGCGCCAGCACGTCGGCTGCATTCAGCCACAGTGGTATCTCCTCGTGAGGACGGGGGCCGGCGAAGATCACTTTGCCGCCCAGGCCTGCTTTCGCGGCGAGGCTTGCGGCCCTGCCCCACATTCTGTCGGGGCCGACCAGTGCGCTCGTAGGCGATGTCGCAGCCGGCAAGCACCCGTCGAAAGCGCCGGCTGGGATACCAGAGCGCGGCCCAGGCCAGGGCCTCACGCCAAGTTGGAGAAATACCCGCGGGAGTTTGTTTCGGTATATCGCGACGCGACAACAAGGGTCCACCGCGTAGCCAGATACCCGAACGTCAAGGCCACACGTGAGCGGTCTGTTGCAGGAACTCGCCGTCCCGCTGCCGAACCTTTGACCGGTGAGACATGCGGGCGCCCGTCAGGGAGCAGGCTGCCCGCAATATCGAAAGGAGGAGTTTATGTTTGCACGTAGCCTTGTGGTGACTGTGCTGGTTGCCGTGATCGTCGGCCACGGGTGTGCGCGGGCTCCAAGGGAACACGCGCCTGCACCGCGCGGCAAGGCGCCGGCGGCAAAGGCGGGCCCGACCACCGAACTCGGCTCCGCGCCCAGGGTAGCGCAGAAACTGGGGGTGACTTTCGGCAAGGAATTGGAACTGGTAGGGTTCAACATCTCTCCTTCCCCGGTGGTCAAGGGAGAACCAGCAACGCTGGAGATAGTCTGGAGGTGCCTTGCCAAGCCGAGCCGCGACTGGGCCATCTGGACGCACCTGAACTACGCGGGTTCGCCAGCGCGGCGTTTCCATGGAGACCATTGGCCCTCCACGCCGGCGAGCAAGTGGCAGGCAGGCAGATATTATGTTGACGGGCTGATGTTCAAGATGCCGGAGGATTTCAAGGGCGGCGCATATGGCGTCTCGATCGGGCTGTATGCGTATCCCCCTCGGTGGAACCCGACCAAGCCGCTCGTTCGCCTGCCCGAGACGATGGCCGCAGGAAGCCAGCGCTCCGCAGAAATCGGCGTTGCTTACTCCCGCAGCGAAGAACAGCCGGTCATGAGCCCGGAGAGCAGGCAACCGCGCGTCGCGGAAAGGCTTTCGGTCGCCTTCGGCGATGAACTGGTCCTGGTCGGCTACAGCGTGGATCCGACCCCTATCCGCAAGGGGGACCCCGCGACCCTCGAAATAGTATGGAAGTGCCTGACTAGGCCTAGCCGTGACTGGACCGTCTGGACTCACATCGGCCCATCACAGATGATCAACAGAGACCATCGTCCGGCCCTGCCGGTACTGATGTGGAGGCCGGGGAAGTACTATCGTGACAAAGTGTCGTTCACAATCCCTCGGGACAAGAAGCCCGGACAGTACCCCGTTTCGATAGGGCTGTATGCCATTGCACCTGAAGGCCAGCCCACGGTTCTGCTGCCGGAGAAAGTGATGGAAGAGGGCAGGCGCACCGGCACCATGGAGGTGGGGTTCTCGGCTGGCAGGTGAGTTGGCAAGAGTGGCTTTGGCGCCAACTGCTGTGTCTTGCCAGGGACTTCTGACACGAAAAAGTTCTCGTTGTGGGCCCTATTCGTAGCCGCTCTCCTGGCGCTGTTCGCAAGTAGGGCAGCCGTTGCACCGGAGCCTCATTACGTGCTAGGGCCGGAGGATGCCATCAGCATCGTGCTGCTGCGCCACGGTGACTTAAGCGCCTCTGCTGTGATACCTCCGGACGGCAAGATCCTGGTCCCTATAGTCGGCGAAATCATGCCGACGGGCGAGACGGGCGGTGAACTGGCAAAGCACATAGCGAACGGGCTGCCCAATAGGGTGTCTGATCCGGAAGTAGGCGTGATGCTGCGCGTTCCACGCGTGACGCGTGTGTATGTGCTATCCGGCCGGGTCTTGCCTGCCGTCAGCGCCGACACAACCCAGCACAATGCAGTGCCAATGCCGGCGGGCGTCTTTCACTTGAAACCCGGTTGGCGAGTCAGCGAGCTGCTGGCGGCCTCCACTACTGACCGACGTGCACAGGAACCTCGCCGCATACGTGTGACCGCATCACCAACTCCTTTTCGCGACACGCGAAAGTGTTCACGCGGCTAACCTTCAGGCCGAAGCGACCCTTCCCAAGGTGATGGTGGTGATCATCCGCGAGGCCCTGCTGGTGGCTCGCTGGATCATGATGCGCAACGGCCTCGGCAGTAGATCAGCGGTTCGGAAAAGCAAGTAATAGCAGGTAAACAATAGATACTGCGCAGTGCGCACCCCGAGGTACCGCCGGATGACCTCCCTTTTCTCGGCAACGCATGGTGTAGTGCTGGCCGACGTCTTGCTTGCAGGGTGGACGCGGAAGCCCGCTAGAAGTTCGGAGATGCACAGGATGTTGTACTTGCGCGCGATGCGGATGAACAGGTCCCAGTCGAAGGCGTAGTCAAGCGTCGGGTCGCACCGGCAGTCCTGGATCACGTGCCGGCGGAAGAAAGTGGCTGGCTGCGCCATGCGACTCATGTACCTCATGTGCTCATAGCACACCCGCCCCTTCGATTGCACAAGCGGCTGAAGCCATCTGCCCTTGTCGTCTATGTACATGGCCTCGCCGGTTACCACGTCGGCTGTGGGGTACGCGCGGAAGCATCGCACGACTTTCATTACGGCCTCCGGAGTCACGTAGATATCGTCCGAGTTGATCCATGTCACGATCTCCCCCCGCGCCATGTCGAATCCCTTGTTGATGGCGTCGGCCTGCCCGTTGTCTGGCTCGGATATCCAGCGCAGGTTGTAGGTTCCATCATGCTCGCGTATCACGCCCAGCGTCCCATCGCTGGAGCACGCGTCGCAGATGATGTGCTCTATCTCGGCGTAGGTCTGGTTCTTGATCGAGAGTATCGTCTGTTCGATGAAGGCACCCTGGTTGTAGGATGGGGTTATGATGGAGACAAGCGGCTGTTGCCCGATGTCTGTGCGTCCTGTTTGGTGTCCCTTAGACATTTCCAGCGGAGTTGCCCGCACGAAGTAAGCATCCCGAGGCGACGTGAAAAAACCACTTTCCGTCGCTTGCGCTACTTCCTTTCCACCTCAGCTGTCTTGCTCCTGCAGGCGCGGACTGGTTGGCAGCTTGCGGCGCTGCTAGAACGGTGCAGCATGCGGGATAGAGCGATTGTCCCCGCGCGGACAGGCCTACGGCGGGCAAGTTCGGGTGGGCACTTCAGCCATCCTTCAAGCGCGCCCAGCAACGACCACAACCCAGCTCTCCCGCAGATGTGGCGCGGTGGGTAAGTGAGCGATTTCCAGAGCGCCCACAAGAAACCGTGGAGAAGCGGCAAGTTTCGGAAACACACCAGTATTTCATTGCGGGTCTGAAATCGCGCCGATGCAGGAGAGAACCGGCCCACGGGATGATAGACGACGATGCTGTGGTCGCGGATTACCTCCCAGCCTTGATCCCAAAGGCGCCAGGCCAGGTCGAGTTCTTCAGCCTGCCGATGGAAGTGCGCTGGATAGAGCCCCACCTGGTCCAGAGCGGCGCGGCGAAGGGCAGCTGCTCCGCCCGAGAAGGTAAAGACCTGCCGCGGTGAGGCGGTGGGCACGTTGCCCTCGCCTGTCGCTGGGTCGGCCACTGTCGCTGCAATGACGGCGGCACGAGGGTGGAGTCGCATCGCAGCAATGAACCGGGCCACGGTGTCGGGAGCACAGGAGGCGTCATCGTCGAGACAAATCACGATATCGCCGCTCGATGCCTTGATCCCGACGTTTCGGCCGCCGGGGCAACCGAGGTTTCTCGGCTGTGGCAGGACCCGCACATGCGCGAATTCACGCCCAAGCATTGCCAACGTATCGTCCGTGGAGGCGTTGTCCACCACGACAATCTCGTCGGGGGGGACTCTCTGCACAGCGATACTGGCAAGCAACGAACGCAGCGGTGCCCTGCGGTTGCGCGTGACCACAACCAGGCTCACGCGCACCTGCTCGTTACCCGGTTGCGGCGGCATCGGCGGAAAGCCCGTCATCGCATTTCATGGCACCGCGAGGCATGTTAGCACATCCTGTGCCTGCGGCACCAGGCCCGCTTCCTGCTCATGCAGGGAAAGCGCCTCCGGCCGTTCTGTGCTCCGGCGTTTCGGGGGCCGTGGGGACGATCGTATCCCCATGGCCTGGCCGGCGCGACTGCCTCGCGAAGGAGTGCGCCATCCTCGTCCGTCAGCCGCGCGCCCGCCTGGCCAGCACGTTGCTGACGGCCACGACTTGGCTGGTATTCTCTATCACGAACGCAGTCTGCCGATGACACGCCTTGCTGATAAGAGGAGCGACGTTCAGATCGCTTCCATGCGCGGTGCACACGGAGACAACTCCGTCCCGCTGAGCCAGACGCACCCCGGCCAAGCCCACCGGCGTAACCTCGTGCGAGTGAACAATGTCAAACGGGAATCGCTCCCTGATGCGCGCCACGTGCCGCGCCACAGCCATCAACGTCAGCGGCCCCATCAGCCTGTGGAAACGCCGCCAGGGAGGCCGCAGCGTAGTCGCGTAGTGCACCGGAGCAGCACCGCCCGGATCCCACGCCGACAGATGATTTCGTGCCCGCCGCCTGCCCATCCACGGCGGCACCCACGCTACCGTTTGCACCACCTCGGCCTGTGCCCCAGCACCGACGACCGCCGCCACGTGGTCGCGCACGAAAACCCCGTGCGCCACATTCCATGGCACCGGGTACATCGAGGTCAGTACGAGGACCCTCGGTCGCCCCATGGGATAACCGGTCCGCGCTCCCTCGGTCGGGCCTGTCAGCCTGCCCTCTCCATTGTTTGGTGACCCCACGTCAGACCGGGTCACCCGATTCTACACCCCCCGGTCTCCTCGGGGCAGGAATCGGGCCGGAGAGAGCTGCCCTAACCTTCAACCATGATCGCCACACCATCCCGCGCGGGATCGTGTTGCAGCCCGCCTTGGCTGTTTGCGTCGGGTGCAGGAAATGCCTGGCGCGCAGCATGGCTCTCAGCGCCCTTGACCACTACACGACGTCTGCACGCAGCAGTATCCTGGCATAGGCTTACTTCGTGACCACGCACAAGAGCATGTGATTGTGAAAATAGGGAACCGCTGAGAGGGCCCGGTTTACCGCTCGGCCGAACGCGTTTGGGTAGAACTTCCAGTTTCCAAAAGATACGAAGGCTTTGCCGAATTCATGGTACACCCCGTCCATCAGGCAAATCGGCACGCTTTCGACGAGCGAAAAACCTGCCCTGTCGAGTTCGGCCAGGAATTCCTTCCTTGTAAACCTGTACTCAAGGAAGGGGCCCATCACGGGCCACCTCCTGAACTTATGCCGGCGAGAATCAGGAGCACCGTCCCGGCCCGGACCTGCCGAACGCTTCCCCCTCAGCACTCTGCGGCCCAACGCCCTGAGACGATGCTGCAGGTGATAGCTGCCCAAACCGTACTTCGCTTTGCGAATCGTATTCACGCATGGCACCGTGATCACCGCATAGCATCCGGGCTTCAGCACCCTCAGCATTTCGCGCAGCGGCCGCCCTGGCCCTTCGAAGAAGTGCTCAACCACACCCAGCGAAATGACCCCTGCCATCGAGTTGTCATCAAGCGGCAGAGCAGATACGTCCGCATACCTCACATCCAGTTGCGGCGCTCGACACTTTACGGCTGCCACTGTTTCCTCGCTCAGTTCCACCCCGATCACGTTCTGGAATCCTTTGTCCGATAAGTATTTGACAAACCTCGCCAAGCCGCAGCCTGCCTCCAAGACAGGGCCTTCTCGCGGCATGTACTTGAGTATGTAGGGAGTCGCGTCATCAAGGTCACACGATCTGACAAGGTCATCGAAGTCGCTAGGCTTCCACTTGAACACCACAGACATTGCGTCAACCCATCACAGCCATGCTGTCACGGCGACGATACCGCCTGGCGTCTTGCCGCAGCCCATCGCAGAGCACTCATTCGCCCCCACAGCGTCAGTTTCCTGCCCAGCAACCAGGATGTCGCAGAGGCCCATCAAGCGGCTGCCGCCTACCGTTCGGCTCGTGGCGCGTGCGCCCAGGCAGTGCCCATGCCCAGCAGAAACCACGGTAACTTGTCAATCCACATGCTGAAGAACAGCCAGAACACGCTGGTGGCAACCACCGCCCCTTCTAGGCCGGCGCCCATCGCCCCGGTCGGCCCCCGCGTGGGGCCGCGGATGCGGAAGGCGTCGCGCAGCGACAGGCCCACGACTGCCAGGAACAAAAGGAGCCCCGGCACGCCAACTTCCGTGCCAATGTGCAGATAGGAATTGTGCGGATACAGGCCGTGAGGGTTTATCAGCCGGGCGTTTCCCGGCCCGATCCCGAATAGCGGATGCGCCTCGATGGCCACTGCGCAAGCCTGCCAGGCCTCCACTCTCCAGCGCACGGACAGGTCGCTAGCCTGCTCTTGCACTCGGGTCATCCTTCTGACGTATGCCGCCGGCGCGAGCGTCGCAGCGGCCACCACCGC
>Ga0315296_10004935_pt1 | contig 10784 bp, 12 predicted proteins | sample YL17G14_18_MG_FD_203921 | JGI IMG/M metagenome (GOLD analysis project Ga0315296, IMG submission 203921) | Sediment microbial communities from Yellowstone Lake, YNP, Wyoming, USA - YL17G14_18 | ecosystem: Environmental > Aquatic > Freshwater > Lake > Sediment | place: USA: Wyoming | collected...
GGGGGACCCTGTGAAAGGGTCCTCCTCCAAGAGTGTCCGGGGGGCCCCCGAACCACGCCACCCGTCGGGTATCGGCGCTTTCTTTAAATTTGACGGAACGCTCTGAGCTTTTGCCGAGTGAGCGGCCCCATTCGCAATTTTGGGTCAAGCTGTGACGAGAGTTCACGAGCGGACGGGGTGGCGGGATGTCTCTATTTCAGAATAATCAGGGAGTATGTATCGGGGGCGAGGATCAACGCGCCGCTGACAACAACGCCCTGCGCTTCGCCCGGTGTATCGAAAGAGGCTTCGAGCATCGGCGCGGCGGGTTTGGCGATGTTGATCTTCTTGATCCCCGCGTTCCCGTCCGAGACATAGGCATAATCGCCGCTGACGGCGACGGCGTTGGCAAAATCCTGGACGGGGGAAGAGCCGACGATCTTAGGCGCGGCAGGCCGGCTGATGTCAATGATGAGCAGGCCGGACGGGCCCGAAGCCACGTACGCCATATTCCCGCGGACCGCCACGCCGTAGGGTTCACCCTCAAGCTTGAGCGAGCTGACCAAAACGGGTGCCGATGGCTTCCGGATGTCCAGGATATGAAGTCCCGTGTCACTGTTGGCCAGGTATGCGTAATCCCCTTCGACAGCCAAGCCATAGGTGAAGCCGGGCATTTTATAGGAGCCGACAACCGAAGGCGCCAGAGGATTCGTGACGTCGATCACATGGAGTCCGGCATGGTCGGCCGTGAGGTAGGCGTAGTTTTCTTGGACAACGATTGTTCGGGGCACGCCGCCGGGAGAGTTCATGGTTTTGACCGGCCTTGGCTTGGCCGGTTCGGCGACATCAAAGATCCTGACGGACCAGCGGTCGGTCACATAGGCATAGCGGCCGCTCACGGCCAAGCCTTGGACCCCCCTGAAAATGCTGGTCGATCCGACGGATTTGGGTTGGGCCGGATCGGCGAGGTCCAAAACCTGCAGGCCCGACAATTCGCCGACGGCATAGGCGTGGCCGCCTTGAACGGAGGCGGCGACGATGGAGCTCGGCGTGAAAAACATTCCGGCCGTCACGGGTTTTTGAGGGACGGAGATGTCCATGAAAAAAATGCCGGAGAAATAGTCCATGACATGAGCGAGATTCCCCTTCAGCACGACCCTCCAGCTTTCGTTATACATCGTGTATTTATTCGTGGACACGACGACGGGGGCGGTGGGATTGGCGATGTCGAGGACCTGGAAGCCGCCGTCGTAGAGGTTGCCGGCGCAGAGATATTTCCCGTCGACGGACACGCTGTGGGCATAGCCGGAGGCGGTCAAAGAAGCCGCCTGTTTCGGGCTGGAGGGATTGCCGATATCAATGACCTTGAATCCCGACGCGCCGTCCGCGATGAAAGCGTAGTTTCCGGAGAGGGCGACCGCTTCGGCCGTGCCATCGGTATCGAAAGCTCCGACCGGCGCAGGTTTTGCCGGATTTTTGACATTCACGATCCGAAGCCCGGCGCTTCCATCCGCGATATAGAGGAGCTCTCCCCGCAGGACGATTCCGTTCGACTCTCCGGGGGAGTCCCACACTCCGGCAGTTTTTGGGGCCGCCGGATTTCGGATATCGACGACAATCAACCCCCCGGGGCCGTCCGCCAAGAAGGCGAAGTTTCCGTCCACCACGACATCCCTGGCCTCTCCTGCGGTGTCCAATTTTCCTTTGAGGACCGGGGATTTCGGGTCGGAGACGTCGATGATATTCAAGCCTTTTTCTCCAGCGGCCACGTAGGCCAGGCCCCGGCTGACTTCGAGGGCAAAACCTCCGCCGAGATAGAGCTGGGCTATCCGGACCGGATTTTTGATGTCGGAGACGTCAAGCACGACCAGGCCGTTCATAAAGGCGCAATAGGCAAGTGTCCCTTGAATTTCAATGTCATGGGCCTTTGTCCACAAAGCCGATCCGACGTAGGCCAGCGTTCGACCGTCCTGGGCGCAAAGAGGAAACCCGTGGAGAGCGCCCAGGAACAGCGGCAGGAATATTCCCAAGAGGCCGAGTTTTGATTTTGGCATGTTCTTCGCCTCCGTCCCGGTTTATATCATGACCTCATCGGACCAGCCCAGCTTGATCAACTCGATCTTTTGGGGATCGCTTGTGCCGATTCCATATTTGGTGTCTGCGATCTGGATGTGCTTGGGAACGGGCGGAAGCTCCCGCCCCGGGCCCAACTCTTTGCCCCGCTTGGCCATGATCAACCGGAGGCCGATCGTATCCACGGCCACCGGGTCTTGGCCGACGATCAAGCCTTTGTAATTCCAGACATAGCGGCGGCTGAAATTGTGGGGCCCGAGTCCGTGGTACTGCGGCGTCAGAGCGCAGAGGACGTTGAGCCGCGTCTTTCCTTTGACCTGGGGAAGGTTGAAGAGGGAGCCCAGGGCGGCGCAGTTGTCGGGATGATAGGCCGGTTGGGATTCCCCGAACATGATGTAGTTCTTGATGCAGCCGGACATTCCGGCCAGATAATGGGTCCTGACAGGACGGGTGTTGATCAATGCCGTGGATTTCACGAAGATCGGGTTGGTCCTGACATTGTGGTCATCGATGCCGATGTTTTCTTCCTTCACACCGGCGTCGATCAAGCGGCGCTTGATGGCTTTTTCCACTTGGGCCGGGGTCGGGAGATAGGACCAGACATTGCTCTTGATGCCGACGACGTCATCGGGCTTGACCAGAAGACGGAAGGCCGCCACAGGGTCGCCTTGGTCGAGGAGCTTCATGACGGCTTCGTCCAGCATCTGCTGGATGACCGGCTCGTTGAATTGAGAGCTTTCATCCAGAGCTTCCGGATGGCGGATCAGGATGACTCGCGACTTTTTCGCAGGAAGCGAGGAGTCTTGGGAAGAGCCGGCGCCGGCAATAGTCCCAAGAACGGCGAAGGTCGTGCCTCGGATAAAATCGCGGCGGGTCATGATCTGTTTCATGTTGACCTCACTTCGGAGGGAATCGATGGGCGGAGCGAAGGCCCTCCCCGACTTCTTTCGCCTTGGCCTCAAAGACAATCAGGAAAATATCTTTAAAAGCTTTCCTCCGGGGGATAGAAAAAGCCTATTTTAATGGCCTCTATTTGTCAATGCCGTGGATCCCCCGCCCCGCGCTTGTTTTTGTGTTATTCGTGAAAAAGAGCTATAATTTTAAGAGGTTAAGAAAGACATTGGAGGTTGTCATGAAACATAAAAGGGTTTTCACCTGGGCGCTGGTCTCTCTCACAGCGTGTTTTCTTTGGGGATGGGCCTTTTCCAAGGACGTCGTGAAAAGCAGCTGGACGGCTGTTCCTCCGGCCATCGACGGGGTCAATACCGATTGGACAGGGGCGGCATTCCTGACCGAAAAAGGGGTCAAAGTGGATTATGCCTTCATGAACGACGGCAGTCATTTGTATATCTTTCTGGCTTTTAAGGATCCCAAATACTTGAGCAACATCGAGACCACGGGCATCAACATCTATTTCAATACCGAAGGCAAAAAGAAAACGGACCAAGGCCTTCGGTTCTACAAAAGGAAAGTCACGGGGGATGAAGTCATCGCCATCATGGAAAAAAGGGGCGAGCCGCTTACGGATCAGGACAGGGCCAGCCTTCAAGGCCAAAAGATTTTTTATTTGTATGACTGGCAGCCGATTGACAAAAACACAGGGGCTATCCTTCCGGCATCCTCCGGAACACGACCTGATTATCCCGTATTCAAAGGCAAAATGATTGAGAATGCCTGGACTTATGAATTCAAGATTCCTCTGGCCAAGAATGAAACCCAACCGCTTGGCATCGGCGCCGGAGCCGGCCGGGCGATCAAGATCGGGTTTGAATGGGGCGGCGTGACCGAAGAGATGAAAAAGGCGGCCGCGGCACGGCGCGGAGGCAGAGGGAATCCCACCGTCATCGATATGTCCGCTTCGGCCGAAGGTTTGGGCGGCGGCGGGGGCGGTGGCGGTGGTACGAGGTCAGGAATGCCTGGGGGCGGCGGATCGCAAGGAGGCGGCAGCCCTAAGCAATACGACTTCTGGCTGGATGTCCAATTAGCGGCGAACAAATAGACCGATCCTAGCGGCTTCGTTCAAAGATCAGGGGCGATCCCAAGATCGTTCCCTTTTTATCGGTCATCGGCTTCCTACCTACTGTCACGCAGAGAATGACAGCCGAGGCGGATGCCAAGAGCATCGATATCCGCCAGGTGGTCCTGAGCAAGAATCCGACGATCATCCAGTGGGAGTTTGTCCAGAAGCTGGCCCCCAACATCCAATGGGGCATCCTGCCGCAAAATGCCGTTCCGCTGCTCAATATGCAGAACCTCGTCGGCGGCCACAAGTAAATTTAGATCTTTTCTGTATCGCAAGCGGCTGGATTGAGAGAGTCTTGTCCGGCTATTTCTGTCCGAAGGTGAGCCGGAGACCAAGAGCAAAAGAGAAGAACGAAGGCTTGACCTCCAACGGCTTCATCTCCTGTTGAAAATCGGCCAGATCATTCTCGGTGTACTCCCATCCTACAAAATTGTCGTAGAAAATGCTGTCGTAGGTTCCCGGTATCCACTGCCAGGTCAGGTTTTTCATTGGTATCAGGAAATAGCGGCCTTCCGCCGTGATGGCCACTCCGGGAGAGACCTCAATGTCGATGCCTAAGCCGAAGTTTGCGCCGAACGATTTCCAGGATGTCTTGGGAATGCTGACGGGGATCTGGAATGCATCCACCCATTGATATTCATAGGGCAAAATGATCGTGTAATAGGAATCTCCGAATCCGACAAAGGAATTGGACTCGAAGCTGTTGAGGTAGAGCGTCGGCCCGGCGGTCAAAAAGACATTCACCATGTCCAGCCTGAATTTTCCGACGATGTTCAGGAAGAGAGGAATCGTGGTCATTTTCCCGTCGCCGTTCCATGTGGCTTCCTCCGTGATGACACTCGGGTCTTCGGTCGACTGCCAAGCGAATGTGAACGACCCGGTGTTGGGGACATTTGAAGAGAAATAGCCGCCGCCGATCTGGATTCCGAAATTCGGATGAAAGAAAAAGGAAGCGCCTCCCGTCAAGAAAAGGCCGCCCTGCGCCTTCATCGAGACCAGGGTGACTTCCTTTACGGACTGGAGAAGCATGTAGTTCCACTCGTAGGAATAGATGGAGTCTCCCTTGAACTGGGACAGACCGTATCCGCCCACGGCATGGAGTTCGAACCTGGGCAAGAATTCGTTTTGGGCGAACGCGACGAGAGAGAGAACCAAAAGGATGAGCAGCCCAAGAAGCGGTTTTTTCATGACAATCTCCTTTTTCGTATAGTCTTTATTGAAACATCCGGAATTGTCAAGGAATCATTCTCCGCGCATGCTTTTTTTTAATCATGATGATGCGTCTCCTATTCATCAAAGAATTCGCTTTTTGAGGAACGAAGCAATGAATTATATAATTCTTGGGAAGCGCCTGCAACAACTCCTGAGGAGCGTGGATGATCAAGAGCCGTAAAGCACTTACATTTACGATAGGGCGGTTATCTCAACTTAAAAACCCATTGGAAAATGATCCTTGGAAGGAAAAGTGTCCGGCCGGGTCTTCCCGGCGCCCGTCGGAAGGGGTATTCCCGGGTATTCCCCTCCAAATTGACTTGATCGACCACGCCGAGATATGATTCTTTCGGGGCGGGGAGCGCAGAGGCAGCCTTTCTAGGAAGAGGAAGCAAGGCGCATCGCAATACGCTGACGCTTTCATATAGATAAGATCGTTTTTGGACCGAGGAGGAGATATGTACCAGAAAATCGTAGTCCCGTTAGATGGTTCCGAGCTGGCCGAATGCGTGCTCCCCCATGTCGAGGCCGTCGGCAAAGGATGTGAGGTAAAGGATGTCATATTGATCCGGGTCATCGAGCCTCTCGAAATCCCCACTCGAGGCGGCATGGCCTTTAGCAAGGATGACCGGCATCAGATGGAAACGGAGCAAAGATCTGAGGCGGAGAAATACCTCAAGCAAGTCGCGGGTCGGCTCAAAGAGAAAGGCCTCATCGTCCGGTCGGAGATTCTGGAAGGAAAGGCCGCGGAGGCTATCGCCGAGTACACCAAAAAAAATGAGGTGGACCTCATCGTATTAGCTACCCATGGGCGATCGGGCCTCAGCCGTTGGTATTGGGGGAGTGTAGCGGATCGAATCCTCCGCTCCGTTTGTGTGCCCGTCTTGATGGTGCGGGTCCCGGGTTGTTTCCCCGGCATCTAGGTGGTTTGGCCGGTACGCCTAGGAATCAAAACGTATCCAATCCAGCCTTTTTTGAAATCTCCAGGTAGCCGAAAATGGCCTCGAGGCCGGTTTCCCGGCGATACTCCGTGTCCATCATTTTTGTAGTCATCGGCAAGAATCACCGGGAGTTTGCTTTACCGGCGCTCTTTTGATAGGTACGGAGAAAGCACCATGACGGATAAAAATAACATCCTATCGGGCCCGTTTCTTTGGGTCGTCCTGTTCATCACTGCCTTCCTCGGCGAGGCCTGCGGCGAGTTGAGCGGCGTCGAGATAAAAACGGGGGCCTTGGAAAAAACCGAATTTATTTTTGATGTCTCTCCTTTTCCTTCCTGCCACGCCTCGACGATCGCTGAAACCAAAAGCGGCCTGGTTGCGGCCTGGTTTGGCGGGACGCAAGAAGGGCACCCGGACGTCGGCATCTGGCTTGCCCGACATGACGGCAGAAGCTGGTCCGTGCCGGTCGAAATCGCCAACGGCATTCAGGAAGACGAGACGCTGCGGTTTCCCTGCTGGAACCCGGTTTTGTTCCAGTCGAAGCAGGGCCCGCTGCTGCTATTCTACAAGGTAGGGCCAAGCCCGTCTCGATGGTGGGGGATGATCATGGCTTCTGACGACGGCGGGAAGACCTGGTCGATACCGCGCCATCTGCCGGACGGCATTCTGGGGCCCATCAAGAACAAGCCGGTGGAGATGCCTGATGGCGCCCTCTTATGCCCGTCCAGCACGGAGGGAGCGGGTTGGCGGATTCATTTAGAGCGAACGGCCGACCTCGGCCGAACCTGGACCACGATCGGGCCGCTCAATGATGGTAAGGAATTCGGCGCCATCCAGCCGACGATCCTGTTCCATCCGGCGAACCGCCTTCAGCTTCTTTGCCGCAGCCGGCAGGGCCGGATCACCGAGTGCTGGTCGGAGGATGGCGGAAAAACCTGGAGCGGGATGAAGGCCACCCCACTGCCGAATCCCAATGCCGGCATTGACGGCATAACGCTTAAGGACGGCCGGCAACTGCTCGTTTACAACCCGGTCACCCGGGGTCGCACACCGCTCGTGGTCGGAATTTCTGGAGACGGCAGATCATGGAAAACCGCCGTCGTCATCGAAAGCAAGCCGAGTGAGTATTCCTATCCCGCCGTCATCCAAGCCGGCGACGGCAAGATCCACATCACTTACACCTGGAAGCGGCAGCGGATCATGCATGTCGTCCTCAACCCAAAGAAACTGTCCTAAGTATCAATAGGTCGGGTCACAATATTTTTACTCCGGAACGGTTGGCTATGCTACTTAAAAAACGAGCATAAAGGGATTATCTCATATGCGAAGGGGAGGATAATGCGAAAGGGCTTATTTTATTGATTGCCAATTTTATTTTCGTAAGTTTTACGGTTCGAAATCTCAAAGGAGCTAGATTTTTTTTATGAATTCAAGATGGGTGCTTATGTTATTGATAATACTTTCGGTTGGCGTCTGCCTCTTAGGAGGGGTAAGCTGTCATTCCGGGCCCGATAGGATCCAACTGCCAAACACTTGGAGCATATACGAATTCATCTGTTATAACTTAACAGGTTATCGCGCTAGCGGATATATTCTGGGAGTCTACGAGAATTATACAACCAGCAACGTTTTCGTCCGGGGGACGATCGACTGGGGCGACGGCATCATCGAAACTTTTGAAGATCCAGGCAACCCGCTCATTCCCTATAACCCAACGTCTAACCCGAACCCAACTTGGGGAAAATGGTCCTCTTCGGACGTGCGCCATACATATCCCGGCCTTGGCACATATGTTGTCGAAATCAAGCTAACCGCGTATTTCTCCAGCGGTTCTCTCACCAGTACATTTAAAAAAGAAATCGTCATCTCCAAATAACGTACTAGGTGATGTTTCCTTCGCGTCTGGATCAACAAAGCTAAATATTTCGGAGGCTTGTCTAAAGCAGTATGGACATTTCACGCCGCCTTATGGCAGAAATTGACGCTCTGATTTTCTCCTGGCCAATCGCCTAAAAGCGGATTAGTTTGTTTTGTGTATGGCCTTTGATTTATCGGCCGCAATTTGCATCCCGACCTTCAAAGGAATTTCAGCGACTGTCTTCCATCCTTCTTTGGACTTTATTTGCACTTTAAAAATGTATTTCCCAAATTTATCAAAGGGGATTCCATTCAAAATGATATTTATGCGATGACGTTCTTTTTCAAAAATGCAATCCTCGGGCTCTATCAGGTTTTTTTCTAATCCTTCAGGTGAAATAAGCATCAATCGAATCTTCAAAACATCTTTAGATGGGCGATCAGTTTGCCATAAGCTTCCCAATGCAAGCAGAGGAATTGCGAAAGGCAGTTGATTTACGGTAATTTCTTCGATACAAGTCAAGTAGCTCACCAAGTTTGTATCACGATCCGTGCTTATTCTCTCGCATAAAATCGACCAAATATGTTGAATCATCAGTTTGACCTCCATCGATTAATGCTTTGCTGCGTCGCTGTCGTTGGCGGAGCCGCAGGACGTAACAACTGAGCTTTATTATCCGCATATGACACGATATTATAGTTTATGGTCCAAAATACTCCTTCTAAATTTGCGACTCTTTTTAATATTTCATGTTCCATGTTTCTTTTTGATAATAATGTCACAATATATGTATTAAGAGAGATGCTTTCTTTCTTAGCTGAATCAGCAAGATTTCCATGAAGGCTTTTTGGCATTCTGAGACGAATTTGTCCGCTGTGAGAGCTTATTTTTTCTATAATAGGATCCGGCTTCCCGGATTTCCTAAGTGATTTTATATATGCTTGAGCAGCGATTTTCAATTCGGATAGAGCTTCGGACTGATTCTTGCCAAAAGCACTAAGGCCCGGCATTTCCGGAACCGTAGCGATAAAGCCATTATCCTCATCGCTCCATCTAATCGAGATAGAATATTTCAACATGTTTCATTCCTTTATATCTAAACGATTGTCCTCGATAAAATCCAATAGCTGCCGCACTTGATAAGGCTTTGCTTTGCCATTTTTAATTTTTTGAATTGACAGCAGGAAAAATGGACTTTCCATCTTGAAGATAAAATGAGAACCGGCTATCCTGTCGCATCTCATTCCAATACCCTCACATAAGGCCTTTAATTCGGAAAATCTGAGTCCTTTTGGATTTGTCTTCGCTCTTTCATATAGCTCGTAACATCTTTTGTTCAATTCAGATTAATCTAATATTTTATTTGTTATGGTACCATATATGGAACCATTTGTCAAGATATTTATTTAAAGATGTCCCGAGAAAATTGAAATAGATGTTTTGGGTAAACATGCTTTATTTTTCTTCGGGAACGTCATGCCGTTCGTTTTTCAGCCCTGGGTGTCGGCATCCTAGAGGTAGTGTTCGAACTTATGAAATTGGGGGCAGATCTAACTACCTGGCTTATAACTCAAGATGGGAAGCGCGGTTGCCGCTCCGCTCAGGCTTGGCTATTGACAGAGTTTCGTCACGAATGATAAGTATTAGGCAAATCATTATCATCTTTTTGAGAGGAGGAGATCCATGGCATCCTATCGACGGGCAATCGTTTGTTTCCTGCGGCGGGCGAAGGCCGTTAAAGCGCCGCTGGCGCTCGGTCTAGCGCTGCTGCTTGTCTTTTCCACCGCCTTTTCTCAGAAAAACCATGAGGAGTATACGAAGAAGATCCGTGAGTACACGACCGATCCCCATTTCTCTACGAAATATGTGAACTATCTGCCTTACAAGGCGGGAGTGCCCACGCCGCTCGAAGTCCTGGGCCACATCGTGGGAGCGCCCGATATCCTCAGCTATTCCCAGGATGTCTATAAATATTTGAGGGCTCTTGCCAATGCCTCGCCAAGGGTCAAAGTTTTCACGATCGGCAAGACGGAAGAGGGGAGGGATTGGATCCTGGCCGTCATCGCCGACGATGCCACGATCAAAAACCTGGACCGCTATAAAGAAATCACGGCCAAGCTGGCTGACCCTAGGAAGATCACCGATACCGTTGCCCAGAGCCTGATCAAGCAGGGCAAACCTATCTACTGGGCGACGGGCGGCATGCATTCAGGGGAAACCGGATCGGTCGAAATGTTGATGGAGCTCGCCTACCGCATCGCGGTTGACGATTCGCCGTTCATCAAGACCATCCGCGAGAACTCGATCGTCATGATCACCCCGATCCTCGAGGTGGACGGCCGGGACAAATACGTAGACTTGGCCATGGCTCCCCGCAAGGACCCTAAAGCCACGGTGCCAAGAAGCCCTCTTTGGTGGGGGAAGTACGTCGCCCATGACGACAACCGCGACAACATCGGCCTCGCCCTGGCTTTGTCGAAAAACATCATGAAAGTTGAGCTCGGCTATCATCCCCAGGTGATGCACGATCTCCATGAATCCGTCTCATTCCTGTACATTTCTACCGGGACGGGTCCCTATAATGCCTGGCTGGACCCAATCGTCGTCGACGAGTGGCACCAGCTGGCCTACCAGGAAATCGACGGCATGACCCGGGAAGGCGTGCCCGGCGTCTGGACGCACGGCTTCTATGACGGAT
>Ga0315296_10004936_pt1 | contig 10784 bp, 10 predicted proteins | sample YL17G14_18_MG_FD_203921 | JGI IMG/M metagenome (GOLD analysis project Ga0315296, IMG submission 203921) | Sediment microbial communities from Yellowstone Lake, YNP, Wyoming, USA - YL17G14_18 | ecosystem: Environmental > Aquatic > Freshwater > Lake > Sediment | place: USA: Wyoming | collected...
CTCATCAATTTTATGTCGAAAAAATGCTATGTTGACAATTGGAGGGTACAGTAAAGATCTGCCCAGGGCAAAAGATATCGATTTATATTTAAAGATTTTTAAACTCGGAAAATTTGGATTTTTGCCAGAATGTTTTATTAAGCATCGCGAAACGTCTTTGAAGGATAAAAATGACAAAGAGATTGTCAAAAATCGTTGCGTAGATTCATTTTTTCACAAAAGGATTATTTGGCGACATCGAAAAAATTTCCCTCATTTTGGGAGGTCTTACTTAAAAATAACTTTAAGATATTTAATGTTTAAAATACTAACTGTTTCCCCCCTTTTTTACAGAATATATAAGACGATGCGCTATGACAAAGAATATTTTTTGCCAACTTTAAAGATTCCCTCAGTAAACAGGTTTAGTTTAAATAGGGTATTGTTTCCTTGCTTTAACAAGCTTAAAAAAAATGGCGTCTTGTTAGAAGTGGGTTATTCTCCAGATGAAAATTATAAAAAGTTGATTCCTCATGCGAAATATTTAACTTTAGATATAGAGGCTCAAAATAATCCAGATATTTGTTGTGATGTGTGTGATATAAAATGGTCGTCAAATTATTTTGATGCGGTAATTGCGATAGAAGTTTTAGAACACGTTTATTCGCCCGAAAAAGCAATAAATGAAATTTGGCGCATTTTAAAACCGGGTGGGAGTTGTGTTTTATCGACAAGATTTCTTCATTTTTACCATCCCGGGCCAAAGGATTACTATAGATTTACATGGGATTCATTGTCTTACCTTTTTAGAAATTTTAGAAAGGTTGAAATACATCATCACGGAAATGAGATTCAGTGTATTTGGCATATTATTACTAGTGGAAAGGCAAAGGTTGTTTTGAACGTGCTTAATTCATTAATTGCTAGAATTCATTTTAAAAAAACAAAATTTCCCTTAGGCTTTGTTATCTATGCCGAAAAATAATTAAATAAAAATTTTATCTAAAAATTATGCAAAGAAAAATAACAATTATTGGAACTGGTTATGTGGGGCTTACGACTGGAGTTTGTTTTGCTTACTTAGGACACAATGTAATTTGCGTTGATAGGGATAGAAAAAAAATTGAAAAATTAAAAAAGGGCATTATCCCCATTTATGAGCCAGGTTTAGAAGAGATGTTTGGGAGTTGCCAGAAAAATATTGAGTTTACAACCAATCTAGCGGAAGCTGTTCGCGGAAATGAAGTTATTTTCATTTGCGTTGGTACGCCGCCTGGAAAAGATGGAAGTATTGATTTGACCCAATTTAAAGAAGCTATAAGAAGTATTGCTAAATGTTTAGATGGTTATAAAGTTATTGTTAATAAAAGCACGATTCCGGTTGGAACAGGTGAGTGGACAAAAAAGGAAATTCGCAAATATTATAAAGGAGATTTCTCGATAGTTTCTAATCCTGAGTTTTTACGAGAAGGGTCGGCTCTAAAAGATTTTTTAGAACCAGATAGGATAGTAATTGGTGTCGAAGATAAAAAATCAAAAAATATAATACTCGATATTTATTCTTCTATAAATGCTCCAAAAGTAATAACCGATATTAAAAGTGCTGAATTAATTAAATATGCTGCTAATGCCTTTTTAGCAACAAAAATTTCTTTTATTAACGAAATTGCTAATCTTTGTGAAAAAGCAGGTGGGGACGTTAAAAAAGTTGCCGAAGGAATCGGACTAGATAAAAGAATTGGTCCTAAATTTTTAAATGCGGGAATTGGATATGGAGGAAGTTGTTTCCCGAAAGATATTGATGGTTTGATTAAAATAGCAGACCACAAAAAATATAATTTTAGACTTTTAAAAGCAGTTTCAGTGGTGAATGAAAGACAAAAAAGAAATTTTGTTAAAAAAATTAAAAGAATTTTAAGAAAAATAAACGGAAACACTGTTTGTGTCTGGGGTTTGGCTTTTAAACCTAATACCGATGATGTTAGAAAGTCTCCGGCCATTGAGATAATAAAGTTGCTTCAGAAATCAGGATATAAAATTCAAGCTTATGATCCTATTGCCATGGAGAATGCTAAAAAAGACCTAACGAAGAGAAATATTAAATTCTGTAAAAGCGTTTTTGAAGCGGCAAAAAGAGCCGATGTTCTGGCTTTGATTACCGAATGGCCCGAGTTTTCCGAAATTGATATGAAAAAAATTAAAAACTTAATGCGTCATCCCTATCTTTTAGATGGTCGAAATCAATTTAACCCTCAAGAGATGAAACAAATGGGGTTCTATTATGAAGGAGTTGGCAGAAAATAATTATTTATGAGATATTGTAGCTTTAATGCTAGCGATTATCTCCTTTTGGAGTATTTACCTCCGGATAAAAATCTATCCTTGTTAGAAATTGGAGTGGGGTTAGGAAGTGTAGTGGAAAAGCTTCGTGGAAGGGTTAAGGAATATTGTGGTGTTGATATTTCTCGCCAACTTATTGATTACCTTTCCTCCTTATATCATAACGTTGAGTATGTAAGTTGGTATTGTTTAGACGTTTGTAAAGAATCATCTTCGTTGAGAAAGAATTTCGACATTGTCTTCTCGTCTCATACCTTAGAGCATGTTGTTGCGCCTCAAGGATTTTTTAATTTTGTTGTTCAACACACTAAACCAGATGGAATTATTTTTGTTATATTCCCCAATCAATCCAAAGAAAAGCATCATGGAATTACCTGGTTTGATAACAAAAAAGAACTATTAGAAATAATTGAAAAAGCCCAACTTAAAGCAATTAAGTTCTTAGAGATTAAAGAGACAACCTGGCATAGGGCGGTTAGACTGTTTCTCTGGAGTTTTCCTAAATCAATAATATTAAGAAGGGAGAAGACGCCCCAGACCTTTGAAGAGACAGATGCATTTAAAATTGCTCAAGCCGATAACATTGCAACTAAGGTTATCGGGCTTTACGCAAAGATAATAACAAAATTAGCAGCCATTTTCCCTCTCTATAAATATTCTAATGTTGGAGAAAATATTAGAAACACAGATTTATTTATTTGTTTAAAACGCAGATAAAAAAACTCTTTCTCTATGCTAAATTCAATCTTAGTTTCAGTTATCATCCCCTGCAGAAACGAAGAGAAATTTGTTGAAAAATGTTTAAATTCGATAATTGTTCAAGATTTTCCCAAAGAGAAATTAGAAATTTTGGTTGTTGAGGGAAGAAGTGAAGACAAAACGAGGGAAGTTGTCGAAAGATATGCAAGGCAGCATTCCTTTATTAAAATTTTGGATAATCCTCAAAAAATTACTTCTTTTGCTCTCAATATGGGCATCAAACAGGCAAGAGGTGAGACCATCGTAAGAATGGATGCTCACGCTATCTATCCGAAAGAATACATATCAAAATGCCTTAAATATTTATATGAATATAAGGCTGATAATGTCGGCGGATTATGGATAACAGTGCCTGGGGACAATAATTTTATTTGGAAAGCAATCGCTCTGAGCTTATCTCATCCTTTTGGGGCGGGCAATGCTTATTATCGGACAGCCGGGACTAAAGAACCAAGATGGGTTGATACGGTTCCCTTTGGTTGCTATCGAAAAGAGATATTTAAAAAAATTGGGTTTTTTAACGAAAACCTCAAAAGATCTCAAGATATGGAGTTTAATCTAAGATTAAGGAGGACGGGAGGGAAAATTCTTTTAGTTCCGGATATTGTCAGTTATTATTATCCTAAATCTAACCTTAGAGATTTTTTCCTGCATAATTTTGAAGACGGGATTTGGGCTGTCTATCCTATCAAGTTTGTTAAAATGCCGCTTAGGTTACGGCATTATCTTCCTCTTCTTTTTATCCTCTTGCTGCCTTTAAGTATTTGGCCGTATATCCTAATTTCTTTTTATTTTTCAACAAAAATAGCTTTTAGAGAAAGAGATGTGAGATATTTTTTTGCAATGCCAGTAGTTTTTGCAACAAGGCATTTTGGCTATGGCACAGGATCGCTCTGGGGACTAATAAAATTGTTAATATAAAATGCTTAAAAGATTATTTGATATAATATTTTCTTTTATTGGATTAATATTGATTGTTCCGATATTGATAATTGTTGCCATTCTGTTAAAATTAAGTGGACCTGGCCCTGTTTTTTTTAGTGGCACACGGATTGGAAAAAAAGGTAAGCCCTTTAAAATGTACAAACTAAGGACGATGGTGGCTAGGGCTGAAGAAATGGGAGGTCCGTCTACGCCAGCCGATGATTCTCGACTTACAAAGATAGGAAAAGTTCTGAAAAAATACCAGCTTGATGAATTACCTCAGCTTATTAATGTTTTGAAAGGAGAAATGAGTTTGGTCGGGCCAAGACCCGAGGTTCCTTTATATGTTAATCTTATGTCAGAAGAAGAAAAGAAAGTTATTCTTTCTGTTAAGCCTGGAATGACGGATTTGGCTTCCTTATGGAATTTTCACGAAGGAGAGGTTTTAAAAGGGAGTCCAGACCCAGAGAAAACGTATATAGAAAAAATAAGACCCAAAAAGATTGAGCTTCAAATAGAGTATGTTAAAAATCGTTCTTTTTGGTTGGATATTAAAATAATTTTGAAAACAATTTTAAAAATTTTTCAGTAGCAATATAATATATGGATAAGTTTACAGATTACAAAAAAATCGCCTTGAAAGCACGCAAAACCGTTCTTCGTTTGATTTATCAGGCCCAAACCTCTCATATAGGTTCGAACTTTTCTTGTGTAGATATTCTCACTGTTCTTTATAGTATCGCCAATATAGACAAAGACTTAAAAGAAGAGCGAGATAGGATAGTTATTTCTAAGGGCTGGGTTGCGGCAACTGTCTATACCCTTTTAGCTGAAAAAGGAATTATTCCAAAGGAAGATTTAGAAACTTATTGTCAAAAGGGGAGTAAATATATCGGGCTTTTAGAGCCTTATGTAAGAGGCGTAGAAGCAGCTGGCGGTTCAATGGGTTTTGGCCTGCCTTTTGGGGTTGGGTTTGCTCTGGCACAAAAACTAAAAAAGGAAAAGGGGAAAGCCTTTGTTTTGATGAGTGATGGAGAGATGCAAACAGGAACTACCTGGGAGTCAGCTTTAATAGCGGCTCATCATAAATTGGATAATTTATTTGTTATTGTCGATGTCAACGAATTGCAAGCAATGGGTAAAGTTGAAGAGATTTTAAATATTGAACCATTAAAAGAGAAATGGGAGGCATTTGGCTGGGAAGCCCGAGAAATTGATGGCCATAATTTTGAAGAGATAGAAAACTCGCTTACCAGTCCGCCACTTTTCAAAGAAAAGCCAAGAGTTATTATAGCCAAAACAATTAAGGGCAAGGGAGTGAGTTTTATGGAGGGCAATAATTTATACCACTATAAAGCCCCATCCGAAGAAGAATGTCAAAGAGCATTAAAAGAATTAGAATCAAATGGCTGGAATAATTAAACAAAAAGACACAAGAAGAGAGTTTGTTGACACTCTTATAGAGTTAGCTGAAAAGGACGATAAGATTGTTTTAATTGTTCCTGATGTTGGTTTTAATTATATTGAGGAATACCAAAAAAAATTCCCCGATAGATTTTTGAATTTCGGTGTAACCGAGCAAAGCACAATGATAATTGCGGCGGGATTGGCATTATCTGGCTTTAAGCCATATATATACAGTATGATAAATTTTGTCGTTTTCCGGCCTTATGAAATGTTTCGTAATGCTGTTTGCCTGCATAATGCCAATGTAAAAATCATTGGAGTTAAAGGAAGCGAGAAATACAAATTTTTGGGTTTCAGTCATAATCTTATTGTTGACGATGAAGAAATAAAAGTTTTAGAACGCCTACCCAATCTTAAGTTCTTTATTGCTAAAAACCCAGAAGAGGTAAAAAGGGTTGTTTTAGAAACTTACAAAAGAAAAGGCCCGGCTTACCTAAGACTTTAATAAAGAAATATTATGAGGGTACCTTTTGCCAACCCATCTTTACATTATTCTCAACATAAAAAAGAAATTTCAAAAGTAATTGACGACGTTCTTTCTCGGGGAGATTTGATATTAAGAAAAGATGTTGAAGATTTTGAAAATAATATTGCTAATTTCGTTGGCACAAAATATGCTATTGGTTTAAATTCTGGTACAGATGCTTTATTTCTCTCATTAAAAGCAGCTGGGATTTCTCCGGGAGATGAAGTAATAACTGTCGCCCACACTTTCGTCGCCAGCATAGCAGCAATTGTCCATTGTGGCGCAAAGCCGCTTTTGGTTGATGTCGGAGAAGATTTCTTAATGGATGTGGAAAAAGTAGAGCCAGTAATTACCCAGAAAACTAAAGCAATTATCCCCGTTCATTTCAATGGTAGGGTTTGTGATATGGAAAAACTAATGGAAATTGCTGCAAAACACAATTTAATTGTTATTGAAGATGCCGCCCAAGCGCTCGGCGCTAAATTTGGCGGAAGGGTGGCTGGCTCCATTGGCCTAACAGGTTGTTTCAGTTTGTATCCATTTAAAATTTTAGGAGCTTTTGGGGATGGCGGAATAGTCACCACCAATGACGAAAAAATCAATCAAAAAATTCGTCTTTTAAGAGACCATGGTCAGAAAACAAAAACTGAATTAGTTTGTTATGGTTGGAATTCCCGATTAGACAACCTGCAAGCAGCTATTCTAAATATAAAATTTAAATATTTGTCAGACTGGATTAAAAAAAGACAGGAAATCGCTAATCTTTATAATCAAGGCCTTTCCGATACCTTAGGAGTACAAATCCCCCCAAAACTAGACGGCAAACACTTTGATATTTATCAAAACTATGTTTTGCGAGCTCAGAAAAGAGATGAATTAGCTGGATTTTTGAAAGAAAAAGGGATAGAAACCCTGATTAAAGACCCGGTTCCTCTCCACCACCATCCAGCCCTGGGCCTATCTCATTTTCAGCTTCCTTATACAGAAACATTATCTAAAGAGGTTATTTCTCTACCAATTTATCCCGAATTGAGTACCGAGCAAGTAGAATACGTTATTGAAAACGTTAGAAAATTTTATGGTTAGTTTTATTAAGGCTCAAAGAAAATCTTTCTTTTTGTTGGCTGATATTTTTTTCATTACCCTCGCTATTTATTTAGCCTTTCTTTTACGATTTGAAGGAAAAATCCCCAGCCAGTACTATTCGAATATCTTTGGAATGATTACTCTTTCTTTAATAATTTTTCTTCTAACCTTTAATTTTTTAAAACTCTACTCTTTTTCCTGGAATTATGTTAGTACGGTTGAGCTGGTTTCTTTGTTTAAAGCTACCGCCCTATCTTTTTTACTTTTAGTGACCTTTATTTTTGTTTTGAGGGAGTACCCAATTTTTGCTGGCTTTCCTCGTTCCACTATTTTTATTAGTTCCATTCTAATTTTTATATTCTGCGGCGCTATTCGCTTTGGAAAACGCATATCTTTGCAAATGCTTCAAAAAGGAAAAACTGAAGGGAAAGAAAGAACTCTGATTGTCGGAGCTGGCGACGCGGGCGAACAAGTCTTAAGGAGTATTATTGGTTCCAAAGACAGTCCTTATTGGCCTTTGGGCTTTATTGACGATGACCATTTAAAGCGAGGAGAAACCATTCACGGGATTCAAGTTTTAGGAAAAATCAATGACATTCCCAGCGTGGTTCAAGACAATCAGATAGAACAAATGATTATAGCCTTACCTTCGGCAGGGACAGCAATTATTAAAAGAGCTGTTGAGGCAGGGAGAGAGGCGGGATTGAAAAAAATTAAATATCTTCCCCTGACTGAAATTATTGATGGCGTATCTTTGAGGGATTTGCGGGAAATTCAAGTCGAAGATTTATTGGGTAGAGAGTTGATTTCTCTAAATATAAATCTAATTAAAAGTTTTATTCAAGACAAAAAAATTATAATTACAGGAGCTGCCGGTTCTATTGGGTCGGAACTTTCTTATCAGGTTGCTAAATTTAATCCTTCTCTGGTGTTAATTTTGGATCAAGACGAGACAGGCGTTTTTAATGTATCTGGATTATTATCTGATAAATTCCCAAAATTGAAAATTGCCCCAATTATTGCTGATATTCGAGACGAAAGTAAGATTGAGCAGATTTTTAGCGAGTACCGACCAAATGTGATTTTTCATGCTGCAGCCTACAAACATGTTCCAGTAATGGAACTTAGTCCAGATGAGGCGGTAAAAAATAATATTTTGGGGACAAAAATTGTCGCAGAGGCTGCCACTAAATATCAAGCAGAAAAATTTGTTTTCATTTCTACTGACAAAGCAATAAATCCCACCTCAGTAATGGGAGCAACAAAAAGAGTGGGAGAGATGATTTGCCAAGCCCTCAATCAAAAAAATTCGACAAAATTTATCTCAGTAAGGTTCGGCAATGTTTTAGATAGCCGGGGAAGCGTTATCCCGATTTTCAGGGAGCAGATAAAGAGGGGAGGCCCGGTTGAAGTAACTCATCCTGAAATGAAAAGATATTTTATGGTCAATTCTGAAGCCTGCCTTTTAGTAATGCAGGCAGGAGCCATGGGCCAGGGCGGAGAGGTTTTTGTTTTAGATATGGGAGACCCGATTAAGATATTAGATTTGGCTAAAGAAATGATTCGTCTTTCAGGTTTTGAGCCAGATAAAGACATTGCCATTGTTTTTACTCAACCTAGGCCGGGCGAGAAACTGTTTGAAGAAATCCTTACTGTTGAGGAGGGAGCAGCTGCTACCCAACATCAAAAAATCTTTATGGCTCAACTCTCTTCCGTAAATGAAGCTAAATTAAATTCAGGGATTAAAAAAATTAAAGAAGATAGCTTTCTCTCAAAGAAAGAAAATATAATAAAAATTTTAAAAGAGATTGTACCAACCTACCAGCCAAACCCTAACAAAGAATCAGGGTCTTGACATATTTTTTAGGATTTGCTAATATAAGGGCAGTGAGCGTGATCCTGAGAGAAATCGAAGGACTCCGATCTAAAGTCGGCAATGGGCCTCCCTCGAGCGAGGCCTTTTGCTTTTTATTAAAAGAGGGGACAGGAGGATTCTGACTACTCTAAAAGGCCGGGAGAGTTGACTCCAATTCTAAGTCTTTAGTGAGTGCTATCCTCCCGGCCGATTACATTTTAGCATAATTTTTGTTAAAATAAAAATAATGACACTCAAGAAAATATTACCAAACACTAAAAAGAATGTTCTGTTAAAAAACTATACCACCCTTAAAATTGGGGGTAAGGCAAAATATTTTTTTGTAGCTAAAAGTAAAAAAGATTTAATTAGAGCAGTGAGAACAGCAAAAAAATTTAAGTTGCCATTTTTTGTTTTGGGCGGCGGTAGCAATATTTTGATTAACGATAAAGGTTTTAACGGTCTTGTGATTAAGAATGAGGCACGAGACCTCGAGATTAGGGGGAAAAGAATTATTGCTGAATCAGGAGCGATTTTAAGTAAAATTATTGATAGAGGAATAAAAAGGGGACTCTCAGGCTTGGAAAAGGGTAGTGGTATTCCCGGGACTGTAGGCGGGGCCGTCTACGGAAATGCTGGCTGGCCACGGGGAGACTGGTCAATTGGTGATTTGGTTGAAAAAGTAGAAATTTTATGGCCCAAGGGGAAAATCGAAAAAGTGGGAAAGAGATGGCTTTCGTTTGATTATCGAAACTCCCGGTTTAAAAAAATAAAAATTAATAAACCAGTCATTCTAGAAGTTATTTTAAAACTAAAAAAAGGAAAAATTGCAAATATAAAAAAGAAACAATTGGAAACCCTCGAAATTAGAAGAAAAAAAATTCCGGCTGGTTTTTCTATTGGTTCAATCTTCAAAAATCCCCCAAAAAATCCCGCAGGTTTTTTAATTGAAAAATGTGGCCTAAAGGGAAAAAGATTTGGAAATGTTCAAATTTCAGAGAAACATGCAAATTTTATTATCAACTTGGGCAACGGAAAGGCGAACGATGTAAAAAAGTTAATAAATTTAGTAAAAAATAAAGTAAAAAAACGATTTAAAGTGCTTTTAAGAGAAGAAATTCGATACGTCGGGCCTTAAAAGTCAAAAGTTTTTCATTTTTCCAGTCGTTTTTAAAATTTTCGGTTATTCACACTTGACAAACTTTCTTGAAGTGAAAAAATAAAGTAATCTAAGCGTTCTTTGTAAATAGTGGTCGACTATTTGCATCAACATTATCTAAGAAATAATTTGCTCAAATATATGGCAAAGAAAAAAGGAAAGAAAAAAGAATGTTGTAAATAATTGGATTATTTGAGCGCTAATTTGCAATGGCAAAAAAAAGAAAAAAGAAGAAGAGATAAAAATTTCTTACTTCTTAACCCCCCACACCTTTTGAGCCGGATTTCAGAAAGTCAAGCGAAGGTTCGGTTTAAAAGCGGTGGGGGGTTTTTATTTGTTTTGTTTTTTTTACAATTACTTTAATGTTTCTAAAAACGCTTCAATTTCCTCTCGGCTTTCAGGATTTAGCTCCAAAAATATTAGAGCCTCTTTTTTAGCATTCTCAAAATCACTCATTTCTCTACAAATTAAAGCAAGATAAAGATGATAAACGGGCTCTCGAGGTTTAATTTTTATTAAACCTAAATAAAGTGCAATTGCTTTTTGATAGTTTAGAGTATCGACGTAGACTTTAGCTAAAGCCATTGCAGAGCTTTCAGAATAAACCGGATAGCCCTTAATTTTGGCAATATCAATATTCTCTACAGCCTTTTCATTCTCAGCCAAATAAATATTGGTTAGACCCATCAACCAATAACAATTTCCTAAATTCGGGTTTAAATCGATACATTTTTGTGATTTTTCTTTTG
>Ga0315296_10004937_pt1 | contig 10783 bp, 2 predicted proteins | sample YL17G14_18_MG_FD_203921 | JGI IMG/M metagenome (GOLD analysis project Ga0315296, IMG submission 203921) | Sediment microbial communities from Yellowstone Lake, YNP, Wyoming, USA - YL17G14_18 | ecosystem: Environmental > Aquatic > Freshwater > Lake > Sediment | place: USA: Wyoming | collected...
TGCGAAGCAGGGCTGGACCATCTACCTATCCGATGGAACCCATGTTACTAACACAACTACGAACGAGAATGGTTGGTTCGAGTTCACCGGATTGCACGCGGGCACTTACATGCTGTGGGAAGAGAACAGGACGAACTGGGTCCACACGAGTCCCGCGGTCGTAACGGGCATCTTGATCACATCAGGCGCCGTGAATTACACGACCGTATTCCTCAACACTGAGCTCAGCAAGATCTGGGGCTACAAGTTCGAGGACATGAACAGCAACGGCGTATGGGACAAGGGCGAGCCTGGCGTTGTGAACTGGACCATCTGGCTGTGGTGGGACGGCGTACCGCCGACATCTACCATGACAGACGCTTCGGGCTACTACGAGTTCCCTGGACTAATGCCCGCGCCGGCCATGGTATGGGAGGAGAATGACGCCAACTGGACGCACACGAACGTGACCTGGGAATCGTTCGTCATCACATCTGGCACCAACAAGAGGGTCCACGACTTCGGGAACTTCCACAACGTGAAGATATGCGCGTTCAAGTTCGAGGATGTCAACAGCGATGGCTACTACAGCGACACTGGTGACTATCCAGACAAGCCATTGGCGAACTGGAGCATGACCTTCACTGGTCCTGGTCTGGGAGCTGGTGTGACGTTACTGACGGGCCAAGATGGCTATGCCTGCCTCGTGGTGACCCACGCCGGATTCTACAATGTGACCGAAGAGGAAAGGCCGGGCTGGACGCACACGACAGCGCCGACGAGGATTGAGATCTATGTGGAATCGAACAGCGCGTCACGCGAGGCGTGGTTCGGCAACTTCCACAACGTGGACATCACCGTGTTCAAGTACGAGGACATGGACAGCAACGGCGAGTACGATGAGGACATCGACATTCCGCTCAGGGGCTGGAACATCACTCTGTGGGAGTACAACCTTCTCCTCGATGAGTGGATCCTGGCTTCGTATGCCCACACAGACGCGACGGGCCACGCAGTGTTGGTGATCGACAACGCTGGAGTGTACGTTCTCAACGAGACACTCCAGGACGGTTGGGTACAGACAGATCCCGAAGACGTCTACTATGCCTTCGGCGCTCTCTCTGGTGAGGTCGCCTTCGGGGACATCGAGGATGTCTACATGTTCGGCAACTTCAACTGCGTCGAAATCCTGATCCTGAAGTACTGGGACAGGTGCAGCAGTGGATTCTATGAGCCTGTTTCGCAGGGTGGCATCGATCTGCCTATCGCCAACTGGAACTTCACGATAACCGCCCCCGACGGGACGGTCACGCGTGCCAGTACGGACAGGACCGGATACATCAGCTTCATGGCCTGCATGAACGGCACGTACATCGTCACCGAGGAAGACCGGGACGGGTGGTCGCACATAAGTCCTGAGAACGGCACATTGCTTGTCGATGTCACTTCGGGCGATGGCTCAATCGAGGTGCGGTTCGGCAACTACCAGCATGTCGACATCACGATCTTCAAGTATGAGGATGTAAACAGCAACGGCAGGTACGATGTTGGTCGGGACAGGCCGATCCAGGGCTGGAACTTCAGTCTCGTGGGAATCGGCGGATATCCGATGTACAACGGCACAACTGGCCTGGACGGATACGTCGTCCTGACGGTCAACAGATCAGGCCTGTACTACCTCTCTGAGGAGTCGAGACCGGACTGGACGCCCACGAACGCGTCCCTCAGGCTGTTCGACATAATCTCTGGGACGCAGTTCCCGGTGCAGGAGTTCGGCAACTTCCACAAGGTGCACATACTGGTCTTCAAGTTCGACGACATCAATGCGAACGGCCGGTTCGACGGAATCGAGGAGCTTCATGTGTCCGATCAGCCGATACAGGGCTGGAACATCACGCTGTGGGAGCACAGCGCCGTTCTCGGATGGATTCCGGTCGCATATGCGCTGACGAACGAGTCAGGTCTAGTTGAGTTCGTCATCGACCACGCTGGATGGTACGCTGTGTCTGAGGAGGACCGCGCTGGCTGGTTCTGGATCAGCCCCACGCTAGGATACTACACATTCCATGTGTGCTCGGGCCAACAGGAGAAGTACTTCGAGTTCGCAAACTTCAAGCTCGGAACGATCTTCGGCTGCAAGTACAACGATCTTGACGGCGACGGACAGTACGACCAGGGCGAACCAACGATGGCCAACTGGAACATAACGATCCAAGGCCGCGGGCCGGATGACGTGATTATGACGCGCATCGTGAAGACGAACGAGACCGGCTGCTACATAGTCACTGGTCTGCCTCCGGGCTTTTGGACAGTCACCGAGGAGGTCAAGGACGGCTGGGTGAACACGAGCGCTAGGGTAGTGGAAGTGCAGATCTGGGGCCACCGCGAGGCTAGAGTGGACTTCTTCAACTTCCAGAAGGGCTGCATCGACGGCTACAAGTACGAGGACATGAACGGCAACGGCGTGCGCGATGCCGGCGACGTGGCGAAGCAGAACTGGAACGTCTCGCTGTACATCATCACACCGCAAGGGCCCGTGCTCTTGATAACCAAGCAGACCGACGAGTCCGGCTACTACAAGTTCTGCGGCATCGGACCCGGAACGTACGCCGTCATGGAAGAGGTCAGGAGCGGCTGGACGAACACTAGCGCGAGCTACGAGGTAGTTCCGATGACCTCCGGCCTCCACAAGACGGTGCACGACTTCCTGAATGTGAAGTACAGCAAGATCTGGGGCTACAAGTTCGAGGATCTGAACAGCAACGGCGTGCGCGATGCACTTGAGCCCGGGGTCGAGGGCTGGACCATCTGGCTATGGTGGGACGGCGTACCGCCGGTATCGACCACGACAGACGCTTCGGGTTACTACGAGTTCCCTCGACTCATGCCCGCGCCGGCTATGGTTTGGGAGGAGAATGACGCCAACTGGACACACACGAACGTGACCTGGGAGTCGTTCGTCATCACATCTGGCACCAACAGGAGAGTCCACGACTTCGGGAACTTCGAGAACGTCAAGATATGTATCTGGAAGTACGAGGACGTGGACGGCAACGGCACGCTGGATGGGGGCGACAGGCCTCTGCCCAACTGGAACTTCACCATCACAGGGCCTGCGTTCAGCACACCTTTGGTGGTGTCCACGAACGAAAGCGGACGAGTCTGCGTGATCATCACGAAGGCGGGCGAGTACAATGTGTCCGAAGAGTCGAGGCGGGGCTGGATCAACACGACCGCATCCTACAAGGTCGTGAACGTGACCTCAGGCATCTTGCTCAGGCCGCTCAAGTTCGGCAACTTCGAGCTCGTGAGGCTTGAGGTGAAGAAGTACTACGACGGCAATGTGAACGGACATGACGACTCCGAGCCGGGTCTTGACAACTGGCCCATCACCGTGCAGCCTCTGGGCGTGACTTTGTACACCGACACATACGGCTATCTCACGCTTGATGGCCTCGGCCCAGGCGCGTACGTCGTGAGCGAGGCTCTCCCTGCGGGCTGGAAGAACACCACCCCAGCAGTGATCAATGTCGGTTCTGTCACGAGCGGACAAGTGGTCTCTCTCAGCTTCGGAAACGTGGTGCTCGGCAACATCACCGGATGCAAGTTCTATGACAAGGACATGGACGGCATCAGGGACGACAACGAGCCGCTACTCAGCGGATGGACGATACATCTGGACGGTGTGACGGATTGGGGTCTAGTGGTCAACGAGACGACAACGACCAACGCGACGGGCTACTACAAGTTCGTCGAGGTCCAACCGGGTCTGTACACCGTGTCAGAGGAGCTGAAGAGCTGCTTCTGGATCAACACATCCAGACTCGTCCAGACGGTGGACGTGAGTGGCCTTAGGGAGGAGTTCAACGCAACCCGTGACTTCGGCAACATGCGGTACTCGGTCATCTATGGCTACAAGTTCCTCGACACCTATGCTGAGCGCTACCCATACTGGCCAAACGGTGTGTTCGACGAGAACGAGATCGGTATCGGCAACTGGCAGATAACGCTCGAGGGCAGGACGCTCACGGGCCAGCTAGTACAGCGGGTGGCCTACACCAACAACACCGATGAGAAGCTCGGCTACTACAGGTTCGGGAACCTCCTGCCGGGTGACTACTGGGTGAACGAGACCTTGCTGTCCGACTGGTGGGCAACGACTCCGTTCGTGAACCTCGTCCGGATATATGCAGACTGGAGAACGCCGGTCATATTGAGGATCGACTTCGGCAACCTGTTGCCTGAGCCCGACCCCGAGATACCGTTCGTCCTGACGAAGGGCTGGAACATGTGGTCGTCGCCGCTGACCATGACGGATGCCTTCTACGCATCAGACCTGGCCTCGAAGATAGGTCCGACCGTGATCAAGATAAGCAGGTTGAACACCGCCACGGGCAAGTATGAGTCATTCGTACCTGGCGTGACGACTCCGCGATCGGCCCTGGACTTCCAGATACTGTACGGAGTAGGCTACTACATCGTCGTGAGGTCGGATACGTACTTCACCCTGATAGGTACTCTGCACCCGAGCAGCTCGCTGGACCTGGCGAAGGGCTGGAACATGGTCGGGTACACGACACTGGCGCCCATGAAGGCCAGCGACCTGGTGAGCCATGTCAGCGGATGTAAGGTGTACAAGGTCTCGTACCTCGACTCGGCCACTGGCAAGTACTACTCCTACGTACCGGGAGTGAGCACGCCAGACAAGGACTTCGTCATATCGTCGGGCAGGGCGTATTTCGTGGTCACGAATGCCACAGGGACGCTCGGACTAGGCGCCTAAAACTCTTACGAAGTAGGCGACGATTTATAGTCGCCTTTCATAAACCCCTTTCCTCATTCGGGAGAAGGTATCTTAAGAGACGAAGACTCTGATATCAGCGAGAGTATCCAAAGGAGAGGCAATGTCATGACCCGTCTTGGAGTTGGCAGATCACCGATTTGGAAGCCTTTGGCGGTCGTCTTGGCGATTGGAGCATTGTTGCTCGTTCCGATGGCGGCCATCTCCCTGAACGATGCGCACACGCTTGCCGCGACCGGCCCGCTCGCCGTGTGGGGCTATGTCTATGATTTCTCGGGGCAGCCGCTCCAAGGTGCGAATGTGATTGTGACAGTTGAAAGAACAGGCGCCACGAGCTCTGGTGTGACTGGGTCCGATGGCAAGTATCAGGCATTGCCCGATTTCTCCACGTCCGAATACGACATCCTAGACACTATTCTTGTCGTTGCGAACTACAACTCTAATACTCAGGACAATACTAGTACGGTTGTCGAAGACATCGGCGTGTTGCAGGTCGACGTGAACTACACATACGAGGTCCCCGAATTCGGCACGCTCTTGGGATTCCTGGTGGCCGCTGTGCTGGTCGGGATGATCGCGGTCTACTCAGTGTCCAAGAGACGGGGTCGTGTCGAGTAGGCCTTGAAGCATCCATTCAGTACGCGCCAAAAGGCCCTTCGAGAGCATCCCTTGTCCGTTCCTAGGAAAAGTCTATTAACGCCATAGCGAATCCCATGCTTCCCTTGAACGGGTAGGTATAGGCGGGGAGGATATGTCATCTAAGGTGTTGTCTATGAAGAAGGTTTTGCCGATTGCGCTAGCCATATGTGTCGTCCTCGTTGCTGTATTGCTCTCTGTTCCTCAGACAGCGAGCGCCGCTGCATCCCATGACAAGGTTGTGAATGGCTATGTCGAAGACAACGCTGGAAACCCCTACCCTGGTGTGACTGTGTCGGTCACGATCGATGGGAATGTCAAGTCCGAGCTGACGAATTCTCTTGGATACTATGATCTGCAGTTCCTGATGGCTGAGTGGACGGTCGGCAGCACGATATTCGTTGTCGCTCAGTATCAATCTGGCAGCCCGCAGCCCACAAGCGTGGCGGCTGACGACAGCAATGTCCAGACGATGACCCTGCTGGTCTTCCCCTACGAGATCCCAGAGATGGGCAGCTCCCTCGGTCTGATCGCTGCGGGGATCTTGGTCGGAGCAGTAGCAGTCGTCGTGGTCACATTCGTACGACGCAAGTGACCCGGCCGCTTTGAAGGGCTAGCTCCGTCTGAACCTGCTGAGTCTTGGACATGTTTTCTAGTCCGGAAGAGGTCCATGGTTATCACTATTGAGAATAGTGATATAAACGTTGGATTCATTCCCTTATGAGGGACGGGGTGCACTGGCGTGCTTTCCTCTATGAGAGCAAGCCATAGAGTTCGACGTGTCGAAATCCGTTCTCACACTGTCGTGAATAGCTCAAGAAGCGAACTTCCAGCGTAATCCTGGCCTATTCGACCAGCTGATAACGACGAAACAGGCTTCATATACGCTACAACACGAGTGCAACTATGGAGTTGGAGTCGATTGCCCACTGAGCCGTGCATAGAGTCACGAAAAACCGTGATTGGCGCGTTTCGCACACCGGCAAGGAGTCGGTTGAGCAGAACCGCTGTTGCGTTGGCAATCTTCACCGCGCTCCTGTTCGTCATTTCATCGATGTCCTCTCTCGTCATCGCAGGTGGGCAACAGCCCTTTCAGGATGATGGGATCGAGACGATCCTTCTCGGCCAGAACAGAACTGCAACAATGCTCATGCCTAGTTGGGACGCGGAGAGCTGGGATTGGACGAGCATGGTGGACAGCTCTGGATATGTCAGTGTCATCTTCTCATTCGGGAACGGCTCGGCTCTCGATGCCACGCGGTCTCTGCAGGCTGCTCTTCGTGAGCATGTGAGTTCCGCAGCGGCATACGACTTGGTGGACGAACAAACTGTAATCGCTGGCCACAGTCTGAACGCAGGATTCAGCGGCTATTCAGCCAGGATCGACCTTGGAGTCCTAGAGTCGTTAGCGGACAGCTGGACAGGGATGTCTGTCTATCCGGACCTACCCGTGAACGCAACGCTTGAGAACAGCGTTGTACAGATCGGTGCTGACCAGATATGGTCTCGCAGAGACGCTCAAGGTAGTCTGGTCACAGGAACAGGAGTGACTGTCGCTGTGATAGACACTGGCATTGATTATGATCATCCAGACCTTGGCGGCGGCTTCGGCACGGGCTACAAGGTCGTTGGCGGCTACGATTTCTACAACGACGATTCCGATCCGATGGATGACAATGGCCATGGCACGCATGTTGCTGGTATCATCGCCGCGAATGGCATGATCAAGGGCGTCGCTCCAAGCGCCACGCTCCTGGCATACAAGGCACTGGGCGCTGATGGCTCGGGCCAGATGAGCAATGTCATCGAGGCGATCCAGCGTGCGATGGATCCCAACAACGACGGCAACAACCAGGACCATGCCGATATCATCAGCATGAGCCTCGGTGGCGGCGGGCAAGCAGGAGATCCAGTCTGCCTCGCGGTCAGGAGTGCGGTCAGTGCTGGTGTTGTCGTAGTTGTCGCTGCGGGCAACGAAGGCCCTGCGATGGGCACAGTTGCGTCTCCTGGCCTCGCTCCAGAGGCGATCACAGTCGGTGCCATCGACGATGAAGGTGCTCTGGCGAGTTTCAGCTCGAGAGGAACCACTCCCGACCTCCTAATCAAACCCGAAATCTCCGCTCCAGGAGTCTCCATCAATTCGACGGTCCCTTACCAGAATGCTCGATACAGTTCGCCAACTGGTTACATGCCATTGAGTGGGACGTCTATGGCTACTCCCCACGTGAGTGGCGCCGCTGCGCTGCTACTTCAACTGCATCAATCTTGGACGCCTCAGCAAGTCAAGTCTGCGTTGATCGCAGGCGCAAGCTCCTTGAATGAGTCTCTCTGGACCGCGGGCTCTGGTGGCTTGTGGCTTCCAGGCAGTGCTGACATGAGCGTGTTCTCATCGAATCCTCTTGTGTCTTACAACTCAGCAGGCGATTCTCAGGTTACAGTCACTATCCAGAATACTGGACCAGCTCGGAGCATTGAGGTGTCCGTTGCCGATTGGTTCTCCTTGGCCGCGAACGGCTCGTCCGTCGCGCCAGACGCAGTCGACTTCGCGTTCGTGAGCCCCACGAGTCTCTCACTTCCAGCTGGTGGCTCGGAGGCGTTCACACTGGGCGTTGATGTGCCAAGCCCCTCCGCGATGGAAGGATACTACGAAGGCGATATCGTCGCGAGATACGGGACCGAATCAGTGCGATTCTCATTCGGCTACACTGTGCTCTCTCGTCTCAATGTCCACGTCTTGGATGCTTCGGGCAGTGAGGTCGTCGACCCGTATGGTGGCGTTTGGGTCTACGATCTACCAGATGCCAACACAGCTTTCTCGATCCAGGCTGGCGCGAAACCCTCACCTCCTGCTAGCTTCCTCCTGCCTTCGGGGTCCTACTCGGTCCACGCCGCAGGTCACGAACTCCTCTACTCCTACACTGATCCATATCTGCTTTCCGCAGCGGTCTCGCTAGCCAGGATGGAGACACGCGATGTGTTCCTCAGGATGTCCGAAGCGAGGCAGCTGGTCCTTGACCTCGAAACACAGGACGGGAACCCGATCTATGTGAAGGACTATCGAGTCTATCTCCGACATACAGGCGCCAACAATGTCTCGTTCCACCTCGTGGGAACAGACTACTTCGTCTCAAGCCCAGACCTTCTCTCTCTGCCCAGGTCGAGGACTGTCTATGTCTCCAACACGAGCGAGACCGTAGGGATATCTATTGTGGGCTTCTCGTACACCCCAGACATGTGGGATTTCGTCTCCCGCAACTGGCAACACTGGTACGAATCGGTGGACAGCCCTTCACAAGGCTTCTTCATCGAGTCTTCAGCGGACCTTCAGTATTTGCTCTCATGGGAGTTCAACGGAGTCAGCTCTTCGACTCCTTCGACTCTGACGGTGATCGACGGCCAGGCATCAATCTACGAAACGAAGTACGATATCCCGGGACAGATTGGCGACCCGTGGTGCGACTGGGATACTCGTCTGCCGATGGGCGCTGAATCGACGTTCTACACCAGAAGGGACACTCAGTCCCCCATCAACCCGTTCTACTCGGGAATGACGAGGGAAACGATCGTTCAAGGCGTCTTCTCCCAGCTCTACTTCCCCGGGAACCTCTTTGGCGGCTATTCGGAGGCAGAGTACTATGTCCCGGACTACAGCCACGTGGTCCACGCAGCTAGCGCATCGGACATCTATCTGCCAGACCGCAACTACTTGACCCCCGTCAATGGCGTCGTCAGCGAGTCTCGAATCGGCGCTGGCCCGTTCTACCCGTCGCTGCGCACGATGAACACGAACACCACATTGGTGCTTGTCCATCCGTTGCTGCGCGACCAGTCGGGAGCGAAGGTGGGCGGCATAGGCGTGCCGAGGATGGATCTCCTGCAGAATGGCATGGATACTGGCGTCTATCAGCTCTCTGAATATCGCGCGCGCCCTGATGCGATGCGCGTCGTCGCACTCAGCGGCTCTGGAACCTATACTGTCAAGATTCACTTTGATGCGTCCGCGCAAGTGAGCAACAGCGCCGACATCGAACTCGGGTTCTCAGTGCCAAGTGTTGATTTGAATCCACCTACGATCACCTCGCTCAAGATGCCACAGCGGTTCGTCCCCGGCACCGCTGTGCCACTGAGCATCACCGTATCAGACGACAGATCCACGGCGTCGGTATCGATCAGCTGGCGTTCCAACTCCACGGCGCCGTGGATTACCGTTCCAGTTGCAAGGGTGTTGGACAGTGAGTTCTCGGCCGAGATCCAGACATCCTTGACGGACATCTCTATAGACCTCAAGATAGTTGTGGCTGACGAAGCTGGCAACTACCTTCAGTATGTGACCACCAATGCCTGTCTGAAGCAGGTGTCCGTCCGCTTTGACATTTCCGCTGGCACAACCGATGTTCCGTACAGGAATTCGAGCTCCAGCGTGGTCCTGACTGGCTATCTGACCGACTTGGCGGGCAACCCCCTGCATCAGATGGCCGCTGTGCCGCTGGAGCTGATGGCCAACGGCAAGAAAGTCGGGCTTATCCTTGACGAGTATGCTTCGGAGGGATCGCATTCCCACAATGGCACGATAAGGTTCACATGGGTCTTCAATCCGTACAGGCTATTCTCTGCCTACGACCAGACGATTGATGTCCTCATCTCCTTCGATTTGGGAACGTACGAGCCTGTGAGCAGGACGTTTTCGCTTCATTCGATTCTCTACAACAACGAGCCTCCCCAGATATTGCTCCTCACGCCAGCGAACGGCTCTCTCTTCACTCCAGGGACCGTGATCGATCTGTCAATAGCTGATGTTGGCAGCATTGCTGCCGAGTACAGCGTCGACGGTGGGTTCCGTACCCCATTGTCATCCCCGTGGGACATATCGACATCGACATGGTCTGACGGGAACCATATCGTCGATGTCTATGCAACTGATGAAGACTCTGCAACCAGCCATTCGGCATTCAACTTTGACCTGGATGGTTCTGCGCCAGTGGTCAATATCCTGAGCCCGCGAAGCGGATCACTTGTGCCGAAAGGATTCCAGATGGTCCTTGATGTCTCGGATGCACACCTTCTCGAGGTGCGGGTCCAGGTGGACTCCGGTCCCTGGCAAGTCATAGGCTCCCCATACTCGGTGGATATGACTGGTTGGTCTGAGGGATATCACTTTGTCGCTGTCGGGGCAGAGGACGTGCTGGGTCATGTGACCTCAACCAGCATCTTCTTCGAGATCGCCAACAGCACCGTGGTGATCAATCTCGAGAGCCCAGCCAACGGCACGATCATGCGGTCGGGCGGACAGATCGTATTGGACGTGACCGGGCTAGGCACTGTCACATGTGTCTGGTCCGATGGGGGGATAGCGCGGTCGCTCCTGCC
>Ga0315296_10004938_pt1 | contig 10783 bp, 9 predicted proteins | sample YL17G14_18_MG_FD_203921 | JGI IMG/M metagenome (GOLD analysis project Ga0315296, IMG submission 203921) | Sediment microbial communities from Yellowstone Lake, YNP, Wyoming, USA - YL17G14_18 | ecosystem: Environmental > Aquatic > Freshwater > Lake > Sediment | place: USA: Wyoming | collected...
CGCCAGCTCGTCGATGTCGCCGGGCTCGCGCAGCTTGCCGGCGGGCCACCGAATGAAGCACGGGACGCGATGGCCGCCGTCATAGAGCGAGGTCTTGCGGTCCCTCATGCCGGCGTTGAATGTCTTCACGCCGGCGGTCCCGCCGTTGTCCGTCATGAAGATCAGAATCGTGTTGTCGGCCAGGTGAGTCTCGTCGAGCATGGCCATCAGCCGGCCCATGTTCTCATCGAGGTTGGCAATCATGCCGAAGAAGTTCGCGGGGACGCCCTGCTTCTTATAAGGCTCGGCGTACTGCGGCGGGACGAAGAGCGGACCGTGCGGCACGTTCGTCGGAAGATAGCAGAAGAAGGGCTCACCCCTGGCGGCACAGGTCTTGATCCATTTCATCGCCTCCCGGAACCAGACATCGTTGCAGTATCCCTCGTACTTCTGGGGTTTGCCGTTGTGCAGGTACGTATCGTCGAAGTAATCGTTGCCCCAGAAGTCGGCGGCCGAGGTGATGCCCCAGGACCTGTGATGCACGACTTCCCGAAATCCGCGATATTGCGGCAGGTAGGGGTAGCCGTCGCCGAGGTGCCATTTGCCGAACAGACCCGTGCGATAACCGCCGGCTTTGAAGACGTCCGCCATGGTCGGGACATCGGTGCGCAGCATGGTCAGTCCGCCGCAGACGTGCCGTGCCCGATTTCGAAGCGCATCGAGGCCGGACATGAGCTGCCCTCGCGTCGGCGTACACATCGGAGCCGCGTGGAAATCGGTCAGCCGGAGACTCTGCCCGTGCAGGCGGTCCAGGTTCGGCGTACGCAGCACGGGATTGCCGTGGCAGGAGAAGTCGCCGTAGCCCTGGTCGTCAGTCAACACCAGAATGACATTGGGCCGGCTGGTTTTCGGCTCTGCCCCCATGAGCTTTCCACGCGTGACCACCACCGCCCCTGCGGCCCCCAGTGCGACACGTTTCAGGAAGGTACGTCGATTCATGGCTATCTCCTCACGGGAACGATCTACTCGTCTATTTCGGCCTGACATTCTCGCATGAAATGCGTCGCACGACCACCCGTTTTCCGGCAACGAGGCCAACAAAAAAGGCCGGGCTCCGCTGCCCGGCCTTGGATTGACCTGGTGGTCGTGCTTATCTGCGCTTCTGAACCATGATACCGCAGGAGCCGAATTCGGTTTTTGCCTCCGCCCCGGCTCCGTCACTCGTCCCGGGTGGCCACCGTCGCCGAGCTATTGAAATCGGATGCCGTACCTGGGTATGATGGGACAGGTATCGTGCAGGAGCACAGTCCATGAGGCCAAGTGGGAAATCCCGGTATAGGAGAGCAACGTCATGATGAGAAACACTGCGGTCTTGATCGTCGCGACCATGATGTGCGTCCCGGGGTCTGTCGGCGCTATCAGCAATTCGCTCCTGTTGGCCTTGATTTCGGCTGCATCCGAAACGCCCCAAGCTGCTCCACGGGCGGCGACCAACGCCCCACCGCAAGAAGGTGTTGCGGAGAGCAACGAAACAACAGCAGTCAACAGCGATGATCGTCTTGGAGAAATGATAACCATCCCCGCCGGAAGCTTCTTGATGGGCAACAATGGTCACGAGGGATATGAAGGTCCGGAAGAATTCCCGCAGCACTTGGCTAACCTGCCCACCTACCAGATCGGCAAATATGAAGTCACGCGTGGTGAGTTCCGAAAGTTTATCGAAGCGGGCGGTTATACGAATGCGAGCTACTGGTCAACTGAAGGGTGGAAATGGAAAGAGAGCGATGTCATCGATTATGCCGGAATGCACGGAGCGATCACCCATACCGTAAGACCCAACCGCGAGGAGAAGCGCAACGCACCGGAGCATTGGGCAGACGAACAGGAATGGATCGGACACGGATTCGGCCACCCGCGTTTTACCCAAACGGATCGCCATCCCGTGGTCGGCGTCACCTATTATGAAGCTGAAGCATACTGTAAATGGGCAGGCGCGAGACTGCCCACGGAGGCGGAATGGGAGAAAGCCGCACGATGGGATGAGAAAGAGCAGCACGCCAACATCTGGCCCTGGGGCGATGTCTGGGATCCGGAAGCCTGCAATAACCCTGAGGATCACAACGCTGCAGGCGGCGGATATCGCGTGAATCAAAGCGCTCCGGTCGGCAGTTATCCCAAAGGAGCCAGTCCATATGGGTGCATGGATATGGTGGGTAATGCCTATGAGTGGGTGGCGGATTATGCCAGATCGTACCCCGGCAATCCCCAGCCATTTGATCACTCCCCGGTCTATCATTTCGTCAAGGGCGGGTGCTGGGATGACGGCCCTTTTAGCGTCCGCTGTGCTTATCGGGGCTGGTACCTCCCCCCGAGCAGCGGCGGCACCGGCCCAGGCGACAGCGACTACATCGGGTTCCGTGTGGCTCGCTAAGGCTGGTTAGCCAGCCAGCCAGTACCGCTTGGGAATTCGGGGACGCCTTACCTATTTCGGTCTTGAATTGAGTATGATGTCCCGGGAACTACACCTTTGGAGACGCTCCCGACAGACTCGCGGCCGGCAATGTCACAAGAGCTGTCCACGTCAGGACGACGATTTGCTTCGAGAGTCCCATATTTCTCACCTCACTTGTTCAACCCTATTGACGTGAGAGATCATCGCTGCGGCCATTGTACGCGAAGCTGGTGACTTTATCAAGCAGTGGCTGTGTGTCTGCCGCGCAAGAGAAAGGCCGGGGGTGGATGGCCCCGGCCTGGAATTGGATGCGGGAGCGGGTTTACTGGCGTTTCCGGACCGGCAGGGCGCACTGGCCGAACCGGGTCGCCGGCCCGTCGACAGGATTCCCCGTGTAGGGCTCGGCCCATGTGTCCTTCGGTGCCAAGGTCAACTCGAAGCCGCCGTTCGGATCGACGCCGACCCTCAGCTTGTAGGAGATGACGGGGATCAGGCTTTGCAACTCCGTCCAGCGCTTGCCCTGCTTCAAACTGAACTCGTCGAGCGGCATGTGCCATTGGCAGATGAGCATTGTCTGGCCCGCCGACAGCTTGTCCAACGGCAGCTCGATGTTGTATGTGCCCTCGCCTGTTTTCTGGAAGGGCAGCGAGAGGAAGTCCTTGGCCTCCTGGCCGGGTCCGCTGAGCTGCACTAACTCCAGCGGAGCGTTGGCATAGGGCAATCGGATCGGCATGAGCGAGGTGTCCTTGGGTCCCTTTATGAGCGTCAGGTATGCTCCGACCCTGACTTTGCCGTCCGGCTGGACATAGCAGAAATCCTCCTGGCTCCCGACAAACTCGGGTTTCGACCATTGCTGATACCCGGCGCTGGGCTCGATGATATCATCGGGCGGCAGCGGCTCGGGCAGATTCTCCCGGGCCACGTCCTCGACGCGCAGGTCGCCGTAGATCACGTGATAGGTCTTCGAGCCTCTCGGACGGTACCAGAAGATCGCCTTATCCGCCTCGCCGAGCTTGACGCCCTTGCCGCGGTAGTACCACTTGCCCTCGCCCTGAAAGGCTCGCGTGAACAGCAGCCATTTCTGAATCTTGACGCCGAGGGCGGTCTCTTCCTCACTGGATAATTGAAGTTCCTTGGTCTTCTTTTGCACGTCCGGGACCTGCTTGAGGAAGTCCTCCACGGCTACTCCGTCGGGGAACTGCCCATCTCCGTACGTCTGCGCCATCACGCGAAGGCCCTCGATGAAGTCAGCCTCCGTCGAGCCGAACAGGTCCAAGTCAGTCGTCTGCGCTGCCAGCTTGTATCCTTCGGGCGGCTCCATGCTGAACGACGCTTCATCGATGGGCACATCGAACTGCATGTTTTTGCAGATGACATTCAACTGGCCTTCGTTACTCTCGATGCGGATCGGCAGTCCGGTCTTGGCGTCGGCCCAGAGCACGATCTCGATCTTCGGGTGCTTCGCCTGGAATCCAACCGCTTCGTGGCCGTCGATCTGCCGCGTGCCGAGGTCCTCCGTGGTGAATTGCGGGGTCTCCTGGAGCGTCACGAGGATGTTCTTAAGGTGATCGAGGTAGTTGCCTATCGAGGGCAAGCCCTTGATATTGACGTACGCCGCCTCCTTCTTCGAGTCGTCCAGGACCAGGATGCGGCCGGTCTGCAGGTCGATGATGCTGACCGCCTCCGGCGCGTTGGAGAGCGTTCGCCGGATGCGCGAGCCCATGACCATATCGTGGATCACCGGCGTGTTCGGGTCCTCCGCGCCGACGATGATGTCAAGAGCGGCCGTGCTGGCGTTGAGGATCGGCTGAATCACCTGGGCGAACGTGAGATTGGAGCCCAGGGGATTCCCGAGGAAGTGCAGTCCGAGCAGCAGGACGATCACGATCGCCGCCGCGACGGCTAATTTGCTCCATTTGCTGTTCATGAGTATTCTCCCCAAGCTCTTGCGAGCTTGTTGTCCTTCGGTTTCCAGAATGGTCCGTCGGACACGATCCATCGCCCGGCCGGTGGCCTCGGGCGACGGCTGCACACTGGCGAGCCGCTCCAGCCGGCGGCGAAGTTCCGCATCATTGATCTTCGACATGCTGAACCTCCTTTCCGCCGATTGCTGAATGATCGCATCCGAGCACGTCGCGCAATGCGCTCATCGCCTTGAAACACAGGGCGCGAGCCTGATGAACCGTCTTGCCGAGCTGCCCGGCGATCTGGTCGTATGGCTCCTGCTGGATATACCGCATGATGAGAGCCTCGCGCGAGGCGCCGTGGAGCTGATCGATCGCACTCAGGACCTGCTCGAGCTCCTCGGACTCGATGAGCCTGCTCAACGGTGCCGCGTCGTCTGAGGCACGTTCCGACGCCGCATCGAGCGAGCAAGCCCGGCGGGTCGCCTGCCGCCGCCGCCAGTCGAAGGCCAGATTGATCGCCGTCCGACGGGCATAGGCATACCAGCAGTCGATCCGGCCCTGGTTCTTGGCGCCATGGAGCTTGAGGAACAAGTCCTGCATGAGCTCCTCGGCTATGTCCTCGCGCAAGGTGAGCCTGGCCAGCAGGGCGTGTAGTTTCGCCCCGGATGTCTCCAGCAGCTCGAGCAGCTCTGTCTGTCGATGACTCAACCCAGGCTCCTGTTTCGACTCGTGCCTCAGAACTTCACCATTATAGACGGACAGCCCGCCTCCCGCGCAACTGTCAATCTGTCAGAGCCGCAAAAGGGCACAATTGGTGCACAGGTTGAACTCAGGCGGGTCTTGACCCGTGAGCGGTATGGCCTGACAATCTCCTGTGGTCGAGTGATGGTCGGACAGCCGGACAGCAGGCTTGTGAAAGGATGATGATGACCAGATCGTATGCGGCGGCAATCGGGGTGGGCGTTGTGCTGACTCTTTCTGCGGCGGTGGGGCAGGCGGGTCCAAAGCCATTGGCGTTTCCGGGAGCGGAGGGGTTCGGGCGGTTCGCGAAGGGTGGCCGGGGCGGCGATGTGTATCATGTGACGACCCTGGAGGATGATGGGCCGGGATCGCTGCGGCAGGGCATCAAGACCGCTACAGGACCTCGCACGATCATTTTTGACATCTCCGGCACGATCCAGTTGAAGTCCGAGCTCCGGATTACACAGTCCGGCCTGACCATTGCCGGCCAGACCGCCCCGGGCGATGGGATCACCCTGCGGGACCAGACCGTCAGTCTCAAGGGCTGTCACGACATCATCGTCCGGTACATCCGGCTGCGACTCGGCGATAAGAACAAAGAGCCCGGCGGCTACGACACTCTGACGACCGATGGCATGCCGGATGACTGGGAGAAGGCTCGCGGCTTGAACGCGAGCGAATCATCCGACGGCCCGCACGATCGCGACGGCGACGGCTACACGAATCTCGAAGAGTACATCGACTCCCTGATCCCGCGGGCACGATAAGGCAGTCTCATACCGATTCCGGTTGAATCTTTCGTATTTCCGGATGGCAGCGGCAAGGCCGAAGGCTCTGCCGATGGCGGATGGGCAAACCATCGGCAAGCTCGCGCTTGCCGCTGCCACCCAAGGCCTGATGACATGCTGCGAAGAACTCATGCGTAATCGTATCACTCGCCGGGGGCGGGCCGCGGACAAGGGAGAGGGTAGAATAATGCTTCTCGACAGGTGCAACGGGCCTTCTCGTGCGTCTCAAGAGTGGATACGGTATCCGAAGACTTGGCGACAGGGTGGCGATGCTGGACGACGCGATACTCCTGTGGAGATCGAAGCGGGGCGACCGCAAGGCGTTCGACCTGCTTTATGAGAGGCATCTCGACACGCTGCTGACGGTGGCGATGAATCTGCTCGGCAACACCAGTGATGCGGAGGACGCCGTGCAGGATGTGTTCGCGTCATTCATCGAGTCGCTCGACACGATCGCGCTGCGCAGCAGTCTGCGTAACTTTCTGGCCATCTGCGTCGCCAACAAAAGCCGGGACATGCTGCGCAGGCGAAACAGACCTCTGGCAGACCCTCGCAGTGAGGCACCGCCGGCCGATGCTCCAGAGCCGCTCGAACTGGTGATTCACAACGAGCAGGTCCGTCGCCTTGCAGATGCGCTGGCCCGGCTGCCCTACGAGCAGCGGGAAGTGATCGCTCTGCACATCCACGCGGGGCTGACGTTCCGGGCCATGGCCCGGGCTCTCAAAGTCTCCCTGGGGACGGTGCAGAGCCGATATCGCTACGGCCTCAACAATCTGAAAGCGGCACTCAATGGAGAGGGCCCAACATGAAACGAGAGAGAAACATCGAAGATCGTATCGCTGACGTGCAATACAGGAGCGGTACTTGCGTCCGCGAGAGAATACGCTCCCATCTGGATAAGGTATGGCGGCGCCGTATGTCACAGCCGTGCGTGCTTGCGCGATTTGGTTTTGGAGCCGGCACGCTGGCCAGACTGTCCAAGGTGGCGCTCATAGCCCTGCTGCTGATCGTCGCCGGCGTATGGCTCGTCCAGATCAACAAGTCCACAGGCGCTTATGCCCTGGAGCAGACGGCCGATGCACTCAAGGGGATCCGATACTTCCACTTCCAATTCATCTCGCGCCCGAAGAAGCCGGCACGGGAGGCCTGGATCGAATACGATCCGAATGATTCCATGCGCGATGTCCGGGTCAACTTCTACGATCAGAATTCCGTCATGGTCTGGAGTGAAAACGTGACGCGGTACTGGAACCAGGACAAGCACGAGGTATGGGTGTTCCGGGACGATGAATACACGGAGAAAGTCCTGTACTTCGTTCAGCGGCACGACCCGCGGCAGGCCATCGCATACCTTCAGCAGCGTGGGGAGCGGGGCGGCATCCGGATCGATATCGCCCAGCCGCAGGCGAGCGCCGACCCCATTACTGTCACCGTCACCTACGATCCCAACACGTATCTGATTGGCAAGGCACAGCCCGCCGTGCGCGAGTTCTACCATATCGATCCTCTGACGAAGCTGATCACCAGCATGGACGTCGAGACGTTCTCCAACGGCCGCTACATGAGCAAAGGGGCGTGGGAGTATATCGACTACAATCGGCCGTTCGATCCCAACACATTCGACCTCAAGGGTGAGCTGCCCGCGGATGTGAGCTGGTCCGACACGACGAGTATCGTTATGGGCGTCGAGCAGGGCACGCTCTCCGACGAGGAAGTCGGAGTCAAGCTCGTGCGCGAGTTCCTCGACGCGTGGGCGGCGAACGACTATGAGAAAGCTGCCCAAATCCACGGCTATGCAGTGGCGGGCGAAGTGGAAAGCATCGCGAACGCGCTGGGCAAGAAGGACATCCTGCAAGTAGTCTCCGTTGGTCCGCCTGTCCGTGCGGAGGGATCGCTGGGTGGCCTGTTCGTGCCCAGCGAGGTGGAGTACGAGGAGAACGGACAGAAGGCAGTAATGCACCTCAGGACGCACGTGAGCCAGTACACGAAAGGCCGCTGGCGCATCCGCGACCTCGGCATGGGCAAGTGACGTGTCACGATGAAGATCTTGGCTGTCGCCTGGTGATCGCAAAGACTACAGCCACCGGCGGACGGTGGACTTGTAGCGCAGGTACTGCTCGCCGAATTTCGCCTCCAGATGCCGTTCCTCTCTTCGCACGACATACCGGTCCATCACGAGCAGAACCGGAATCGTCAACAACAGGACCCAGCCGTTGTTGAGAAGAAGGCCGACCCCGAGATACCAGAGCGTGAGGGCGATGTACGCCGGGTTGCGCGAGAGGCAGTACGGCCCGTCCGTGATCAGGGCTGAGGCGGGCTTGTGCGGATTGAACGCCGTGCCCGCCCGGCGAAACCTCGCGAGTACCGGCGGCATAATCGCAATCCCCGCGACGATCATCGCCACGCCGATAACGGCTCCCCATCTGCCGGCCAAAAGCCCGAGTGGCCGCCAGTGATTCAGTGCAACCCCGACTGGCAATGCTGCCAGATAGATTAGAGGTGGATGAATGCGTAAGCCCGGTCCCTCGTGCATCATAGGTCGTCCTCATCGCTCAATTCTGCGGTCTTCTCCTTTCCAGCCATGCAGCAGAGCCATTGTAGTGACGTTCCCGCCTGGATGTCATGCGGATTATGAATAGGAAAAGCCGGGCGCGGAGGCCCGGCTTTATGTTACGCTTCGGTGGGTGCGGTCAGCCTATTTCGGCAGGTTCTCCGGGGCGACGTCGGCGACGTGCAGGTCGGCGTAGATGACTCGCCAGGTCGCCGAGCCTTGCGGCTGGTACCAGAAGATCGGCGCCGCCGGGTCGCCGAAGCGGACGTTCTGGCCCGCGTAGCGCCACGTACCCGCCGGCAGGACGCTGATGAACGCCAGCCCGCGATACATCACCTGCTGAGAACTGAAGTCCCAGCCCGGCTTGAACTTGCCTCCCTGGGCCATCTCCACGACTACCTTGGCGATCTCCGCTCCGGCCACGATCGGCGGAAACGTTCCATCCACCGTCCAGAGCGACCAGGCGCGCAGGAACTCGGTGAAGTCCCGCTCGCTGATTCCCGCGGCATCCGCCTGAATCTCGATAGGGGTATACCCCTCCGGCGGTTCGAGGCTGAAGAACGAATCCGGCAAATCGACATCGAGCTGGAAATCGCTCATGATCACGTTCATCCCCGGCGCGCTGGGGACCTCCAGTTCCACTCGCGCCAGGCGGCCGCTCGCCGGGTCGATCCACACCGTTGTCACGAGATCCGCCTCCCGGACACGGAAGCCATCGAGTGTCCGCCCGTCGATCTCCCTGGACCCCAGGACCTCATCCGCCTGCGCCGGCAGGGCCCGAAGCGCCTCGACCATCGCCCACGGGTCTTTGGCGAGGTTGCCCGGCACGTTCTTCATGGTGAACTTTGCGTAGTTCTTCGCGACCGGGACGATGCCGATCCCTTTGATCTTATTGCCTGTGATCTGTGCCACGGTGATGTAGCCATCGGCGGTGGCCGTACGGATGAAGTACGTGTCCCCCATGTCCTTGAAGGCGACGTCCATGCGTACGGTAGGCATGTTCTCCATGCCTGGTTTTGTGACCATGCTGTAAGTCAGAGTCTGCGCCCTATGCAACTGGCTGACCGCGCGGCCATACACTTTGCCGGCGCCGCCGCCTCCAGAAAGGCTGAGGCCCAGAACCACGGCCAGAACCACTCCGGCCGCAACGGCTAATTTGCTCCATTTGCTGTTCATGATGATTCTCCCGAAAACCGCCGCAGGGGATTCGAGCCCGCGGCGCGATGGATCCTTGCTTTGTGTTCTCGCAGCCAGCAGAACCTCGTGATTCGCCGACTGCACGACGTGTTCATCCTCCGGCACAGCGCTCATGCGAGCGGCACAGTCGAGCAGTGTCCGAAGCCGCCTTACGGCCTGCCTGCACGGCTCGCACTGCCGGAGGTGTGCCTCAATCTCGTTGGCCTGCTCGGCAGGCAGCTCTTTGAGCACGAACTGAACAAGCTGCTCATCGGTCACATTGTGAGGACTCATGACTCACCTTCTTCATTGGTCCAGGTACTCGTGCAACTCCCGGGTCAGCCTCAGTACGGCACGGTGCAGATGGACGCGGACGGTAGACTCGGCACAACCCATGATCCTGGCGATCTCGGCCGTCTCCAATCGTTCCAGCCGCGAGAGGACGAATGCGTCCGCCTCGCGCCGGGGCAGCCGCCCGACGGCCGCAGCCAATCGCTGCTGCAACTCATCGGCCTGCAACGCGCCGTCAGGGGTGTTTGTAGTGATGCCGTCAGGCGTTCCCCTCGATGCCCTTGCGGGTACACGACAAGCGACCCGCTGCCGGGCGATCTGCAGCGCCTTGCGCACGGTCACGCGGTACAGATACGCCGGCCAGTTCACTTCGCCGTCGTACGTGTGCCAGCGCCGCCAGATGGCCAGAAAGACCTCCTGATGGACGTCGTGCGCCAGATTCACGTCGCGCAGGACGCGCGTCGCCGTACGGAGGACCTGTCCGCCGTGCTCGTTCACCAGGTTTTCAAAACTCTGATCCGACACTGTCGTACCATCCGGCTCCAGAAACGTTTCTATGCGGGCGTCACGTCCGCGCTCGCGTTGAAATGCTTCCACGAGTATGAACATGACACCCAGGCCGCACACAGCCTGAGATCTCTGCCCCTATAAAGGGCCCCGCCCTCCTCCGCGTTTACAGGAAATCCCTCTAATTCTACCCCGCCCGCATGCACAAGGGAACCGGGAGGACAGGCGGCCCCCCCGTCCGTTTCCCGCCTGGGCAAGACCGGCCTTGCCTTGCGCAACAGGGCGTATGCGCCAATCCACGTTTCTCTTGACCGTGACCGGCTTATGAGGTATGCTGGTTGTCACAGCGGTGGATCATTGTCCCGCTGTTGGATAGTGGGCTCTTCCGGAG
>Ga0315296_10004940_pt1 | contig 10780 bp, 15 predicted proteins | sample YL17G14_18_MG_FD_203921 | JGI IMG/M metagenome (GOLD analysis project Ga0315296, IMG submission 203921) | Sediment microbial communities from Yellowstone Lake, YNP, Wyoming, USA - YL17G14_18 | ecosystem: Environmental > Aquatic > Freshwater > Lake > Sediment | place: USA: Wyoming | collected...
GTTAATGAACCCCTTCATTATCTTGCACGAGTTTTACCACCATCTGCGCACGTCAATTGACAAGAAGCATAAAGGAACAGAGAAATACGCAGACAGATTTGCCCGTGAATTTCTTGAAGCCTACCAATCCTATGACGCGAAAGCCTCGCAAAACCAGACTGAAATGCGTCGATGATGATGAGGCAGATGAGGGCAGGATTTTGGCAAACGTCCTCAAACATCGTAGCTCAGTTTAAATATCAGAGTTGCGATTAGACGTAGCGAGAGGATACCATCCATGGGTTCTAAGTCCCCTAGAGGCGAATTCGCCGCAAGAGCGCTCGTAGAAAAAAGGAAGAGGTTCCGCTGGAGCAGCATGTACTATAAGCGCAGAATGCTCAGGCTCGACGTAAAAGCAGACCCACTTGAAGGAGCACCCATGGCACGAGGAATCGTACTCGAAAAAGTTGGAGTCGAGAGCAAACAACCTAACAGCGCCATACGCAAGTGCGTAAGAACTCAACTTATCAAGAACGGACGATTGATCACTGCTTTCCTTCCTGGAGACGGTGCATTGAACCTCGTTGACGAACACGACGAAGTGCTCGTTGAAGGAATAGGCGGTTCACGAGGAAGAAGCATGGGTGATATTCCAGGAGTGCGCTGGAAGGTCATTACAGTTAACGGTGTTTCTTTGAACGAACTTGTTTATGGACGGAAACAGAAACCAGCTCGGTGAGTGTTTTGAGTCAGAAGCAGGAAGAGAAACAGGCAAGAGAGATCAAGCTTTTCGATAAATGGAGCTTCAAAGGCATTGAGGTCAAAGACCTTGGGCTTCAGAGGTATATTTCTCTCAAGCCAGTTGTGATTCCACACAGTATGGGAAGACACGAGCACAAACGCTTCCGCAAAGCAAACGTGAACATCGTGGAGCGACTCACAAACAACATCATGCGGCCCGGAAAAAACACTGGTAAAAAAGCTAAAGTAACGAATATGGTCAGGCACGCACTCGAAATAGTGAATCTTCGGACTGGCAAGAATCCAATAGAGGTGTTAGTCAGAGCTGTTGAGAATTCTTCCCCATGCGAAGACACAACAAGGATCAGCATGGGTGGAATAGCCTATCACCTCTCAGTGGATGTTTCGCCTCAGAGGAGAGTTGACTTGGCGCTGAGACACATAACTAACGGTGCCAGACAAGCTTCTGCAAACAACCCGCGTTCAATAGACGAATGTTTGGCCGACGAATTGATACTTGCTGGGAATCACGACGTGAAGAGCTTCGCTGTAGCAAAGCGGAATGAAATCGAAAGAGTAGCTCAAGCATCACGGTAGCAGCTTTTCAATTTCCTATTTTAGATGGATTTCAACGATATCTCCGTCTTCAAGATGGAATGTTAATCCAACTCTTTGGGGGCTGAAGACCAAGCGTTTCGACCAGACCTTGGAAAAACTGAAGTTCTCTCTGAAATCACTGTGAATGGCTTTTGCCAGATCGTATATCGTCGCTCCTTTTCTGAGGATGAACGGTTTCTTTGAATACTCTCTTTCGTTGGGTTCTTTCGTGTAGATGCGCATTATCTCCAGCGTATTGAATAAGGTCTCACCGAGTCTGTCCAGACCTTTGCCTGTGATTGTGGACACAGGAATCACAAGGAGCTTGTTGCCGGCGTAAGCTTTCAACAACTTGAGGTTTCCTTCTGCTCCTTCTAAGTCGATTTTGTTTGCAACAATTATCGTTGGTTTGAATACCATGCTTTGAAAAACGGCTTCTTCTATATCGCTCAGCGTGGCTTCACCGTAGATCTTCACAAAGGCGTCATTAACGTTATAGTCCCTTAGGAGTTTTTCAACTTCTTTGAAGCTGCAGTCGATCAGCCTCCCCAGAACCACGATTCGTAAGCCTGCGCCCATGTACTTTCTATCAATCTCAACCTTCGACTTCGGTTTGCTCGTGGATATTCGGGCTTTATTCATCTCGTCCAATATGCAAGTCAGTTGTCTAACAGGATCTTGTGACAGGTCAACTAGGATAATGAGGCCGTCAGCGTTTCGAGCAATGCCCAGTGTCTGTAGGCCCCAAGCCCTTCCGTCTGCCGCGCCTCGCATAATAGCCGGCGCCTCAATTATCTGGAACTGCAAATCTTCATAATCCATAATCCCAGGAACAGGTTCTCTCGTAGCATAGGGAGTGGATGAGACTCCGACCTTTGCGTTGGTAACGGCTCTCAGTAGACTGCTTTTTCCCGCCTTTGTCAAACTTATCAACACGAGTTGTGCGGCGCCTTCCTTTTCCAAGAAAACCTTCGGGCCGCTTTTTCCTGCTTTCTTTTTCTTCTTTTCCTCAATGTCTTTCCTGAGGGCAGAAATCCGCTTCTTGACTTGAGCACAAGTTTTTGCCGTCCCCTTATGTTTTGGAACTAGGCTGAGAAATTCTTCCATCCGCTGGATTCGCTGTCTCGGATTTTTCGTCTCTTCGACTTCTGCCCATTTTTTCCTAGCATCGGGGGGCAAATTAGCAGGCATGAATTGAACGCGTCCAGCTTATATTTCCGAAAGTCAAGTTTAATATCTGTTCCGATACTAGGTTTTTGTTTGCTGTCAATTATTAATCCAAAAGCTCAAAGGCGTGCATGTGTACGATGAAAGTGACCCTTTTTGAAGATTTCAGGTCCATTATGGCCCTACCCCCTCCTAGGTCCAATGTATTGTGAATAGTTGTTTCCAGATATCGTTGAAAGACTGTCCCAACTAACGTTTCTTTTCTGCATCGTGGATGCGCTTCGTTTGGGGTTTCTATGCTAGCTGGCCGGTGGAAAAAGGCACGAAGGGGAGAAATGTGCCCAAAAAGAAGCCTATTATCAGCAGCATTACGACGAACACTATTAGGGCAAGTATGGCTACAGCAAAGGCTCCTAACCAACCTGTTTTGAACATGGCCTTGTACACTCCGATCCAAGCTATGAATGCCAGTATTAGACTCAAGACGTAGCCGGTAGTTCCCAGCAATCCTCCCAGCACGAAGTCTGTGGCCACCAGTACTATGACGTAGACGATTGGGCCTAGGAGCGTGGCTAACATCGCTTTGCCGAAGGTGGCATTTTCTTTAGCAACGACTTTGCCGGCGATGTAGGCTGGTATTGAGACGATACTGTTAAGTTATTTGTGATGAGACGAGACTCTACAATGCCTTCTTAATTTAGTCAAGTTCTCCTTGCTCTCTTAGGAAGTAACAAGTGGCCTTGTCAATTTCAAGGTTTGTTTGTTCGTGACTCCACTTCTTTGATTCTGGATTGATACTTACCGCAACTCTTGAGAGATACGGCAAAAGTCTTAGCCATTTTGGACCAAGTGAGGGTTTGTTTTTCAACGCAAACCTGTAGAGCGCGTTAGTTCTGTTCTTTACTATAATATTCGGTTCGACATAAAACAGGGGTTCTTTTTCACTGCCATAGTCCTGATCAACCCACATGATGCCGTAGTTTGTTTGAGTCGTTCTCCTAATTGGTTTGTTCGTCTTGGTCAAGGTATGTAACTTCACGTAATCTGGTGGTTCTACATCCTTTTCTATTGTGGACCTCTTACTTTTCTTGCGTTCTCTGGTGTTCAGCGCAGTAAGCGTACTTTCCGTCCCTTTCCCGAATGGGATTCCTCCTTTGGGGAGCAGTTTCATGTCTCTGAGATAATTTTTCATTAGCTTAGAGAGTTCATTCCCCATTTGTATTTCATCTCTGCCCATCTCTTCTTCCCTTTTCGGGAATCGCGTTACATACTCTTTCAAGTGTTCAAAAAAATCGCTATATGTCTTATCTTTGACCAATTCATTTCTTGACGTGGTGGGAATTAGCTCGTTGCAGTTTACCCAGCCTCCAAAGTTCCTTTCAGGATCAACTAGGACTGAATTGACAAAGACATGCTTGACGTAAAGGTCCAAAGAGCCATGACCTCTTTTCTCTTGTTTGACGTTTCCTACAGCATCAATTCCACCCTTGATTCTAAACAGGAATCTTTCATTCTTGTCTACTTTCGATGTAAGACATGTTCCATTGAGATTGATCTCTACACCATCAGCAATACGGAGACCAAAAGCCCGTTTCAGATACTCTGATAACTCGTCATCTGATGGCACATCTACAGGGTTGAGGATGCCTACTCGTGTTCCTTGGTGCTCTAAGTATTCTTCCTTAGCACCTATGGTAGCGTCAAGAAATTCAGGCGTCATGACGATGTCAATACCAAACTTTCCGTTATTTGTTTTGAAGTTGACGTTCTTACCCATACGCAAGAGTGAGAGTTTTCCCAATCCCTTCATTCCTATGGTTTCACCGCCTCGCTTCGCTTTTGTGTAGTCGCCGAATGTTCTGAACTTCTCAAGGTCTTGAACCCCCTCACCCCAATCTTCGACAATAATCTCGCTCCGCGAGGCTTGTATCTCGACTTTCTTGCTACCTTCATCCAACGAATTGGAAATTGCTTCACGAAAAGACTCAAGGCTCGAAGGGTAAAGCCTCAGCGCGAGTTCGTAGATTATGTCGATACCAGCTTTATGTTCAAGCCTCATTAGCCTTTATCCCTCAAAGTTATACTAATACTGAAAAGGTTTAATAGGATTTCGACGTGTATGTCGAAATGGTGAAAACGATCAAATCAACATGCCCTAAATGTGGTGAAGAAGGAAGTCAATCGATCACCTACAAACCTTCGATAGCAAATCCAAAACGACAGTATCTGGCCTATGTTCACAAAGGAGGTAGGAGATGCCATATCGGCAGGGTTAAGAATACTGATGAGGTCATGGGCGAACTAAATAGACCAGAAGCAAAAGAAGAATATGAAAGAGCTTTCAATGAGATAATAAAAGAGTTGAAACAGTTGACGGATCACTATGGAGCTATGAATAGTGGTGGTTCTTTTAACGCATTGGTCAAGCAATTGCAGGGCATCGTAAGGAAATATGGTTACTGAGTTTTTCGACGTGTATGTCGAAATGATGGCGAGGTATCTTGTAGGCATACCACAAGCTATAAATAGCCAAAGGTATACTGTAGGATACCTGTGAGACGTATGCAATGCAAGTATTGTGGCTCTGAAAAGATCGTGAAAGATGGCAAAGTCAAAGCTAAACAAGTATACAAGTGCAAAGACTGTGGACACCGATTCTACGACAACAGCAACTTCTCGAAAATGAGAACTAGCAAAAATCTAGTAGTTGCAGCATTGAACTTCTACTATGACGGTCTGAGTCTACGCAAGGCTCAGAGAAACCTAGAGCAAATCTTCGGAGAAAAAATCAGCCAAGTGACAATTCTCAACTGGATAAAGAAGTATTCTAAACTGGTCAAGGATTTCGTCGCAACACTTACACCACAACTCTCAGGCTTGTGGCATGAAGACGAAACAATGCTATCATGCGAAGGACGAAATGTTTGGTTCTGGGAAATGATAGATGAAGACACAAAATTTCTGGTAGCGTCTCACGTCTCAGGAACAAGAACCCTAGAAGACACAATAGCAGTATTCAAAAGAGGACTCGAACATAGCAAGGTCAGACCTAGAGCAGTATTCGTAGACGGCAGCTTTGTCTATGAAACGGCCTTCAACAAAGTCTTCTATACAATGAGAAAAGACACAAGACCAGAACTAGTTCAAAGAGTAGGAATACGAGCTAGAGAGACAAACAATATCGTTGAAAGGATGCATGGAACAGTAAAAGACCGCACTAGAGTTATGAGAGGACTAAAGAGTTTCGAGTCTACAAAGTCAATTCTGGAAGGTTTCACAATTCACTACAACTATGTTAGACCACACCAGAGTCTTGGTGGCAAAACGCCATCTCAAGCTGCAAGAACACAAGCACCTAGCACATGGAAAGGTCTGATCGAGCAAGCAACCAGATATGAAGCACAACTTCTAGCAAAGACAACAAATCCTGAGATGAAAACAGAAGAAAAGAGAAAGGTGGAGGCGATTATTAAATGAAAAAAGTGTTAGTTGCACTTCCTGAAAATGTTGCTAATCTTCTGAATACGGAACTAGTTGGCAAGATAGGCGAAACCTGTTCAGATACACTGAGAACAATAATCATGAGTTGGCTCTCGGAAAAAGGTTACTTAACCAAAGGTGGGAAGCATGGCAAAGAATAAACCGAAACGTGAACTTGTAGAAGAGGTTGACCTGTTAGATACGATGCTTTCAAGCTTGGTGGAACTACTAGAGGAAAAAGGCGTGTTGACTCAGGAAGAATGGGAAAAGCGTATCAAGAAAAGAGTAGCCATAAGATAATTATGGCTCGTCTAGTAGGCGTAAGACGTGCGTTAGACAGCCGTTAGACAGGCGCGAGACATACGTGAGACGTGTGTGAGACGATGTGAGATGATGCGCAAATAGAGCAGTGTTCCACAATCGTTAAATACATCATCATACTCGCAGTATCTTTGGTGTACTCTAAGACCAAAGGGTACGCTCCTTGCGTGAAAACGCATTAGTTTGTTACGTTATGACGTCGGTGGCTTTGAGAATTTTGGGCATGTTGTTAAACCCCATACTTTCTAGATCCTTAACATGCTCTTCATCAGCAGCCTGCCAAGGTATGATGAAGTCATCAACTTCCCAGAAGGTCATATCTTTGTCGAAGTCTAGCAATTTGACACAGCCTTTTGTTGCCATCGCTTTCTTGATAACGGCATTATAGAAATGACTCCATTCAAAACTAGGCTTTACGGTCTTCCTAGGCAATGTTGGAGTCCATGCGATGAAGTATATTGGGTGCTTGATGTAGTTGTTAAGATTAATGTTGATAGGTGTGTCGGGAACCGTGGCTTTAATAACCCAATCGTATTTTGACAGGTCAAAGCATCGTACCTTTTGCATTAGGGCATAAGTATTTGTTCTCTTCCTGATTGGTTGGGAAATGCTTCGATAATCAATGCTTCCAAAGTGGAACTTATCTATCATTTTCAGTATGAGATCGGCAAAAGAAATCAGGCAATTGCATTCACAACCACTATAGTAGAATCTCATATTCACTTTGTTGGCTTCCATTTCCTTCCATGCAGGAGTCCCTTTAGCCTCAAAATGGTCAATATGATATTGGTATTCAGTTTCTCCTTTGGAATAGTTTTTCCAATGCCACCAAGCGCAAGCGTGTGCAAACCCGTTCTGATGACTCTCCATATATTCCATCGGACCTAGCCTCTGTCCTTGACCTCTACCGAGGATTGATACGAATTGTCTGGGGTAGGTGGCAAAATACAAGTCAATGTGTGCTATCGCTGAACCCATGCCATTTAGAATATCTGTGAACACATCTTCGAAATTTGCCTCTATTTGTTTAACAAGGTGGGCGGCTTTGTAAATGGGCTTTTCTTGTCTGAGTCCATACTTTTCGAAAATACTCCTCAACATAGCCTGATAATGGTCATCGAAATCTGGGTCTTGGGTTGTGACTGATGCTCCGATCAATGCCTTTAGCACAATAGGCATTTCATTTACCTCTCCAGATTCAATAGGCTTCTCGTTCAGCTCTCCAGATTCAGCAGGTTTTGCATTCGCTTCGTCAGGTTCATGTGACTTGTCAAGATAATTATCTAGAGGGATGAACTCTTTTGCCAAAATTGCGGAGTCAAATCCAGTATAGAACATTCTTTCTCAGAATCGTTAAACACATGCTTCCTTAAAAGGCCTATTATATATAGACAGGCTGGCTGGCAGAATTACCACAAATAACTTAACAGTATCGAATGCTGGAAGATCAAATATGGGAGAACTCTTTGGATTGCTTGGACAATGCTGAGAAGGAGCTGATTGACGACCCTCCTGAAGCCTATTTTAGACGAGAAATCGGAGTAGAGAAGGAAAAGAAGAGATCTGAAAAAGGAGAAAAGTCAGCCTTACGAATGAGGAATAAGAAGCAGTAGCTATCACTGCATTTTTTTCTTTCCCGACTCCTGCAGTATTACAATGAAGTTGAAAATTGTGAAGACTATGAGCAGCAAAGCATTTAGATGCGTCAGCAAAGCCACTGGCCAATCTGTTCCTCCCCCTAACGCATCTGGGGCGCGAATGATGTCAGAGAAGTTTCCAAGCTTCACGTTCATTGTTGTCCAATACATGAAAACCCATGCAAGTTCATGCAAGAAACGATATTGAGCAGTGACAGTCCACGGCAAGACTGCCAGCAAACTCTTGCGGTCCAAGTCATAGATTTTCGTCAAGAAATCAAATACAGCCGTTGACAGAAGTAAACCAAAACCCATGAAAATAACGTCTATCGGCTGAACAGGAAGATACCATGCACCAGTGTAGAGCCTAAAAAGTGAACTCGTCAAGTCATACGGAGTGAATATCCAACCCAACAATCCCACGATCAGCAGTATGAATGATTCATAGTACAATATTCTGTATTCAATCTTTTTCCATTTCAAATGAACAGCTATATGAATGAAACTTAGTCCTGCAATCAGCAATTCATTGAAAGCCACGATTGGTCCTCTTCAGCCAGTATGTCCAATGTCTGATTGGCGTCTGTCCTGACTAGATATTTTATGTTTTTGATCATGTCAGGACGCACTGCCAATCTTCAATTGCTGCTTTTTCCAAATACTGTTCAACCAGAAGAATCCAACTGCCCATAATAGCAAGGCAAAGGGCACTGCCAGAGCCGTCATGGAGAACCCCTGTACTCCTGGATGGTGAATCACGAAAGTGTCTACGTCCTGATAGACGAATGCGGCTATTGGCGACAAAACTACGACAGACCACAAGACTAAAGCCCACTTCAAACGTTTCGTTTTGTTCAAAGTAAGAATTGCTACTCCAATGCCTACCAGAAAGGGCAGAGCGAACACAGCCAGCATGAAAACCAGATAGACAAGGACATTAAAGCCCGTGTAGTCCGTGCTCTCCCACCTTCAACTTTCTACAAATGATAGGTTCTATAAATGATTGTTGCAGACTTGCTGGGCATAAGCACGCGTGCTTCAACAAACACGAATAGACTGCCGTTGAAAGCTGAATAGACCAGAATGAGGTATCCCAAGCGCAAGAAGAGACATCGCCATACATGAACTGCATTCTCTGTTAGAAAGCATCCACAAATCATAAGAGTTGAATAGCAAGATCTTGCAGTGACCTGCCTTGAAGATGAAATTCTCCATGTCCTTGATCTTGCTGATTCTATTTGCGTCTTCTGTTGTGATTGTAGAAGGGTCTTCTTCTGTCAAGGTAGACATTGTTACAACTGTGGGTGAGGTAATTGATGGAGATACTTTCCATACTGTTAATGATACAAAGATTAGACTTGCTGACATTGATGCTCCAGAGAGCTATGAGAGTGGTTATCAGGAATCCAAAGATTTCCTAGCATCTCTAGTCAATGGCAAATCAGTTTACATTGACATAGATGACATCAGCAGAACAGACCAGTATGGCAGGTACATCTGCTTGGTTCTGGTGAAGCACAATTCCAGCCACTTTCTGAATGTCAACAAAGCCATGGTAGACAATGGATATGCAGTAATATCAGACTACACGAACAACGAGTTCAATCCTTATACATGGAGCACTTATTATTCAGAGAACGATGTGTTTGTGGTTCCAGAATTCTCAAAAACCGCATTGTTATTACTTGGTCTATTGACATTTTCGATGATCATAATCAAAAGGAAGAGACACTGACTGTTCTGGGAAGAAGCAAAGAAAATTCTGGAAGCATGCTACACATATTCAACAGAAATGAACGGAACTAAGCTCTTCACGAGACCAAAAAGGTTCTCACCATGTGGACAATAAACGCTGAGATTAACACGATAAACTTAAAATAACTGATTGAACAGTTGTGTAAACGAATTCACCAATATTTAGAGGAAATTAGGAAAAATTGGAGGAGAAGAAATGAGCAAAGTAGGAAAACCACACCTTAACCTGGTGATCATGGGCCACGTAGACCACGGAAAATCAACAACCACAGGACACTTACTGTACCTAGCAGGAGCAGTAGACGAAAGAACAATCAAACAGTTTGAAGAAGAAGCAAAGCTAGCAGGAAAAGAAAGCTTCAAATTCGCATGGGTTCTGGACAACCTGAAAGAAGAAAGAGAACGAGGAGTAACAATCGACCTTCGATTCCTAAAGTTCGAAACAAAGAAATACTACTTCACGGTCATCGACGCGCCGGGACACAGAGACTTCGTTAAAAACATGATTACTGGTGCTAGCCAAGCTGACGGTGCCGTCTTATTCTGTTCAGCCAGACGAGGAGAGTTCGAAGCAGGCATCGGGCCTGGTGGCCAAACCAGAGAACACGCGTTCCTCGCATTCACTCTCGGAGTTCGCCAACTAGTCGTCGCGGTCAACAAGATGGACGACATATCCGTAAACTACAGCCAAGAAAGGTACAATGAAATCAAGAACGAAGTCAGCAGAATGCTCAAGATGGTGGGCTTCAAAATAGAGAAAATCCCGTTCGTCCCAACTTCAGGCTGGACAGGCGAAAACCTTGTTAAGAAGACCGAAAAGATGCCATGGTACACAGGACCAACGCTCATCGAAGCCTTGGACACTTTTGAAGTTCCTCCCAAACCCACAAACAAACCGTTGCGCGTTCCAATTCAAGACGTCTACAGCATCACCGGAGTCGGCACAGTTCCTGTCGGAAGAGTCGAAACTGGAATAATCAAAGAAAACGACATAGTCATTTTCATGCCGTCCAACAAACAAGGAGAAGTCAAATCACTAGAAATGCACCACGAAAGAATCCCGAAGGCAGAACCAGGCGACAACATAGGTTTCAACATCAGAG
>Ga0315296_10004942_pt1 | contig 10779 bp, 10 predicted proteins | sample YL17G14_18_MG_FD_203921 | JGI IMG/M metagenome (GOLD analysis project Ga0315296, IMG submission 203921) | Sediment microbial communities from Yellowstone Lake, YNP, Wyoming, USA - YL17G14_18 | ecosystem: Environmental > Aquatic > Freshwater > Lake > Sediment | place: USA: Wyoming | collected...
CTCCCGGAAGTAGAACTCGTCGCACCGCTGGTAATCCCCCACATCCCTGTAGTGAAGCCCGATCCTCCGGTAAGCGTCCGCTGCCACGTCCCAATAGCCTTCGCGCTCCCCGCCGCAAATCCCCCACTCCGTTTCATCGCAGATGCTCGCTGGAGACAGAACGAGCCGCGCCAGAGAAGCGCCATCAAGCCGTGCCCGCCAGAGGACGGCCCCCTCCAGGTGCGCGCCCCACAGCTCGGCCCCCTCCAGGTGCGCGCCGCTGAGTGCGGCCCCCTCCAGCTGCGCACCCTCAAGGTCCGCCCCCTCCAAGTGCGCGATCTCAAGGATCGCCCCCTGCAGCTGCGCGCGCTCAAGCCGCGCCTCCTCCAGGTGAGCGCCCACGGGCGCCGCCCCCTCCAGGTGCGCACCGTCGAGGCTCGCCCCCTCCAGATGCGCACCCACAAGCGCCGCCCCCTCCAGGTGCGCGTCGTTCAGGCACCCCCCCTCTAGGTACTGCCCCGACCGCACGGCCCGCTCCAGGCGCTCCCGGATCCTGCGCCGCTCGGCTTCATCTTCTGGGCTCTTATTGATCTCGGGGCAGTGCCAGAAGCAGTGCGGCCCTGGCCAGTCAGGGTCCTGCGCGGCGCAATGGCACGCGCGGTCCGCCTCCAGTCCGCACCGATCACGCGGCCGGCTTGGGTGCTGAAACTTGTAAGCGCACTTCCGCTCTTCGCTCATCCCCTTGCCCCTGCCGCATTTATCCGCCCGCCCACCCGGTTCCCATGGCAGCGTGCGAGGACGCCTGGATTATCCTTCCCGCTCCAGTCGCTGCCAGATTTCCATGAAGGCGGCCGCCTCGCTCTGGAGGAGTATGTCTAGATCAGGCACGGGGATCGTCGGCCTGATAAGCTTCGCGTTGGCCACATCCAGTACAGCCACCGCAAAACTCTCCCCCTCCCCCGCCTTTAGCGTCTTTTCCATCAGGCGGAGGATGCTTTCAACGCGACGCTTGGATAACGGCTGTTTCTTGAAATATAGCTTTACAACATGTCGGTTACCATCGATGTCGAGGCCCAACTCAGGGTTTACCCGGACCGTCAGCTCCGCGTGAGCCCAGCGTCCGCGCGGCGGATCGAACCACCTAGTGTGCTTCCGGCCAAGGAATCTCTTGTACGCAGTAATGAGAGGTGGATAGGCTGCGAGTTTCTTCCGGTCAGTCAACCCCACGCGGACCTCGTCTAGGAACGGCTTCTCTCGATCCTCGCGGTGCAAGGTCTCGATGGCCTCTCGCAGCCGTTTCCAGAAGTCCGTGGCTGGCTCATAGATCCCTCGCCTCTTCAACTCTCTCACCTTCGTCAAGCGGGGTGGCCCGGACGCGACCACGAAGTCAACGAAGTCTGTTAGCGAGATCACCGGCATCACTATCCTCTCTTTTCTGTCCCCGCCAGGAGACTATCCTGTCTGGGGCGAGCGCCCCATTCACCACGGTACCTGCCCTTTCGTATTCTTCGCCTTCGCCTTGGATTTCTCCTTGTCCGCACAACGACGATTGCACGCCAGAACGCACACAGAAACGCCTTGCCCAGGGGGGAATCGCCTGATATACTGCGTCCCAGAGGGAACACCCTGATGAGCGGCAACATCCTTTACTTCGGCGATAACCTGGACATCCTGCGGAAACACATCAAGGATGAGTCCGTTGACCTGATCTACTTGGACCCACCCTTCAACAGCAACGCAACCTACAACATCCTCTTCGCCGAGCAAGACGGCTCCCGCGCAGCAGCTCAGATCAAGGCCTTCGAAGACACCTGGGAGTGGAATGAGGACGCGGCCAAGTCATATCAGGAGGTCGTGGAGCGCGGCGGCAAGGTCTCGCAGGCAATGCAAGCCTTCCGCACCTTCCTGGGCGACACGAACATGCTGGCCTACCTGGCGATGATGGCCCCCCGCCTCGTGGAGCTGCGCCGCGTCCTCAAACCGACGGGCAGCATCTACCTCCACTGCGATTCCAGCGCAAACCATTACTTGAAAGAGCTAATGGATGCCACATTTGGACTCAGCAACTTCAGGAATGACATCCGGTGGAAACGTCAACCAGTGCGTGGGGCCAAGGCTGTGTCAGATCAGTTTGCCCGAACATCGGATAGCATACTGTTCTACACGAAAACGGCCACTCACACCTGGCACCGCCAGTATAAGCCCTATGATCAGGCGTTCGTCAGAGCTAAGTTCCGACCCGATAAGGACGGGCGGCTCTTTCGGGACTGTGACCTTGGCGACTATTCGGAGGAGTCAATTCGCCAGTTTGAAGCCCAAGGCCGCATCTACGTTACCTCGCGTGGCAAGAAGAGGTTGATTCGGTACTTGGATGAGGAAAAAGGAGAGGCGCTGGGCGACTTCTGGCCCGATCCAGCGGCAGTGAATGCCCGGGCGGCCGAGCGTCTCGGCTACCCCACCCAGAAGCCGGAAGCGCTCCTTGAGCGCATCATTCAGGCGAGCAGCAACGAGGGCGACGTTATCCTGGATCCCTTCTGCGGGTGTGGCACGACCATCGCCGTTGCCCAGCGTCTCAAGCGCCACTGGATCGGCATAGACATCACCCACCTGGCGATCGCGCTGATGAAGAACCGGCTGCGCGACGCTTTCGGCGACAGCGCGCAATACCGAGTTATCGGAGAACCCGTTTCACTCCCTGATGCGGAGGAGTTGGCCGCGCAAGATCCTTATCAATTCCAATGGTGGGCCTTGAGCCTCGTGGGCGCCCGCCCCGTCGAGCAGAAGAAGGGGAGCGACCAGGGCATTGACGGGCGGCTGTACTTCCACGACGACGAGAGCGGAAAGGCCAAGCAGGTCATCTTCTCCGTCAAGGCCGGACACGTTGCGGTGTCGCATCTCCGCGACTTGCATGGCGTAGTGGACCGCGAGAAAGCCCAAATCGGGGTGCTCCTTTGCATGAGCGAGGCCACGAAGCCGATGCGAGCAGAGGCGGCGTCCGCCGGGTTCTATGACTCGCCATGGGGGACCCGCCACCCCCGCATTCAAATCCTGACCGTCCGGGAACTGCTCGACGGGAAGACTGTTGACCGCCCGCCCTCCCGAAAAGACACCACTTTCAAAAGAGCCCCCCGGGCTAAGACCCACGGCCCCCGCGGGCAGAAGCTTCCCCTTTAGAGGAGATACCGATGGGCCACTACCTAACGGCTGTAGTCTGCGAGAACGGGCATGTGCTTACCGACGCCCTTGAGAAAGGGCCCGAACATAACGCCCCATTCTGCCCGCAATGTGGCGCGCGTACCATCAGCCAATGCCACCACTGTAACGCGCCCATTCGAGGCGCGTACGACGTGCCGGGTGCCGTTGTCTTCCTGGACGAGCTGGAACCCCCGAAGTACTGTCGCAAATGCGGTAAGCCTTTTCCGTGGACGGCGGCAGGACTGGAGGCCGCACGCGAGCTTATCAAGACAGCTGACGGCCTTGACGATAACGAGCGAGCGGCACTCGCTAACTCAGTTGACGACCTTGTCGCCGATACTCCCAGGACTCCTACAGCGGTCCAAAAGGCGAGAGTGCTCGTGGGGAAAATGGCAAAACCGGCTCAGGACGCCTTTTCGAAGATAATCACCTCCCTCGCCACGGAGGCAGTAAAGAAAGCGCTCGGCCTATAACGCCATCCAGCGCTTGCAACGCTCGCCTTTCCGTGGTATAGAATACCTGTGGCGCGAGCCGGAACGCACGCGCGGTGGAAGGCACCGCAGGTCACAGCAGGGTCATGGCACCGGCCAGCATAAAGAACCAGGTTGTCTTCGCTCACAACAGCGAGCGAGAATTCGTGCGGCTGCTCGACTTCTACCGCATCCGCTGGGAATACGAGCCGACGTCTTTCCCCCTCGCATGGGACTCGCACGGCGCGATCAAGGAATCATTCGCCCCCGATTTCTACCTGCCCGAGTATGACCTCTACATCGAGTTGACCACTGTGAAGCCGGAACTCTCGGCGCGTAAAAAGCGAAAGGTGCGCAGGCTGCAGGAACTCTATCCCCACGTGCGCGTGCGCCTGTTCAGGCTTCAGGATTTCAGACGGCTGATGCTGAAATACGGAATGCCCCCCTGGCTGGGCACCCAATGAAAAAGCCCGGACGGCCACCGGCTCGATGGTCCCCTCGGGTCCTCGCTTCGCGCTGTCCCGCCGCTCTGCAGTCCGACCAACCTTGCGGCTGCTCAGACCGCTTCGCGCTCAAGACGGCCGATCGCGATTCTCCTCGCGATGCCCGATTGAAATCGGGCTGCCCTCCGGTAGCCGCTGCCCCTTCCCGCACCTGCGGGTGCATGGTGTGCCTTTCGGCGCCTCCTACACCTTCGGTGCAGGCCTGGGGACGGTCCCTTCGGTATCCATCGCGCCTGACGCGACCGTCCAGGCAAGTATAAGTATAGCACACATTCGGCAGATGTCAAGAGGTTCAGGCAAAGATTTTTTGCCGCCGGGGCTGGAGCGCATCCTGATCTCTGCGCCCCGGATAAGGCGCCGGGTAGGCGAACTCGGTAGGCAAATCACTGCCGACTACGAGGCCCGCGACCTGTGCCTCGTAACGGTCCTGAAGGGCGGCGTATTCTTCCTGGTTGACCTGGCGCGCTGCATCAAGATCCCTGTCTCCGTGGAATTCCTTGGCATCACGACCTATGGGCCCCAGGCGCGCAGCGGCGCCGTGCGGCTGACCAAGGACCTGGATGAGGGCATTTCAGGCCGTCATGTGCTGATCGTAGAGGACATCGTGGACACCGGCCTCACGCTCAGTTACATCTACCGCAACCTGCAGCAGCGCGCCCCCGCCAGCCTTGCCATCTGTGTGCTCCTGGACAGGCCCCAGCGCCGCATCGCCGACCTGCCCATCGCCTACCGCGGGTTCGAGATACCGGACGTTTTCGTGGTAGGATACGGCCTGGACTGGAGACAAAAATACCGCAATCTCCCCTTTATCGCCGCGCTGGAGCCCTCCGCCTACGAAGGCCAGGCTGGCTAGCCGCAGGCCGCGTCGTGCCCGCTGGGGCTGCGCCCTTGGAAAAAACCTCTAGAATTTGCTGTATTTCTCGAACGGACGTTTGTGAGGAACGGAGATTTGTGGTATAATGGGGCTGCCGGAAAGACAGCACCACGTCGTAGAAAGGAACGCGCAATGCATGGACTAACGGAACGCCAGAGGCAAGTTCAACGAATCATCTATGAGCTCTACCAGGAGACGGGAAGGCCGCCGACTGTGCGCGAGATCGGGCAGCGATTGGGGCTGAGATCATCGTGCACGGTTCAGCGTCATCTGGATGCTCTTGAGAGGAAGGGTTACATAAAGAGGACGCGAACGAAGGCGCGCTCGATCGAGATCGTGCGCAGCGAAGATCCGCGCATGGTGCGCCGCCCGAGCGTTTCGGTTCCTCTGGTGGGAACAGTTGCTGCGGGAAAGCCGCTGTTGGCGGAGGAGAACATCGAGGAGTTACACGCATTACCTACCAGTCTGATCGGGGATGAAGAGACGTTCATGCTGCGCGTGAAGGGCGACAGCATGATCGGCGATGGGCTGTTCGAGGGCGACCTGGTTGTGGTTCGTAGGCAGAGCACGGCGGAGAACGGCGACGTGGTCGTTGCGCTGCTGGACGATGAGGCGACGATAAAGAGATTCTACCGCGATGACGGGCGCATTCGCTTGCAGCCCTCGAACCCGAGCATGCAGCCGATTTATGTGAGCGATGTTGCCATCATCGGCAAGGTTGTCATGGGGCTGCGCATGTTCAAGTAGCGGGGGCGTGTGATCGAAATGCCTTGGCTGGCCAGTTTGGAGTGCGGCGCTTTAGCGCCGCTTTCAAAGCGGCAGTGAACTGCCGCACTCCATAGTAGGGAGGGGTGTCCGAGTGGTTGAAGGAGCCGGTCTTGAAAACCGGTATCCGCCGCGAGGTGGATCGTGGGTTCGAATCCCACCCCCTCCGCCACTCCGAGCGAAGTGAGGAATGACCCTGAGGAGCGAAGCGACGAAGGGCCACTTTGCTTCGCCCCGACAAATCGGGGCTACGTAGCACGAGTCCTGTGTAGGGGCGGGGCATTGCCCCGCCCGCAATGGGAGCAGCAGTGCTGCTCCCCTACGGGTGAAGAGGCATGCGAGCAAGAAGGGGAACGCAAATGATGCTGCCAGTCAAGCGGTTGGTCTGTTGCGCCCTATTGGCGCTGCTTCTGGTGGTCTCGACTGGAGCGGGGCGCGCAACGGCCACGGAATCGGGCGGTGCGCCCGGCAAAGCAAGGGCGGCGGAAGGGAGCAAGGCGCTCGACCTGGCCGACATCATCGCGCGGGCGAGGCCTGCGGTCGTCGTGGTGTTGGCGCAGGATGCGAAGGGAGAGAAGATACGCCAGGGGAGCGGGTTCATCGTAACCCCGGATGGCCTGGTTGTTACGAACTGGCACGTCGTGCGTGGGGCCTCCAGCGCGTTGGTCAAGCGGGAGCGCAGTTGGGGTTTCGATACGGTTGAGGGCGTGGTGGCATGGGATGCGGAGCACGATTTCGCCATCCTGAAGATTGACGGTAATCGCCTCGCGACGATGCCAGAGGACATCGTCCCCATCCGGGGTGGCTTCATGAGGATTGCAGGGAAAGGCCTCGCGACGGTCCCAATGGGGGATTCGGACAACGTCCGGCAGGGAGACCGCGTCTTGGTGCTCGGCAGCCCACAGGGATTGGAGAACACGGCCTCCGACGGGATAGTGAGCGCAGTGCGCGAACTGCCCGGCGCTCTGCTCTTTATCCAGTCAGCCTCCGCCTACCCGCGTAAGCCACACAACATCGGCCACGTGGCGATCTCGTTGGGCAACGGCTACATCCTGGAGGCGCGGAGCAGCCGCTACGGCGTGACCATCGGGCCGGCGCGCCGTTCGCGGCCTCGTGCGCACCCGGACCTCCTGACCGTGGCGATCCGGGGCCACTTCGCCGAGCGGATGCGGGAGCTTGCCGAGAGTCACGGGATGAGCCTGTCGAGGCTGCTCAAGGACGCCGTTGTCGTGTATCAGGGCGACATAGAGGGCCGCTACAAACCAGGCGCGAGTTTGCAACGTCGGCAGGAACAGCAAACCCAAGGTGGAGCGGCAACACAGTAAGACAACCGCCAGTTGCCTAACCGGACTCCATACACTGTGGCGAGTGTGACCGGTATAGCGTAGCCTGACGCAATCGGATGACTGGCTGTTCGCTGGGCCGTTTCCGGAATATGGGAATGCGGTGCAGCCGGGACCGCGCTTGCAGCGCGGCCCAGAACCTGGTAAAAGAAGGAATGGATGAGGTGCCAGTTGGCCAAGCCAGGTAAGAAAGAGAGCAGAGTCATATTCAACGGCGAGCTCTATGCGGGCTCTCTGTTTCACCGACCGGAGGAGTCGGAGGTGCCCGGAGAAGCGCCGATCGGCTTTGACCCGAGGCGGCCAGAGGAATCATATAGGGCAGCCACCTCGGCCGAGCACAGACGTCGGTACGGGCAGTTCTTCACCCCGGAGCCTGTAGCCAAGCTGATGTGCGAATGGATCGCGGCTTGTCGTCCCGAGAGAGTACTTGATCCTGCCACTGGCCCTGGCATCTTCGTGCGGGAGATTCTGCGGCAACTGCCCGACTGCTCGGTAACGGCTATAGACGTTGACCCGATCGCTCTCGCCGCTGCACGCGCCGCTGTTGGCAGCCGGCGTAATGTCGAGTTGATCAGAGCTGATTTCCTCACATGGAACCAGGCCACCCGCTTCGACGCCGTCATCTGCAACCCGCCTTACCTGAAGCACCACAATTTCCACTACGGACACGACGTGTTCGCCGAGATTGGCCGGCGAAGCGGCGTGTGCCTCTCGCGCCTGACCAACATCTACGTGCTGTTCATACTTGAGATCTGCAGGCGACTGCGGGAGGGTGGCAGGGCAGCCATCATTGTGCCGGGTGAATGGGTCAACGCCAACTATGGTGCGGCCCTTAAGCGCTTTCTCCTCGAGAACGGATTCCTGCGGGCACTCATCTACTTCGCTCATTCGTCGCTCGTCTTTGAGGATTCCCTCACCACGGCGTCAGTCCTACTCATAGATAAGGCCAAGCGCGGGAATGGGAAAGCGGCAGTGCTTACGGCATACGCGGAAGGAGACGTCGAGATTGAGAGGCTAAGGCCGGTCCTGGGCGGGCGCGCGCCACGAGTTGCGGGGGTTGTCGCACAGCACCTTACTCGCGCGCACCTTCTGGGCAGTGGCAAGTGGGACTACGCGCTGAGCCACGAGATCCGGCAGGCGTCGCCAGGCTTCGTTCCGCTGGGCAAGCTGGCTGAAACCCGTCGAGGGATCGCCACCGGAGCCAATAAGTACTTCCATTTGCCGACCAGCCTAGCGAAGGAACGAGGTATTCGGCCAATTTGCCTCCTCTCATGTGTTGGGCGGGCCGCGGATGTGCCGTCTATCATCTTCCGAACGAAGGACTTCGAGCGCCTCGTTCTCGCGGGAGCCAGGACTCAGCTATTGTCACTGCGCGGCAAGCCTACAGCCTCGGAGCGAGCGTACATCCAGGAGGGCGAGGCATTGGGCTTGCCAGATAGGTATCTGCTTGCCGGCAGAAACCCGTGGTACAGCATGGAGGAACGAGAGCCTTCACCGATCTGGGCCGCGGTGTTTGGCCGCAAGGGCTTGCGATGCATTTACAACGAAGCCGGGGTGTGCAACCTCACCGCATTCCACTGTGTCTATCCAAAGAACGCGGATGCTGTGTTCGCTAAGGCGCTGACCGCGGTACTGAACAGCAGCCGGGTGCAAGAGCTGGCGAAGCAACACCGACGGGTGTATGGCGGTGGGCTCGCGAAGTTTGAGCCGAAGGACCTCCTAGATATTGAGGTGCCCGATCTGCGCCTGGTGGGGCACTCTCTGCTTTCCGACCTTGCACACTCCTTGGATGCGCTCGATACCGCGATCACAGGAAACACTCTCGGCCAAGCAAGGACGATGGAAACATTGGACGGCCTTGTCGCTGCCGCCGGTCGAGCAGCCGCGGAGGTCACGGAATCAGGACGGTCTCCAGCGACTTAGGGTCAATCTGCAGACTCCCCCCGGTCGGAACGACATAAGCGTCGTGGCGGCCAAGTCGCGTGACCCGCTCACGAGCCTCGAACTTGGGCAGTTCGCTGAACTTCCCTACACAGGCACCCGACGTAATTGGTATCATGATGGTGGCCTTCTCCTGGCTCTTGGCCGGCGTCTCAATCGCGTACCCGTGACCGGAGCCAATGACCCTGAAAATATCGAGGAAGTTGATCGCATATACGACGTCAAAAAAGACCTGGCAGTAACTTTGGGGGGCCCTGTAACGCTCCAACCAACGGTAAACGATCTTCAGGTCCTCCACCTTGACAGTGAAGCTGGGAGTCTCACGTGCAGGCTTGGCGCCGATCTTCTTGTCTTCGCTGCGCACTCGCATGTACCTTAGCGCCTCGAATTTGCTGGATCGGACCTCAATCGCAGCAAGGGCTTTCGACACGAGCGTATCTGCCTCTTGACCAGACAGGCCGGTGAGGTCTGTGGGCACGCCCAGGGCCTTGTCGAAAACAAGAAGGTCTGGCCGTTTGCCATTAACCCGGACTTCCTCCATCACTGAAAGGTAGAACCCCTTGAAGCCGTTCTCACCCGCAGCAATCCGCTCAGCGTTGCCGTAGTGCGAGACACTCCATGTAGGCTGCGCGTCACCGATGGACCTAGCCAGGATGTCCTCCGCCCAATCCCCCATCGCTCGGTTCGCCAAGAAGTCAGATCTGGCATCGGTTGGAACGGTCGGCTGCCGTTGAGCTTTCTCCCCTGGGCCTCCGAAGTTGAGGTAGCGAGGGTCGATTCCCTTGCGCGAAAGAACTTCGACTAGTCTGTCCTTAGCGGAGGTGAGTTCCTGCCAATGGCTCATTCCTTCTCTCTCCAAGGCTCCCAGACGAAGCACGTGCTGTGTCTTGACGCCGTTCGGTGGGTTCTCCGGTGATTCCCCCTAATCCTGCGCCACCTGTTTCCCTGTGCTGCTTGGAGAGCGGTAGCGGCGCCTGCGTGGGGTGCAGGGAAGCTTTTCTGAATTCGTCCAGTAAGACATCGCGGCGCTGTCCTGGGTGAATAGAGGATTCTGAAGGGCCTCGACGCCAACCTGGCGGCGAAGTTGTTCAAACTTCTCTATCCGTGAACGGCGCTGGCGCGTCCGGGCGGCCGCAGAGGGCCGCCCCTACGAGGGAATCGCTGGCGCGCGGTCTGTAGGGGCACGGCAGCCCACTCCGCCGTAGTCCCTACGGCTACGAAGGCCGGATGCCGTGCCCACAGGGAACCATGGGGGCCGAGTCTGCGGGCTCGCGGGCGTGGTTGAAGTTGGGGACAAAATGTTTGTGGGGTGGAAGGAGGGTTGGGGGGCAGGGGAGAAGGACGCGGGCGAGCGCGGCTGATGCGTCCCGACCGGGCCAGGCCTGGCTGACGGCTGTGGGCGGAGAGCGCAGGCTGCGAGGGTCCCGATAGATCGGGACAGAATATTGCCGGGCCAGGTCTCGGCGGAAGAGAGGGATGCATGGCATCCAAGACGCTGTATGTGGGGAACCTTCCCTATGACGCCAATGAGGAAGACCTGCGGACCCTTTTTGAGCAGTACGGTCCGATAGGCGAGATCCGGGTCATTGGCGGGAAGGGCTTCGGGTTCGTGGACCTGCCTGAGGAGAAGGCGGCAGAAGCCATCCAGGCCATGAACGGGAAGGATTTCAAGGGACGTGCGCTGACCGTGAATGAGGCGCGACCGCGCG
>Ga0315296_10004943_pt1 | contig 10779 bp, 10 predicted proteins | sample YL17G14_18_MG_FD_203921 | JGI IMG/M metagenome (GOLD analysis project Ga0315296, IMG submission 203921) | Sediment microbial communities from Yellowstone Lake, YNP, Wyoming, USA - YL17G14_18 | ecosystem: Environmental > Aquatic > Freshwater > Lake > Sediment | place: USA: Wyoming | collected...
TAATTGTTCTTTTGAAGGATATTTTGCAGTAAAGGGTAAGGTAAATAATATTATCATAAATGAATGTGAATTTGATAGTGGACATACTTGTGCTGGAGGCTTTAATATATCTTTTAAAGCAGAATTTAGTCATGCTATACACGATATAAACATAGAAAACACTTTATGCCCGGATGGTATTCAAATTCAATATGTAACGAATGCGATTGTCAGGAATTGCAAGACTTTGAACGATTATGCAGGTGGATTATCTTGTAACTATGATACAAATATAAGTTATTTACATAATGAATGTTGTAAGATAGTAGGCGATGGAAATGTAAATGTTAAGGTAATTGGGAATTATGCAGTAGGGGCGATTGGATTGAATTCTGATAGTTTAGTAACTTTAGCCTTAAATACTACAGGATTTTTGATGCTCGGTGGGAAACAGATAAATGCTTTTCATAATGTAATTACAGGAAAAAGTTGGGAAGGAAAATCTTTATATATACAAGATACAAGTAGTGTAGTAACGATGTGGGATAATCTTTTTTTAGATACTTCTGGAATTATATATGATGTAAGTTCGCATACTAATTGGTATGGTTTTAATGGAACTCCTGGAGTAGATAAAGTATGGCTTTTTCCTGATACAGTAAAGACTAAATTTGTAGTGAAATCCAGCGGTAATGGTGCGGTAGTAGATACTGCTAATTATGCTTATAATAGTGGAACTTCTACAGCGAAAGATACAATTAAAACTTTGGTCTATGGAACTGGAGATACTTTGGCAATAACAGAAGATAATAAAACAGGAACAGCAAAAGTGAAGATAGATAGAGTGTCTTATGGGGATAGTAGTGCAAAAGCGGTTTATTCTTGGGACAGTGATAAACTTGATGGACAGCACGGGAGTTATTATCTTGACAATACGAAAGATACTATAAAGTCAGGCAATTATAGTAGTTTAACAGATACGCTGAAAATATGGGAAGCAAATAAAACAGATACATTAAAAATAAAGATAAGACCTAACAAAGTAGATAGTAGTGCTTATGCTGATACGGCAGGCTATGCTCTGGCAGGTGGCGGTGGAGGCGGTGCAGAGGCAAGAGTTGAGAATATTGCTTTTTTAAGAACGGCTGGAATGACAGTTATAGATAGTGTAAATAAATATTATGTTCTAACAACAGGGACATATATAGATAAGATTTATTTATGTAGTGTCAATAGAATGGGAGAGGTTGCAAATATAGATAGTTTTTTGACGAACATTGGACCCTCTTTTGCTGTGGATAGTTCTAACACAAAAATTTTTACAAATAAAACTATTGGAGTTTGTGGCTATAAAATGAAGGTTATGACTGATGCTGGTGACTCCTGTTTCATAAACTTACCATTTACTTCTACAGGAACACTTGATAGTTTAAAAATAAATTGCTTTTGGAATTAGGAAGGAAAAATGATTATATTATTTCTAATGTTAAGTTATTATTGGATAAGTCCAAATGGATTTATTAGTGCAATATTTGACCATCCGATTAAGGAGCATTCAGGATTTATTTGCAGGCAAGGAGATTTTGAGGAAAATACCGAATGGATGTATGATAGAGATAAAGAACAATTTATAAAGAAACCTGCTCTTATTGTGAATTTTCAGAAAGATACTTTAAGGATTATCTCTACAAATACTAAATGTAAAACCAGTATAGAATTTCTTGAAAAGTTTATAAAAGGTAAAGAACCAAAAGATGTGCAGAATAAAATAATTGAGACAAGTTCAGTAGGCGTTGCCATAAATACAAAACAGTCTTTTGAAGTGGGTAATATAATAGTCAAAAACGAACTTGCTTATCCTATGTGTATATGGCTTGAGATAAAGAAATGATAGGACTTTTATTATTTTTAATTGGAAAACCAAGTTTTGTATTTTTGGATACAATTTATGTTCCTACTGATAGTGCCACGCCACAAAAGGCGTGGAATGGAATAACTGATAGCACTTTAGTTATTTTGGAAAATGGGACTTATAACATAACAACTCCTTTGGTATATGGAGCGGGGCCTGGCACAAGCGCCAATATGATAGGTATGCAAGGGACTGGGGCTGAAAGTGTAATAATAGATGCAAATGGAAGTTGTGCAGGTTTTTGCTTTCAGCCAGTTGAAACACAGACTAGAGAAAATTTATTATTGCAAGATTTTACAATGCGGGAAGGAAAGTATGGCTACGGTGCGGGATTTCTTGCGTCACATACTCCAACAGGTCCTTTTATCGGTAGTATAGTGTTAAGGCGAATTAAATGGGTAAATGATAGTGCAACTGCTATGGGTGTAATATACATCACTCCTTGGAACGGTGCTGATTGTGATTCTATATGGATTGAAAATTCCTTATTTGATGGTTGTGGTTATCCTGGAAAGGTTTTGCTAGATCTAAGACAGGACTATGGGAGTTCACCATCAGGAAAATTGTATTTTATAAATAATACAATTATAAATTGTATATCAATTTATATGTTAAACATATATCAATTGAGAGGGTATGTATTTAATACTATTATTTGGAACAATACTACATCTGGGTTGCAGTTGTGTTACCTTGATGGTGTTTATAATAGTGATTGGGACACATCTTCTTATAATGAGGTGCCGATAAGAGTTGATAATATAGAAGAAGACCCGTTGTTTATAAATGCGGGAAGTAATTATAGATTACAGACTGGAAGTCCTTGTAAGGATGTTGGATATGATGTAAGTGCGATAATAACGGAGAATAAAGATTTAGATGGATATACTTGGACGGGAACTTATGAAATGGGATGTTATAGTTATTTAGAATATTTAAAAGTAAAGTTATCCACTCTGGAATTTTATATGCACTGAAAAGATATGAACTTATTATTTTGTATTTTTTGGGCAATGACTTGGAGTATAACGGTAATAGAGAATTGGAGGGATATATGGAAGGGGTTATAAAAATAATGGATTGTTAGGGCGGTGGGAGTCCGCCCACTGAAAGGAGAATAAAATGACAAAAGATAAAATAAGGAATACGCTCAAAAAGGAAGCCGAAAAGGCAGGGCTGGTGAACATTCTTAATATATGGGGAGTCGTTTGTATTATAGTTATTATAGTTATAGGAGGTTATAAAGTATGGGTAAATAGTTCCAAAGTGCCTGAATTAGAAGCGGGGCAGATAAGGATTGAACAGAAGGTAAACGATATAGGAATATATCTTACCCAAAATCCAAGATGCGAAGTATATTCCAAAGAAGAAATTACTAAAGATAATTGGCAAAAACATATAAAAGAAGAATAAAATGAATCTTAATTTAACAAACGAACAGCGAAAAACTGCCAAAGCTTTTCTGGTTTCGCAGGTGGGGAAGCCCTATAAATTTGGAGCTGAAGTAAAAGACCCTGATAATATTGTTGAAATTGACTGCTCTGAATTGGCAGAGATGGTTTATAAATATTTGGGTTTTATAATACCTGACGGAGCTTGTAATCAATTTGCGTTTAGTATTGGAATTTTGGAATATAAAGCTGATACTTTAGATTTAGCGTTCTATAAGAAAGGGCAGGCAATAACACATATAGCTATATGTTATGACGAAAATATATTAGTTGAGGCAAGCGGAAGCAAGGGAAAGGTAGTAATTACTCCGATTAAAGAATTTATGAAAGGCAGGGGAGAGAATAAATTCGCAGGCTTCAGGAGACCTGCCTGCATATATAATATGGAGTTAAAACCTATCCCTGATGGGATAAAAACATAAAAGGAGGAAGTATGCACTTACCACAAATAGTAGGTCAAATTTTGATAGGGCTTGGCAGTGTAGCTTTAATTCCTGCATTGAATTTTATCTGGAGACAGCTAACCCCAGATAAGAAGATTGACGTAATTGTTAGGAAATGGGCGGCGATTTTTTCAGCTACTCTGGGGAAAATTAAGTTTGTCAATATAGTCCAGAATTGGATTGAATTCGGGAATGTTAGAGCAAGCATTTCTTGGGCGATTGGCTTGCGTAAAGATAATTCTGCTGCTGATAATAAAGAACTTGCGAAGTGGATGAGAGAAGGGGCAGACGAATTAGAAAAGGAATAAAGAAGCGTTAAAAATTGCTGCAGGATTGTTAGGAGAGAAATAGGAGAGAAAAATGTCAAAAAGAATAATGGCGTTATATGAGAAGAAAGGAATAACAAGAGCGGAAGGGAAGCCTATAGGAAAGGGAATACATACTTTTAAATTCCATAAATGCGTTACTGAGATTGCAGAAAAACAAGGAGGTATTATTGATAAATCAAAACAGGGTGGTGTCAATGCGTGGGCTGTTTGTATGAAGAGTTTAGGAAGAGAAAAAGCTGTTAAAAAGGCACATTTAAGGTAAAATGACAATTTCTACATTTAAGGGGTTAAATACCTCAATATCTCCTGAAGATTTGGATAGTGCATTTTGTCAGGCGGGAAGCCAGAATGCTATGACAGATAGAATACTTGGGACTATTAAATCGTGGTATGGCTTTGAGAATAAAACTAATATGACATTGCCGGTAATAGCGGGAGCGTGGATTAAGAGCATACATAATTATAAAGATAGGATGCTTTTAATAGAATATGGCAATGCTGGCTGGGCTGCTTCTGCATTATATGTCTGGCATGTAGAAGATACTGCTCCTGTATTACTTTCGGGATATACCTGGAATAAATATTATAAAATCCGTTCTGTTATACACGAAGATAAACTCTATTTATTTAATGGTTTTGATAGGTTACGATATTTTGACGGAACACAAATAAAAGAAATAAAAGCGAATGTGGTAGGCTATAAAGCACCTATCGGGAAATTTGGAGCAATGCATGTTGAAAGATTGTTTTTATCCGATGGTTATGCTTTATGGTTTTCTAATTTGAATGACCCGTCTGTTACTACGAAAACCCCTGTAAAGCCATATCAAATAAAAGCATGGAGTCAAGATAATGGTATTTATATGAACAATAGAGAATTGATAACAGGATTGTTGGCGTGGAATGGAAAACTTATTTTGACACAATGGAAGGGATTGTATGTTTTGGAGGGGATTTCTCCGGTTACTTTCAGGAAAATAGATATAGAAAGTTCTAAATTACAAAATATAGGTTGTGTTTCCGGAGATACTTTAATAGCAAAAGAAGATTTCTTTTATGGTGTAGATAACAATTGCACCTGGGCATCTGATGGCAAGGTAGTAAAAGACATAACAACTTTAAGTATAAGACCGACATTCGTAACTGTGGGAACTCATGTTCCACAACCTGCTGGCGCAAATTACACCGATGTAAGTGAATTTGAAAAATGCACACTTGATACTATAACTCCATATGATAACTATGGAATAGCCGAAATAATAAATATGCATAGAGCTGGAGTGAAATATGATAGTTCCCCTGGTTTCCCGGAAGCGGAAAGCAGGGATGATGTGGAACATTGGTTTCATAGCTGGAATAAATGGATACAGGAAGCAGGATATGGTGCAGAAATACATGCGTTTTATGATGTGGAAAATATGAGCGATAATAATATAGCTTCTTCTGCAAATTTATTTACTAATGACCCTACACCTGGCTATTCTTTTAACGATGGCGATATAATAGAGATAGGATATACCTGGGATGAGCAAGTATTATGTGAAGATGGAACTTATCCTAAAAAGTGGTTATTACTTGCAAAATTTGGGGCTGGGTCAGTAAAAGATGATAAAATTTATGTACATGTTAGAAGTGCTTTAGGTGCTTGGTCCATCTATAAAATAGCAGACACTAGCAATATAGGAGATTTTGAGAGCGACCCTCTGGTATTAAAAACAAATCTCATAAATTTATCTGCACACCATGGAGACATATATGGTATAAAAATTCGCTTCAAGCTGGCAGCGGGAGTATTAAATTGGGTAGGGATATGCGAGTTGGTGCCATATACAGATGCAACAGACAAAGGATTGAAAATACCTACAAATTTAAGTTATGTGAAACTATTACAAGCAAATATGTGGGCTGGTTGTAATATACTACAGAATAAGGCATATGATTTTCCCAAAGGTAGTGAAAAATCAAATGCAGTAGCAAGTTATGCTCCTACAAAACCTGCATATATTGGCTGGGTATGGGAAAAGAGAGACGACAATCACAATTATTTAAAAATAAAAAAAGTATTTTTACATTATAAAATAGATACTCTGGCAGGAAGAACTATAAAATTAGAATATAAAAATATATCAGGGAATTGGATAGATACTGGACATACTTTTACATTAGATATTGAAACTTCACAAGACTATACATTTGCGACTTCTACAGAGATACGAGGAATTAGAATATGGGCAAGCAAAAGTAGCACAACTGAAGATTTTACTATTTATGGTCTTTATTGTAGGGATGGAATAATAACAACAGCAAATACATATTTGGGAAATATTTATGACCCTGTATTTAGAGCAAATTATGTTTTATCGTCATCCGATAAAGCCTCCTGGTTGCCCCGGGCTGGCACGTTTGAAGGAACAGTAACATATGAAATTAAGGGAGCAGATACAGAGGCAGGATTACCAGCTGCGCCCTGGGTTAATATAACAAGTGGGCAATCTCTTGCTGATGTTGATATTACTACTTATAAATGGATTGTATTAAGGGCAAGTATAAGCAATTCTACGGGTGGAATATATAACTTTAGTTATCCTCAAATAGATGAAATAGCAATAGATGGTTTCTTAAATGGACATTTATATAATGAGCCATATGGTATAAGATTTGAAGAAAGGTTAAAGTGGGGATTTCCTGACAAAGATAGTAGTTCTTATTTTCTTGTTTCAAATAGAGAGCAAAATTGGATGCTCCGAACCGATAGGGTACATCACACTAAATTAACGACATTAAACGAAAAGTTATACGGCGCCCGGAATGATACAGGCAATACCAACAAGATTGTATTGTGGAATGAAAATCTTTATACCGATGATGGAGTTGCAATACCTGTAATATGGAAAACTAAAGATTTTACACCTCCGTCAAATGCTCAACAAGTAGAAGCAAAAGAATGTTACATAGTGGTAAATAACCACGAAACAGTTCTCCCTCTAAAAACCTTAACAATAACCGATAGTGCATTAAGTCATACCGAAACTATAACTCTGGATGATAATACGGAAAAAATGTATGCTTTCAATTGGAAATTTGGGACTGTGGCTGATAAGATAAATTTTATAATTGGATATAGTGGCGACATAGATATTAAATCATTTGCAGTGGGAATGGAAGAATTAGTATTGAAGCCATTTTAAATTATTATGAACGAAGAAAACGATATATCTTCAGAAGAAATTGATGTAGTGTTGGGAGAAAGTATTATCTGCAAATCAAAATCGTTTAATGATAGATTTATAGATTATGTTTTTATCAAGGCAGATACATATTATTGGATTACAATTCCGGGAGCAGAAAATATTGCACCCAGTAATTTTTCAGTTATAAGTAGTAGTGGTGGCAATGTTTATGCAGGTGAAAGTGCAAAAAGTTTATGGACACCGAATGCAATTAAATTGGCGTCAACGACAGCTAACAATAAGTGTAAAATTAGAGTAATGTATTAAAGGAGGATATTATGTTACCGCTGATACAAGCTGGACTAGCAGCTGGAATGGCAGGATATAAATATTTTAAAGGACGGCGAGCTTTGAGTAAGCCTACCCCTTTTCAACCAAGATGGGATAGTCCGGAAAACATTGCACTACGCAATCAGTATAAAATGGCATTGAAGACACAGGCAGAGGCTCTGAAGGGAACTGCGGCAGAAGATGTTCGGCAATATAGTGCAGGGGCTGGTATATCTGGAAGCCCATTGGAGACAAAATTCTACGCAGGTCAAATGGAGAAAATAGGACAAGAGCAACTCAAACAGCAAAGTATATTTGAACAGGAACAATATGCAAAGTTTACGGAGAACAAACAAGCGTGGGAAGCAATGGAAACTGCAAGAGGAAAAGCACAGGACCAGCTTACACAAGATTTATTAGGTGATGTAATAGGAGCAATGGGTGGGGTTTTTTCGGGTTTGGGAGAAATGGAAGCTGGAAAACAAGCGGTGGCGGCAACAAAAGGTATGGATATTAAACAAACGTTTCAAATGTTCAAAGCCAAACATCCTGGAATTCCTGCATGGCTAATGGACCCTAATAAATTAACTTCTACATATAAAACGGAATGGGAGAACTATATGACAGAAATGCCATTTGATTATACAAAATATGGACAAGAATATGGACAAGGAGGAGGATAACATGCCTATAGACCCAAGTGTTTATCATACTATGTTAATGCAATCAGCTCAGGGTGCGGGAGGGAATGAGAAACCATTGACAGGAATAGCAACCACTTTCTATAAAGATATATTAAAACAAACCGAATATGCACAGAAAAGTAGAGAAAAAGCCGACCAGGAGATGATAGACAAGAAAAAAGAAATTGCAGACGCTTTAGCGGAAGTCGCTAAATTGGCATACGACCCTAATAATCCTCTTACACCTGAAGAACTTGACAATTTATGGAAGACTAAAATGGCAACCATAGGAGTATCACCAGCTAATTTTAATCGTATCTACCCAATGGCAAGTGCAATGATTACAGGAATGGCTCGTTATGGCGGTGAACAGGTTGGCGGTATAGCGGGAAGTTATTTCCCAAGAAAAAAGGCGGCAGGTCTTGAAAGTGTTGGAATGACACCAGAAGAAGCTGCAAAGTCTGAAATGACTACTGTGGAGGATTTGGATAGGTATGAGCGAAGGAAAAAAGCAGAGGCGAAAGCAGAGGCGGAAGCGAAGCCGAAACCCACTACTCCATATCAATGGGAACAAAGTAAAGAAAGTATAAGGGCAAGATTAAATACTGCTATAGCTGAACTGAATGATACAAGAAGACAATGGCAAAAAGAAGAAGCTGGAGAACTTGGGATTGGTGGCGGTATTGTATCCACAATAACCGCAAGAGCAGTAAGAGACGCTCAACAAAGAGTTGTGGGATTAAAAAAAGACGCAGAGAATGCGGGAATTGTTTTGACACCACAAGAAAAAAAGGAAATGGATGCGATAATGAAACCATTAGGAAGAGCTGGAACTACAATACAAATGCCGACAACAAAATCAAGGATACCAGATTAGAAAATGAAAACTTGGTATAAACAATCTTTAGATGAAGGAAGAACCCCACAAGATATGTGGGGTGAAATACAAACAAAGTCTTGGTATAAACAATCCATTCAAGATGGGAGAACTCAACAGGATATAGCATTGGAAATAGGGTATACACCAGAAGAAATACAAACTATAATACAAACTCCAATACAAACTCCAATACAAACTCCAAAAGAAGTTGCCCCGTGGCGAGCAGAGGCAAAAACCCCATTTCAAAAAGTATTAAGGGGCGTGGGGAATATACAAAGATTTCAAAATATGGCAACATCACTTGTAGTTGCTGGGCAAGAACAACAAAAACAAAGAGCAATGACTGGAGAAAGCAGTTATTGGGATAAAACAGAATTAGGGGAACATTGGACTGGGACAAAATATACCACTGGTAGGGATGTAGTTAAAAATATGGGCTTTAATATAGATAACCCACAATGGATATTAAAACATCCAGTCAAGCATTTTGCTGGGGAATATCTTGCAGAAATGTATAATTTCCTATTAGACCCTACAAATTTAATACCAGAAAAAGCATTCGGGATGGCTTTATCCCCAATTCAGAGAAGTATAATAACAAGAAAAATAGCCAAAGGATTGACTTTATCAAAGCAAGAACAGAAAATCATTGGCCCCGTCTTGAAAGACGCTGAAAACAAAATATTGGCTACCATAGAACAGACACAAACCCCGCAGGCGTGGCACGAAACCGCAAAAGAATTATGGGGTAAAACCACAAAACCAATCCCTACTATAAAACCAGCGGAAATAAAATTTACTGGCAATATAGAAAAAGAATTAACAAGATTGAAATATGTCTTAAAAACTACTCCAGAGTTTAATAAATCAACAATACAGCAAAGAATAACTGAATTAGAACAGGCAAGTGGAATTATTCCAACAAAAAAGGGTATTAAAATGATTACTACCACAAGAGAGATGATACCCAAAAATCCTTTAGTTGAAAGACTTACTCAACAAATTGCTTCTTCACAATTAAGTAGAGAAGAAATTACTCAAGCTGTTCATACGGCTAGAGTTAGAAAAGAAGCCATAATGAAAGAGATAAACGAATTAAGTAAAACCGGTCAAATAACTGAAGTGGAAGCATATAATAGGAGGTTTGCATTACAAAGGGGTGAAATAGCTCCCAGATTAGAAATAAAACCATTACAAATTACAGAGGACGAAACGAATGAATTATTGAAAATGATAAAGAATTTTAAGAAGCCAGATGGTATGCCACTATTGGAGCATGAAAAACTTGCTCCTGCAGATGCACTCAATAAACTATTCAGAGGGCAGATACCCTATCAAAGTCAATTAGATGTATTGAAAGATATATATGGCGAACAATTCATAAAAGAGATTATAGCGAAAAGAGGTCCGTTAAGACAATTATCTGATGCTGGCTATGAAGTAATAAATTTTTCAAAATCTTTAATGGCTTCAATGGATTTATCTTTTTCTTTAAGGCAAGCTATTTTTATGATAGGAAGGAAAGAATATTGGAAAAATATTTTACAATCAGTGAGATATTTTGGAGATGAGGAATATTTTGCAAAAAGTATGCGAGAAATT
>Ga0315296_10004944_pt1 | contig 10779 bp, 8 predicted proteins | sample YL17G14_18_MG_FD_203921 | JGI IMG/M metagenome (GOLD analysis project Ga0315296, IMG submission 203921) | Sediment microbial communities from Yellowstone Lake, YNP, Wyoming, USA - YL17G14_18 | ecosystem: Environmental > Aquatic > Freshwater > Lake > Sediment | place: USA: Wyoming | collected...
CCGTCCTGCTCCCGGACCGCCCAGCCCGGCTTCTCCTTCTTCAGGATCTCCACGTCGTCCCGGTGGACCTTCCCGGTCCTCATCTCCACGAAGGCCAGTTCCCCGTTGGCCAGCTTGACCACCACCTCGGCTTTCACGCCCTCCAGCTCCTCGGCCACGGCTTTAGCCTCCTTGCCGAACTTCGGGCCAAGGCGGTCGTAGCGGGGCTTCAGGGCGAACGTCCAGAACCCGTCCAGGTTCGGCCTGACCTCCAGGGCCTTGACATTCAGCTCCTCCCGGATCAGGTCTCCCAGATCCGCCAGGGCCTGTTTCTCGCTCTCGCTTACGGCAACGACCGCGAGGATGGGAAGAGGCTGGCGGACCTTGAGCTGGCGGTCGTTCCGGATCGAGCGGGCCAGGGCCACCACCCGGCGCACGAAATCCATCCTTTCCTCCAGGAACGGGTCCAGGGCGGCCTCGTCCCATGCCGGGAAGTCCGAGTGGTGCACGCTCTCAGGGGCCGAGGGGTTCACCGAGCGCACCAGGTTCTGGTACATCTCCTCAGCCAGGAAGGGCAGGATCGGAGCGATGAGCTTGACCAGGGAAACCAGGCCCTCGTACAGGGTCTCGTAGGCTGCTCTCTTGTCCTGGTCGTCCTCGGACTTCCAGAACCGCCGGCGCGAGCGGCGCACGTACCAGGTGGAGAAGTCCTCCAGGAAGACCTCGACCCCCCGGACCAGGGGCGCGAGGCTGTAGGCCTCGTAGAGCTGGTCGGCCTCGCGGATCAGGCCATGTAGACGGGAGAGGATCCAGCGGTCCAGCAGGGGACGCTCGCCCTTGGGGCTCGACTCTTCATCCGGCACGAACCCGTCGATTCCGGCGTAGGTCACGAAGAATGAATACACGTTCCAAAAGGTCAGGAGCTTGCGCTTGACCTCCTCCCCGGCCGAGTACCCGAAGTTCAGGTTCAACTCCGGGTTGTGCCCCGCGAACATCCAGCGCATCACCTCCGCGCCCATCTTTTCCGCAGCCTCGTCAGACCAGATGGCGTTGCCCTTGGACTTGTGCATCTCCTCGCCCTTCTCGTCCTTGAGCGTGGCGAAGCCAAGGAGCTTCTTGAACGGGGCCTTCCCCTCCAGGACCGTGCTCATCGCCAGGATGGCGTAGAACCAGTTGCGGAACTGGCCGGGGAAGGACTCGGTGATGAAGTCCGCGGGGAACCACTGCGACCAGTAGGTCTTGTCGAAGGGATAGCCCTTGGCCGGGTCATTCCGCTCGGAGGCCGGGCGCACCGTGGAATAGGGCACGATGCCCGCATCCAGCCAGGGATTGCCCACGTCCGGGATGCGCGACACCCTGGCCCCGCATCGGGGGCAGGCGATCTTGACCGCGTCGATGTGGGGACGGTGGGGCATGTAGCCCTGGAAGGCCTCCCAGCCCTCCACGGCCCGGCTTTTCAGCTCCTCCCGCCCGCCAAGGACGTCGAAGCCTCCGCAGGCGCACTCGTAGATCGGCAGGGCCAGGCCCCAGTAGCGCTTCTTGGAGATGCACCAGTCCGCCATGTTCCGGAGCCAGTCCAGCTCCCGATCCTTGCCGAAGGCCGGGATCCAAGTCTCCACCTGCTCCACGGCCTCCATGATCTCGTGGCGCAGGTCCTTCATCGAGATGAACCACTCGTCCACCAGCCGGAACACGAGCTCGCTGTCGCAGCGCCAGCACACGGGGTAACGGTGGCGGTAGTCCTCCAACCGGAAGAGGAGTTCCTTCTCCCTCAGGTTCTCGATGATCGCCTCGGCGACTTTCTGGACATCCTGGCCCGTGAGCCAATCGAAGCCAGCGCCATAGATGCCGAACTCGTCCAGGGGGGCGACCACGGCCAGGCCTTCCTCCTTACCCAACAGGAAGTCCTCTTTCCCGCATCCCGGGGCGATGTGCACCATTCCGGTTCCCTCGGCCTCGCTGACGTCGGCCCAGGCCACCACCCGGTGCTCGAGGCCAGCTTGAGCGGGCAGTTCGTCAAAGGGGCCGCGATACCGCCACCCCACCATCTCCTTTCCGGGAAGCTCGGCCAGGATCTCAGGCTTCTCCAATAACCCACCCGCCAGATTCTTGGCGAGATAGTAGACGTCGCCGTTCTGTCTGGCCCGGACGTAGGTCATCTCCGGATGCACGGCCACGGCCACGTTGGAGGTGAGTGTCCAAGCCGTGGTCGTCCAGACCAGAAGAAATTCCTTATCCCGCCCCAAGATGGGAAGCTTGATCGTCACCCCTGGGTGGGTCAAATCTTGGTAGCCCTCAGTCGCGATCTCCATGTCCGAGATCGCCGTGCCGCAGCGCGAGCACCAGGGCATCACGTCGTGGCCCTTGTAGATCCAGCCCCGCTCATGGCAGCGCTTCAGGAAGTGCCAGATAGTGTAGTTGTTCTCCTCGGCCATCGTGAAATAGGAATGGGCCTTCCTCATCCAGTCCGGGTCGGAAAGCTCCGTATCCCAATCCCCCCAGTCCATCCACATCCCCAGCCGGATGGAGCTGGCCGTCTGGACCATGGAATACTGGTGCACCCGCTGCTTGCACTTCTCGACAAAGGCGTCCACCCCGAAGCGGTCGATGTCCCGCTTGGAGGTGAACCCCAGCTCCTTCTCGACCTCCACCTCTACCCACAGCCCCTGGCAGTCGAACCCGTTCTGGAACCGCTGGTTGAAGCCTTTCATGGCCCGGTAGCGCTGAAAGATGTCCTTGTAGGACCGCCCCCAGGCGTGGTGCACGCCCATCGGGTTGTTGGCCGTGATCGGACCGTCCAGGAAGGCCCAGCGCTTACCGCTCTGGGCGAGCTTTTCGACCAGCTTCTCGAACGAGCGGCTCTCCTGCCAGAACCGCAGGATCTCGTTCTCCATCTTGGGAAAGTTCAGATCTTGGGGGACGGGCTTGTACATGATTAAAAAGTTATTTCGCGTCCAGCGGGTCGAAGTGACAGATCTTCTGGAACTCCTTAAACCGGGCCACGATCTCCTCCGGGGCCAGGGTCTTGAACCGCTCCAGGCCGAACCGTTCCACGCAGAACGAGGCCATCACGCTGCCGTAGATCATGGCCTGGCGCACGCTGGCCTCATCGGCGCTCCCCTTCCGGGCGAGCGAGCCCACGAAGCCTCCGGCGAAGCTGTCCCCGGCGCCGGTGGGGTCCTGGACCTCCTCCACCGGATAGGCCGGGGCCGAGAAGATGGAGTCTTCGTAGAACATCAGGGCCCCGTGCTCGCCCTTCTTCACGATCACGACCTTGGGCCCGAAGAGCTGGATGGCGCGGGCCGCCTTGACCAGATTGGGCTCCTGGGTGAGCTGGCGGGCCTCGGCGTCGTTCAGGATCATCACGTTCACCCGGGACATGGTCTCGAACAGCTGCGGCCGCTTGGATTCGATCCAGTAGTTCATCGTGTCGCAGGCCACGAGCTTGGGCTTCCGGACCTGGTTCAGGACCTCCATCTGCAGCTCGGGGTCGATGTTGGCCAGGAAAACATAAGGGGCGTCGCGGTAGGCCTCCAGGACCACGGGATGGAAGTCCTGGAAGACTCCCAGCTCGGTCTTCAACGTCTCGGCGTCGTGCAGGTCGTAGTCGTAACGCCCTTGCCAGCGGAAGGTCTTTCCTCCCGGGACCACGGCAAGCCCGCGCAGGTCCCCGCCGCGCTCCTCCAGAAAGGCCAGGTCCCCGCGGGGGAAATCGTCGCCCACCACGGCCGTGACCTTGAGCGTGCTGAAGAAGCTGGCGCTGGCCGAGAAATAGGAGGCCGAGCCGCCGACCACCTCGCTGGCGTGCCCGAACGGCGTGCGGATGTTGTCCAGGGCCACGGAGCCTACGACCAGGATGCTCACGGGAGCTTCTCCGCGACCCGGGTGATGAGCCGGCGGAGCCTGGGCTCGGCCTCGGCGGCGATGGCCAGGACCTCCTCGATCCGGGTCGGCTTTAGGGTTTCGGGAAGGCCCATGTCCGTGATCAGGGAGAACCCCAGGACCCGCAGGCCGGAATGACGGGCCACCAGGACCTCCGGGACCGTGGACATGCCCACCGCATCCGCCCCGATGATGCTCAAAAACCGGTACTCGGCCGCGGTCTCCAGGTTCGGCCCGGTGACCGCGGCATATACCCCTTTGACCAGAGTGATGCCTTCTTCCAGGGCGGCTTTCTCGGCCAAGCTTAAGAGTTTCCTATCGTAACATTCGAACATGTCCGGGAACCGCGGGCCCAGGCGGTCGTCGTTCTTCCCGATAAGAGGGTTCTGGCCCAGGAGGTTGATGTGGTCCGTGACCGCCATGATGTCCCCGCTCTTGAACAGGGGGTTCAAGCCCCCCGAGGCACTGGAGACCACCAGGATCCCGGCCCCCAGGGCCCTCATCACCCGGACCGGAAATGTAATCTGCTCCGGGGAGTAGCCCTCATAGAAGTGGAACCGCCCCTGCATGGCCACCACCGGCTTTCCGGAGAGGGTCCCGAACAGGAGCTTTCCGGCATGGCTCTCCACCGTGGAGGCCGGGAAATAAGGGATCTCCTCGTAGGGGATGGTCGCCTCCAGGACGATGTCTTTGGCCAGCCCGCCCAGCCCGGTCCCCAGGATGATCCCTGCGACGGGGCGGGTCGCCACTTTCGCTTTCAGAGCGGCTGCGGTCTCTTCGATTCTCTTCTTGAGTTGGGACATCATCTCCCTTTGCTCAGGGCCAGGAGCGCCCGTTCGGCGTCCCTCTGGCTGATGCCGGCGACCTCTATCGTTTTCTCTCGGGAGTGCTCCCCGTGCGCGATCCTCACCGCCCTACGGCGGAGGCCCAGGACTTCGGCCAGGAAGGCGATGAGGTGTGCGTTGGCCACCTCCTCCACCGGCGGCGCGGTGACCCGCACGGCGAAGACGCCGCCCGGGCGGACCTCGGCAACCTCCTCCCGCCTAGCCCGGGGGATCACATGGATCCGGAGCCTAGCCACAGGGTGCTGGTCGGGCTTCTCCATTAGAAATCTTCTTCCAGGGCCTCGGTCTTAGGGGGGGGCGAAGGAGCCGCCGCTCTGCCGGAATGCATCTCCTCCAGAAGGTTGAGCTGGGACTCCACCAAACTCTTGAACTGGGCGATGAAAACGTTCCGCTGCTGTTCCAGGACGGCCACATCCCGCTTCAGGCCCTGGGCCCTGTGGCGCGCCTCGGCCACGATCCCATCGGCCTTGTGCTGGGCCTCCCGAAGCAGGAGGTCGGCCTCGGCCCGGGCGTTCTCCTTGATTCCCTCAGTGGTCTGCTGGGCCGCGAGCATGGTCTCCCGGAGGGCTTTCTCCATCTTGCGGTAGTCCTCAATCTGGGCGTCCAGGCCGGCCATGCGCTCCAAGAGGGCGGCGTTCTCCCGGGCCAGCTCCTCGAACTCCTTGGCGACCATCTCCAGGAACGCCTGCACCTCGCCGGTCTCGTAGCCCCGCATAGCCTTCTTGAACGTCTGCTTGCGAATGTCCAACGGCGTTACCTTTGCCATCGCTCCCCCTTAATTCCTCGCTCCAAAGATCGCCGTGCCGATTCGGACCATCGTAGCCCCCTCCTCGATGGCGGCCTCGAAATCGTTCGTCATGCCCATCGAAAGATGTTCCATCGTAACGTTGGGGAAAGCGCACCTCGCGATCTCATCCCGGAGTCTCCTCAAGTTCCGAAAGCAGGCCCGGGCCTCCTCCATGGGGCCGAACGAACCGACCGTCATCAAACCCTTCACCGCAAGGCCTTCCACGCTTGCGATGCGCTCCAGTTCCTCCCCGGCCCGCTCCGGTGAGAGGCCGTATTTCGTGGCTTCCCCAGAGGTGTTCACCTCCACGAGCACCGGCACCGCCTTTCCCAACTCCCTCGCCCGCTTCCCCATGGCCTGGGCCAGGTGCAGGGAATCGACGGCATGGATCCAATCGAAGATCTCCACCGCCTTCCGGGCCTTGTTCGTCTGCAGGTGGCCCACGAGATGCCAGGCCACCTTGTCCCGGATCTCGCGAATCTTCTCCTCGGCCTCTTGGACCCGGTTCTCGCCCAGGGCCCTGATCCCTGCCCGGATGGCCTCCTGGATCCTCTCCGCCGGAACGGTCTTGGTCGCAGCCACGAGCAGGATCTCTTCGGGCTTACGACCGCTCCTTCGGGCTGCGCCGGCGATGCGCTCCCGGACCTCGGCCACAGCCTCGGCGATCTCAGGATAGCTTTTTATTATAATGAAATCCTTCGCCGGAATGCAAGCGTCATCGAACGTTTTCTGGAAGCGAATCTGGTGGGCCCTCTGGGATTCGAACCCAGGACCGACGGATTATGAGTCCGCTGCTCTACCCTTGAGCTAAGGGCCCTCCGTTATCTCAGATTGACGGCCACCGACCCCAGGTAACCGGTGCATCCTACCGCGTCCAGCTGGCAGAATCGGATATAGGAGAAGACGACCCGGTGGCTCCCCTGGGGAAGGTAGGTCAGGCTCGACCAGGCCCCTGTCCGGTTGAGGTCGTTCGGCCCCAGAACCACGAGGGCGATTTCCAGCCGGTAAATATCGTTCGCCGGCAGGTTCACGGCCAGGCTCTCGGCCTCCAGTGAGGTGCTGTCGTTCGCCCCTCCTGTGGCCAGGGCTCCGAGAACGCTTCCATAGGTCGTGCGGCCGTCCGAGGACTTCACGCTGCACATCGTCTGAACCTGGTTCAAGCTCGTGGATGGGTTGTTCACCGCGAGCACGATCGGGGGAGGCACCGGCCTTCCCTCCGGAACCGACATGATCTCCACCGGACTGTTGATGCACCCGGCCAGGACGACTAAACTCAGAACGCAGAGAATTCTTTTCATAGCGCACCTCCTCAAGCTTTCCGCTTCAAGACCGCGATCAGCCGGTCGATCTCTTCTTCGCTGTTGTAGAAATGCGGGGAGACCCGCACCCCGCCCTCGCGGTAGGACACGATGATCTTCTCGCGCTTCAGGGCCTCCATCAGGGCCTGATCCCTCCGGCCAGTGAAGGACACGATCCCGGAGCGTTGTTTAGGCGCCAGCGAGCTCTTAATCTTGTAGGGACTCCCCTGGAGATAATCCAGGAGCCTGTCCGTAAGTCCCCGGATTCTTTCTTCAACCCTCTTTATCCCGACATCGCTGAGCATTCCGAGGGCCTCCCGGAACCCGTAGATGTCCTGATAAGGATGCGAGCCCAGCTCGAACTTACGGGCGTCGGAGAAAGGCTTCCGCCGGTAGTCCCGCAGGTTCTCCCAGTCCGTGTTCCAGTCCACTCCCAGCCATCCCGCGAAGCTGGGTTTGAGCCTGGGGAGCATCCGCTTGGAGATGAAGAAGAAGCCGGACCCGTGCGGCGAGAGCAGCCATTTGACCCCGCCCGCGGACAGGAAGTCCACCCCGGCCTGCCTCACGTTCAGATCGAGCGCTCCCACGCCCTGCATCCCGTCGACCACGAAGAAGATTCCCTGCTTTCGGCAGAGGCCGCTGATCGCCTTTAAATCCGTCCGGAAGCCGTTGAAATACTGCACCCAGGACAGGGCCAGGATCTTCGTGCGCGGGGTGATTCTCCGTTCGATGCTTTCGAGGTCTGCGAAGTCCCCCCGAACCTTAAAGAACCTGACCTTTACCCCCTTCCTCCGCAGCGCCAGCCAGGGATAGACGTTCGCGGGAAACTCCACATCCGAGAGCAGGACTTCGTCCCCGGCTCGGAGGTCCAGTCCATGGGCCGCGACATTCAGCCCAAAGGTCGCATCGTAACCCATGCCGATCTCCCCGGCTTCGCACCTGAGCATCCCGGCCAGCAGAGCCCGGCACTCATCCATCTTCCGGAAGGAGGTCTCGTCATGGGCATGCTGGGTGTGCACCGCCCGATCGAGGAACCCGTCGATCGCCCGCCACACCCTGAGGCTCATCGGCCCATGGCTGGCGTGGTTCAGATAGGTGAAACGCCGGGTTATGGGAAACTCGGCACGGTACCGGGAAAAGCCTCTCAAAAAGTTATCCTACGCCATCGGCATACCCCCGGAGCTTCTGGCTCCGGCTGGGGTGCCTGAGTTTTCGCAGGGCCTTGACCTCGATCTGCCTCACCCGCTCCCGGGTTACGTTGAACATCACCCCGACCTCCTCCAGGGTGCGCGGATAGCCGTCCCCGATCCCAAAACGGAGGCGGATCACTCGCTCCTCCCGCTTAGTCAGGGTGGAGAGGACCTGTTCGATCTGGTCCTGCAACAAGAGGTAGGCCGCGGACCGAGTGGGCGATGAGGCCGCGGGGTCCTCCACGAAGTCCCCGAAGTGGCTGTCCTCATCCTCCCCGATGGGCTTGTCCAATGAGATGGGCTCTTGGGCCACCTTCAGGATGGCCTTTACCCGTTCCGAGGCCATCTCCAGACGCTCCGCGATCTCCTCCGGAGAGGGCTCCCGGCCCAGCTCCTGGACCAGCTTCCGGGAGGCTTTGACCACCCGGTTGATGGCGTCGATCATGTGCACCGGCACCCGGATGGTTCGAGCCTGGTCCGCGATCGCCCGGGTGATCGCCTGCCGGATCCACCAAGTGGCATAGGTCGAGAACTTGTAGCCCTTGCGGTAGTTGAACTTGTCTACGGCCTTCATCAAGCCGGAGTTTCCCTCCTGGATCAGGTCCGAGAACTCCAGGCCGCGGTTGGCGTAGCGCTTGGCCGTGGAGATAACCAGCCGCACGTTGGCCTCTACCATCTCCCGCTTAGCCCGCTGAACGGCTTCCTCGTGCTCGGAGATGGTGTCCAGGATATGGCGGATCTCGAGGACCGACCGGCCAGCGTCGGTTTCCAGCAGGCGGATCTTCCTCTTGGCCACCCCGATCCTCGCCAGGTGCTCCCGGCGGAGGCTCTCCAGTTCGCGGAGGCGCGGAGCCTGCTTTTTCTGCTCCGGCGCTCGCTTTCTAGCAATCGCCCCTCGTTCCTCCCAGACGTGGGCGATCTCCTGCTCGAATCCCTGGATCTCCTCATAATGGGCATCGGCTTCCCTGACCATCTTGTGGAGCCAAACCACGGCCCCGTCCAGCAGACGGGGGTGGAGCCGGAGGGCGGCCATCTGGGTGGCCACCTCCTCTCGCTTCTCTGCGATCTTCGCCTGAAGAACGTCCAAGCGCCTTTCGGAGAGGCCGTCGCGGCTCTTTCGGGTCAGGCGCTCCAGTCCCTGGGCCGAGCGCCGGGCCTTGCGGATCAAGGCGAGGGCTCGCTGCCGCTCCCGCCAGCCGGAGTACCGCGGGCTCCAGCCCCCCAGGTCGATCTGGATGAAATCCTCCAACGTGATCTTGCCTTTTTCCACGCGGCGGACCTCCTCCAGGAAGTCCTTCATGCAGGAGTTGCAGGAGAAGACCAAGCGCACGACTTCCCGCTTGTTGGCGTCGATCCGCATCGCGATCTCGGTCTCGCGGTCCCGGTCCAAGAGCGGCACCCGACCGATCTCCCGCAGGTAGGTGCGCACGGGATCATCGAAGCGGGTGATCGGCTCCGGGGGGCCCGGCTCCCGGCGCCGCCTCTTGACCTCGACCTTGGCCGCGACGACCTGCTCCTCGGAATCCACCACCTCGATTCCCATTTCCCGGAGCATCATCATGATGTTGTCGATCTCGTCCGGGGAGATGATGTCCTCGGGCAGGATCTCGTTGATCGTCTGATAGGTGATGAGCTTTTTGGCTTTCCCGATGGCGATGAGCTTGTTGATCCGTTTCTTGAGCATCGCCCGATTCATTTTCTCTCACCCCCCTTGAGCAGGCCTTGGTATTTCGAGGTTAGGCTCCGGGCGGCCGCTTGGTCCTTGACACGTTCCGCCTCGGCGATCGCGCGCAGCAGGTCGTGCGAGCGCGCTTTTGTCCTCAGGTGCTTCAGCTCGTTCAGGCACTTTTCAAACAATCGCTCCTCCTGTTCTTCCTTCTCCTGGAAGGCCCAGGAAGCCACCATTCGCTGGGATTCCTCGGATCCCAGCCAGCTCATGAAATCGGCGGAGTCCGTCCGTTTCCCCTTGGCGAGCAGGGCATAGACCTCCAGGACGACACCGTCCCGGAAGGGGTCCTCGCCCAGAATCTCGCGGACCGAATCCATCCGCTCCGGCTGCTTGGCCAGTAAACGCAGGACCTCACGCTCCAGCGCCATCTCCCGTGAGCTCCTTGCCTTGGGCGTTGGCTCGGGCAGAGCCCCGCCTGTTTTCTTCGCCAGGCTCCGGGAGAGCACCGCCTCGGAGAGCCCGACCTTCCCCGCCAGCTTCTGTAGGTAGAGCCGCTGCCGGATTTCGTCCTTGAACCTCGCCAGCAGCTCCACGAGTTCCTTCACCGCCCGGGACTTCCCCGCCGGGCTAGACAGATCGTAGGTCTTGGCCAGCCGGTCCAGCTCGAAGTCGATCAGATCCCGTTTCTCGCTTAACGCCCGCTCCAGACCCTCCCGCCCTTCCTCCCGAAGGAGACCGTCCGGGTCCATTCCTGGAGGGGGCGTCGCCACATAGATATCCAGGTCCACTTCCAGGAGCGCCTCGAAAGCCCGGCGGACGGCTTTTTGGCCGGCCTCGTCGTTGTCGTAGAACAAAACCGCTTCGTTGGCGAATCGGCCGACCAGCCTGGCCTGGTCCGGAGTAAACGCCGTGCCCAACGTGGCCACGATATTTTTGACCCCGGCCTGATAGGGGGATAGGAAGTCCAGATAACCCTCCACCACCACGGCGCGCCCGGCGTCCCGGATCGTTCCCTTGGTCTGAAACAAACCGTAAAGAAGCCGCCCCTTTTGGTAGATCGCTGTCTCTGGGGAGTTCAGATACTTCGGCTCCTCCTTCTCGTCCAGCCTCCGTCCCCCGAACCCCACGA
>Ga0315296_10004945_pt1 | contig 10777 bp, 8 predicted proteins | sample YL17G14_18_MG_FD_203921 | JGI IMG/M metagenome (GOLD analysis project Ga0315296, IMG submission 203921) | Sediment microbial communities from Yellowstone Lake, YNP, Wyoming, USA - YL17G14_18 | ecosystem: Environmental > Aquatic > Freshwater > Lake > Sediment | place: USA: Wyoming | collected...
GGCTAACCCTTCTTGCTCAGAAAGGCTATCGACTTGCCACGCTAACTTCCGTGCGCATTCCGGAAGGCGTGAACGACGCCAAAATCCGACAGCGACTACTGAACGAGTTCAATATTGAAATCGGCGGTGGGCTGGGGGCGCTCAAGGGACAGCTCTGGCGCGTCGGCCTGATGGGGCACAGTTCTACCGAGCAAAATGTGCTTCTCTTCCTCTATGCCCTAGAAAAGCTGCTTTCTGAGGAAGGCTACCGGGTGGAGGGGGGTGTGGGGGTCGGCGCAGCGGTCAAGGCGCTGAGGAAGTAGGAGACAGTTTGGCAACTTCTTCCGTGTCATTACTGCGAAAATAGGAATCGGACTGCTAAAATTGTCATTCCCGCGCAGGCGTCCCGATAGAAATCGGGACAGAACCGGAGATGGGGCAAGGTCTGGATCCCGACTCTAGTCGGGATGACAGGTTGTATCAAAGTCATCATTTTCATGCTTGGTGGTGAGTACTGCAAATACTCGTGAGGGATTGTTGCGAAGAGCGGAGCTTGCGCCCCGGTCCTTGCTGTCACCCTGAGCGGAGCGAAGGGCCCGTCTCAGGCGAATTCTTCGGTCGCCCTTCCGCCGAAGGACTCCCTCAAAAGGACAGTCTGCCAGTATCGGCGCTCGCCGCAATGACAACGGGGCAGAAAACTCGAAGTAGCCTATTTGGCTTCGGGGTGGTAAGCCCGGTCGAGCAGCTCGACCAGCTCGGTCGCTTTCGTCTTCAGGTGATGGGTTTTGACGCCGTGGGCTAACTGCATCGAGCAGCCCGGGCAGCAGGTAACAATTAAGTCGGCCTCTGTCTTCGCCAAGTTGCCCATCTTGCGCGCCAGCACCTTCATCGATAGGTCGTAATGGCTGAGGCTGTACGAGCCGGCCGCCCCACAGCACATATTGGCTTCCGCCATCTCCACGTACTGCACACCGGGGATGCTCTTCAAAATCTGGCGTGGCGGGTCGCTCACCTTCTGGAACCGCCCCAGATGGCAGGGGTCGTGATAGGTTACCTTGAGTTTGACGTCCTTCATATCAGTAGCCAGACCGATACTCATCAGGAACTCGCTGATATCTTTGACTTTGGCCGAGAAGGTCTTCGCCGCTTCCGCGTACTGAGCATCATCTTTGAGCAGGCTCGCCTGCCATAGCTCCCGCCTGCCGGAGCTCAAGAGGAGCGGCGGGCAGGCAGGAGGAGCGGCGAGCAGGCTGGCATACTTCTTTAACATCGAGCCACAGGTAGCGCAGGTGGTGATGATAGCATCCACGTCTTTCAGCGATTTGGCCAGGTCAAGGTTCTTCTTGACCATGCTCAACATCGACTCCGCATCGCCGTAGCCCATCGCCGGCATCCCGCAGCAGATGAAGTCAGGGATAGCGACTTCCGTGTTGTGCTTGTTGAGCACGCAGATAGCGGCTTCAGCGACCTGCGGGGTGAAATTAGCGGCGGCACAGCCGACGAAGTAAGCGACGCGGTACTTCGGGTTCTCCAGCTTCTTCGAAGTGCCATCGAGCTTCTGCTTCAGCGGGATTCTGGGTAGAAGCCGCTCCGCCCTGCCGACCTTACCCATCAGCTTGGTAATACCGATACCCCGGGCGATAGTCGGCAGGCCAGCGGCCTGCACCCAGCCGAGCAGTTGCGCTGACTTGCTGAGACGGGAGGGGTGGGGCAGGAGGTCGTGGAAAACGAACTTCTGCACCCAGGGCTGGCCGCGCTGTTTCATCAGTTCGGCGCGGGCTTTCATAATCACTTCATCGGTCATCACGCCGGGCGGGCAGTGGTCGACACAGCCGTTGCAGGTGAGGCAGTTGAAGATGGGTTCGGTCAGCTCGTCGAGCTTCAGCTCATTCTCCAGGGCGCTGCGCAGTACCGCCAGCCTGCCACGCGCCGCCGTCCACTCGATACCGGTAACCTTGTAAATGGGGCAGCCGGCGAGGCACAGCCCGCACTTGTTACAGCGTAATAGCGCCTCTTCGAGCTTCTGCAATGCTTCCGTCATAGTTCTCTGATAACCTTTCCCGGGTTGAAGATGTTCTTGGGGTCGAAGGCCGACTTGAGGCGTTTCATCAGGTCATAGTCGCTGCGCGTCCGGCAGAGGTCGTGCGCCTGCCTGACCTCCATCGGCCCGCTCTCGACAACAAAGAAGCCGCCGAGCCTGGCCGCGCTCTCCACCAGCTCTCTAGCGGCGGTGAGCTGGGACGTGGGATGTGTATCGAAGAAGACAGGATAAAGGATGCCGTTGCCGAGGCGGCCGGTGACGCCGGCGCGCAGGCGGTTCTGGTCGGCAATTCTCTGGACTTCCTGGTACAGAGCTTTCGTGGCGTTGATGGGCACGACCGCCTTGCCCTTGAGCATACCGGCGACCGAGGACAGCTTGACGCGGCGCTGGTTGGCCCAGGCTTCTTTTTCATCATCGCCGTTCAGGACGGAGAAGGAACCGGCTTTAGCCGCCTCAGCCATCGCTTTAATATCATTGGTGTGGCGCTCGACGATTTCTTTGGAGCCGGCAACGCCGATGAGGAGGAGAAGCTCGCCGTTCTTCATCTGGAAGCTGGCGCCGGGGCCGCGCGCCGCGCCGGCATCGATGAGCTCCATCGACTCCGGCCGCAGGAACGAATCGAAGATGCTCTTCGCCAGTGCGGCAACGCCTTCAATACTCTCAAACTTGACCATCAGCGTCTTGTGCTCTTCCGGAAGGTAGGAGAGGCGCAGGACGGTTCTGGCGATGACGCCCAGCGTCCCCCACGAGCCGATGTAGAGCTTGCGGAGGTCGTAGCCGGAGACATTCTTCATCGTCTTGCCGCCGAAGCGGACAATCTCGCCCTGCGGCGTCACCGCCGTCACTCTCAGGACAAGGTCGCGGGCAGTCCCGTAGAGCAACCGGCTCGGCCCGCTGCTGTTAGCCGCCAGGCTGCCGCCGATGGTGGCAATCGCCATATCTTCCGGCTCGAGCGGGAAGTACAGCCCCTGTTTTGCCAGTTCTCTCTGAAGCTCGGCGTGGTTCATACCGGCCTCGACCTCGGCGGTGAGATTGGGGCCGTCAAGCTCGAGGAGGCGGTTCATATGCTTGAGGCTGAGGATGATGCCGTTTTCCTTAAGCGGCGCGCCGATGTGCTGTTTCGAGCCGTTGCCCCAGGGAATAATGGGCAGGCCGTCGCGGCTGGCAATCTTGGTGGCGCTGGCGATATGGTCGATATTAGCCGGGAAGGCCGTCAGCGTCGGCGTCTTGCCATCGATTTCATAAGCAGTGAGGAACTGGTGCTCGGCGGGCACGTTGTTCGGCCCGAGGACTCTGACCAGCTCATCGGGGATGCTGATTTTGGGCGGCGGTTCGGCGGGTTGCTTGAGCGTCTGTTCGCTCAGCTTCAGGATTTCGGGGGGTATTTTCTTCCCCGGATTGACAATATCGATGGGGTCGAAAACTCGCTTGACGCGGCCCATCAGCTCCATCTCCATCCGGGTGAACATCAGCGGCATACTGCTCAACTTTTCCAGGCCGATGCCGTGCTCGCCGGAAATTGAGCCTTCCAGCGGGATGCAGGCGGCCAGAATCTCATGCCCTGCCTTCTCCACCCGCTCGGTCTCATCGGGGTCGCGATTATCGAACATCAGTAGCGGGTGCAGGTTGCCATCGCCGGCGTGGGCGACATTGGCAATGGTGATATTGTATTTCTTGCCGATTCTGCTGACCTCGCGGAGCATTGGCACGAGCTTGTTGCGGGGTACGGTGGCATCCTGGACAACGAAGGCAGGTCGGATGCGGGCAACCGCGCCAAAAGCGCCCTTGCGGCCGCGCCACAGCCCATCTCTCTCCGCGGCGGTGCGCGCCTGCCTGATTTCGCGGGCTTTGTTGGCTTTGCAGATTGCCACTACTTTTTCGGCGGGTCGGGGCAGACCTTCTTTGACGCCATCCAGCTCAATAATCAAAAGGGCTTCGGCGTCCACTGGATAGCCGACGTGGAAGCTAGCCTCAATGGCACGGATGACCGGATTGTCGAGCAGTTCCAGGGCGCCGGGAACAATGCCGGCGGCAATAATATCGGAAACGGCCTGGCCGGCATCTTCAAGGGTGTCGAAGACGGCCAGCATTGTCACTGCCGATTCGGGGAGTCGCATTATGCGGACGGTCATTCTGGTGGCGATGCCTAGCGTCCCCTCCGAGGCAATGAGCGGGGCGACGAGGTCGTAGCCGCAGTTGTCATCGGTAGCCGCGCCGACTTGAACAACATCGCCATTATAAAGGACAAGCTCCGCAGCCAGGATGTGATTGGAGGTCACGCCGTACTTGAGGCAGTGGGGACCGCCGGCATCCTCCCCCAGGTTACCGCCCATTGTGCAGCTCTTCTGGCTGGCGGGGTCGGGGGCATACATATAGCCGAGAGGGGCAAGGGCATTCTGGAGGTCGAGGTTGACCACGCCCGGCTCAACGACGGCGCGCTGGCGAGCGGTATTAATTTCAATAATGCGGTCCATACGGCTGAGCTCGAGGATAATGCCGCCCCGGGTGGGAATGGTGCCGCCGGTGAGATTGGTGCCGGCGCCGCGCGGCAAGACCGGAACGCGGTTTTGGTGGGCAACTTTCATCACAGCGGCGACCTGGGCGGTGGTGGTGGGGAAAATGACCAGGTCGGGTCGGGCGCCTTTGCCCCAGCCGTCGTAAGAGTAGGCGACTAAATCAAGCGGTGAGGCAAGAATATTCTTAGAGCCCACCGCTTTACCGAAAAGCTTAACGAGGGCTTTGTTGTTCACTAGCTTCATTATAGCAATCCCGATTTATCGGGACAAATCAGACTTGACATAACTATTAGGGGGAACGTGCGCGCCCCGCGCCAGTTTACTGCCGCTCTCCACCGTAACGTTATCGCCCAGCACACACTCTTCCGGGATGAAGCAGTGGCTTTTGATACAGTTGGAGGCGCCCACGATGCAGTCCTTCAGGGTGGCTTCCTCCGCCACCTTCGAGCCGCCCCACACCACCGCCCGTTCGATGGTGGCGCCCGCGGCAACCTGGCACTTTGGCCCGAGGACCGTAGGCCCGGTTATCCGCACACCTTCGCCGATAACACAGTCGCGCCCGATGAGCACTGGCCCTTCAATCCGGGCGCTGGCGGCGATTCGGCTTTCACCCTGTTTACGCACTTCCTTGCCCCAGCGCCGGAGCAGGTCGTGGTTGGCTTTGAGGTACTTCTCCGGCGTGCCGATGTCAATCCAGTAGGCATCGGACGGGTAGGCCAGCATAAGCTCGCCCTTTTCGAGGAGCGACGGGAAAACGTGGTGCTCGAACATGTAGCGGGTGGCGGGGGGAATGAGGGCTAGCACCTCCGGCTCAAGGACGTAGATACCGGCGTTTATCATATTGGTGGTGACTTTGTCCCAGCTGGGCTTCTCGACGAAGCGCCGTACCCTGCCGTCGGCATCGGTCTCCACGACGCCGTAGATGGTGGGGTTTTCCACCGGCGTGAGTGCGATGCTGACTTTGGGCTCGCCTGCCAGAGTTCCCGGGGAACGGCGAGCAGGCTTCAGCGTTCGGTGTCGCTTAATCATATCGCTCAGGTCAATCTCGGTCAGCACATCACCGTTGAAGACGACGAAGGTGTCATCGAGGAACTGCTCAGCGTTCTTGACGGCGCCGGCGGTGCCGAGGGGGGAATCCTCGACGAGAAAGGTCAGCTTGACGCCGAACTGGCGGCCATCGCCGAGGCATTGCTGGATAGGGTCGGGCAGGTAGCCCATCGCCAGGATGACATCAGTAATGCCGTGGCTATGGAGATAGCGCAGCATGTGCTCCAGGAAGGGACGGTTCAAGATGGGAACAATGGCTTTGGGAGTATTGCAGGTGAGTGGCTTGAGCCGCGTCCCCTCCCCACCGACCAGAATGACCGCTTTCATTCTAATCCTACATTTAAGCCGATATGGCGTGGAATGTCAATTAAGTGTAGGCGCCCTTAACTTATGGGACTTATTCGTTTTCGTTTTTTTAAGGGGTCTTTTTTCAGGAAACGAACCATCGTGAGGGGAGCGAAATTGAGCGTGAGTTATTTTTCGTAAACGAACCGAAACGAGTCTTCCCGGTGCGTCAGAGCGCGGTGTTTTATTTGTAAACGAGTGGGGAACGAATCCTTCGACAGGCTCAGGACAAGTCCCTTCGACTTCGCTCAGGACAAGCCTTTCAGCGGGTTCAGGACAGGTTTTTGTGTCATGGATGAATCCATTCGACTTCGCTCAGGGTAAATAGTAGCACAGATGCGCTATGGTTACGAGCCGATTTTGTCGCGGTTGAGATTCTGGCGGGTTAAGACAGTAGCCCGTATTCCTTCACTTACTAAGCACGAAGTCTTTGTTCTTGCAGTTCTCAAGCATTTCGTAGCTATTCTTGAGGGCCTCTATCTTGCTGAGTGAAATGGTCTTCTTGTCAAGCTGTTCAACCAGAATGGTCGGGACGAAATAGAGGTCGAAGGAATCTGCGTTGTGAGGGTGCAGACCGATTACTACGTCGGAGGTTTGGGTTGATTGAGTGTATGTCTTGACTCCGGATTTGTATTCTCTGTCGACACCTCCTCTACTGCCTCCCACGAAAGATACGGACTTCCTAGCCGTCTTGACCTGAGCCCTTATTATGTTTTCTTTGCCGTCTGGCTGTTTGAAAACGATGATTATGTCATAAGGAGACAAGGGTAGGTCAACCAAAGAGACATTCTGGTATTTTTTCATAAGAATGCCCGCCGCAATATGTTCGTGGGCGAAGCCATTAACCGAAGCCTGGCGTCCCCTTTTGCTCGCATCAACCATATCTGTATCCCTTCTTCTAGGCGCTTATTTCTCTAGGACTACCACCCAGTCGGCAATTGAGCAGAGGCACACCCCGAAACAAGCCTATTGCTTATGCTTAAGGTTAGGCGTAAAATAACAGTAAAATTAAAGGCGACCGACCATGAACATGAAGTGGAATGAACTCATTGAACTAATAATTACCAAGAACAATGGAGTAGCATCCCTCAATTTTCTGTACGAAGAAGCACCCAAATATAAGAATGTGCCATCTGGTGATTGGCAGAAGACACTCAGGGGCGTTTTGTACAGAGAAATAAATAGGGGTACTTTCAAAAAAGTTGGTCTGGGTGTATACGCATTACCGAATTATGAAGATAAGAGTTCGGCGTACACCTATGCGTTGGAAAACAAGCCTGTCAGCGAATATCTCAAAAAGGCGAAGGACTATCATAGCACGATAGAGGGAATGCTGGTGGAAATAGGCAACTTCTTTGAATACACAACATACACCGGCGACCTCAACAGAAGTTTTGATGGCAAGAAGTTGCGAGACTTGTGTGGCGTAATAAATATTCCAGACTTCACCTATCCGGAGTTGAAGGTACTCATCTCAAAATCCGATACAGTCTGGTTTACAAAGTCTAAGCTTCTATTTCCCAAGTATGTCTTTGAAGTCGAGGCGACTACAGACTTCACAAGCTCCATGCTAAAGATGTACCAGCTATTACATTTTGACGCAAGGTTTGTTCTCGTAGCTTCCAGCAACAGAAGGAGCGTTTTTCAGGACAGACTCGGCAAGGAACCATTCACCAAAGAGTCCCATAGATTCTCCTTCCGCGCGTTTGAAGATGTAGCGAGGCTGTATTTCAACTCAGTTGAACACTACGAGCTAAGAGACAAATTCTTGGCATTACAGTGAGGTGAATTATGATGAACAAAGTAAGGGAAGTTGACGAAGCACAGGAAGAAACCACCATTCGGCTCAAATGGTTTGCGGCTGTTACCAAGAAACCTGGAGAATTCATCGACGAACTAGAGGACTTGTGCAAGAAGTTCTGTGGAAAAGAAGGTTTCTTCTTCGACTATAGGTTTGAGGGTTAAGCCTTCGTTCTGGTTTATCCATGTAAGCAAGATTGTGTAAAAACATTTTAGAAAAATAATCAGATTGAGAGGGATTAACGAACCGCAAATCTCCCTTTTCCAAAGTGGGATAGGTTCATTGGGCAACCTAATCCAAAATAACCTGCTCGCCGTAGGCGGGTGTGGCAACATTCCACCCCATCTCCGTTTTGATGAAGCCGGCGAAGGCCTGTGCCGATGCTGGCTCGCCATGGACGACGAAAAGCCGTCGGGGCGGCTTTTTGAGGGCGGAGAGCCACTGGTGAAGCTCAGACCGGTCGGCGTGGGCGGAAAGTCCGTGAATCTGGTGAATGCCGGCCCGCACCGGGTAGAACTCGCCGAGGATGCGCACCCGCTTGGCACCATCGACGATTTCCCGGCCCAGCGTGCCGATGGCCTGGTAGCCGGTGAACAGGATGGTGCTCTCCGGTCGCGAAATGTTGGTCACCAGGTGGTGCTTGATGCGGCCGCCGGTGCACATCCCCGACCCGGCAACTATCATCACCGTGCCCTTGATGTGGTTGATAGCCTTGGACTCATCAACGGTGTGGACCATCTTCAGCCCCGGAAAGTCAAAGGGCGATTTTCGCTCCCGCATCAACTGAGTCATCTCGGTATCGAACAGCTCGGCGTGGCTCTTGAAGACCTCGGTCACGCTGACCGCCATCGGGCTATCGAGAAAGACAAGGAGATGCGGAATGCGATTAGCCATGAGCAGCTGGTTCATATAGTAGAGGATTTCCTGCGCTCGCTCCACGGCGAAGCTGGGCACAACGATATTACCGCCGGCTTTCCAGGTGTAATTGACGCACTCGGCAAGGCTGTCAGCCACGCCTTTGAGGTCCTGGTGCAGTCTATCGCCATAGGTCGACTCGACCAGGATGTAGTCCAGCTGGCGGAAGACGCTGGGGTCCTGGAGAATAGGCCGGTCCCGCCGCCCCACGTCCCCGGAAAAGACGATACAGCGCTGTTCGCCTTTTTGCTTGACGGTCACTCTTATCATCGATGAGCCGAGGATATGCCCCGCCTCGTGGAAAGTGGCGGTGACGCCATCACCCAGGGTCACGGTCTCCTCGTATCTCAACGGCGTAAAGTAGGGGAAGGACGCCTGCGCATCTTGGACGGTGTAAAGGGGGATTTCCGGGTAGGGACTTTTCCGCTTTTCTCTTTCGTGGCGCCTCTTTTTAAACTCAGCGTCCTCTTCCTGCAGGCGGGCGGAATCGAGAAGGACGACTTGAGCAATATCGGAGGTGGCTTTAGTGCAGTAGATGTTGCCGCGGAAACCCTCTTTGACCAGCTTGGGGATGAAGCCGGAGTGGTCGAGGTGGGCGTGGGTGACCAGAACGGCATCGATGCTGCGGGGTGGGATGGGGAAAGGCTCCCAGTTGCGGCCGAGGTACGGGCGCTCCTGATAAAGGCCGCAATCGACCAGGATTCGGGTCTTATTGGCTTCGAGGACGTATCGTGAACCGGTGACGTTCCCCGCCGCCCCCAGGAAAGTCAACTTGATTTCCAGAGTCGTCCCTCCGCGTTATTTCTTATGATACCATCTACTCAATTAGGATTAAAAAGTGGATTGAGGCAGTCGGCGAACTGGTGGTACAGGACTGCCGGGACGACCTCCGCGCTTTCCGCGAGGACAGGACCAGCCCCAGTAATCTGATGACGCGGATGACATCGGCGCTGGACGAAATTGAAGGCGACATCTCCCGAATCAAGGAGTTGCTGGAACGGGGAATGGCCGCCCCTTAGGCTATTTCTTTGCCCACTTCTCAGTCAGCCAGACTGCCGCCGGCAGCAATGCCATCTGAATCATCATCCCCGGAAGACCCTGCCGGATTGTCGACCATACTGCCGACCACGGCGTTGCTTCCGCGCCCAGCGGGCTGTAGACCCCTCCCGCCACCAGGTATATCGCCGCGACGGTGACGAAGAGGGCAATCCGCCCGGCAACCATCGCGCCGAGGAGCGACCAGATGGGTTTGAGGTTCAGTCTCTCGCGGAGCAGGCCGGCGACGAGGCCGTAGGCGGCAAGCTCGACCGTTACCTGGGGTAGAATCGAGGCCGCGGGCATCTGCGAGACGGCGTAGCTCGAAATCGGGGTGAGCAAGCCGACGATGAGACCGGCGCGCCAGCCGAAGAGCAGGCCCGCCATCAGGACGAAGATGTGCATCGGGAGGTAGGTGGCGCCGGCAAGATGAAAAGCATGGAAAAGCCGCGGCACCAGCACATCAAGCAGGATGAACACCGCGGCGATAATGTAGCTGCGGACGTCCGTAAATTTCAGGACTAAGGGTCGCGATTTGGAAATTACCATCGTATTTGCCACTGCTGTCCTCCTCTAGTCGTGTCGACTTTCTGCTACTATTTTCAACATTTTCTCGGTGGATTTCAAGCCGTGCCCGGTGAACACCGAGACCACCACTTCATCTTTCGACTTCGCCAGGTACTTGCTGACGCCGGCAACTGTTGCCGCTGACGTTGGTTCAATATAATACCCCTTTTTGGCCATATTTTTCAAGGCGTCCTTGATTTCCACGTCACTGACGATGACAAAGTCTCCCTGGCTCTCCTGGACGGCACCGATAATCTGCATCCCGCGAATCGGGTCGGCGATAGAAATCCCTTCTGCCAGCGTGTCTTTCTTGACGATTCTGGGTATATGCTTCAGGTTTTGGCGGAAAGCCTGGTAAAGCGGCGCGCAGTTCTCCGACTGGACGCCGATGAGCCTGGGCAGCTTGTTGATTACCTTGGTTTTCAGCAGTTCCTTGAAGCCAATCGCCGCGCCGAGGAGAAGCGTCCCGTTGCCGACGGGTAGGATGACGGCATCGGGCGCTTTCCAGCCGAGCTGTTCGCAGACCTCGTA
>Ga0315296_10004946_pt1 | contig 10777 bp, 8 predicted proteins | sample YL17G14_18_MG_FD_203921 | JGI IMG/M metagenome (GOLD analysis project Ga0315296, IMG submission 203921) | Sediment microbial communities from Yellowstone Lake, YNP, Wyoming, USA - YL17G14_18 | ecosystem: Environmental > Aquatic > Freshwater > Lake > Sediment | place: USA: Wyoming | collected...
CCGGGACATCTACACCTCAGTGGGTAATTGAGGAAGTGGTCAAGCGCTTGGAACGATTCTAAAGACGTACGATCCGGACGGCCGCGGCCGTCTTGGCGGTCAACCGGCCGCGCTATTTCTTTTTTAGCGGCAGGTAGATTCTCGCGCCGATACCGCCTTCAAGGCCCATGTCGGTATCGGGAACCAGCTCGACAACGGGAAAAAGCTCAAGAAAAAAACCAAAGGGATCGTAAACGTACTCCATACCCCCGCCAAACCGCACGCCGAAGCTGCTGTTCTCATCCTTCAGGACCACGCTTGCGCCCAGGCCGAGGTAGAATTGGTAGTTCGGATCTTCGGGCACCGCATTCAGGAAGTGAAAGCGATAGTCACCGGTCAGGTGCAGATTGCCGTGTTCATGGCCGAGCGCCCAACCGGCGTTGAAGACGAGAGAGTTCTCCGGATTCAACAATATCTTCAAGGTCAATCCCGTAGGTGAACCCAGAATAATGCCGGGGCCCAATCGTCCGTGTTGGGCCCAGGCCGGGACAGAAACCAGAAGGAGCAAAATAACAACCATTGCGTATGAGCGGCTCGTCCGCTTCGCCAGCCTTCGGGATTTTTTCACAACACCTCCCTACCAATTTTCGATTCGCAGCGGCATCAAAAGAAAGATCTTCTCAAGACCGGGGTCGACCTCGCCGCAGGGCTTGACCAGAGCGGCCGTGGCGGGCGACGTGAATTGAACTGAAATCTCCGCGGTTGTAATATGTTTCAGGATCTCGAGCAGATAGGCAGCATTGAAGCCGATGGCCATATCGCCGCCCTGATAACTGCACCGGACGTCCTCTTTTGCCTCCCCCACGTCCGGCGTCGAGGCGTAAACGTTCATCGTCTCGCCCGAGGGGAAGCTGAGCTTGACCGCCCTGGTAAAGTGATTGGAGAATAGCGCGATTCGCCGGAGCGCACCCTCCAGGGACTCCCGGTCGATTTTGACCTCGGCACTAAAGCTTGTTGGTATGACCTTCTCATAGTCAGGGAATGGTCCCTGAATCACTCTCGAGACAATAGTGGTGTTGGCAAAAGAGAACCCAAGCAGGCTTTCTTCGCCTTTCCCTTCTTCGGCGGTGCGAATCTCGACGCTCTCGTCCTCGCCCAGGTCAGACACCAAGTCGAACACTTTCGGTGGGACAATTATCTCGCCGCGCTGGCTTTCTTTGAACCCATCGCTTTTTTTGGTGAAAGAAAGCCGGTGGCCGTCGGTCGAAATCAAACGCAGATCTTTGTTCTTAAGCTGCACGAAAATCCCGGTCATCGCGCCCTTGGCGACATCTCGAGCGACCGAAAAGATTGTCGCGCTGACCATATTGTTCAGTTTGCCCGCCTCAACCTTGAACCAAGTTTTGGTCGGCAGCTTGGGCATTTCGGGAAACTCATGGGGATCCAGGTAGGGTATTGAAAAGAGTGTCTTGCCGGCTTCGATCTTCAGCACCTGGCCGGCCAGGGCGAATTTCAAGGATTCTTCTCTGGTTTCGCGGAGTATCTCCAGCACCTTTTTGCCGGGCACCATCACTTTGCCTTCCTCGGCGACCTCGCATTCGAAATCGCGCTTGATGAATACCTCGAGATCGGTCCCCTGAATCGACAGCTTGTTCTTGGTCGTTTCAAACAGGATATTCTGCAAGACGTTAAAAGTGCTCTTCGATGGAATAATGCTTATTACTTTCGCGAGGTTAGTCAGAAGAAGCTCACGCGAAATCGAAAAAATCATTTTGCCTCCTTATTTAACACAGCTATATTATATATATATATTAAAAATGTTGTAGTATTAGTATTTGTGGATTTGTGGAAACGGCACCGAAGGCCCGAAAATAGACGACTTCCCGCTGCGGCCAATTGTTGACAAAGGGTTGACGGTGGGTGACAGAAATGTTGAAAGTTTTCTCCCAGGGTGATTCTCCCCACGCTATTCACCGGTTATCCTTGTACTTATGCGCTTCACGATCTCGTCGATCGTCGAGTCATTCTTGCGCAACTCCTCGATCTTCCGGACGGCATGAATCACCGTCGTGTGGTCCTTGCCGCCGAAGTGCTGGCCGATTTCCATGAGCGACAGGTCGAGCATGCTTCTTATGAGATACATCGCTACATGCCGGGCCAGGGCATAGCTCTTGGTACGTTTGCGGCCCCGGATTTCCTCAGCCGGGAACGAAAACTCTTCCGCGACTCTTTTCAGAACAAGCTCTTTAGTGACGCGGCGCTCAGCACCAAAGAGATCTTTGAGCACCTCTTCGGCGAGTTGCTCATTGACTTCGCAGCCGGAGAGCGAAGAAACGGCAAACAGACGAATCAGCATGCCTTCGAGCTCACGGATGTTGGATTTGACCCGCGAGGCAATATAAAAAGCAACACCCTGGGGGATCTTCAGTCCCTCCAGCTGCGCTTTCTTGTGAAGAATCGCAATCCGGGTTTCCAAGTCCGGAGGTTGGATATCAACCACCAGCCCCTGATGAAAGCGCGAACGCAAACGGTCTTCCAGGGTCGGTATTTCCTTCGGCGGGCGGTCTGAAGATATGACGATCTGCTTGTTTGCCTCGTAGAGGTAATTGAAAGTATGGAATATCTCCTCTTGCAGGCGTTCCTTTCCCTGCAAGAACTGAATGTCGTCGATAAGCAGAATATCCTTATCGCGATACTTTCGTTTAAAATCAGGCTGCCGGTTATTCTGGATTGCATCAATAAGGTCATTCAACACATTCTCGGCCTGGGTATAGTGGACCTTGAGGCTGTTTGAGTTCTTCTGCACGAAATTGCCGAGGGCATGCATGAGGTGTGTCTTGCCCAGACCCACCCCCCCATAGATGAAAAGTGGATTGTAGGCTTCAGCCGGCGCTTCGGCCACGGCGAGCGAAGCGGCATGGGCGAACTGATTGCACTTGCCAACCACGAAGGTGTCGAAGGAATACCGGGGATTGAACTTGGTGCCGTTGGCCGAATAGATGATCCGGCTGGGTTTCCGGCGCAGGATGTTGAGCACGTTGGGGACTTTCGGTTTCACCTCGCCAAGCAGGCTTGCCTTGAAGGCAATCCGCAGGTTGTTGCCGGTGGCGGTTGACACGGCTTGTTCGATAATCGTTGAGTAATGTTCTTCAATCCAATCAATAAAGAAATTGTTCGGCATCTCGACCAGAAGAATGCCGTCCTTGAGCTCAATTCCCTTGCTGACCGAGAACCAGGTAGCGAAACTTTCTTCAGGTATGCGACCCTTGATGCTGGCCAGGATATTATCCCAGAGCACCCTGGGTTCCTGGGCGATTCCTACGGGCTCCACTTCTCAACACCTTTCCACAAAGGTTTCCACAAATTTTTGGACGATAACTTATTGAAATACTTGAAGATAACAGCCTCCGCTGAAATTATCCACAAAAGCCTTTTTAGGGGCACGAAACTCATCATATCCAGAACGAATTTGTTGTCAAGAAAAATGCATGGCGGGGCGGAATAATTTTGGGCACGGTTTTTGCTTTGTTTGCTTTTCTTGAAGTTGTGCTGGCGCCCGGATGAGAACGATTGCGGTGTGGACCGAGATGTCCCGGCGGCAGCTTTCTCGAGACAGCATGCCAAGGGGCGAAGCTATCGTAATTGTGGAAATTCCGATTCAGCGATGAGTCGGAAATTTAGCGTCGCGGAAAGCCTTTGACATTTTGCTCTTTTTCGAGTAGAATGGCAGGCGCAACCGGTCTTGATGTAGCTTTAGTAAGGCATTCGGCCGCGTGCAATTGCCGGCGCGCGGGGAAATTGGCTGCAGAGGAGGCTTCTCGATGGAAAGGCATCTTGATGAAGAACTCAAGGAAGTCAAGGTAAGGCTTCTTGAAATGGCGGACCTTGCGATCGAGTCGATCCGCAAAGCGATCCGTGCGCTTAAGGAGCGCAATATCAGGCTGGTCAACGAGATTTTCGAAATCGACCACCGGATTGACGAATTTGAAATCGAAAACGAAGAGAAATGCATCGAACTACTTGCACTCCGACAGCCGGTTGGAACCGATCTTCGCTTCTTGGTCGGCGCCATCAAGATAAACAACGACCTTGAGCGCATGGGCGACCACGCGGTCAACATCGGGCAGTGCACGCTCGCCCTGGCCGACAAGGCCCATATTAAGCCTCTTATTGACATTCCAAAGATGGCGCGGATGGCAACGGACATGCTCAAGGACAGCATCGACAGTTTCATAGAAAATGACGCGGCCAAGGCCAAGAAAGTATGTGAAAGGGACGATAAGGTCGATGGGTTGCGTGACCAGATCTTCCGCGAGCTCCTGACTTACATGATGTCCGACCCAACGACGATACCCAGGGCGATGGAATTGATTCTGGTGAGCCGGAATCTGGAACGGATCGCCGACCTTTCGACCAACATCTGTGAGGAAATCATCTACATTGCCCAGGCCCGGGTTATCAAACACCACGCCGAGGAAAAAGGCCGTAAGAGATAGTATCTCCGATTATGATTCGAATAACCCTGAGCGGCGCCCTGGGGCGCATGGGGCGAGAGATAATTTCTCTGGTCAAAACCCAGGATAATCTTCAAGTCGTCTCGGGCATTGAGCAGCCTGGCCATCCGATGCTGGGCCAGCGGTTCGAGGATATCCCCATCACCGACGACATCGCTCGATCGCTCGGTCGAACCGACTGTATTGTTGATTTCTCAAGTCCGGCGGCAACGCTGGCCAACCTGAAGAAGGCCGGCAAAACTAAAATCCCGTGGGTGATCGGCACGACCGGCTTCTCCGAGCCAGAGCGGGCCCTGGTGTCAAGTTACGGGGAAAACTTCCCCCTAATCTTTTCGCCCAACATGTCGATTGGAGTCAACCTCATGTTCGAATTGGTCAGAACTGCGGCCCGGCATCTGCCGAAAGGCTATGACGTTGAAATCGTTGAAATGCACCACCGCCACAAGAAGGACGCGCCTTCGGGTACGGCCAAGAGGCTTGCCGAGATTGTCCAAGAGGAGAAAGAAGGTAGTTTCATCTACGGCCGCGAGGGTACCGTCGGCCCTCGTCCCGAAAAAGAGATCGGCATCCTGGCCCTGCGGGGGGGTGATGTGGTTGGCGAGCACACGGTGATTTTCGCCGCTGAAGGTGAGCGCTTTGAACTAAAACACCAAGTAACCAACCGCGCGGCTTTTGCCCAGGGCGTTATCGAGGCGGTCCGATTCATTGTAAGACAGAAACCCGGGCTGTATTCGATGGCCGAAGTGATCAGCGGTCATGGCGGCGAAGGGTAGCCTAACTTTTGGGGAGCGATGCTACCATGACTTTTATCTCCTCGGAATAAGGAATAATCTTAAAGACTCTTTCTAACACCCGTCTTGCCTCTTTTTTGTTTTTGTGTGCCAAGCAGCTTTGAGCAAAAGTTAGTATTTCTCCCTCCAGTTCATTCAAAATTGCCTGGCGCGTGGTTTCAGACCAGTCATCGTACATCTTTCTAAAGGGCGCACCTCTGAATATTTTAAATGCATTTAGATACTCGGCTCGGGCCAAATTCCACTCGGGGGCCCGCTCTAAGGCCTTTGCCTGCGCAAGGGTTTCTCCAAAAGATCCGTAGTCCGTGGTGAAATAGAAATTACATATCAAAAAATCCCCCCGGATCTTCAAAAGATGTGACGGTAGGCCAAGGGCTTTTTTGATATGCACCATAAGATGGGAGAGATTTCTTGAAGGTTTCAAGCTTTGAGGCCAGAAGTTATGATATAGGTCGTCCAATGATATTCTTCGACTCTTATTCATTGAGAGATGAATAAGAAATGCCCGATGTTTTGGTCCCAATTTTAACCCGGATATCAATTTCTCTTGTTTAGAGATACGCAAACTACCAAGAAATTGGAGATGATAAACCGGAGGGTCAATTTGAAATACCGGCATTCGTAAAAAAGTTCTTGGCAGTTTTGGGTTCTTCCCTTTTTTTAAGAGTTGTACTACTGGTTCAGAAAAGAACAGGGCAAGCCGCTCAAAGAGTCCGAGAAGTTTTTGGGTTTGTGCATACCTCCATGCTTTGCGATAATCTCTGGCCCGCATCGTCGTTTTGGCCCGGTAGAACAGATGGGCCAAGCGAATCGGGGGCATTTTAATTATTCCTCTAGGTAGACATGAATTTTCCATTAAAATCTGTTGCAGAAAGTATTCTCTTTCTAAATGATATTTTTTAATCAATGGATTATATTTTCTGATAAGAATTTGTGCTTTTGTTTTCTCGCCCACGGCAGCACGACAACAGGCGAGGACAAATACCGCCTGGAATAGAAATGCCCCAATCCCTTCCTTTCTCGATGAGAGCAGGGCTTCTTCGGCCAATGATGCCGCCTTCTGAAAATCACCCTGATTAAGGCAAAAGAGGGCATTACAAAGAAGAAGCCTTGTATGATAGCCCCATTTTTCCAATTCTTCGTCTTTCAAGATCTTTGGAATGTAATGGTAATCACCCGAGACCGTAAGGTATCCGACCAGACCCGAATAGAGATCTTTCCGATACTCGCCGGTAACACCTTCAAGGGCTTTCTTTGCCCAAAATATTGCTTCTCGATATTTCCCAAGTTTATAATACAGAGAAGTTAGTTCACCCATAAGAAAATGGGCATTGGGGAGATTTCGAATTATTATTTTACATTCATTGACACATTTCAATGCAGCCCCAGTCTCGAGTAAACTTGCCAGGCCATACCCTTCCAGCAAAAAAAAGGTAAAACGAAGCCAGGGATCTCTTAACCCTTGCATCCTCGCTCTTAATCGGGTGGTTAATTTCAAAAGCTCTTTCGGCTTTTCCAGATATGTCAGGGCAGCACCTTCTTCTGCGCCGATTCGAAGAGAAGTGTAATACATTCTTTTCCTTTCTACTTTGGCCCTTAAATTTTTGGCCATTTTATGATAATGTCTTAAACTTATTTTGCCCGATTCGAGCATTAACAGATCACTCTGTCTTTTTAATGAAAGGTTATGTTTTGGGACGGCCGTAAGGATACTGTCTTCAGGGCAGATTGGCAATAAATTAAGGGTGTTTACTGCTTCTTCAATCTTACCATTGTTTAGCATGGTCTTTATTTGCCCGACATTTTCTTTTACCTCCGGACTTATAGACTGATATTTCCTGCAGTCAGTTACCTCGCCGATTTTATCCTTTGTGAAACCGACAAAACCATACCTCTGCCAAACATTCCATACGCCTTTTCTTGAGATTTTTACTCTGTTCTTTTCAAATATTTGGCAAGCATTAGAAACGGTAAGCGAGGGATTCTTCTCCTTTAGTGCGACTACTTTCTCTTCAAGAGCAAGAGGAAATTTATTCCAGGGACGTTTGTATCTTCTTTTTGTTGTCAAATTCTCAATACCTCCTTCACGGTATTTTTTCACCCATCGCCAGAGAGTGACCGGATGCACCTTGTAGGTAGAAATTATATCAGTCTGTGATCGGCCTCGAAGATATAGGTTAACCGCATCGACCTTGGTTTTGTTATCAACTTCCATAATTGCACAATTGCGGAAATATTATACATAATAGTAAACAAGTTGTCAAGAACAAGGGGAAATAAGGATTTCTTCCGTTAGATACGCAGTTATTGCATATATTAGTCATAATTTTGGACACAATTAGGAGTATATTGGGAGGTAAGTATGCTGAAAAGAAAGGTTTTGTTGTTTTTATTGTAGTTGCCCAATTTCCGTCAGCGGCGGATCTGCCTCAGGCATGACATTGGGCTATTTTTAAGGAAACAATCTTATTATCACATAGCCTGATAAATCAGGCAACTACTGAAAGGAAAGGTTTTGTTGTTTTTAAGGAGGTTATATGTTAAATAGATGTCTGCTTTTCTGTTCAATGTTTGTTATTCTCCCAACACTCGTCCGGTCTCAGAGTCTGGTCCAGGAGCTTATCCCAGTCGAGGATTGTTTCATAAGAACATTCGGTGGTGGTGAAGGGCTAAATACCTTTCTTGAATTCAATATCTCTTCCGTTCCCACCGGGAAGAGAATCGATTCGGTTCTGGTAAAGGCCTATGTGTGGTTTGTTGGAACCAACTGGGATGGAGATGTGAATTTCTGGAATGTAAATAGTCAGACCTGGCGCGAAACCGACTCGGCGGGCGTAATATACCGTATCCCGACATCCGATTCAACTCATCAAGCTTTGGGCTTTGGTACGGCAGTAGGTTGGACAAAGTCGATCGATGTCAAAACGATATTTTTGGTCGACTACAATGTCAACCGTACTTTCTGCAGTTTTAAACTCAAAGACCCCGACGACCCAACACGCGTACCGATGCCGGGCAGTATGCCGAATAATTCAAGTGACACATTGGGTGTCGGCAATAGAGCCTTCAACCAGCATATCTTTTTCTATCCCAGCGAATATACAGTTGATACGACCCGCCGGACTCGACTTGTTGTCTACTATAGTTTGACCGGTGTCGAATCACAAAGCCTCAAGGAGATTTTGCATCCAGAATTCGTAATTGGACCAAATCCATTTAGAGGGAAATCGAACGTCAGATGTCAATTACGAACAACCAGTGAAGCCAGTTTAAAGATTTATAATGCTTCAGGCAGATTGGTTAAACAATTTAACCATCTATCCGTCTCCTCTACGAGGTCAGGAAGGACAGGCGGAATTCAACCATTTAACCAAATCATCTGGGATGGCGCCAATGAAAAAGGCGAAGAAGTTGCTTCGGGTGTTTACTTTTTCCGATTAGAAGGCGGTCACCAGGTGCACACCAAAAAGGTGGTAAAGCTCGATTAAATCATTTAACAATTCTCGTACCGGCCTGGCCGGCAATTGCTTCTTGAGCACGTTCCAAAGAAGTAATGATTACTGCTTTGCCTCCGGCTTCAATAAAATTAACTGAGGCCTCAATCTTTGGCCCCATACTGCCGGCCGGGAAATGCCCTTCTTTTAAGTAGCGCTTCGCATCCTCGACCTTGAGCAGGTCTAAGTCGAGCTGATTGGGTTTTTTGAAATTTAATGCCACCTTGCCAACACTTGTGAGAATCAAAAGAATTTCGGCGCCAATGTCTCGAGCCAATACCGCCGAAGCCAGGTCTTTGTCAATAACCGCATCGACGCCTTCGTAGGTGCCGTCATGCTCGATGTAGACCGGAATGCCGCCGCCTCCTCCGGCAATGACTATCGTCCGTTCGCTCACCAGGCGCCTGATTATCTCTTTGTTAAGAATCGCCTTAGGACTCGGTGATGGCACAACCCGGCGAAAGCCCCGTCCGACATCCTCTTTGGTGGTCCAGCCGAACTTACAAGCCAGCAGCTCGGCCTGTTCTTTGGTGTAGAAGGGGCCGATGAATTTCGAGGGATTCTTGATCGAGGGGTCGTCGCGGTCGACGATCACCTGCGTCACGATTGTCGCGACGGGGCGGTCAATCTTTTCGCGAATCAGGCGATTCTGAAGGCTCTGCTCGATCATGTAGCCCATGCTTCCTTCGGTATCGGCGACAATCACGCCGAGCGGCTGAGCCGGGATGTCTTCCATCGTCCGTTCAACGCGGAGCAAGGCATTGCCGACCTGGGGTCCATTGCCATGGGTAACAGCCAGATTGTAGTCGGCACGGACCAACGCAATGATGCTGTCAAGGCTCTTCCGGGTGTTGGCAAACTGTCGGTGAATGTCTTCCTTGCCGGAACCACTGATGGCATTACCGCCCAGCGCCACGACGGCCGTCTTCATAACGTATTATAGCCAATTAGAAAAAGGAGTCAACGACCGCGTGACCCGAATACAATCTTGACGCGCGAAGTGGGGGCAGTTATAATGACTCCATGAAGATCGTTGGGATGGTTCTGGCCGGCGGCCGGGTCGGAGAGCTGCTCGTGCTCACCATCAAGCGACCCAAGTCAGCCCTGCCGTTTGGAGGCATCTACCGCATTATCGACTTTGCCCTGTCCAACATGATGCACTCGGGTATCGAGCGCGTCGGGGTTCTATCTCAATACCGGCCCTACTCGCTGATGAACCACATCGGCCTGGGTGACCACTGGGATTTTGCCGGGCGCAAGCGCGGCATCCGCATCCTTCCGCCCTACCGCGGTGAAAAAGAGTCTGACTGGTACAAAGGTACGGCCGATGCGGTCTATCAGAATACTAACTACATAAACGAACTCAAGCCGGATCTTGTTTTGGTTGTCTCCGGCGACCACATCTGCCGCATGGACTACAGCGAACTGGTGGACTTCCACCGGAGCAACAACGCCGATCTGACCGTAGCTTTTACCAAAGTCTCCCTGCCGACTTCGTCTCAGTTCGGTCTGGGCACAATTGACCGCCGGGGGCGGCTGGTCGAATACCAGGAAAAACCGTCCCGGCAGGCCTCGCCCTGGGCGTCGATGACGGTCTATCTTTTCAAAAAGGAAGTCCTCTTTGAGCTTCTCCAGGCGAATGTGCGCGAAACGTCTCACGAATTCGGTCGCGACATAATCCCGAAGGCGATGGCCCGCCACCGCGTTTACGGTTTCAGGTTCCGCGGCTTCTGGGCGTACGCGAGAACGCTGGACTCCTACTACGAAACCAACATGCTTCTGCTGAAGAAGGGCAGATTGGACCTTGACCGCTGGCAAGTGCGCACCAACCTCTACGAAAGAAACCTGTTGGCGGACCGTCCGCCCGGGGTAATAACTGACGGCGGGCGGGTGAAGAATTCGATCATCAGCGAAGGCTGTGTCATAAAAGGGACCGTCATCAATTCCGTGCTGTCGCCGGGCGTTGTGGTTGGCGCGGGCAGCACGGTTACCGACTCGA
>Ga0315296_10004947_pt1 | contig 10776 bp, 11 predicted proteins | sample YL17G14_18_MG_FD_203921 | JGI IMG/M metagenome (GOLD analysis project Ga0315296, IMG submission 203921) | Sediment microbial communities from Yellowstone Lake, YNP, Wyoming, USA - YL17G14_18 | ecosystem: Environmental > Aquatic > Freshwater > Lake > Sediment | place: USA: Wyoming | collected...
GCGGGGTCAGCCTGCCCGCCATAGCCGTCGCGGCGACGGCGGGGCGACCCCGCGCCCAGTGCACTTCTCGGTCGGCGTTGAGCACGGAGTTGAACTGCGATACCCACTCTCCGCGAACACACCCCACACCCGGACTCCCCTGGCACCGATCGCCGTTTGACGCTACAATGCGTTTCGCACCTTACGCCGTGCGAAAGTCATACAACCACCATGTCATTGCTGCTCGAGCAAGCCATCCGTGAAGCGGCCGCCGCGCTGCGCGCCGCGGGAATCCAGGAGGCCGAGCGCGAAGCGCCTGCTCTGGCCGCCTGGGCCATGGGCGCGCCGCTGGCAATGGCGCTTTCTCACCCGGAGCGCGAACTGGGCGCCGAGCAAGCAGCGCAGTTGCGCGCGGCGGTGCGGCGTCGCGCGGCGCGCGAGCCCTTCGCTTACGTCACTGGCCGCGCCGAGTTCTACGGGCTAGAGCTGGCGGTTGATCGCCGGGTGATGGTGCCGCGCCCTGAGACCGAGCACGTCGTCGAGCAGGCGCTTCTCGTCGCGCGCGAACTCGTAGGGGTGCACGGCCGTGCGCCCGTACTGATCGCCGATATCGGCACTGGCAGCGGCTGCATCGCGGTGGCGCTCGCCCACAACATAGCACGGGCGCACGGCCGTGCCCCCGTACAAGCAATGATCTATGCCACCGATTGCTCCCGCGACGCGCTGGAAGTCGCCGCCGAGAATGTCCGCCGTCATCACCTCGAGGACCGCGTGCGACTGCTGCACGGCGACCTGCTGGAGCCGGCGCCCGAGCCGGTGCACATCATCGCGTCGAACCCGCCGTATGTCGCGAGCGGTGAGTTTGCGAGCCTGGCGCCCGAGGTGCGCGACCACGAGCCGCGCCCGGCGTTGGATGGTGGAGCGGACGGGCTTGCGGTCATCCGGCGGCTGATTGATGCTGCCCCTGCTCACTTGCGCGACCGCGGGGCCTTAGTCATGGAGATCGGGGCGAGCCAGGGGCCGCGGGCGCTCGCCCTGGCGACGAAGCGTTTCGCGCAGGCGCGCATCGAGCGCGATCTCGCGGGCCGCGATCGCGTGCTCGTCGCGCGGATCTAGCCGTCTGCGCATGAGCTGAATCTGCGCACGACCGCGGCGGCGCCGAGCAGCGCCGCCAGCACCAGGGCCGCGGGCACGCGGATTGAGGTCGGCCTAAGCATGTGAGTCACGCGCGGGCGATGCATCCTGTTTCTCATTGTAGTGTTTCGATGACACGCGCCGGCGCGCCTGCGCCCCGGTCGCGCCGCGGCAGGAGATTGAGCGCCGCGCGAGAAAGACAACAAGCGCCACGTCGGATCAAGCGAAGACCTCGTTCAGCGGGAGCGGAGGGTGCAGCATTTCGGATGGGTTGATATCATCGTTGTCGCCGCCTACCTGGTCGGAGTCGCCATTCTCGGCATCGTCCAGGTCGTGCGGGTCAAGACCTCTGGCGATTACTTCACTGGCGGGCGGCGGTTCAACAAGTTTCTGATGATGATGCATTCGCTCGGCACCGGCACTCACGCCGACGACCCGGTGGGGGTGACCGGCGCGGTATACCAGCGCGGGCTGTCGGGCATCTGGTACACTTACATCTATCTCTTCGTCACTCCCTTCTACTGGATCATCGCGCCCTTTTTTCGCCGCTCGCGCTACATCACCACTGCCGACTTTTTCGAGGCGCGGTTCGGGGGCCCGCTGGGCACCCTTTATACCATCATGGGCATCATCGTCTTCAGCGTCAACACCGGCACCTTGCTCAAGGGCACCGGCACCATCACCGCCGCGGTCACCGGGGGCGCAGTGCCCGAGTGGGTGGCCATCGTCGCCATGACGGTGATTTTCGTGGCTTATGGGCTGGCGGGCGGGCTCGCGGCCACGGTGGTGACCGAGGGCGTCCAGGGGCTGCTGATCATCATCATGTCGCTGCTGCTGGTGCCTTTCGGGTTGCGCCTGATCGGCGGCGCAACTGGCCTGCACCAACTGGTGCCGGCGGCGAAATTCAGCCTCGCGGCGCCGGAGGAGATGACCATCCCGTGGATCCTGGTGGCTTCGATAATGGCGCTCATCGGCATCGTCTCCCAGCCCCACATCATGGAGGTGTGCTCGGCGGGCAAGACCGAATTCGAAGGGCGCGTGGGCTTCGCTTATGGCAACTTCATTAAGCGCTTCTGCGCCATGGGCTGGGCCTTCACCGGGCTCGTCGTGATCGCCATGGTCGCCGCCCACCAGATGCCGGGGCTGGAGCATCGCGAGGAGGCCTTCGGCTCCGCCATTCGGGACCTGCTGCCGACGGGAGCGATGGGCCTCATGTTTGCCGCGATTTTGGCCGCGCAGATGTCAACACTGAGTGCGTTCATGGTCGCCGGCAGCGCGCTGTTCTCGCGCAATCTCTACCTGCGATACCTCAAGCCCAAAGCGCCCGACCAAGAGATCCTGGTGGTCGGACGTTTCGCGGGGCTGATCGTGGTCATCGCCGGGCTCATCTTCTCGTTCTTCGTCCAGAGCGTGGCGCAGGCGCTGACCATCTTCTGGGGGCTGAACACGCTCACCGGCATCCTGATCTGGTTCGGGGTGCTGTGGCGGCGATCCAATCCCACCGGGGCGTGGGCGTCGTTCATCCTGATGAGCATACCGTGGCTGCTGTTCGGGGCCTTCGGCACCATCCTCAAGCCGCTGTTGCCCGCAGCCTGGTGGCTGGGGATGTATTCGGAGACCAAGTTCCTGCCGCAGTTGGTGGCGACCTATCTGCCGCTGGGCGTGGTCGCCATGATCGTCGGCAGCCTGGTCGGTCGCCGCATGGACCGGCAGCGCCTCGACCGCTTCTATCTGCTTTTGCGCACTCCGGTCGGCCACGAGGACCGGCTGCGGCAGGCGGGGGTTGACGTGGTTTACGCGGGCCACAGCATTGGGCATCCGTGGGAGCTCAATCATCCGGTACTGGTGAATGTCTGCGGCTTCCTGGTGGCGCTCGTCTTCTCTGGGGCCATCCTGGCCATGGTGTGGGCGCTGGCCCGCGTCGGAATGTGAAACCGTGGTCCGAAGTTCGTGGTCCGTAATCGGAGACGGCGAGCGCGGGGACCACGGGCCGCGCCTTGGCTGGTAAGACGTGGAAAGTGATGAGACATACCCGCTCCCGCCGCCGGAGACGGCGGTCGAGCAGGTTGCAGTCAGTGCTCCTGCTGATGCTGACGGCGATCCCGCCTGGCGGCTGACGCTGTACGCGGCCTGGGTCGCCCAGCTCTTCTCCATCATGGGCTTCTCGTTCGTGATGCCCTTCTTCCCCTTTTACATTCAGAAGGAGCTGGGCATCACCGATCCGCGCCTGGTTCCCATCTGGGCCGGGCTGCTGGCGACCGCCGGCGGCATCAGCATGACCGCAGCCGCCCCGCTGTGGGGCATGGTCGCCGACCGCTACGGGCGCAAGCCCATGGTCGAGCGCTCGATGTTCGGAGGCGCGGTGATCCTGGGGCTGATGGGACTGGCGCACAATATCAACCAGCTTCTCATCTTGCGCTTGCTCCAGGGCGCCGTCACCGGCACCATCAGCGCCTCGGTGGCGCTGGTTTCCGGCGTCGTCCCGAAGAACCGGCTGGGCTACAGCCTGGGCCTAATGCAGATGGCGGTGTTCACCGGCGCCTCGGTCGGGCCCTGGCTGGGAGGGGCCATGGCCGATCATTTCGGCTACCGCGCTCCCTTCGCCGTGACCGCCGGCTTGCTTTTGGCCGGGGGCTTGCTGGTGCTCTTCGGCGCCCGCGAGCGCTTCAAGCGGCCCGCAGCCCACGAGTTGGGAGGTGACCAATCCTTGCGCAGCCTGTTGACCCTGCCGGGCGTCATCACCCTGCTCATGGTCTATTTCATGCTCAACCTGAGCGGCACTATCGTCGGCCCCATCTTCCCGCTCTTCGTCGAGCAGCTCAAGGGCACACCGGAGGGCGCGGCATCCACCACCGGCATGCTGCTCGCTATCGGAGGCGCGGTGGCGGCGGTGGCGGCAGTGACCATCGGCCGATCGAGCGACCGGTTGGGGCATCAGCGCATTCTCATTCTGACCACCGCGCTCGCCGGCCTGTTTTGTTTCCCGCAGGCCGCCGCGCAAAGCATCGCCCAGCTTCTCGCTCTGCGCGTCCTGTTTGGGTTTGCCGCGGGCGGCATGAGCCCTACGGTCAACGCTTTGATGGCGAGCATCTGCCCCCGCCACTGCCTGGGCCGCATCTATGGAATGACTACCGCAGCGAGTTCGGTCGGCATGAGCATCGGGCCCTCTGTCGGCGGATGGCTGGCGGCTTCGGCAGGGCTGCGGCTGCCGTTCGTGGTCATGGGGGCGATGATGCTGCTGCTGGCGCTTACGATTAGTCGGCGGGTGCCGCCGCCCAAGGTCGGCGCAGCCCCGGCCGCGGAGTAGCGCAAGGCCGCCGCAGATTAGGCGGCCGCCGGTCGTGGGTCCACACTGGTGGCGGCAGTTCTCATGGGTGCAGTAGGTTCGCTGGGAAGCACGCGACCCGCCGTCCGCGGCAGATGCCGGCGCTAGGCAGGCCGCCTCTCAGGAGGCGGCACATTCGTCCCCGGTTCAGTTGGGCATGACCCGGGCGCCGGGGTCGGTGTGGACGATGCAAGGCTTGCCGCCGGCGTCGGCGAGGGCCGCGGCCACGACCTCCTCGGCACCGGGGGCGTAGGCGAACATGCACCCGCCGCCGCCGGAGCCATTGATCTTCGCCCCCAGCGCCCCCGCCGCCAGCGCCGCCTGCACCATGTGGTCTATCTTGGTTGTGGAAACGGCCAGCCTACGGCTCAGCTCCCAGTGATGCTGTGTCAGCAGTTGCCCGAGCGCCGCGGGCCGCAAATCAGCGCGCAGCAGCTCCAGCCCCCGGCGGCACAGGTCGCGGTCAATGATGTTCGCCTCGACCTTGAGCGCGTTGCGCTGCGGCAGGTCGCGCAGCCAGAGCCGGGCCTGTTCCAGCGTCGTGGTGTGCAAATCGAATTGCGGGCGGCGCTGCCTGAGCAGGCGCACCCCCTCCAGCACGTCCTCCTTCGAGCGGCGCAGCACCGCCGTCGTCTCCTTGCGCTCCAGGGAATCGCCCAGGACGAACCCCTCGATGCTTTGCCGCAGCGGCGTGACCGTGATCGGCTCGCGGCAGTCTATGTGCACGACCCCGCCCATGGCGCTGGTGTAGTGATCCATCATCCCGCCCGGCTCGCCGAACTCCACCACTTCCGCCTGATGCGCCAGCCGGGCGATGAAGGCAGGATCCTCCCTTCCCGGCGCCTGCGCCGCCTCGAGCAGAAACTTGACCCATGCGACGGTCATCGCCGAGGAGCTGGAGCAGCCGGCGTTGATAGGCAGGTTGCCGGTGATGGTGCAGCGCCATCCGCGGGGCGGCTCGACGCCTTGCTTGTGGAGCACGTTGATCGCCGTCCGCAGGTAATCGCGGGGGTTGCGCGGTTGAAGGGGGCGGGAGGGGTCGAACTCGTCAGTGTCGCCGATGTCAGGCATGTGAAGCTGGAGGCGGGTGCCCGGTGTTGGCTCGCCGGAGATGGTGATGTGCAGGTCAATGGCGGCGGCGATGACCGGGAGCCCCAGGAAATCCTGGTGCTCCCCGAAGAGGCAGATGCGACCGGGGGCGGCGACGGTGAGTCTGTTGCTCATCAGTGGACGGCTCTCCCAGGAACTCGATCCTTACGTTGGCTAGGGCTTTGCCCGCCACGGCGGCCTTTAGGCCTAGCCGTTTGAGTGAGACCCAGGCGGTCGTGTCCACCATGCGGCCATGGCGGCGGCTGGCGGCCGCCAGAAAGACTATCGCGCGCCAGCGCAGACCCAATTCCCGCCTCCCGCGGGGCCTTCGTCAGACCCGCAAGAAAACCCTCCTGCGATACATCCAGAGCAGGACGAGCCACCAGAAGAGAATATAGCAGAAGGTGTAGAGGATGCCGCCGGGGACGCGGCCGAGATGGAGGAAGAGGGAGTTTTGCAGCCCCTGCTCGACCGTGAGAGAAGGCCCGGCGGCACACGTCCACGACCATTCGCGCAGCGTGTGGACCTTGACCAGGATCGGCACCACGTAGATGAAGACGGCGTTCATGCCGGCCACCACCAGTGGGAAGGCCCACGCGCGCCAGCCCTTGACATCAATCAGCAGATAGAAGAGGCCCAGCACCAGTAGGCCCCAGCCGGCGGCGAAAACCACGAACGAGGCGGTCCAGTATGGCTTGTTGAACCTGAGGTCGAGGTTCCACAGCAGTCCCAGAGCCACAAGGCTTAGGCCCGCCCCGAGCAGGATGGCGACGTTGCGCCAGGGGCGCTCCGGCTCGCGGCGCAAGGCATCGCCGATGGCGGTGCCGATAAGCACCAGCGCGGAGGTCGGCACCACGCCGATAATGCCGGCGAGGCGATGGCCGAGGTGGGCCTGGTGGAGATACTTGATCAGGTTCTGCTGCTCGGTGAAGACGCCGACGACGACGCCTGGGATAGGAATGAAGCGAATCGCCGCCCAGTGGCTCAGCAGGAAGACGGCGGCGACCCCCAGGCGCGCCGTCAGGGGCAGACCGTAGAGCAGCGCGCCAACGAAGTAAGCCAGCCCGATCAGTTGCAGCACCCCCATGTTGAACAGCGGGTGGCGGGCGTAACTGGAATTGATCAGGAACCCAAGCAGGACCAGGATCACGGTGCGCCTGACGACCTTGAGGTAGTAGGCGCTGCGCGCGGTTCCCGGCTGCCGCCGCGCCGCTGCGGCGTAGGGGATGGCGACGCCGACGATAAGCAGGAACCACGGGAACACCATGTCGGCGAAGTGCGGATTCTGATTCCAGCGCGCGTGTTTCAGTTGAATCGGGGTGGCGGGGCCGAAGACCTTCTCGTTCACCAGCAGCATCCCCAGGATGGCGAGCCCCCGGAACGCATCCAGCGAGACCAGGCGCCGGGCAGGCGGCCGGGGCGCGGGTTGATCTGGGGCCGACCGGGAACACTCAATGGTTTGCTTCTCTGACACAGGCCTGTCGCTGTCCTGCGCCACCGGCGCTTCAGCGGTCATCGCCGCTCGAAGATGATGGTGTCGGCGCGGATCATAGAAAGGCTGCCGAGCGAGTCCTTGCACTGACAGTAAACCGCGCGGGGCCCGCTGGGGCCGTCGGCGAGCCGCCAGGGGGCGCGGTTCGCGTACGCGGCCCACGCCCCCCATTCGCCGGCATAGGTATTCTTGAACCGCATGTGGGTCGCGCCAAACGCGGCGATATCGAGGATAACGTCAAGGGTCGAAGTCTTTTCCGCATTGAACTGGATGCGGAAGTGCCTCAAATCCGGCGGGGCCGCGGTGTCGTAGAAGATAAGGGCGGAGGCAGAGCTGTCGGCGGCCAGTGCAGCCGATGTCACGAGCGCGGCGATCAGCAGAACCGTGCAGACGGAAAGCAGTAGAAAACGATGCATGACTCCAGTATCTCACGGCCGACTGCGTTTTGCCCGTCCCACCAGCGCGATGATGCGGTCAACGACCTCGGCTATGCTCAGGTTGTCGGTATCAATGAGGGCGGCGTCAGGGGCGGGCCGCAGCGGCGAGGCGGCGCGGCTCTGGTCGCGCTCATCGCGGCGCACGATGCTTTCCCGTACTTGCGCGAAGTCCGCCGGCGCGCCGGCCGCCTCCAAATCTTTCATCCGCCGCCGCGCGCGCTCCTCCAGTGAGGCGGTGAGGAAAACCTTCACATCGGCATCGGGCAGCACCACCGTCTGGATGTCGCGCCCCTCCATCACCACCCCGCCGCCGGCGGCGATGCGCCGCTGAAGCTCGACCAATTTTCGCCGCACTTCGGCGTGCGCGGATATGTGCGAGGCGAGTTGCTCTAGCTCGGGTGCGCGCAGCTCGGCGCCGATGTCCTCGCCCGAAAGCAGCACCTTGGTTGCGCCGCCCGGCGAAGGCTCGAGCCGCAAATCCATCTGCTCGGTCATCTGGGCGAGCGCCTGCGCGTCATCCGCAGCAATGCCGAGCTTGCTCGCCTGCCAGGCCACCGCGCGGTACATGGCGCCGGTCTCGACGCACAGCAGCCCCAGGCGCTGCGCCACCAGCCGCGCGACCGTGGTCTTGCCCGACCCCGCGGGGCCATCAATGGCGATGGTGGGTTTTCTATTCATTTTGACCACAGAGGGCACAGAGATAACAGAGAGGGATTCAATCCGCAGATTAGCGCAGATTGCGCAGATGACAGGGGCGCGATGAATCGCGCCCAAAGATCAGGAATCTGTGTAATCTGTGAAATCTGTGGATGCTTTTCTCCGTGATCTCTGTGGTTCAACATCTTACGCTGCCCGCCGCAGGGCGGCCCAGGCGCGGCGCAGGGCAAAGGCCGCGTGTATCCCGATCATCGCCGCCCAGTAGGTCATCCACGGCAGGGTCCCGCGATAGTGTTTCCGGTAGAAGCGCGCAAGCCCCTCCTGGCTCAGGCGCAGGGAGCGGCGGCGCGCCTGGCTAGTGCTGGCGCCGACATAATGGATCGCCTGCGCCTGGGGCGCGAAGTAGATGCGCCATGCCGCCTTGCGCAGACGATAGCACAAGTCCACATCATTGAAGAATAGTGGGAACTGCTCATCGAAGAGGCCCACTTGAAGCAGCGCTCGCCGCCGGATCATCAGCGCCGAGGCCATCGGCTGATCCACCTCGCGCACTGCATCATAATCCCAGTAGGTCAGGCGGTAGCGGCCGAACGCCCGGCTGCGCGGGAACAGCCGCGCGAGGCCGATAGCATCGGCCAGCAGCGCTCCCGGGGTGGGGAAGCTGCGCACCGAGCGCTGGACGCGCCCATCGGGATACAGCAGCTTGGGCGCGCCGGCGCCCGCGGCCGGGTTGGCGTCCATGAAATCGAGCAGCGCGTCAATGGTCCCGGCGAGGATGCGCGCATCGGGGTTGAGCAGAAGCAGCATCTCGCCCGCGCTGGCCTGGAGGGCCTGATTGTTGGCGTGGGCGTACTGCTCGTTTTGGGAGTTGGCAATCAGGCGGACGTGAGTAAACTCGCGGCCCACCATGTCGGCGCTGCCATCAGTCGAGGCGTTGTCAACGACGATGATCTCGTGGGGGCGGCGGGGAGGGTATTTGGCAATAGATGCGAGGCACTCGCGCAGGTGTTCGCGAGTGTTCCAGTTGACGATGCAGATGGAAAGGGCCAGTGACACGTTTTGACTGCGCCGCATCTGTCATCCTGAGCCGCAGGCGAAGGGCTTGCCCTGAGCGAAGCGAAGTTTATCCGCCTCTGGCGGGGATCTTGCCACCGTCACGAGATTCTTCGTTTCGCTTCGCTCCACTCAGAATGACATCGGCGATTGCCCTTCATCATTCACCCTGCTCCGGCTCGAATAGCTTTTCGCCGATGATCTGGAGTTGTCCGCCGCTAAACCGCCGGTAGAAGCACGAGCGGAAGCCGGTGTGACACGCGGCCCCGACCTGCTCCACCTTCAGCAGCACCGCGTCGAGGTCGCAATCGAAACAGAGCTCCACCACCCGCTGCCGATGGCCCGAGGTCTCGCCCTTGACCCACAGCTCTTGCCGCGAGCGGCTGTAATAAGTGGCGTAGCCGGTCTCCATGGTCGCGCGCAGAGATTCCGCGTTCATGTAGGCGAGCATGAGCACTTCGCCGGTGGCTGCATCCTGGGCGATGGCAGGCGCCAGCCCGTTGGCATCATAATTGAGTTCTGGCAGTTCCAAGGCTCCTCCAATCCGCGCTGCTCCGCGCAAATCCGCGGCTAAAAGAACTGCTCACCCCGGCTTTAGCTCCGGCAGGTCCGGCTCGAAGCGCACCGGGATGCCGCGCTCGGCCAGGTATTGCTTGATCTCGGTGATGGTCAGCTCGCGATAATGCGTGATACTGGCGATGAGCGCGGCGTCGGCATGGCCCTCGGTGAAAGCCTGAAGGATATGCTCGGGCGTGCCCGCGCCGCCGGAGGCGATGACCGGGATCGGCACCGCATCAGCCACCGCGCGCGTGAGCTCGATGTCATAGCCCTGCTTAGTGCCGTCGGCGTCCATGCTGGTGAGCAGAATCTCGCCGGCCCCGAGATCCGCCGCCTTCACCGCCCATTCCACGGCATCGAGCCCCGTCGGCCGGCGCCCGCCGTGCGTATAGGCCTCCCATGAAGGCGACTTCGGTGTCGGGCCCCAATTCTTGCTCGTCGCCCGGCGCTTGGCGTCAATCGCGACCACGATGCACTGCGAGCCGAAGCGCTGCGCCGCCTCGGAGATGACATTTGGCACCTCCACCGCGCGCGTGTTGATGGAAACCTTATCCGCGCCCGCCTTGAGGATGGCGCGAATGTCGTCCAGGGAGCGCAGCCCGCCGCCGACGGTGTAAGGTATGAAGACCTGCTCCGCAGCGCGCGTGGCGATGTCGGCCATGATCTCGCGCTGCTGATGGGACGCGGTAATATCGAGGAAGACGAGCTCATCCGCGCCCTCATCGGAGTAGCGCGCGGCGAGCTCGACGGGGTCGCCGGCATCGCGCAGGTTGACGAAGCGGGTGCCCTTGACCACGCGGCCTGCGGTCACATCGAGGCAGGGTATGATGCGCTTGGCAAGCATAGCTATTCAATCATCCGCAGATGACACAGATTTCGCAGATTATGACGACTGATTTCTGGTGGGGCGGGCGTCTCGCCCGCCAACAGAACTGAGTCGCAGCCGAGACGGTTATCATAAGACGGTCTCCTCCCGTAGATGGCGAAACCGAGTGCGTCTGCCAAACCATCTCTGAGGAGGAGACCAAAATGAACTATGTGGGACTGGATGT
>Ga0315296_10004948_pt1 | contig 10771 bp, 10 predicted proteins | sample YL17G14_18_MG_FD_203921 | JGI IMG/M metagenome (GOLD analysis project Ga0315296, IMG submission 203921) | Sediment microbial communities from Yellowstone Lake, YNP, Wyoming, USA - YL17G14_18 | ecosystem: Environmental > Aquatic > Freshwater > Lake > Sediment | place: USA: Wyoming | collected...
TTGGCCAGGCTTCAAGTCTTAATTGTCGTCGGCGCAAAATCTGAGAAGACGACGACATTTAAGCAAGTATTCTCTGGGCAGGTCAAATGTTGTTGTATCAAAACCTAAGGATTCCAACAACATTTAAGCCACTTGCCGACAGATCCATTGAACCTACTTCCTCAAGATGTTGAAAAAAAGAATTCTTTTTTTCTGCAGGAGAAAGGAGGGTTACGCGGGAGATTCAGGATAGCAATTTCATCTTTTCTTTAAGCCGAGATTCCCATTCAACGTCCTGCCTTGTCGATATCTTCGGGGCATGCCAACGCAAGCCGTTTTTCACTATGTTCCAGTCTATTTCATTTGTCATTTCAAGGATCTCTAAGCTCTTTTTGTGGATTTTCATGCGTATACGCCCTTCTGCCAACCAGATTTTCATCTCTTCAATTGCCCAGCGCGCGCGCTTGCATTAATAATTTAAGCACACACACACAAATCAGCTAATCAAGGCATGTCGCCCGCTGGCGCGGGCAAGGCAGTTCTTATCCATTCAAAGACTTCTTTCTTAACCATAATTCAAGAGCTATTACATAAAACAAATAGCAGAGACTAGAATAGACTAAAATGGGTAGAAGCATTTGGACAGAGAATATCTTGAAGACTATGAGCAAAGAGAAGAAGCTGAATATAAAGAGCTAGTCTTGAAGAGAATACGAGAAGGCAAGTTCGATTTCAAGAAGGATAAGTATCCAGCAGACAACCGTTTTGTGAACCTGCAGTACCCCGTAGCGCTTGCTAGTTATTGGAGCACTAATTGGAGTAATATCTGGGCTCAGGTCCCTTTCTGTGGCTCTTTGGTCCTTATGATTCCTCCATTTCCAAAGCGTCAATTTGAGAGAGAACTTTTCAAAATATCCGATATTCCTAAAATAATCGATTTTGTAAAGGAAACAGGAAAACTCCAAATTATGGTTCACAGTCACCTGCATGCTTATGAAGGACTTGACTTTTTAGACCCTTTTTTTGAAGAACTAAAACCCCCGACCTATGTAGGTGCTCCAATTGAGATTCTTGAAGACAAGAAAGAAGTCCAAAGACTCGCTGAAGCCTTTCTTACACTTGCCGAGGTAAAATATGTAGGGCTCCTGAAGGAAATCGGTAGGAGTGAAGAGTATAGTTCCACGGGCATTGCGTCTTCTCTACAATTGGATTGTGACACATATGTAGCTCTCAAGCTTTTGAAGTATGAAATTGCTGAAAAAATCGAAAATCTTCTAATTGATGAACCTGCAGAAGCTTTTTTTCTACTTTCTTGGTCTGGTGATTTCCTCAGCAGTCCCATTTGTGATTTGAGAGCAACTCTCAAAAACTATACCTTTGATGAAATCAAAATGGCACGGTTCCTTCTGTCTCCAGTTTACAAACCTCAGGAGATACGATTTCCATGTGAAATTGGCAAGTTTCTTCAAAGAAAACTGACCTATGCTCCTCAAGGTATGAGGGCATGTTACCACATGCTCGACAACTATAGCGCCTATGATTTGCAGAAGGTACAAGAGTCACTGAATAAGGCAATAGTGGAAAATCACCCCGATATTGTTAATAAGAAAACGGAGGAATTATCTCAAATCCTTGACAATGTTTGGAACGACAAGACGGTCCCACGAAGGATAAAAGGTTTGCAGATTGGAATACCCATTTCAATGGGAGCATTAGGCAGTGTCGCAGCAGGACCTATCGGGATGGCAGGTGGTCTTCTAGCAGGATTAGGTTACAGTGTAGCAGATAAATTCATTGACCTAGGAACCGAAGGGCTCTCAGAAAGGCTTGCTAAACTAAAGACTAGAAGCTACCAAGCAAACATTTACGAATTCAAGAAGAAATACAAAAGCAAGGTTGCACATGAATAGGAAAATACACTCTGGCTATGAAACTTTTACCGTTGATAATCCTGTCAGATGTGAAAAATGTGGAAAAGCGTTAGTGAAAACAAAATAGGTTTGGTTTAGTTTTTTAGTTCCCTGTCCATGTATATTTTGGATATCCCTTGCCAAGCCTAGGTATGAAGTTCCCTTTGTTATCTGTCATGCCTAAGGTTATCTCATGTTTTCTCAGAAGCTCGTCAAGTTTTGCCATGAATTCCTCAATATTTATACGTGAAAAAAGCCAAGACCTTTAATCTCGATATTGTGAGGTTGAAAATTTGCAGAACCTGACAGTTTTCGACAAACCTTTTCAAGAGATAAGTTTAGATGACGTAAAAGGTCTTCAGCCGAGAAAAGTATCTGAAGGCATGTTTGTTGAGTACAAACTTGATTTTCCCAATTCACACAAAATCTCCCACTCAATAGCATCCTTTGCCAACACTCATGGGGGATGGTATTTTGTTGGAATTGAGGATGACACAGACAATGTTCCCAAAAGCTTCAATGGCTTTGACCTTCAAGCACAACCCCAACCAAAGGAACACATTCGCAACGTTATCGTAGGAAACCTCAGCCCGATTCCAATGTTTGAATCTCGACTATTTGAGGTCGGTAACAACAGGGCAATCTTGATGGTTTTCATTCCACAGAGCCCAGAGATGCCTCATATCGCTAGAGACGGCAAAATATACAGGCGAAATGCTGAAGGCTCAGACCCAGTGCCAGAAACCGACCGCTACACAATTGACAAGATGTATGAGGCGGGAAAAGAAATCGACATTTATGTCAATAATTTCTGCAGAAGAGAAATCGCTATTCCAATGACTCAAAGGCAAGGTTGGCTTGAGATGTATTTCATAGCCTACCCTTTGCCACAAAGGCACATCCTAGAGATATTCAAGTTGGAAGAGATTGAAACCATGAAGGACTTCCTTAACAAGAGCACTAAGCCGTTCGGGGTTGCCGATATGGGCTTTGTTTTCAACAACTTTTCATCTGGACCAAGTTCGTTGATAGCACGGCAGGTCCCATCGCCTTCCACGTTGGAATACTTGACATTGACTTTTCAGATATTCGCTAACGGTAATGCCAAGGTCGTCGTTCCTTTCCCATATGTGAATACACGGCAGTTATCTGGAAGCCCCTATGAAAACAGTACGAGTCTGCAGAAACTCGTCTCTTTCTTCGGTCAACCGACTCCGCCGTGTAGGATAGTGGATGGCTGGCAGTTCTTTTCATGTTGCCTTGTTCTAATTCGGAAATACCTTGAGCTACTTAAGAGTGTCAATTGGCAAAACTTTCTTGTTAGGTTTAGGCTAAATGGCACTAGAAGACATGTCCTTTACTTTGACTCTAAGATATTTGAAGCAAATATCGACAGATTCGGAGTTCCCATTTGCCAGACCGACAGGATTGAAATCCCAGCCCTCATCAAACGGAACTTTCTTGAAGAGAAGGTCCCCGAAGACCTCGATGCGTTGGTGGGGCTTTTCATTCACATAATGGAGAGTCTCGGCTATCCTCCAACGTTTCTTGCTTCAATGGTTGGAGACTGGATAGAATATCTAAAACGGACTGGCCCAACCAGATGATTAAAACGGCTAAATTCGCGAAAAAGATGGGTTTGCGGGATAATTGCCCCAGGTTTGTTGTGGTGGGGTCGCTGGGATTTGAACCCAGGATCTCCAGCGCCCCAGGCTGGGATCCTTGACCAAGCTAGACTACGACCCCACAGGAATATCAAGTACTCTCTGGAGCATCCTATTTTCTCTTTCTGAACAATTTATAGTTGTCCATGTCTGTTATGAATTCAAAGCCAGTCGCAATCAGCTTTTGGGCTTCATCCAGAGTGTTTGCCGCCTTGCAAATGTATTCCTCTGTAGCTTTGATCATCATTTCAGCCAATCGAATGTAGAAAAAAGTGTTCTAGCGCGCGCTGTAGTCACATCTCTTCATCGTAGGTTTTCTGCTCACTTTTCAGCCTCTCTTAATCTCTCGGGACAGGGACGCTACTATAGCCTCATATAAACATTAGCACCATGTGTTCGTTAACTTTTGGCGGTCAAAGAAAAGGCTGACTGTCTACTAGAGGGGGTAAATGTGAAAAGCCTCCAAAATCGGTATAAAGAGTGCGTCACAAGATAACTAGGGCGAGGAAAAATGAAAACAGAGCAAGAATCAACTGTATCTTGGCTGTCCAGCGTGAATGGAGAAGAACCTAGTGAAGAGGTCTTGCTGAAAATCTATGATACCCACGAAAATGACCGTAATGCCGCACTTGACCTGCACTATAGTAATCGCAACTACTACATGACACTTGTTTCTGCATTGCTGGCGATATTTGCGGGTGGCATGCTCCAGTTCTATAGAGAGATTTCCTCATTTATTCTCTTGGCTATCCCTATTACTGTACTTGCGTTGTCCGAACTCGCCAAGAAATCAATGGATAGATACTATCAAAGGTTCTTAGAAGCTACAGTAATTCTTGCAAAGATAGAACATCTATTCGGACTAGATGGACCCATAAGAAGCAAGAAACTCAAGTCGACAAAAATCCTATGGAGCAAAGACAAGCATTTTGTGCTCGAACGGTGGGCTACAGACCGAGCTAAATGCAATAGCTCCGAGCAATTCATAAGCGAAAGGATGTCAATGGGGGACAATCGCTATGCTCATTGGGTATTCTCCTTAATGGAGGTCGTGACAATCATCCTGAGTCTGGTTAGCTTGGTGATTCTTCTACGAACCCACGTAAACTAGAACTCACCAGATAAAAGAGAGATTTCGCGGGAGAATTGTCCCAGGTTTGTTGTGGTGGGGTCTGGGATTTGAACTATGAATTGAGGTGAGTCTGCAAACGATTGCTACTCCGTCACTGCGATAGATTTTTGAAGTGAATCATTGCTTATGAGAAATGGTTTAGAATGCCATACTATCATATTAGAATAGCCCAGAAAGGCAGAGCAAAAGACGCTATTGAACTGAACTTGTCGGAAAAGGATTTGACAAGTCTCATACTTGAAAAATATCGGCTTAGGGAAATGTTTGCTTGTGGTGGTGAACTTGTAAATCCAACAGATGTCCTAGCAATGAAAATCACGGAGTCCGCAAAACCTCTTGCGTTAGACCATCCAGACTATTACAAACTTGAGTACAAAGACCTATGGCGAAGAGTTGAGGAGCAGAAAGATGTCACAGAAAAATTCGTGACGTTTCACAATTTAGCCGCTTCTTCAAGAAGAAAGAAACCCCGGATTCCAAGTAGCTCAAGAACTAAGGTGCTTGTCCGGTGTGGAGGGAGATGTGAGAAGTGTGGCATTGGACTCGGTGACTTGGTTCCAGACATTCATCACATTGATGGAAATCCCCAAAACAACGAACCCTCAAATCTAATAGTCTTGTGCCCAAACTGCCATAGAAAGGCGGATAGACTGACTGAAGTCTCTTCGGAGCATTCGGTTCTATTTGTAGGTGGAGAGGGAAAGCTTGATTTGGAAAAGCTTGTAGCAAACATAAATACGCTCGGCGAATTGATTGAACCTGAGACCCGGTTCATTTTAATTGAAAAAATCAGACATCAAACAACCGACCTTCCTTGTGATGGAATGCCACATCAAATAAGGAAAGCTATCACTCAGCTGCTTCTAGCATTAAGGAGGGAAATCGAAAACCCGAAGATGAGAAAGATTTGTCTTGACATTCTTCGCATAGTCAACACAAAAAGGGATATTCAGGTGAACGCCATGATTAAGGAACTATTTCTGTCATGGATAGAGAAGCACTATCAAGACCTGACAATAGAGGAGAAGGGATATGCGATGGACGTTCGCCAGAGGCTATACGAGCATAATCCAGACCTGTTGAAGGAACTGATGCTTGGGGCAATCGAAAAATGGTCTCCAGATGAGTTTGAGAAACTACACAAAGAGATAGAATTTGACCGTTTGGACAAGGAACATATAGGCAACTTCAGAGTCCTGCTGTGGAGGCTGAGAGAAGAGGCAAAACAGAAGCAACTAGATGAGAAGGTTCAACGGGTTGATAAGTTGCTTGGGCTTTACGTTTTCCAGTGAGAATGAAGGAAACGCTAGTAGAGTGCTGTAAAAGAGGGGATTTTGCTGGAGATATCGCCACCCGAACCCACGACCAAGCTAGACTACGACCCCTTTCAACTAGACAACGACCCTTTCTCGAATAAAGTTTCTCCCGCATTTCCCCTTTTTTCATGTTGCAGACTAGAATTCATTTAAATTTTCTCTGCTATTCTAATTGCGGGTGCTCACGAAAAGGGTCTTTCCACAAAAGAAATCTCATCAGATTGTCTGGAAAAAAATGCGAAAAGCCCTTTGTTCATTCACTTCTCTTATGAGTTTTCCAATATACTTCTCGACGGAGTGCATATCGCCCCTTACGCTTCTTTTCTCTCCATCGTTTTAGCGAAGCGATACATGTTATATCCATCGAAACAGCAAATATTACCATAACAGCAACTAAATAATCCGCACCTCCATACCAACCAGGAAGGTCTCTATAATAGTAGACAACGTAAGATGCAAAAAACATGACAAAACTGCATGCAATCAATGTCATTGGCACATAGAAGTCAAATTTTTCTGGTGGTAAATCAAGACCATCCCAAATTGAACGTTCAGGGAATAGCCAACCGAAAACATCTACTCCTCCTATTCCTCCATCACCATGCCTTCTTCTTTCCAGTTCTTCCAGTTTTGCTTCATACTCTGACTTCGTTAATCTTCCAGAATAATATTCGTAATGAAGTTCACGTTTTACTTGTTGATAAATTTCTTCTTCGTCGTTACTCAACACAATCCCCGTTCTTCCTTTGTCATTCACTTACATTTCTACTCCAATTCTATCACAAAAGCCTTGTCTTGAGATGATTTTCAAGTAAAAATGTGCGGGGGTATATGGAAATGCTGGATACTGCATGGAAAAGGTTATTATTCCTTACATTGGCGATGTCTCCACATTCTCCCGCAAATCCCATCTTTTTTCTATGTGCTTTTTTGTGAGGTGTAGGTGAATGTTGACAACTCAAAGATTAATCTCGTGAAAGCCCTCGTGTGCCAATCATTTCTTGCACTAACACTTTGTAAACTTCAAGAAGGTCTTCTTCTGTAACATTAATGCCCAAAGCATTGCAGACAGCAGTGTCAAAATCCAATCTAACTTTGGAGGGTGAAACCATATCTGCAGTGCTGAAAAGAGTTTTTTGTTTCTTCTTAACCCCAAGCCAATAAGCCTTATACCTTGCATCAAAGTTCTTGTCCAATTGCTCTCTCAAAGACGGAAATTGCTCATGAGCAAAATCATCAAAAACAGCAACCAATTCATCTATTTTCGTTTTTTCTGGAAAGATGTTCATCTCGTAAAAATCATAGAATCTTATGTCAATGTATCTCCCTGTTGATTCTTCCTTGAGCAAGAAAAATTGCGACAGAAAAACAATTGAGTTAAGAAGAGCACAAAATGATTTTGCAACCTTTTCATCATTCTCCTTGACAACATTCAAGACGTTTGATGTCGAAAATGGTTCCTTGGAAAAGAAAGCTGTTAGGTGTGTGTTTGGTGAATAGGGGTTAATTCTTCGCAGGGTTACAACATTGGTTTTTACATCATTCAATTCTTGTTTAATGTTTGACCAATATTTTACCCAGTTGAAATGCTTAGGCTTTTTGAATCCGCTAGCTTTTAGGATAGATTCAAGTTCTTTGTATGGCGTTTTCGCAACATAATCAAGTTTCTCTGTTATGTCAAGGGTATTAATTCCCGTTCCTGTACGCAAACTTGGCACAAGAGCCCTCTTCTCAATCTCATACTTCACTTTTAGAAGAGACTTCGCTTCCAAGGAGTCCTGATGGTCATCATCGGAATCAAAGAACAGAAATGCCTCTTCTGTCCTACATGGGTCTAAATTACGTGTCATGAACATGAATGAAGAAACACCTTTTGGAACAGGTCGATAACCTTCCCTAAAATAGTCAGGCGGTGGTGCAGTTAATACTTGAGAAAACTTATCAATAAAAGAGACCAGTTTATCTCTATGGTTGTAATCAACCACACCACAGAACCACATGAGATTTGATTTTCGCTTAGAGAGCTCATTCATTGAAAACGATTCTATGTCAAGTTCACTAGTACGGAGATAACTATTATTCTCTATCTGATTTCCAATATATCCAACGTCTTTTTTTGTAATTTTTCCGATATCTTTTTTTACCAATGCAAATTTGACTTTATGGTTGTTAGGTGGACTCCCTTTTCTACAGATTAGAAGTACATCTCTATACTCTGACCACTCAGAAAAACCATAGTTAAAAGTACATTTCAGGACACACGACACTGTCCAATTTGAGAAAACAAAATTTCTAATTTTTTCACTTTCCCTGCCTCTAAGTATGCTAATTGGAATAACCCCGCCAAAAGTGCCTCCATTTTCCAAGAACTCATTCGCCAAAACAATAAAATGCCCCCATAATCCAACCTCATTGCCACAGATTGAACCAAAACGCTCCATATCTACATATTTTCTTATACCACGTTCGACCTTTGTGAAAGGTGGATTCATGAGCACAACATTGACCTTTCTTAATTCCACATCATGAAGTTCCCCTTTCATTGTGTATCCACGTTTTGTTTGGGGAAGAAGACTAGTCTGAACCCCACTATGATATTTGCTCCCAGCTGAAAGAGCTAAGCTGTCTCCTTGAATTATTTCGGTTAATTCAAGAGTTGTTGAGGGGTCCATTGATGCAAGATTGGCTGAAGTTAAATGAACCGCAAACGGCATTATGTCAGCTCCAAAAATTTCTTCTTCAACAAACCGTTTGTGTGGATTTCCTTCATGACCCTCATCGTGGAACAGTTCCAGTTTACGTCTATAGGCGGACACAAGGATAGTTCCTGAACCGCATGCACAATCAAAAATCAGGTCATCACTGTTTTCAACAGTAAGCCGTGCCAACACATCTGCAGCATGGGGTCTTGTGTAGAATGCTGCAAGCATTTTCCTTATTTGCTTGGGCATTAATTCGTGGAATAGTCTTCCAGGGAGTTCATATCTGATTCTTTCAATTTCCAAACCCCAAATTAAATCAAAGGTATCTTGGATGTAGCTTTCAGGAATTGCATCAAGAACATCAAGGCTGAAAATGGGTCTGTAATTAATGTCCAAGACCCGCCCAAAAGCAGTCCGCAGCCAGTGAGGTGTAATTTTACCTTTGCGGAAGGGGAGAATGTCTGCTCTTGTGGTAGAGAATAATCGTAAAAACAAGATTTGACTTAGAATGATATAAGATGCTAAGAATCGTGCAATTTCTGCAGAAGTCTCCTCCTTGTGGTTACCTAGTCCAGTGAGGAGTTCTTTGTCAGTGATTACTTGCACCATTTCCTTATCAGTTAGCTTAGCATTCTGCATTATTTCAGAAACGTGCTACTTCAGCAAAGGAATTACAGTAGTAAGAGAGTATCCTTGGCTTTCTTTCCGCTCAAGTTTTGGATAAATCTCTTGTACAATTTGAGCTAAGATGCGGGGAAAAGTGATGTCTTTTAGTTCAACTTTAAGGTCAGGTGTGTCTATCAGACAAGTACACCTTTTTCCATTCACTGCCTTTGCAACAGAGGAATCTGTTGGTTTAATTGAGCGGGCTTCTTCGGGTAGAAAAAGTAGGATTCCATGGTCTATTTTGCTTTCATCTTTATGTCTGTGATATTGTATAAACGCTGATTTCAGAATTGGTATTGTTTCACCTAGTTTTACTCCAAGAAGCCATTTCCTTCCAACAAAATCAAAAACTATGTCTGGTTCAGAGTTGTATTTGATTTCACTGACTCCCGCTCCGCCATGCCCCTTAATGACATCCATGAGAAAAGGATAAAATGTTCTTTCAGTGACCTTCACATTCATTCAAGCACACGCCATTTCAAGAGCTGGTTATCCCAGCCTCTAATTGAGTTCAATATTTAGAGCAGTATTGGTTTCAGTAGTTAAAACTTGTTAGCATTTCCACTTTTTCTCTATCGTGTAATTCTCATCATCCTAATCGCTCTTCTAGCTTCAACCCAACTTGCCACCATTACCACTCCCAACGCCTATGCACAACAGGAAATGACGCCCACACAAACCTTCGAAACCCAAGAACAATACGTAAGAATCGCCTTTTCAGCCGACGGAACACACACCGCAGCAATGAGCAACACAACAGACACGCTGTCCCTGTTCAACCGCACCCACATGCTCTGGAGCACCCACGTGCCAGGCATCCATTCTATAGCAGTATCCGAAAACGCAAGCCTAATCGCAGCAGCAGCAACCAGCGGATTATACCTATTCAACCTTCAAAACCCAACCCCACAACTGCACTATGACCTAAGCTACGCAAACCCAATGATCGCACTATCCAACGATGGAAACACCCTAGCATACGCAGCCACATCCACAAACCAAAACGACATTATCACAACCAGATTATACCTGTTCGAAACCGAAAACCAAAACCCAACATGGCACACCACACTCCAAGGAACATTGGAAAGCTTGTCCATCTCAGGCAACGGAAACTACACAACAATCACCACAAACCAACCAGGCGCCTTACACCTGTTCTCAAAACAGCAATCGACACCATTATGGACCTACAAGTTCGGAGAACAAAGCGGAGCCGCAAAAATATCCAGCGACGGAAACTACATCATAGCCACAGGCGGAAACCTAACAAGCGAACGCAGCCTGCGCGTTTACCGCTTCAGCCGCCAAAGCCCCCAGCCAAACTACATCAAAATAATCTCAGAACTACCACCCACACCACGACTTTCAGTATCATCCCAAGGCTCAATATTCGCACTAG
>Ga0315296_10004949_pt1 | contig 10771 bp, 13 predicted proteins | sample YL17G14_18_MG_FD_203921 | JGI IMG/M metagenome (GOLD analysis project Ga0315296, IMG submission 203921) | Sediment microbial communities from Yellowstone Lake, YNP, Wyoming, USA - YL17G14_18 | ecosystem: Environmental > Aquatic > Freshwater > Lake > Sediment | place: USA: Wyoming | collected...
CCACAGTCGGGTTGAGTCTATTTATAGGATTAGCCTCAGCAGCAGGTAGGAATGATCCAATCTCACAGATTTTGGAAATCGTGCTGGGAATTGACACTAAAGTCAACGACGTCCAAACCGACTTAGGAAAAACAACCATGATGCTTGGCTCCTACAGTGGCAGTTTCGAATCTCCGACCCCTGGCACAGGCAATGTAATAGAAATCACGTCCAGCAAACCAGCCATATACACAGTAACGGTCCATTTATGGCTTAAGGATGCAGGCGATCAAGTCTCTCCAAATCACGCACCTGTGAAGTGGACGTGGGCTGCAACCAATTTCTTTGGTCAGCAAGTTGCGGCAGCCCCCGTGGAGGCAGATAGGACATTCACCTTAGCAGGGTATGGCGTAGCGCTTGCTTACAACGATGTGGGACCCGGAAACTTGTGGGTAGCTTACTCTATAGTAGTGCAGGGCGAGAAGGGCACAGAAGTAAAAATCGGAGAATGGTAACTACACCGATACGGCAGAGAAAAAGGCAATTGCGACGATAGGCTTTTTTTAGCATTAGCGGGCGCTCTATTTCCTATTATCATATTTTCGGAAAAAGGGTCATCAGGAAAATTGTAGAATATTTGTGTTGGTTGGTCGAGATATACAATAGAAAAAATTAAGTAAACATAGCCTACTAGTATTTTCCGATTGTGAAAAAATGAAAATCGACCTGAGAGAAAACGGGATACACTCTTTGGCTGAGGCGTTAAGGGCATTTAGAGCATTTCACGAGAATCCAGATGCCCCCGATGTTGCGTTTGCTCTGAAAGACTCGATTCTAAGGGCGCATCACGCCCTTGAAACTCTATTTAAGAAAGCTTTAATGCAGTACAACTCAGTTCTCTTGCTAGAGAAAAACGAGAAGATTGGGAGTTTTGTCGATGGCTACAAGAAATTCCTCAATGGCGACGTCGCTTGGGAGCTTGAAGAATTACGAACGATAAAATTGAGAGAGACGATTAGTCGACTCAATGATTTCGGTTTTCTGAAAATGGATCCCCGAGAGTTGTCCTTATTTCTCGACGCTGTTGACAAACTTGAACGTTACCGAAACAGACTCCAGCATTTATCGCTTTCAGCCGATCCTGACGTAATTGCTAGAATCCTGGGAATTGTTCTTCCGAGAGCCATCGACCTTTTAGATGCTATTCCACATCATCATCCAATCCTTGGTGACATTATTTTCGATGAACCCATACGGAAGACATTGGAAAGAGACTTTCCCGATGCCCTGTCAACGGTTCAGCTTCTCAGAAGTAACTACGATTGCCTCATTGAACAAGCCGTTGCTTTCTTTAAGGGAAAAGCCTTTCACGACCAAAAGGTGCAGTTGCTAATAGATGACAGTGGCACTGGTTTTTGGGGACCACCAAACCTAAAGGCGGATGGATTCATTAATTTTCGAGCAGAAAGATTTGGCAGGTCGCCAGTAAGAGGGGAACCTATATCAAGAATTGAAGAATACGCTGCCGGCACTCAAGTCAGTGAACCGGAATACGCCGGAATGAATGCTTTTCCGTATGAAGGCCAACTGAAAGGAAGCTTAACTTTTCGAGCGGAAATCAAATTCCGCAAAGCAGAAGGTTTATTGGTGTTACCCGGTTCAGAAGAAAAGGTTCCCTTTCTAAGAGATTTGACATTAATAATCGATGCAACCCTTCAATACGAAGCGAAGGGTATGAAAGGCGGCGGCCATTTTGATATTAGGGAAATTCAACAATCCAAAGGAAAGTTAACAATTTTCTTAGCTGCTATTCCGAAAGGTTATGCAGAAGAAAAGCCGAAGATTATCGGCAAGTTCGAATCAACTCTAAATAGTCAAAATGCGGCTTTTAGACTTCACTGCTTTATCGAACCTGACGGAGCTATAAGAGACCAAAATAGGCTCTTAGAATGGAAAATAAACGGAATTGGAGAGTTGATTTTTGAATAGCCGCCCGCGTATCTTAATTCGCATCTGTTTCCTATAATGTAATTTTAGGAAATAGAATGAGGCGTTAAGAAAAAGAAGCTCAATTCTTTCTTATTTTATTTGTATATTAATTAAGTTACAATAAGAAAATTGTGATTCTTGATACTGTTAAGATGATAATAAACTCTTGTATTCTACTCTTTAGAAAACTTTCTAATACATGTTTGAACGGTCTCGGCTCATAGGTGCCAATGGAGTATGCATTCTAAAGCGAAGTTTAGATCAAAGAAAGCATTTTCTCTCGAAAAGAGCTTTGGGTCAGGTTTGCTTTCTTTACCTTTAGAAACTTCCCCTATAGTTAGTGAATATCTGACTCTTTTCTCTTGCGCATCCCAAAATGCACCGGTTCCGAATTGCTGATGCCTCCGAAACTTGAGGTAATCGATTCCTAAAATCATAATTTCGACGATGTCTGCCAACCCTGTTTCAAATCCAATCTGCGTTGGAACGTTCCAGAGTCTAAATTCTTCTTTCTTGCGGGATAAAGCTTCGCTCAGGGCAGCATCAGCATATCTCATGCAGGTAACATAATCTTGTTTTTCAAAAGCTGCTTCAGCCGTGGAAAGCAGTTCTGCAAGAGTTTTGTCTTCAACAAGACAAGACATGTAAAGCTCCTCAAAGTTCAAACCAAAAACCTGAATGAAAACATCTTTTATGAAATCAAGAACGTAAATATCGAATCTGTTAATTACATCCAATGAGAAAGAAGAGACTCCCCAGTGCTGAACATCGTTCCTGAGATCGTGAAGCTGGAACATTTCTGTTCTTTTAGGTAATGATGTTTTTTGATTTACAGCATTCCAGAGAACGGGAAAATTTATGTTAAGAGGTTGTTTAAGGTCAATATCATATTCTGTTGCAACGCATTTCAGAAGCAATTCTACTGCGTTATCAAAATGATGAAGAGCAATCATTCTGTCAAATTCGGTTTGATTTGGGATATGTTCATGCGCATGCATATATAGTTTCTTGACATAAACGAGACGCCTCTTCATTGCGTCATCTATTTTTTTGGTGAAGAAAATGCCCCCATAATACTCTTCATTTGGAATATTTTACGTTATTGTTTCTTTATTATTAAGTTTTAACAATCTTGTTTCAAGAAAAAGGCGTCCTTGGAAGGTATCCAATAAATTTAAGTGCAATAAGTTTTAACAAGGCGGTCATGTTGTTTAAGCGCTTTCTTGCGGACAAGATTGTTGCAGGGCAAAAGACTCAAACCCGGCGTCCTATACAGCCCAAGCGAGGGTACAAAGTCCGCGAAGTAGGTGACCGAGTAGGAGTACAAGTAGGCTTCAGACCTCCTTTAGTCTACGTCATCATCAAAAGAAAGAGCAAACAAGCATTAGGAGAGATTTCCGAGGAAGATGCGAAGAAAGAAGGGTTTGCTAGTGTGGAGGAATTTAAAAAGGCTTGGCTGAGGCTTTACGGCAAGTGGGATCCTAAGCATGTTGTGTGTGTGGGATTAAAATTTAATCCCCCCTTTCCAAGTCTTATGTTTTAAGTAGCAGCGGCTGCCGCAGCTGCGGCTGCAGCTTCAGTAGACGAAGTCTTCCTTTTAATCTCTCTTTCAAACAACAAGTAATGATTAACCATCGTGGGGGTTCCAACAGCCTCATGGGAATGGAAACGCCAATCCCTTCTCTCCCACTCTTCGATTGTCTTGCCGATGTCCTTATGATGACCGACCAACACACATGCGTATTCTTTCAACCAATCACCTCCTCTCAAACACAAACATAGTATCATTTCAGTTGTATAAGCAAATTGTGTGTGTCGGATTAAACTTCGTTTCAAAAGCGTATACTCAATTCCGATACTACCTATATCCTTACCCTATATTGACTTGATTTCTACTATAGTAGCCTCGTTTCCCGTTTTGAATAAACATGCTATGTTTTGAATCGTGTATACTGCTGCTGAACCTTCTTTCCTGCTGCTTCTCACTCCGTAATTGGGTTGGTTGGATTAAAATCTAGTTTTACTCTCTCGCGTGTGTACGGATATTCCAATTTTTATCCTATTTATACGGTACTTCAAAGGTGATGTAACCATAGCTCATAGCGTTTTCGGTGACTCTTGGAAACACTACAATAGGAGAGCCATCAAGGGAAATAGTTAATTCGTTCCAACAGTTCCGTGTAACTTCAACAATGAACAAATCTGATTGGTTTGGCTTGTTATAGATTTCTACAAATGCTTCTATGTCTCCGTGTACCCCCTGTCCCGCTTGGAACACCCAGAAGTTAACAGTTGTTTGGAAATAGTCGTCGCTATCTTCTTCGCGTAGTTCATACCATTCACATTCGCGTATGCCTGTTGAGGGAAAATTAGAGTCCGTAATATTGACAAGTAAGCGGTCTTTAATCTCGTTAATCTCCGTGTAAAGTGGAAGGTGCTTTTTTGGAATGTAAAAGAGTAAGCCAGAAATTACAGATATGCCTAAAAATGTTGCGATAAGAAGAATAGCGAATCTTTTCTTGTTCAAGAGTAGCCTTCCAAGCTTAATTCTATTATTTCATAGAAGCATTTTTACACATATAATTTTCGGCGCGCGCCTAATTTTAATCCGACACACAGATAAACGCACGCTATTTTCCAGTTCTGAAGATAGATAGGTCTATTTTTTGTATGTTAACCTTAAGGTCTTTCTTAGTGAAATTAAACGTGATTGAGTTAGCAACATTACAGAAGATTTCCAATTCAAGCGTGGCTGTTTTGAGTAAGACAGGCTTCGTTTCAAGTATGTCGAAAATGAGTTGCGCAGCTACCACCAGTACTCGCATATCAAGATTCTTTGGCTTTGAATAAGAAGCGATTGTACTGATAAGCGAGAGGATGCCTGTAACTTTCTTCTTAAGTTCAGTCTCATTCTTGCTTAGGTCAGCAGTAAGTTCAATTATGTCTTCGGTTAGTTTCCTAATTTCCTCTTTCTTTTCTAAGAGCAGCTGTCTCTCTTTCTCAGTCAGTTCCATGAAGAACATATTGGTTGGGTCAAAATATAACTTGTGTCGCTTTCACCGAACGCGTCAAATGGACTACCGTATACTCGTTTCCGACTATACTATATACGTACCCTATATTGATTTGACTCTGAATACTGTAGTCGTCTTCATCTTGAATATTTCATAGCCATACCTGTATATCCTGAATCGTGTATACAGTCTGCGTACAGTCTTTTCTCCCAAAGCATACACCTTGAAAAGTTGGTTGGTTGGACTAAAATTTAATCCCATACACACAACAAATACAAAAAGGGGGTTGTGGGGGATTACCTCTTTCGCCTACGGTTTTTCTGTTTTCCTTTCTGGCTCAATAACTTTCGAGTCTCCAACCTCTCGCAACAACATGCCAGACGCAGGTTCAGGGGTCCAAAAATCCATTATCTGCTCAACCAATTTCAACCACGTCGGATCATCATGATTGCGCCAAACATCAAAGTCGGCATAGATAGAACATTCCCAGAAGGATGCACCAGTATATGATCCCAACAAAAGGGCATAGAAGTATGTTCCCATGTATTTCCATCCCTTCGGAGCGTGCTTAGCCATGGTTTTCTCGTTTTCTTTGATGAACTTTTGAAATTCCCTCATTCTATTCTCTTTTATGTTGAAGTTTTGAATCCACAACATGTTCTACACCTCCTTTTCCATCCGAATAATAATGTGAGAACTCACTCAAAAAACTTGAGATACGAGTGAGAGAGGGCGCGCGCTTTCGGGAATGGTGAAATGTTAGAACTTCCTTCTATAAGAAGACTACAAAAGCTTTACATGCTCTTTGCGCAATTAAGAGTACAGGGAAGAATATGAAAAGAGTGATTTTCGGAGTAGTTTTAACACTATGTTTGCTGATGTCATTCAGTAGCATAATGCCCGCTTTTGCTTCTAAAATCCAACCGCCAGCTGTGTATCTTCAGTTGACAACAGATCCCCATTATGATAGGAACCCGAGTTTGTTTAAGGCTAAGGACGGGACATGGTGGCTGTTCTTCACGCGAGGTACAATCGAGGTAGGCATTCGCGATCCAGATCCAGACGGATATAATCCTGATTTAGACAGCTATGACATCTACTACAAGACCGCTCGAAGCCTCCTAGGCCTTCAAGATGCCATCGAATTTAAAGTTCCAGGGTCTGATCCCGCTCATGGACAAAGAGACGTAACTGCAATGCAGGCAAGCGACGGAAAGATTTGGGTCTTCTCATCAACCGGATTCGGACCAGGTGACAATCACATATACTATTTCACCTATAACCTCGGGACATGGGAGGGACCAGTGGCTATCGACATTGAAGAATCTTTATGGATAGGTCACATAAACGTTCTTGAATACGAAGGAAAAATATGGCTGTTTTATGATGCAGAATACTTTTTGAAGTCAGCGTATTATGACAGCTCATGGTATGGTCCTTATGACATAGCATCCGAGGCTTCGTTAGGCAAGGCAGTAGTTGACGACGGAATATTCTACATAGTCTGGGCTTACGTTAACCCTAATACTAACAGTTGGGGTTCTTACATTGGCTTGTCAACCTCACCGGATGGAATGACGTGGACAAATCATGGCGAGATTGCCTCTTGGCCAGCATTGGGAGCCACTAATTGGGATCCTGTCTTAGTCAAGGAGAGAAGGTATTTCAGACTGCTATGGGCTCCAGACGCTGGAGACGAAGGACAATTTATCGCAACTTCAATATCCCGGAATCCAACATCCCCAACATCATGGTCAGACCCAGTGAAAGTGACAACCGCCAACTATGGAACCGAAAGCTGGTGGGACTTCTGGCCTCAACCAATCACTGCTTGCGGGAATGCTTTGAATCCTATCTTTCTGGTCTATTCTTCAGAAAGAAGCAATGATGGAACAAGCAGAATCGACAGTAATATCTGGCTTCGCATAGCATTTGATTTGTAGCTTTAACGGCGAAACCTGCAGTTCAACAGGCAAACCTCAAATTATAGCGCGCGCTACGCTTGTCCGTGTGTGTGGCAATCACGGTGCAGGCGGTGGTGGAGGGGGAGGACGGTTTGACATCGATTTTAGTCTGTTCCATAAATCCTCTATAGTTTTCCATCCTTTTCTCCTCGGTATTCCACCAAGGAATGCGCTTTTGGAAAAACTTGACTCGCTCATGCCATACACGCCGATCCAGCCTTCTGTATGAACCAATACGCCGTTTTCTTGTGGCCTGAGGGACACTTCAAAGTATTTGGGAGCAGTTAGCCCCAGCCCGCCTGGAATCCCCATGCGACCTCTGATAAAATCGTCACGTTCCTCCACTTTGCTTATTCCCCACTCGTCTAGCCAGCGGAGCACCTCTGCCTTTACTTCCTGGAGGTTTCTTCCAGTTACTAATACATCCTCCACAGTTCTACCCACTTGATATTACACCCAGTTGAGATTATGTGTTGAGGGTGTATTTATGTTAAACTTGCGGTGGTTTTAGAAGCGCGCGCTAAGACAAGGCTGTGCCTGTGTCGTCGGTAATTACTTAAATTTCGGTGTGAATAATCTTACTTGATGACGCAAGCTAGAAAACCTGGGCGACCTCGCGAATGGGTCTTAGACGAAGAAATCACTGAAGTGCATAGATTAGCGACTGAACTGAAAATTAAGAACCCGAAAGCGCATTGGTCTTACATCGAAGGCGTGCTGAAAAAACAACTGGAACTACATGAAAGGAAAGACCTCATGTCAAAGATAGACAAGATTATTGGCTTAATTAAGCAGGTTATTCCAACACCCGGACGATGCATCTGTGGACACAGGGACTATTCTTACACTTACAACAAAGTGGAAAATGAAAGGGAGCATTACTGGGAAGTCTTTGCTAGATGCGTGAATCCAGACTGTCGTTACATGAGAAGATACCTGCCCGACACAACGTACAAGTGGTCAAGACCTAAATCCATAATTAAAGAGCTTGCGAAAATACCAACTTTCTACGAGATGGATGGACAACTGGTGGAAGAGCCAAGAAGGTAATTGTGTACTATATTATCGAGAAACAGCTCGCTACTTCTATAGAACGCATTTGTGTTGCATTGTTTAATTTTGACCCAAACCTGACTTCAGCGCGCGGTAAATTCCTGAAAGAATTAATTTAACTGCACAGTTAAATATATTTTAATCCAACCCAACCCAAAACAATTACGCGCTCTCTCAAACGCGTTCACTCTTACACTCACTCACATACACTCAACGCGTGTGTGTGTGGGGGGCATTAGAATTTAATTCCTTCCTTCCCTCTAACTAGCAAATGAGCCTAAAGTCTTGAAGATAAAGGGCTTAAATCTATTATTCTACTCTCGAACATAATGTTAGTATGAAGGAGAAAAATGGCAACAACGAGAATAAGATCGGGCTTCTTGAAGGTTGCAGGCTACTTAGTTTTTCTCGTTCAATCACTGCCACCTCTTGGTATTTGGACGGGCTTGATGACTCTTCCCTTTGCTAGTTATTTGATCATGATTTTTGCAAATCTTCCAGTCAATCTTCCCAAGGCGTTGTCTGATTTTTTTGCGCCCTTCCTAATTCCAGAGAAAGTGTTTATCATAATTGGGTTATTGCTCCTTGTTTACTCTGTAGCTTATTTGATAACTAAGAGAAAGGAAGGGCTGGTTACTTCAGGGCCTTATCGGCTGGTCAGACATCCTCAGTATTGGGGGATGATTCTCTTGACTCTTAGTCTCACTAGCTGGAGCTATTATGAACTAACACATTTCTTTGGAATTGGCTTTCTTAATCCTTCACAAACAATCGGCGTGTGGTTTGCTGAACTGTTTGCATATATTCTGCTGGCGCACATAGAAGAACTGTATTTGTCCAAAAATTACAGAGAATCTTTTGAGAATTACAGAAACCAAGTGCCTCTCTTGATACCGTTCATTAGAACCAATAGAAAGGAACTGGGCATTCTAATTTCCATCTTAATTCCAGCCATTCTCCTATCAGGGCTAATTATTCTGTCTAGCGCACCCGTTTTTCTATGAAATCTTTGGGGTTGGTTGGATTAAATTTTAATCCCCAAACCCACAAGAATAGTTACTCAACTCTCTCGTCTCTAATCTCACAAAGAACCAAAAAAAACTAAGCAGAAGCCATGAGTATTAGTGTTAACGTTTTAGTCTTAAATATGCCAGCCATACACTTGCGTAGTCACTTTTTTTGGAGTTGCGGAGAAAGTGTTATCGTACACGAGAACATAGTTTCCACCTGAGGGCAGAGTGGCGGTGACGTTGCCACTGCTTGACTCTCCGCTATCGTAGTACATTCTTGCGGGGCGTTTATTCTGCCAATCGGTAAAGTTTGCACTGTCCATAATGTACACTCTGATTTTCTCTCCACTGGAAACTGTAAATGTGCCTTGCACCGTGGGCGTAATATGAATTGAAACAGTAAAATCATAGTATTCATATGAGCTTGCATTAACTGTTAGGTTCCCATTCACTATTATTTCTAATGCCGGTGTAGGATAGGGATGGATTTCACTTTGCATGAAGGATATAGCTAAGACTGTAGCAGTTATTATAACTATTATAACTGCGATAGCAAGCAACATCTTGTCTGCTTTGTGACGGTTAGACTGACTATCCGAAGTTTGACTTGACATTGTTCTAAACCTCTCAGATATACTACAAAGTAAGCATGGGCTAAAATAAAATTATGCCGCTGGGATTCTCGGAGCCCAATCTTTCCTTTCGTTCCTCTCAGAAACTTAGCCAACAAAAGAGCCTCTTCATTTATCAGAGTATTAATCGTCTGTTTGTTACCGTGTTGTGGGCTAAATTTTCATGTTGGTTGGATTAAAATTTAATCCAAAACGCTAATATTTCAATTGCATAGATAGTTTGTCTGAGGCGGTTTGTTTGATTTTCATAATGCTAGTCAAAGACAAGAAGACGCCCACCAAAGAAATAACGGCTCGAGGCACCAAAATGCTTGGCAAGCTGAAGAAGAAAGGCATAAAAATTCTAGGCTTTTATTGGACTCTGGGACGATATGACGACGTCGTAATTTTTGAAGCTCCAACCGAGAAAGACGCTATGAAACTGGCTTTCGATGTTAGAGAGGATGTAACCACGGAAACGCTGGTGGCTATTCCAAGGGAAGGAGGGCTAAAGCTCCTATAGACAGAACATGGAAGCGCTTCAGCTAACTTCTCTCTTTTTTTGTAGCTTTGCGGAAAGTAGCGGCTCTCGTGTAATTACGCTGCTTCTTAATGACAGGCGTATACTCGATTCCGACTATACGTATGCCTACCTCTCTTACTTCAGAACACTTTAAATAAACTAGGGGTAATTTTTCTTGTCTTTTTTACCCCTCATTTCACGGCTTTTTTTAGTGTACTGGGTTTACACGATTCAGATACTCTATATACCCTACAATATTCCTACATACCCTATATCATGAATCCAGTAAACAGGAAAATAACAACTAATTCTTTTAAGGAACACCAATTAATTCGTCCATTTTTTGGTTGGTTGGTTGACTAAATTTTAATCATACCCAACCAAACCCAAAAACGTTGAAATCCTTGTTTAGCAACTCACACCCTTTTTTGCCACAAGTCTCAACAACTTCACCACTCTTGCATAATCCGCATCCTCTAAAGAATAGAATTTTACATGGCGCATAATCTTCCCCTTGCCCTCGAACAACGCCTTCTCCTGCTCCGACAAATCCTTCACGGAAAAACCCAAATTAGTTTTGCTTATGTATTCTTGCCTTGCTAACCAGAAAATTAAACCATAAAGTTTA
>Ga0315296_10004950_pt1 | contig 10770 bp, 6 predicted proteins | sample YL17G14_18_MG_FD_203921 | JGI IMG/M metagenome (GOLD analysis project Ga0315296, IMG submission 203921) | Sediment microbial communities from Yellowstone Lake, YNP, Wyoming, USA - YL17G14_18 | ecosystem: Environmental > Aquatic > Freshwater > Lake > Sediment | place: USA: Wyoming | collected...
AGCCGGACGCTGGTCCTTCGGTCCCGTTCGCGGAGCATCGTAGCAGCAATGAGGGGACCGGGCACGCGTGTCGGGCGCGCCCCACAGAGGTTCCAGGATGCAAGCGGCCCTGCTCGGTTACGGCTCGACCTTCGGGGCAGGGACGACGCGGGGCAGCTTGAGCTCATCCGCCGCCCGCGAGAACTCGGCGACGTCACCCGCCAGCAGCGCCTCGAACCGGCCGCGCGATGCGTCGAGCTTCCCCTTCAGCTCGTGATAGACGCCAAGAGACCCCGCCGTCGGCCTGCGGTCCGCGCTGGCCACGATCGCCGCGAGGTACGTGAAGTCGTGGTCGAGCTTGGGCTCGTAGTTCAGCGAGTCTTCGTCAGCCTTGATCTCGGGATTCGTCAGCTCGAGCTCCACCGCGGTGAGTTTCTCTGTGAGCGCGGCCGCCCGCTTTTCGAGGTCGTCCCCCTTGCCGAGCCGCTTCGCCCGGCCTCCGAGGTCCTGGACCTGGGTACGGACGTCCCGAATCTTCATCACGGTCTCGTGTGCGGCCGAGAGGTCGTCCCGGATCGCTTCGAGCAGGTCGAACTGGGCCTTCAGATCCTCTTTCGTCGCGGGGCTGGTGGGGTTCGGACGAACCTCGAACGCCTCGACCAGCGATCGTCCTCCCGCTGTCAGGCGCACGCGGTACGTCCCCGGGGCCACCTTGGGCGGCGCCTTGTCACCTTCATTGAAGACCGCCTTCGGCGCGAGTGTCGGCTTGAGGACGCGCATGTCCCAGACGACGCGGTTCAGCCCTTCCTTGAGCTCCAGGGGCTTGTCCTGGTCCTTCCGAATCTCCTCCTGCTCGGACCTTTCTTTGAGGTCCCCCTCGAGCACCTTCTTCTCGCTGGTGAGCCTGCGGATGACGTGGTCGCCCGAGAGGATCTCCAGGGTCACGACCTCGCCCTGCTTCGGCAGGCCTTTCAGCCAGAAGTCCACGATCACGCCGACGGGCATGTTCTTGCCGACCGCCCTCGGCGGCGAGGCGTCATCTTCGCTGGGCGCTTCTGCCATGAAGCGCGGCGTCGGTCGCGGCGGGAACAGGTGGACTTCCCCCTCGGAGAGCCGGTCCTCCCAAAGGCGGAGCGGCGTCAGATCGTCGAGGATCCAGAACGACCGCCCCTGCGTCGCGACGACCAGGTCGCCGTTCTTCACCGCGAGGTCCGTGATCGGCACCGCCGGCAGGTTGCGCTGGAACTGCCGCCACGACGCCCCGTCGTCGAGGGAGACGTAGAGTCCAGTCTCCGTCCCGGCGAACAGCAGGCCGCGGCGCACCTGGTCCTCGCGGATGACCCGCGTAAAGGCGCCGTCCGGGATCCCGCTCGTGATCCTCACCCAGGTCTTGCCGTAATCGTTGGTCTTGTACAGGTACGGCCGGAAGTCATCAAACTTGTAGCGCGTCGCGGCGAGGTAGGCGGTCGCCTTGTCGTGCGGCGAAAGCTCGATCGAGTTGACCTGGATCCACTCGGGGAGATCCTTCGGCGTCACGTTGTGCCACGTCTTGCCGTCGTCCCGCGTCAGCTGAACCAGGCCGTCGTCGGTGCCCGCCCAGATGACCCCCTTCTCATGAGGGGACTCGGCGAGGGCGAAGATCGTGTCGTACACCTCGACACCCGTGATGTCGTTCGTGATGGGGCCGCCCGACAGCCCCTGCTTCGACGGGTCGTTGCGGGTCAGGTCGGGGCTGATGGCTTGCCACGTTTCCCCCTCGTCCCGGCTGCGCATGAGCACCTGCGCCGCGTGGTAGAGCGTCTCCGGGTCGTGGGGCGATATCACGATCGGCGCGTTCCACTGGAAGCGGTACTTGAGGTCCCTGGTCGCGCGCCCGTCCGCGAGCTGCGGCCAGACCATGATATGCCGGGTCTCGCGGGTGCGGTGGTCGTGACGCGTGATCTGGCCGCCGTACTCACCGGCGAACACCACGTCGGGGTCGGTCGGGTGCGGTGCTATCCATCCGCTCTCACCGCCACCCACCGGGTGCCAGTCGGTGAAATCGATTCCGTCGCCGGGGACGCCGCTCGGAATGGCTACGTTCGTGTTGTCCTGCTGCGAACCGTAGAGCCAGTAGGGGAAGCGGTTGTCGGTGGCCACGCGGTAGAACTGCGCCGTCGGCTGGTTGTTCAGGGTCGACCAGGACGCACCGCCATTGAAAGTCACGGTCGCACCACAGTCGCTCCCCAGGATGAAACGGTTCGGATCGTCAGGGGCGATCCACATGTCGTGGTAATCCCAGTGCGGGTTGTTCGGAGCCGCCGCGAATGTCTTCCCCCCGTCAATCGACTTGTGCAGGTAGACACTCATTACGTAGATGGTCTCCGCGTTCTTCGGGTCGGCGTAGACCCAGGAGTAGTACCACGCTCGCTCGCGGATCTTGTGCTCGTCGTTGACCAGCTTCCATTTCTCGCCGAAGTCCTCGGAGACGTACAGGCCTCCTCGCTTCTTGGCTTCGATGATCGCCCACACGCGCCCGGGGAGGGCCCCAGACGCAGCGACCCCGATCCTTCCGAGCAGCTCCTCGGGCAACCCCTCGCTGAGCTTCTTCCACGTGTCCCCGCCGTCGGTGGACTTCCAGAGGCTGCTCCCCGGTCCACCGCTGACCATTTCCCAGGGACGCCGGATAACCTGCCAAAACCCCGCGTACAGGATGCGTGGGTTTGCCGGGTCCATCGCCAGGTCCGAGGCCCCCGTGTTGTCATCCACGAACAGGACTTTCTGCCACGTCTTGCCCCCGTCCTGCGAACGGAAGATGCCGCGCTCCGGGTTCGGCCCCCACGCGTGCCCCTGGGCGGCGACATAGACAAGGTCGGGGTTCGCCGGGTGGACCCTGACCCGGGCGATGTGGCGCGTGTCCTTCAGGCCGACGTTTCGCCACGAGCGGCCCGCGTCGGTGGACTTCCACACCCCGTCGCCGTGTGAGAGGTTGCCGCGGATCGGCGACTCGCCCATCCCGACGTAGATCACGTTCGGGTCGGACTCCGAAACCGCGATGGCGCCCACGGAGCCGGTCGTGAAGTCCTTGTCCGACACGGGCTCCCAGTTTGCCCCCGCATCCGTCGTCTTCCACACCCCCCCGCCGGTTCCTCCGAAGTAGTAGGTCAGCGGATCCCGGCGGACCCCCGCGACCGCGGTGACGCGTCCGCCGCGATAGGGACCGATGCACCGAAACGTCATGCCGCCCAGCCGATCAGAGAAGGTTTTTTCCTTCTGCGCGCCGACTGGCGGGTCCGTCGCGAGCGACACCACGGCCCAGGTGAAGGCCACCACTGCGACCAGCCCTTTCGAAATGTGTCCCATCGTTACCTCCCCGAGGTCGTTGAGGGTGTTCGCGAAACAGTACCTCTCCCGGGCCGCGGCCGCAAGGCAGGGACGCCGCAGGAGATTTCTTTCCTGGCCTCGGCGGGTCACGGCGACGCCGCCTCGCAGACCGGCGAATGCGAATGCACCCGCGGGCGTGGGAGAATCGGTGCGGTGGCCATGCTGCACCTCTTGAGGGACGAAACCCCTGGTCGAAGAGGGGGTGCGCGCCGGCTGCGCAGGACGGCGCGCAGGGTCGTCGGGAGGCTCCAGTGTTCATGACGATGCTCGTCACAGCCGGAACGCTGCTGCAGGCGTACGTGTTCTGGCGCGCCGCATCGGTGCCGGCGATCAGAGAACGCGTCCCCCGAGCCGTGCTGGTCGGCGTCGGAGTTGCGCTCTGGGCGAGCCTCTTCCTGTCGTTCTACCTCGGGCACGACGGCTCGGGGGCGCTGGCCCGGCTGCTGGAGCTTTTCGGCATGACGTGGCTGGCGATGCTGTTCCTCGCCTTTGCGGCCCTGTTCATGACGGACCTGGTCACGGGGTTCGGTGTTCTCCTGCCGCGGCTGGCACCCCGCCTAAGGGGCTGGGCCTTGCTCGCTGCCGGCATGCTCTCCGTGATCGCGCTCGTACAGGGAATGCGCCCGCCGGTGGTGCGCGACTACGAGGTTCGCCTCGCCGGCCTGCCGCCGGGGATGGACGGCACCGTGCTGGTCGCGGTGTCCGACCTTCACCTCGGCAGCCTGCTCGGCGAGCGCTGGCTCTCGGCACGGGTCGCGCAGGTCCAGGCGCTGCGGCCCGACCTCGTGATCCTGCTCGGCGACCTCCTCGAAGGTCACGGCCAGGCCGAGGGTGACCTGCTCGGGGACTTTCGGCGCCTCTGGGCCCCGCTCGGCGTGTGGGCCGTGACCGGCAACCACGAGTCGCACGGTGGGCGGGGGGCGAGCGCGCGCCTGCTCGAGGAGACGGGCTTCCAGGTGCTGCACGACCGCTGGGCCGAGGTCCGGCCCGGCCTCGTCCTCGCGGGCGTGGACGACCTCACCTCACGCCGCCGGGCCGGAATGGGTGGCGATCCGGTCGGGCAGGCGCTCGCCGGCCGTCCTTCGGGTGCGACCATCCTGCTCTCGCACACGCCGTGGGAGGCGGAGAAGGCGGCCGCCGCCGGGGTGGGCCTGATGCTCTGCGGCCACACCCACGGCGGGCAGATCTGGCCGTTCGACTACCTGACGCAGACCGTCTACCCGTTGCTGGGCGGGAGGTACGAGGTGGACGGCATGCCGGTCATCGTGTGCCGGGGAACCGGCACGTGGGGGCCGCGCATGCGCCTCTGGCGTCCCAGCGAGATCCTCCGCGTAAGGCTACAGGCAGCCGCGCCCACGAAGGGCCCCGACTAGGTCGCCGCCATCAGCCTCGCTTCTGATACCAATTCACCGTCCGCCGTAGAGGAATCGCTGTCACTGCGAGGCCCCGAAGGGGCCGAAGCAGTCCCGTTCCCACTGCCGTCATTGCGAGGAGCGAAGAGACGAAGCAATCCCGTTGACATCGATGAGATCCCGCCACGCAGCCTTGCCATGCTGCTCGCGGCTTCGGCGTTGGCGCCCTCGCTGCGCTCAGGGGCCTCGCGATGACAGCGAAAACACTACGTTTGAACGAAAAGCGGTATGAAGCACCCTACTTCTTCTCGGTGCCGGTGTCGGCCTCGCCATCCTTCTTGGTGAGCGGCGGCTTCTCCATCTCGTAGGTCCGGCCGAAGAGGTGCCTTTCGAACCAGGCGATCTCGCTGTTGACCTTGTGCAGCTGGTGCCTGGGCGTCCGCAGGGTGTGCGGCTCGCCTGGGAAGACGACCAGCTCGGCCTCCACGCCGCTGCCCCGGAGCGCACGCAGCATCTCGACCGACTGCGCCGTGGGCACGCGGACGTCCTTCTCGCCGACCAGAAGCAGCGTCGGGGTCCTGGCCCCGGCAAGGTGAGTCACCGGCGACTGCTCGAGGTAGAGCCCGAGGGGGCCGCTCTTGCCCCAGGGCGAGCCGCCGAACCACGGGGTCCGATAGGTGCGAACGTCGCTCTGGGCGTACATCGAGATCCAGTTCGCGGCCCCGGCGCCCGATGCGCCGGCCTTGAAACGTGTGGTCGTGGTGACGAGCCAGTTGGTCATGTGACCGCCCGCGCTCCACCCCATGGCCACCACCTTGTCCGGGTCCGCCAGACCTTTCGCGACCAGGGCGTCCACCCCGGCGAGAACGTCCTTGTCCGACTCGTGGAAGTAGTGGCCGACCATGTCGCGCATGAACGCATCACCGTAGCCGGTGGAGCCGCGGTAGTTGGGGTCGAGGACCATGTACCCCTTGGCCGCGAGCACCGCGGTGTAGTTCTCCCAGTCCGGGAAGCCGAATCTGGAGGACCACATCGGGCCGCCGTGGGTTTGCACGACCAGCGGGGCACGGGTCCCGGCCGCATAGTCGAGCGGGTAGGTGAGCAGGCCTTCCACCTTTTGACCGTCGCGGCCGGTCCAGGTGAACACCTCGACCCTCGGCATCCGGAACGCCGCCTCCACCTCCTCGGCGAAGTGCGTCACGCGTGTGGGCGGGGTGCCGATGCCGGTTGCGATCCACACGTCCCCGGGGGATGAACTGCCGCCGATCACCGCGGCCCAGACGTCGGAGGCCGGGTCAACGTGCTCCGAGAGGACGGTGCTGTCGCCGTCGGTGAGTCGGCTCCGCCGGGCGCTGGCCAGGTCGAAAGCCCACAGGTGGACACGCACGCCGCTGTTGACGCGGACCATGAGGGTCTGCCCGTCCCGAGACCAGTCTGCGGCCTCGATCTCATCGGGGACATCCTTCAGCAGCATTCGCGGCCCGCCCCCGGCCGCCGGCACCACGAACAGGTGCTCCTGGTAGTACGGCTCGAAGCGCTCGTTGGTGGCGGCGACGAACAGGATCGACCCGCCGTCGCGGGACAACCTCGCGCCGTGCTCACCCACGTGGTTGCTGGTGAGCCTGCGGGTTTCGCCCCCGGCCAGAGGCCGGATGTAGATCTCGGCCTTCTCCTCGTCATCGACCAGCGGCGTCGGTGCGGCGACGTAGACGAGCTTCGTGCCGTCGGCGGAAAGGGCGTACTCGAGCACCGAGAAGCTGCCTTGCGTGACCCGCTTCTCGGTCTTTGACGCGAGGTCGAGCACCCATAGGTGCTTCTGCCTGTAGTCGCGGTCGTAGGAGATCACCTCGCCGGAGAGCTTCTTCGCCTCCTTTGCCGCCTTGCTGTCGGCATCGTCGGCGACAAACATGATCCCATGGCCGTCCGGCAGCCATTCGGGGTCGGACACCGAGGTCTCGTGCGCGGACACCTGCAACGCCTCGCCGCCGGCTACGGGCTGAACGAACAGCTGAGCGGTGTCGCCGTCGCGGGTGGCGACGAAGCAGAACTGCGACCCGTCGGGTGACCAGCGTGGCGACTTCTCCCCGGTCGTGCCGTTGGTCATCTGCACGAGGCTCGAGCCCTCGGCGGCGACCTTCCAGATGTGCGGGACCAGCTTGTCCTGGTCCCAGTCCGTCCGGGTGCGGACGAAAAGCGCGAAGTCGGCGCCCGGGGCAAGCTGCACGTCCGACTGGGTGGGGACCGAGAGCAGGTCCACGGCGGTCATCGGGCGGGGCTGATCGGCGGCGGCGGCGACAGCGGCGACGGTGGTCAGGAAAGCGAGGACGATCCTGTACGCGCGCATCGATTGATCCCTCCGGACAACGGGCGGATTGTAGCTCGCCGCCCTGGGCGTGTCGCCGGCAGGCGTTTCCCCCCGTCGGCCCCCGGGTGGTGAGGTCTGCTAGGCTCGAGCCGATGCGGATTGAAGATCTGCGCACCCCGGCGGCGCTGGTGGACGCGAACGTCCTCGAGCGCAATGCCGCGGCGATGGCGGAACGGGCGAGGCGGCTCGGCGTTCGCCTACGACCCCACGTCAAGACCCACAAGACGCTCGAGGCGGCGCGCCTACAGGTGCGAGGGCACTTCGGCGGGATCGCGGTTTCGACACTCGCGGAGGCCGCCTTCTTCGGGGCGGGTGGCTTCCGCGACATCACCTACGCGGTGCCGATCGGGCCGTCCAAGCTGGGCGAAGCGCTCCAGCTCACGGCTCGGCTGGACCGCCTGAACCTGCTCGTGGACCATCCCGAGGCGGCAGCCGCCGTCGAGGCAGCCTCCCGGGATCAGGGGCTCCGCCCGTCGGTCCTCCTCAAGGTGGACTGCGGTGCGCACCGCGCCGGGGTTGACCCGAGTCGGGAGGAGAGCATCGCCTTCGCGGCGCGGCTCGCGGCCTCAAAGAACCTCGACTTCCGCGGCATCCTGACCCACGCAGGGCAGGCCTACCGCTGCCGCACCGCCGACGAGATCCGCACGGTGGCCGCGCACGAGCGTGACGTGATGACGGCGTTCGCCGCGCACCTCGCCGCCGCCGGCGTCACCATCGACGAGGTCAGCATCGGCTCGACGCCGACGCTGGCGGTGGCCGAGGACCTGAAGGGGATCACCGAGGTGAGACCCGGCAACTATGTGTTCTTCGACGCTTGCCAGGTGGCGATTGGAAGCTGCACTCTCGACGACGTCGCCTTTTCGGTGCTGGTCAGGGTCATCGGGCGCTACCCCGAGCGCAGCGAGCTTCTGGTGGATGGGGGAGCGCTCGCGCTCTCCAAGGACCCGGGCCCGACGCACGTCGACCCCGCGTTCGGGTTCGGCGTCGTGCTCACGGCGGCGGGGGAGCGTCTTCCCGGCCTGCGCGTGGTTTCGCTCTCTCAGGAGCACGGACTTCTGCGGTCCGCGACGCCCCTCGCCCAGGGAGCGTTCCGCATCGGGTCCCTATTGCGGATCGTCCCGAACCACTCCTGCCTCGCCGCGGCGCTCTTCGACCGGTACGCAGTGATCCGCAGCGGGCAGGTGTTTGACGAGTGGCGCCCCGTCCGCGGGTGGTGACGACAAGCGGCGGCGTGGACGGAATCGCCTTCGATCCGGCGACCGCGCATTCGGCGGTCCCTCCCTGCAACGGCGGCGATTCTAACCCGGTGCATCGCGTCCCGCGCCGACGCACGCCGTCGTCAGACGGAGCAGCGGGCCTCGTCTTACTCGTTCCCCGCGCCACGGGCGCTGGGCTTTGCGTGGCGGCGCCCGGAGGGGCGACAATGACTGGCCCGCGAGTCTGCGGGGTGCACGGCCAGCCGCCACTCTGCCGCTATGTCGCACCCCCTGACCGGGGGAATCTCGCCGGGGAGCAGGCTCGCCTGCACCTCGGCAAGCAGTTTGTTGTCGTACGTCCACGTGGTCCTGAGCACGGTCACCAGGTATACAACCCCGGGGAGGGAGGCCTCGTTCCAGTAGGAGATCGCAGGCCGATGCTCGGCGGCGAGCTCCACCTGTTCCGCAACCGCCGACGCCACGCTTGCGACAACCGCCAGTGCGTTCCCTGCCCCACGCCCTAGATGTGGAGTCTCACTAGGTTGTTCAGTGACAGGAGTGGTCCATCCGAGCCAATTCCGGCATGCTGCGGGTGTCGAATCCTGCAGCGTGCGAGGCACGCTCCGCAGACGGATGCACCCGGCCAGGCGTTTCGGCGCCCGGGGCGCTACCTGGGTGTCCCGCTCGAGCCGCCCACGGCGCGCAGGATTGCCGGAAACACGTCGGTGTTGTCGCGCGCTCCCGCGAGCGCCGCGGCGCCGGGGCCATATGCGGCGACCGGGACATCCACCGCGGTGTGCGCGTACAGGGCCGGGGAGTAGACGCTCCCGGTGGGCACCGAGTTTTCGATTACCCCGGTGAGCAGCACGCCGGTCCCGCCGTCGCGGTCGCCGTTCGGGTAGACGACACGGTCTCTTCCGGCCGCGGCGATGGCCGCCGGGATCGGACGTGGCTGCGGCTGCCAGTCCTCGTACCGGTCTGGCCCGGCCGCGAAGTGGATGATCGGTTTGTGGGCCGGGTTCGGGTCGTCGGGGAAGCCGTCGCGGTTGGCATCGGCGGCATCGGGAAGGCCGCCCGTATCGAATGTGCGCACGTAGTCGCGAGTCCCGAGCCGGGCCGGGTCGCCGACCCCTGGGAGGACCACGCCCCCCGTCTCGTGGTCGGTCACGACGATGACGAGAGTGTCATTGGCCGGGTCGGCATCCTCGTTGGTCGCGTGGGCGAACTCCATCGCCGCAGCCACGGCCCGGTCGAACGCCAGCACCTCCCACACCATGCGCTCCTGGTCGGCGGCGTGGGCCTGCCGGTCGATGTTTGCGCCCTCGACGAGGAGGCAGAACCCGCGCGGGTTGGGGGCAAGGACAGCGAGCGCCGCACGTGTCATCGTCTCCAGCGAGGGCTGGTCGGGGAAGTTCTTCACGACGTTGGGGTCGCCGCGATGCTGGACGTCGAAAGAGGTGCTCATGTGAGAGTCGTGGAATAGACCGAGCAGCCGCTGCGGGCGGGTTTTCAGCGCACCCGCGAGGGAAGTGGCGTCGTACCCAACCGCGAACCCGAGCGACGAGAATGACTCGAGGGCCCCACCTGGACCCGGCGGGAACGACTTTCTCCCGCCGCCCATGACGACGCGCAGGACCCCCTCCCGCGCGGCCGCGAGGTAGGCGCCGGTGATGGCCCCGTCGCTGCCGCGATCCCCCGTGTGGACAAAGAAGGCCGCGGGAGTGGCGTCCCCCACGGCGGCCGTGGTCACGAGACCCATCACCATGCCGCGGGTGCGCGCGAGGAGGCTGGGGAGCTGCTCCACCCTCGCGTTGTCGTCGTCGCGATCGGGCGTCTCGTCAGGGAACACACCGAGCATCCAGTTGGCCGTCTTGGTGCCGGTTGCGAGGGCATGCCCGGCGGCGGCCGAGTCCGTCACCAAACCGCTGAGCGACGACGTGGCGAGCATTCCTGTCACAGGCAGGGTCTCCATCTCGAGGAACCCCCCGGGCCGGCCGTTCTTGATCCCGAACAGAAACGTTCGCGCGGCCACGCGGTGGGCGACGCCCATGCCGTCGCTGACGAGCAGTATCACGTTCTTCGCGCGCGTCTTCTCGCGGCCCTGCCAGGCCACCGCGTGAATCTCGCGCTCCGCAGAACCGACCACGGCACCCTGTTCGTCGCGCGCCTCAGCCTTCACCCGATGTGCGCCCGGAGTTGAGAGACTCACGTCCCGCCGGAGCCAGATACCGCTCCGGGACTCCGATGCGGCGAGCGGGACACCGTCGAGCGTCACCGACCAGGTCAGCGCGCCAGCGCCAGGGAGCGCTGCCCGGATGTCGAAGCGCTGCCCGATCGCGAACCGGCAGTCGGGAGGTGGGGACAAGAGCAGCTCCGCACATTCCGCGGCTGGGCTCACGATCATGAAGCTTGCGGCGACTGCGACGAGACCGTAACGATGCATGGCGCGCTCCCTCCCCGCGGACGCAAAGGTCAGTGCGCAGGATAGCCGATCCGGTGTCGGCCGCCCTCGAGG